>JGI24891J29808_1000058_pt1 | contig 155391 bp, 155 predicted proteins | sample FreactcultuFSWF8_FD_29808 | JGI IMG/M metagenome (IMG submission 29808) | reverse complement strand
TGCGAGAAACACAGACTAACCAGTACTTTCCCCCCAACAGGCGCCGCCCGCGCGCGTCCCACCGCCGCCGTCTCCTCCCTGCACAAGGCCGCCGTGCCCGCCGTCCAAGCGCGCCTGCAAAGCAACCAGCCCACACCCGAGAAGAAGGCCCAGAGCATCATCGACTCCCTCCCCGGCAGCAACCTCTTGAGCAAGACCGCCATCCTCTCCGCCGGCGCCGGTGTCTCGATCGCCGCCATCAGCAACGAGCTCTACGTCGTCAACGAGGAGTCTATTGTCATGCTGTGTCTGCTCTCCGTCTACACCGGTATCGCCGTCTACGGTGGCCCCGCTTACAAGGAGTGGGCCGAGAACCAGACCAACAAGATCAAGAACATCCTCAACGCCGCCCGCAAGGACCACACCGATGCCGTCCAGAAGCGCATCACCAGCGTCCAGGACCTCGGCGGTGTCGTTGACATCACCAAGTCCCTTTTCGCCGTTTCCAAGGTAACATTTACCCTACTTCCGACTCTCAATTCTACCCGGCCAAACAATGCCATAAACTCGTTCGCGGAACACAACTGACCACTCTCAACAACAGGAAACCGCCCAGCTCGAGGCCCAAGCCTACGAGCTCGAGCAAAAGGTCAACCTCGCCCACGAGGCAAAGACCGTCCTCGACTCCTGGGTCCGCTACGAGGGTGCCGTCAAGGCCCGCCAGCAAAAGGAGCTCGCCGACTCCATCATCTCCAAGATCGACAAGGAGCTCGAGAACCCCAAGGTCCTCAAGCAGATCCTCGACCAGGCCGTTGCCGACGTCGACCGCATCGTCTCCAAGGCTTAGATTTCCTTCAAACATCTCCACCAAAACTCATTGATTTGAGCTTTTGAGGGTGTTGTGTTTTTGTTGTAAGCTGAGAAGTCATGACGATGATGGAGAGGTGCAGGGAAGACGTAGTAGGATTCGAGGAAAAATCAAAAGATACTCAAAAAGCACACATTGAGACTTCCTCTTCTCGTCTTTTTTTCGCGAAGAAAGTTCTCCTCCGAGCCTGTGTAAATAGATCTATCTGTGCTATAGCGGAAACCACCATTTTCTTTTCTTTCTCCTGCTTCCTGTTTCCCGATGCTGCTAAATCGTAATGCCAAGACATTATGTCACACGTGCTTGGAAAGATAATACGTTGGATACGTTGTATTCGTACGACCACGATGTATTCAAGACACTATCCACTACATACATGCAGACATGCGATGAACTCAAAACGAACAAAAGGGGTGGCCCGGAAGAAGAGTCAAGGAGACCATGACATACACCAGAAAGAAAAGGAGAAAATGAGATAAGATAAGAACGAAAGAAGACTATATACACACTCGCCCGGGCTTTGATCGACTCTTTATACTCAAAAAAAAAAACAATGAGCCTGATTAAAGTGAGTGATACCAATGAAAAGGCAACAAGGCCACGCTTGACCCACCCAACATGCTCCCCAAGACGCTTAACCTCTTCTCGACGCCCACGAATCCGACCTTGACCGATTCTAGAAGCCAAAGGGGTTTTGTGGTGTGGCCTTTGACAAGTTGGCCCTGCCAGTGGGTTGAGGTGTAAGTCTAGCAGCAGGCTGAACACCAAAGCGGACTGGTGGAGGAGGTCCAGTCTTTTGAGGGACCAGAGGCTGCAGACCAGTGGGTTGAGCGGGCATGGGGGGCATGGGAGGCATAGGCGGTGCCTGTTGTCCATATCCGCCGAAGGCAGTCTGTTGTTGTTGGGCATAGTTCTGACCAAATTGGCTCTGGGGTGTGAAGCCTGTGCGCTGGGGTTGGAGAGCCGGTGGGAGGCCGGTTTGTTGGGGTTGCATGGGAGGAGGCATGCCGAAGCCCGTTTGCTGGGGTTGCATGCCTGGGGTGTAAGATTGAGCCATGCCCGTGGGCTGGGACTGGAAGATGGGGCGAGGGGAAGGATCGGCGAAAGGTGAGCCTGTAGCTTGACCATTGAGGTAAGGTTGTTGCTGGCCAAAGCCTGTGGCCTGAGGCATCTGGTATTGCGCTGGGAAACCGCTCTGCTGTGGCGACTGCATGTATCCTGTTGCTTGTGGCATGAGCCCTTGGAAGCCGGGTTGCTGGGGGAATCCGGTCATCTGCTGTTGCTGGAACTGCTGCTGTTGTTGCAAGTTCTGTAGGCTCTGGCCAGGAGGAGCTTGGTAGCCGGTCATCTGGGGCTGAAGTGCTGGGGGAGCAAAGCCCTGTTGGGGAAGACCAGGAGCTGAAGCCGCACGCTGCGGTGGAGGTGCGATCATGGAGTTGCCTGTCTGCATTTGTGTTGGAGCTGCGGGACGCTGTCTCATGCCTGTCATTTGTGACTGCAGAGGAGATGGGGCAGCAAGCTTGTCGAAGAAAGAAGGGTCAGCTCCGGTCCTTGCTGGTTGTTGTGGAGGTGCAGGGGGAGCCTGAGGTACGGCTTGAGGAGCGGGTGTTGGTTGTAATGCTGGCGAGAGCAATGACAAATCTGACATATTTTGTGTAAGCTTCGGTGGCTCGGGAGCAGCAGGAGCGGGTGGAGGCGATGGAGCCTTTGCGGGCGCCGGGGTAGGAGCCTCAGAAGCAGATACATTCTTTGATGGCTTGACATCCCAAGCATCATCATCAAATCCTGACGAGGCTGCAGCTCTGGCAGGTGCAGAGGCAAGAGGAGTCTCGACCTTGGGCGTCTCAGACTTTTGCTTGAAGGCATCAGGGTCGACCACGTCGTTGGTTTGAACAGCAGGAGCTGGTCTTCCCTTGCGTGTGTTGTTTCTCAATGCGCCACCAGGTCCAGAGAAGAGACCGCCTTCTCCATTGGTTGCATCAGCATCGTCCTCGCCGAAGCTAACACTCTTTTTCTGGCCAGTGCGACCAAACTTGTTATCCAGATACTTCATGACACGAAGAATGTCTCCTTCCTTCAGCCCAAGTGTGCGCAGCAACTGTGTATCAACGTCAGGGAGAATCTCTTCACCCATTTGATCGCGACTGAAGGCAGCGGCATATCGCTCGCAAATCTGAGGGTTGACACCAGCTCCAAGGAAGAAATCGAACCAATCGTAGTCAGGCTTCTGTTCGACGACAGCACCTGATGACGCGCCAGATTGCTGTAGTCTCTCTGGTCGCTCCTTTCTCTTCTCGGTGCTTCTACGCTTGATTTCTGAAAGCGGCTTGTCTTCGTCGAGGGATACGCCGGTAGCTCTCTCAACATATTCCAGGTCTTCAATCGCCATCTTGTTAACGGGCACAGCGATCTTGACACCATTTTGCTTGTGAAGGTGAATCTTGCCATCCTTCAAGCCAATGAATTCAGCCTCGACCTTGAAAGAACCTGATCTGTCTGTCCAGGTGCGGACCTTCGCGGCGTTCGGTTCTGTAGGCTGTTAGAATTATGGACAATCAGCAAGACTCAGTACACTTACTGGGCTTGTCACTCTTGTCGCTCTTGCTGTGTCTGCTCTTGCGGTGATCGTCTTTAGCCAGACTGCTGTGGCGCTCTGGTCTACTGCCATCATCTGAGTCTCGCACTGAAGATCTAGCCACTTCCCTCGTAAGGCGCTGTTCTTCAAGTCTGTTCTGCTCGACAGTGGAACGTGCAGCGTTGAGGCCAGTGTATGCTGATGATGGCTCAGGGAGAGTTCCAGTAATCTCGACGTAACTGCTGGGCACAACTCCTTCTTTGCCGTTCTTGAGACGTTTGACCATCCACCATTCCTCACTCTTTGTGTCGTCTAGAATGACGACCTCGTCATCAATGGCAACCGTCACTTCGTCGTCACCTTGAGCCATGAAATCGTAAAGTATCGTACCCTTCTTCTTGCCACCAGCACCAGTGCCAGAGCTAGCTGCCCAGACCTCACGGAGGCCCTCGGCTTTGGAAGCACCGGCGAGCTCGCTAAGGATGCCAATAATTTCCTGGGCGGTGTCTTTTGCACCTGCGTGTAGATCCACACTCTTACTAGGACGGACCAGGTCAAGGAAGACATGTTTGCCCTCAATGGAATAGTTAGACAATCTATCAGCGGTCCATTCCTGGGAAGGGCCATCCTTTGCCTTGGCGGGAGAAAGCGATACTAGTCCCTTGGCGAGGTTGATACCCAAGGTGATGGGCATCTTCTTGTTCTTGCCCATGTGTGAAACAACCTCGGAAATGTTGTATAGACGGAAGCCACCAGGTGACCTAAGAGCAGCCTCCTCATCCTCGATATTCATTGCTCTGTTGTAGGGAAGAGAAGCGCTAACACCCTGGGGCTCGCGTTCGACGGGGGAGTACATGGGAGAGCGTACAGGCTCGCGAGAGACAGATGAGGTGGGTCGTGGAGGCATGCTGGGAGTGGGCTCATCTTCCGACTCGTCTGGGGTGTACTGTGGTCGCGAGGGCAGAGGTGGCGAAGCAAGACCGCGACTCATTGGTGCCTCATATGATCTGGGCTGAGTTTGTGATTGACCAGTCTTTTGCGCAATAATGCCAGCGAGAGCAGCGGCGGGATTCTGTACCGGACTCTCTGGTGGAGACTCGTTCCATTCCGCCTCTTCGGGCTCGGGTTCGGCGATTTGTGGTCGTGCAGGCATTGCAGGTGCAGCGGGAGCGGCAGCTGAGGCGGCAGCTGCTGAAGCCTTCTCAATATAGATAGCAGGAGCAAAACCATACTCGCCGTTCAAGCCGACGAGCGTCCAATCTTCATCTGACGTGTCGTAGACATCCAGGCGCGCGTCTTCGGGAAACGAGAGCTCTTCGTCGGTCTGCTTGGTGTAATCGTACAAAGCTCTTGCTGAATATAATGGATGCGCCTGAGGAAAGGTCAGTAAGAGCTAGTGGAATAGACCAAGCATAGTGACAGACTTCTTCAATGTAGTTGTTCGGAATCAAGCCTTCTGGCTCGTCTTCCTCATCAGACATGGCCTTCTTCTTCGCTTTCCACCAATCATCATCCGAGTTGTTGTCCAAAACAAAAAGCAAGTCTCCTTCAGTCAAGGTCAATTCACCCTCGCTTTGGGGAACGTAGTCGTAGATGGCCCGGTATACACCTAGAAATGCCATGGTAGGTGATAGGCCACGATGGCGGAATAATTGGGAGAAGTGTTGGAACCAAGTCGCGGTAGCTTAAGAGGCGCAATGACTTGACGGCGTGTCAAGGAGCGATTAAGGGAGAGATTGGGGGAGTCCAGGACGCAGGACGCAGGACGACAAATAAGCGACGTGAATGTGAGATGAGTTTCGCGCGTCCGAAGCAATCGAGGGCGTCTGTAGGGAATGGGCAATCACGGCAAAGCCTCGTTCTGGCGTGGGAAACAGAGATGTCGTAGAAGGTTGGCTAACCTGCAACTGCCACGACGTAATTAGACCTTCCGCGGCCGTCCACGAGAGTTCATAACAGCCGCACGGGGCTTTCTCAAACAACACCTGCCAAGCATCCATCTACTCAGCACTTTGGCAAACGATCGTGATTATTGTTACGATACACCGGATGCGAGAGTAGAAAGACATATGGCATCATCGAAAGTGGAATAAGATCTTGAATGAACATTTGCATGCTCTATGCGTGGTTGAAGCTAACTCGACCATCCGAAGCATTGAAAGGTGGATGCGATGGATCAGAGAAGCCCAACGTTCTCTAGCACTGGCTCATCCGTGCACTGCCATCGTTACCGGCAGCTTCAACCGATCCTCGCGTGCTTCTGCTCGCTCTTTCCAATCCTTGATGTTGATCTTGAACACTTTCTGTGCCACACTGCATGTTAGAGGAGCCATCTGCAGCCCTTCCGAATCTCTCGACTGTGCCATGTTCCTTTTCCAAACTTCCAATGCGAGCTTGAAATGTCGACAACGTATCGTCAACCCGAGCTGGTCTCGCCGGACGTCCATCCGATGAAGCTCACACCTCGCAACCAGCTCCTTGCTGAAACCATGTTGAGGACGACAAGATTATATGTCAGGCGCCGAATTCGACAATCTTTGCAGCAAGCCTCGAAAAAATCCACCTTGTGTTCGCTTGAACAGAAGAAACCTTGTGCAGCGGGGTCAGACTTTGTCCATGTCCAATCTGCCTGCGATCAAGTCTTTGCCATACAGGAGCTTGCGGACGCTATTCTCGCCCACCTCGGCGACTTTCACGATGTATCTTGTTGTTTGGCCGTCAATCGAACCTTCCGCCATGCCGTCCAACAATCAATCGCTTGTAAACTCACGGCACTGCCTTTCAAAGCGTGTGAGGACCCACATCTGTTCCATATGGAGAAACAGCTCGATCTTGTGCGCTCGGCATCCTACTGGTGGAGCCATGCGCAGCGGTTCTCTATAAACTCAGGGAATATCTTCTATCCTCGTAATGCTCCATGGCCAATGCTAGTGTCGGTATACGATGTATACAATTCCATTGGCGAACATCGAAAATCTCGTGTCACTGTCGACATGGGGTTCTCTTCTGATGGGCACACTCCTGGAGACTTCAGACTATATGGGAGCTGGCTCGAGCTATCCTTGCCGCTGCCCGATACCGTTGTCTGGGTAATCAGTATAGCATGTGACTGTCACAGAACCAACTCCTTTCTCGACCGACTAGAAACTAGCGATCAAGTAGACCGGAACATCTACAACAAAGGCACACCGCTAGTCTTCCCCTACAAGATCATCACGCAACGCGGCGACCACTTGAAACAGATCGCTATATATGCAAGGAGAGCATATAGGATGCATCGCCATTGTCGGAACGATGCAGGCGATCGACCCGCCGGACTATCCTCGATTACTTTCAAGGCGCTCGAAGAGAAAGAGTCGCGTTCTGATTTAGTAGCACTGGATTTATTTTCAAGCTCTCGCGCATATTCAGCGTCTTACTCGACTTCTCCCTCACCTAAATTCCGGTCAACGCCATCGAGCTCATGGGCTTCCTGGTCTCCAGCTGTGCCGCGAGAGAAGACGAGAGGAGAAGTCTTGGAAGAGATTATCCTAGAACTTGCTGATTTCTCGTCAAATGCAACATGGGATGAGGCTTCTGAAGATGTTTCGTCAGACGATGATGAAAATATTCTGCCTAGATCACAGAGTATTCCGTCTGAGGAGCTTGCTTACACGTTACGTAAACTCAGTCGACTATCGGCTTGGGACAAGTTGATGGGACGTACTGAGATGAGGCTAGGCTACTAAACATAGTTGCTAATGAGTCGACTTTCACGATCGATATTCAGCTTTACACACCTCGGACACAGACCCTTTCGGAACGAGCTCTACTCGCAGCTACTTGAGATAGCATTCAGAGTTTGTAGCTCTACAAGGACAATCGAGGGCAGTAATGATACCAGGCACGCACGATAGCTCCATACATACCCTTTGTCTCGTGCGGCCTCACCAAACATTCTTTTGCTCAAGATAGGCTCAAGCTCGATCAGATCACTTCTCCTCTTGGTGTACACATCATTCCTCCTCTCTTCTGGATCTCAGAAAAACTACTGTCGTCGTACTAACAAAGGTGGCCCGGTGAACAGGATAGACAACAACTCTCGTCCTTCCAGCCTGTTAACAGTAATCTCGAAAAAGTTGCTCCCGATTGAGCCAAGTAGAGAACAGCACGTGTCCCTGCCCTCGGGCACCGGTCTCTAGGCAGCAAGCCTATCAACCCACTCAGAATTCCCTCAATCAAGCTCAACTTCGTACAAATACCCTTGTCATCCTCTATGCTCATCAACCTTTATATTTCAAAATATTCTTGCCTCTTTTAACAAGCCGTGGTGGTGTAGTGGTAGCATATCTGGTTACGTTTGGGCACGTGCGCATTCTTTCATTCAAGCGTGGTCCCGATAAATCAGGAGGTCGCAGGTTCGATCCCTGCCCATGGTGCTTTTCTTTTTGTCCATGATGTGGTATATGTAACCCCGAGAACAGGATCTCTTTTGCTCTTTTTAAGTGTCGGAGGTCTGTCAAGACAATTTTAACGACAGATGCACAAAATAACTATGCGATATACTGTAGTCATATCCAATTGCTCTGCAGCTATTAATCTAACCCAAAACTCCTGATACATGTTTTGCTACTACTGTACGACTTCCTCCTCGCTTTCCTGAGTTTTGGGCTCATCCTCCACACCCTTCCACCCAGTAGCTGTTTGAACAAGCACCATGAGCACTGCGAGACCAGCGGCGGCTAAGAACAAGCCTCTCAATGCATCCTCATATCCCGCAATAGCCTTGGCCTTGTTGGCGCCCTTCAACAGGCTGACCATCGCGGGACTGCCCAAAAGGCGACGCACAAGGTCTGCATCGCCTTTGTCAAATTTCTCCTCCAACGACTTTCGTAGGAGACGAGTAAAGAGACCGCCTCCGATAGCTGAGCCGAAAGAGCCAGCGAAACCTCTGAACGTGGCGATGAGAGATGTGGCGATGTAGTGAGTGGAAGCCGGTGTAAGATGCAGCAGATGAGCAAGAGTATAGTTCATAGCTGCACCAACAGTAAGACCATTCAAGAACAGCAACAAGATGTACAACCACGAAGATGCTTTCGCAGTCGAGAGCATAGCGATGCCGACCAATGTGATAGGGAACAGCATATACACAATCACACACGCGACGTAGAAGCTGCCCTGGCGACGGATGTGAAAGACACCGACCAGGATGCCTCCGAGCGCAAACCCGCCGTTTGTGGCGATTAGAATGCTGCCGGCTGCTGCGGGCGCCCAGCCACGGACTGCAAGGGTATATGTGGGTGTGAAGAAAAGGACGCTCCAGCGTGCCATCATGAAGCCTACAGTGCCTAGGCAAGTAAAAGCCATACCGCGGGATTTGAGAAGGGTGACTGGGATGATAGGATCCTTGGCCAGATACATCTCATTGAGGATGAATGTCGCCAACGCGACGATGCTGAAGATGATCGGAAGAATTGGAATGCGGCGAGGATTTGAGAGAGCTGCAAGTAGCAGGACAATGCCGACAGTCAAGGTAAAGGCACCCAGATAGTCCAACGTCGACAGCTTCTTCCAGATACTCTCTTTGCTGTTGCCTCTAGCAGCGGAGAACTGAGTAGGGATAGCCAGATAGAGAGCTCCACCGGCGACAACAGCAAGTGGAGTTTGCATCCAGAACAGAGCTCTCCAGCCAACACTGTTGACCAACGCACCTGCCACAGTCGCTCCAACAGCTACACCAACTGTGAAGCCAGAGTTTAACAGACCAATGACAGCTCCGCGTTTGGTAGGTCCGCTGAGCTCCAGCACAACAATGATCGAGACGGTAAAGACTCCAGCAGCTCCAATACCGGTGATTATACGTCCGAGGATGAAGCTGGCGAAAGTCTGGGCAAAACTGGTGAGGAGGGCTCCCAATCCCAGGATCATAGCACTCGCACTGATACAGTTTCTTGGGCTGAACAATTGGCTGAGCTTGCCAGTCAAGGGAGAAGTCGATGATACTGCGATGAGATATGCAGAGGTAAACCAGCTGGTCTTCTCGAAAGCATCAAGATCAGCTGCAATGGTAGATTGTGTCGTGGTTAGTAGAGAAATGTTTGTGGCTAGTTCTTGTCAGTATGAATTTCTTCCAGACTTTGAGCCAATGCTGGCCTTCGATATCGATTGCATACCTTGTAAGAAAATCAACGACCCCAATGCAACAACACATATTGCCGCCCTCGATACTGAGATGCGGCCCGAGTCATCCTCGATCTCGCTGTCGGGCAAGTACTCATTGCCAGCGTCCACCGTGCTCGGCTGCGGTCCAAGCAGCGGCGCTCTTTCGCCCGCCACCTTCGTGTTTGAACTCATCCAGATCTGATGTCCTTATGTTGTTCCTGATTATTGACGCGAGAGTTTGGCGAATATCGATGACGCAAGGCAACGTGGGAATTTATCCGCAAGCAATTTCAAGCAATCGTGAGTAGCTGATGCACAACTTAGAAATTGGTCAATCTTTCTGTGGTAACTTCGACAATTGTTCCAGCAAGCAAGCAAAGCAGATTGTATCAAGTCAAGGAGAGGTACCTGTGGCTAGATAGGCATGTCCTACAGGTTGATTTGTCAGATTAGGAAGGCGCTGGCGGAAGCGGAGGATTCGTCGGGCCGACGTAGCCGACAGAGATCTGATTGACTTCACCTCACTCCTTTCTCCTGTCATCTTGCTTGATGATTACCATAATCTTGAAATCCACATTTTCAAACCTCGACGCAATATCTACATATCGATAAGAGGTCGTCTATCATCTTGCAGTCTGCATTAGGTGAACATGAGCGTGATGGGTGCCCTCAACGGTCTCAGTCCTGATTCCGAGTGTCTGGAGATACAGCATCATTCAAAATGTGGGTGGAAGTATTGGGTTACTACTAATGAACATTGGATGTCAACGCCTCCCCAACTTATGCTCTGCCATGTGTATCCATATACGCCTCTCCCCTCCTTGATTCCATTCTCCCATTAGTCTGCCAACACCTGTAACTATCTCTCAATCGACCAAAGTACTGGTGATCAGAATATCGCGTGGTGACTGAACTGTAATCCAGTATAAGAACGCCCTCTAGAGAACACTCATCTGGAATGGGAAATATGTTGATTGGGTGGGTTACCGAGGCTGGGATCGTCCTGGAGAAGGTGTTGAAAACGGCAGACATTTTCCTCGTTGCTGACGACAGACATGATGTCTGAGGTAGCCTTGACCTTTGAGGACTGTGTCACCAGTGGACTCCTCCACGAATCTGTAGGCGACGAGCTGGTCAAGCACGTGGAGATTGGTGCTGATGCGTGTGAAGTTCAGCTCAATTGCCTTCTTGGGTTACTGGACCTCGAAATTCTCGGTGAGAACATGGCGAGGTAGGTAAGTGTCTCCTTACGCCTGATCAAGTCATCGGAAGTATCCTGCTTTCCTTTCTCTCCCTTTCAAAGTCTGCATATCGAGCTCCTCGATCTCATTCTGAACGATTGAGACAGATCCCTGCTCAAACGATAGTCGAAGATCGTGGGATGGTGTTGACATCGTAAGATGAAAATAAATGTGAAGTAAAGATCAAAAACAAATCACCAAATCCTTCACTTCCAAACCAAGGGTCATAACAAACCAAACTCCGCTCAACTCCAAGAAGACAGGAGGCTTAGCCCAATGGGAACCAATGATTGCTTCTATTAACCTCTCCAAATCCGAGCATAAATAGAATCCAGAGGTCGTGAGTTCGACTCACAGCCTTGGTTGGTCGCGTTGACAATTTGGTCGAAAAGATGTTTCCCAAGAGATTGGTTTTTTTGCTGTTTTGTTGTGATTGATGGATGTGCGTGGTTTCTTTTTGCTCGGCTTTTATACTTTCAATTGTACTTGGGAGCCCTCTACAGACTTTGTCTCTATTGTAAGTCCTTGCATGGGCTGCGGAAGGTACTGGTGTTGCCGTACTCAACCAGGTCTAAACCAGGTCTAGAGCGGCAAGTCTCTTCATCGTCGAAGGATCTTGTCAATGGCCTCCAGCTCGATGTGCAGTCTGACTGTGGTGATATTGACACAATTTTCTAGGCGGCTGGAACCAGACCTGTGGTCATACGAGCACGCTATCAAAGATGTAGGTGAGATTGGTCGGGGATAGCCTATATATGACATCGGAAGGTATGTTTGCTGAGTTTGCTGATTCCGGTAGTAGACCGCTCACAAAGCGCACAGAACAATACATCATACGTGTGGTAGAAAATGGTCAGAGCCAAAAGCAGGCGATGCGGAAGTTGTATATCACTCATAGCTACGAGGAAGCTTGAAGGAAGAAGATGCTGCTTCCCAGATGTCAAACAACAATCTTTGCCTCGACTTGAAAGCGAGAAAAGACAGCCTTGGAATAACGAAAAACGATTTGTTTGATGAGAACGTTTCTTTCACTTTCGGGGTGGGGTCGATGTGGGCGATGGCCTCATCATGAAAACTGCAGATGTCTCATACACCATTGACAGTACACATTAAGTTGCTGCAAAGCACAAAGGGTTTCTGGACAAAGCTGTGCCTAAGGAGAGATCACAAAATGATGGCTTCTGGTGGAGATCCTGAGCTAAAGGAAATATCTGTCCATTGTGGCAGCTAAAAGTCTGAGGTCTTGCGAGAAAGGAGAGCTAGATATATGCTTCCTTCGGTTGTATATACGAACGCATGAAGGCTCTTCGACTCTCTGTCAAACTGGCACGTACTCCTCGAGTGTCTCCACGTTCAAACACCTCCACCCTGTATCAGCAAGACGTGTGATGCCAGCTCTGAAATTTCTTTGATCCAGCCTCTGAACCTGCCGCTGGTGTGTTTCAGTTGCCCATCCGTGTCAACGTAAAGAGCATCGGTAGCGAAGCATCTCCTAGCGTTCATATCGGCGAGGATGGTAGCAAGTACGAGCTGCAATCCTTGGACATCGAAGATTTCGTCATCAGGATTGGCATATACGTAGCGGAGAGTCTGGTCGAAGTCGAAGCACATACAGTCGTGTGTAGTAGTGCTCTCGCCGAAGGCGTTGGCGATTGACTCGAAGAGCGTAGTGGCGTACTTCTTCAATTCGTCGATAAAGTACTTGTCTGCGATGGTGTAGATTCGAGCCAAGAATAACAAGTCGCAGGCTTTTGGTGTTGTTTTGATCTTGTTGATCTCTGAAAATTCTAGGTGGTAAAAGAAGTGTATCATTTCGCGCACGATCTCGGGATCGTCACCTTCATTAGGGTCGTGGTCTTTGGCCTGATATGGATTGGGATGCAGTATGAGCCGTCCGGTCTCGCCTTCCTGAACCGAGTTAGAAATAAATCAAGTCAGTGAAGTCAGTGAAGTGGCCTACTTTGAATGACATGTTGTCTGCAGCTCGAGCAAGCGCGTCGGAATAGATGCGAAGGACCAGCTTGTGGACCTTGAAGTTGTATGTACCGCAGACGATCTCGAAGTCTGCGTTGATGCGATCATGCCAGAGTCTGATGGAAATGTCAATATAGGACAGTTGCATCCATGAATTGAATGCCTACGTCTCAAGCAATGTGGTGGAGGTTTTGAGCTTCAGATTGGTAGAAAGCATTGCTTGCATCGCACCGATGTCGTTATCCCGGCTCTTTGGATTTGGCGCGTATTGGTGGTATAGAGTCATGATGTAAGGTGCGAAGATGTTCGCGCTGGTCGATGCTGATGTGAGATGGGACGCGTTGGTGGTCGGGATTGCGGCGCTTGCGTTTCCGGAAAGGGAAGATGCGCTTGTCGAGGAAGGAGCGGATCAAGTCAGGGAAGTAAACAAGCCAATGCCGAATTTGAAGAGACACATGATAGATCGCGCATGTATCATTTTTGGAGGCTTGACTAACTAATCATAGTAGGCGAGAAGAAGGGAAGATGAAACTTGATTGAGAACGTGATGGGATAGTTCATTTCTGTAGGATGCTCGACCGGCCGCTCTCTTCCTCTGTGGAATATGTAAGTGAAAAAGCAGTATCATTTGACGACTTCCACTGAGGTACGAGCCAACCATACTAGGCTCAGCCTCCGAAAAACAAGCTAAGTGACATTGATCACCAGCTGGGACCCGGGGCCGCAGTCCGCAGTACTGCAACATGGCCCTCTCCGAAGCAGTAGCCATGGCGGCAAGGAGAATCGGGGAGCTCTTTCAGCACTCGGAAAGCCAACTCCGGTATTTCTTGAAGCAGCTTGTCGTGCTCTCCAGATTTTTTGCTTGTGCTCCAGTCACGGGCAAGGGCCTTTGCCACTGTGGTCTTCAATCCGTGCTCGCCAGCCGGTTCGACAGTCTTCTTGTAGATAATGTGACAAGCCTCTACAAGCTCTGGATGAATGGGGCATCTCATCATGTAGGAGAAGTGATGCAGTACTTTTGCCTTCAATGCTTCGATGAAGTATATCTCAGCGAGAACGTAGATTCTGGCCAAAAGAATGAGCGAGTGTCCAGAAAGCTCTTCATCTGTCGCACAGCGGTACATGCCGCGAGCTTTGGGGGACAGTTCAAGGTGGTAGAAGAAATGGACCATCTCTTCGACTATCTCAGGATCGTCTCCGTCACCGAGGTTGTTAAGGTTGCCATTGTAGGGATGCGCCTTGAGATCGAGGATACCTGATAGCGCTTCCTAATCTCATATAAGCAAAGGCCTCTGGCTAGCTGACTAGGATATGAGGGACTTGCCTCGAATGAACGATTGTCGCATGCCTTAGCAAGCACATCAGAGTGAGCGCGAATGATCGTCTTGTGGATCTTGAACTTCTTATTGCCGCATCGAATTTCGAAATCAGCGTTGCTGCGGTCGTCCCACATTCTGAAGAGTCAATTAGTGACGTTGTGCGCAAGCCGTTGAGGAAGACTTGCTCTTTGAGGACCGACATGCCGAAGTGGGCCTGGAATCTTTCGGACTCCCAGGATGACAGGTCGGCAGCTGATATATCAGACTGCTGCCAGTCATCCGGTTGGGGAGATACGCTGCGAGAGCTCGGCGGTGAAGTGTCAGCCATGATAGTCGCCACTGGCAGTTGATGAACAGTTATAGTTTGACGGAAGAGGTCTAAGCCCAGGAGACGGAGCGTGATGTATAGGAAGAGAAGCGGAGAAGGTCGAGTGACTGAAGGGACAAAGGAGCAGATGAGAGTGAACAGAAAGCAAGAGCTAAACTGAGACAGTGATGCTGTTTCCACTCACCAGTTACCATAGAAACTGTCTTGTTGTCACACCAATAGCTAATTTTGAGAACCCATGTTCACTTTCCTTCCACTAAGTCTGATCGGGTTTGCACTCGAAAAGCAATTAGGGTTGGCACAGCTATCTGACCACTGCTACGTTCGCATTTGACTTCGAAGAGTTCCTACAGGATGGTGATCCAATCGTGCAGGCGGGTAACTTTTGGTCGGTAGAGGGTCTTCTGTGCGGAGGCCGCCAGGCCGAGTTGTAACGCCCTGCTCAGAAAGTGAAGCTCTTGAAACTCTTGTATCCGGTGGCGGATCTTGCGCCCTCTTCGACTTGAACTTCTGAGCGAACCAAGATAATGTCTGGATCATCAGTCAACATGTCTTTCATGCTATCATCCTCTTCCAAATCTTTGGAAGCTTTGCCGGAAATGTGCGTTTTGTGATGGCCGTGGCGACCCATAGATCGAAGGGCAAATGACTGGTAGTCGTCGAGTGGGTTGAGACTTTTTCTGTCGGGTTGAGAGTGGTGAGAGCCGAAAAAGGTAATAGACTTGACTAGAGGCTTGAGAGACGGGATGGAGCCGACGATGATCGCAATGCCGGTTTCAATGATTGACCATAGGACGACATTGGAAACTTTGACTATGGATACGTCAGTGATAAGCATGATTTGGACCGGTCGAACTACTGACAAGCAAGGTCCTCCGTCGCAAAGTACGAGTCTAGATACTTGATGCGTACTATCGTCGCAGCGCTGGCCCTGCATGACAGTCAATGAGAATTCTCACCCACCAAGATGATACTTACAAGAAGCCTAGACTGAGCATAGCAGCCACTGTGAACTTGAGTCTCCTTCTCATCTGCAGCTTCCACAATATGACAAACGGCATGACTGCGCAAGCAAGATCGGTCGCGATTGAGCATGCCGTGACGAAGTATGAGATGTGAACGATAATTCCCTGGTTAGAACAGGTGCCTGCTGATGGTTCCCATGTCGCTCTGAGTGGTCTGCATTGCAGCAAAACTGTCATCATGGCGATAAAACCGTAACTGGCGCTGAGAGCCAAGATGGCGTACAAGGTGTAGAGCAGGCGTCTGGTGACGACAAGTCGGATCAGAGCTACACAGATACTGCTCTTGATGAAGATCAGACTAGCGCAGTAGAGCACTTGAAATGTCATTAGAGCCTAGTCGAGTCAGCTCTGTGACGAAGTCATTGCTTGAGAAAATCATACACGCTTGATCTTCGAGTAATCGTCTCCGGAGAGGTCATAGTCATGCTGGCCCAATCCTGTTTTGCATCCACATAGGACGGTGATGAAAGTCATGATCCCGAAGACCTACACATGCGTCAGTGAGGATCGAACTGGTCTCTTCGATGATATACATACCGTTCCAATCAGCATAAGCCAATCATCGGACCCAAAACCTCTGATGGACATTCTTGTAAAACATCGCAGTGTGATCATGATGAAGCACAAGATACAGAAAAACATGGTGACGGCAAAAAGGATGAGGCATTGGCCCTCCAACGTGCTGGAAGCCATAGTTTGTCGTTGGAGATCACAAAAGGAGGAGACAGCAGAAAAGACGACTACACATTAAGATCAGAAGCCCTACCTTGACTGTGTGGAGAGACCCATTCTTAATGGCGAACGAGTTTGAGGTTTCCCGCCAAGTGTCATGTCTTTTGGATCCTTGAAGCGCCGTGGACCTGACTTGTGTATGGCGTACCGGATCAGAGGTACGAAGCTCTGGCGATTGATGTCATCAGTGTGTTTGGTATGTCATGCATGAAAGCTGACAGTTTTCAACAGGCGTCATTGCGACAGGACGCCGAATGTATCGAAGCTTTGAATGCCATCGGTCGTCGAGATAGAAGGCTGATTACATGTCGCGTAAGATCGGGAGAGTTTCAAGAACAACCTGAGCTTGCATGTTGATGTTTCGAGAAGGCGGGTGGGTGCGTTCTACGATTCAGTGCGTTGCAGAGCAGGAATGGTCAAAGTCTGGTTGAACGAAGCTCGGGAGGTTTGCCGGTCCTTGCAGCCACGAGGGTTAAACCAGGGGAAACCACAGGGCTTTAAGGCAACCCATCGAGCCGCGTCAGATGCGTCACGCAAGATCAAGCATGAGATGGTGCAGGTTATTTGGAGAAAAGCTCAAGACCCAGACTGCAATGAGATGGGATCCTAGCAAGACCGCAGGAAAATTTCTGATTGCAAAGGTCGAGCAATTCCTGTCACTCGTGGTGTCTGGTCAAAAGCATCACCCGCGTCGCACCTCAATCACTGAACGTCGGAAAGTTACATGCTCGCGACACCTGGGAGACAGCGCCAAACGACAACTCAGTTCCGATGTATTGCAAAGTTGAATCCGCACGAGTACCAGAGACCATTCGGTTGTTCTCTACGAGTGTTGGTGAGGAAGGAGCTCATACTCCTAGCTGGCTTATCGCTCCGGTATCGGAATTCCTGCTCGCCGGCGTCGAGCGATGTGACGAACTTCTTCTTGGACCTTCCTTACTTTAATGTTCCAAAGACAGAATATTGCTCGAACGAATCCTCAGGGGACATCTTGTAACTATTGGCTCTTCTGGCAAAATGTCAATTCTCTCGGGTGATATCAGCAGGCTGTTGAGAGCAACTTTAAAATATTGCCATTCTCAGCCGGTTCCTCCACACTTTGAGGAAGGTACAAGCGTCGCGCCGATCCACCTCGGGCAACTAAGCGGCGATGAGGTTTGTATATAGGTAGGCAGAACATCTCAACCGACACTGTGAACTCTTGACTCCATTCTAGACACATTTTCGCACATTCACAATGACACAAAAAGACCAGAAGATCTTGATCATCGGTACAGGCACTTTCGGAGCCAGTACTGCATATCACTTGGCAAAGAGAGGTTACACAAACATCACTTGCATCGACAAGTGGCCATATCCCAGTCTCGACTCTGCAGGCTACGACATTGTAAGCCTATTCGTGCTCTACAATGTAAGATGCTCATTCTGAAGTAGAACAAAATCATCAGAACAGAATACGATGAACCTCTCTACGCAGAAATGGCCCTCGAAGCCATCCAAGCCTGGCGAACCCCAATGTACACCGACATATTCCACGAGACCGGCTGGATTTTAACCACCCTTGGCGACCCAAAAGCAACCGACCACCTCAAAAAGTCATACGAAAATCTCAAAAACAAAGGTCAAGCTCACAATATCGATTTCGTTAGTGGCAAAGACGAAATTGTCAGATATGTGCCACAGCTGAAGAACGCCCGCAATATCGATAATTGGAAGGGATTGTGGAATAAACAGGCTGGATGGGCGCATGCGGCGAATGCGATCAAGAAGGTTGCGGATGAGGCGGCGAAGATGGGTGTGAGGTTCATCTCTGGTCCGAGTGGTGAGATGGTCGGACTGGAGACTGAAGGCGATAAAGTCACTGGTATCAAAGTCAAGTCGGGCGAAATCCATCACGCGGACAAATACATTCTCTCCACTGGCGCCGCATCACCCGCCCTCCTCCCGGAACTCCACACCGAACTATGGTCGAAATGCTGGACTTATGGACTACTGGAATTGACAGAAGAAGAAGCCGCACAATTCAAAAACATGCCGGTCGTCTTGAACCACGAACTTGGTTTCTTCTTCGAACCCAGTCGCGAAGGCAGACTGATAAAAATCTGCAACGAGTTCCCCGGCTATCAATGGCGAAAAGGCGAATATACCGATGCGAACGGCAAAACGCACAAATACTCAGTACCGCGATACGCCAGCGAGTATCCCGAAGATGGGATCCCCGAAGAAGCCATGAACGCCATCAAGCACTTCATCTCAACAGTCATTCCGCAATTCGAGGGCAGAGAGATCAAAGGTGCGAAAGTGTGTTGGTGTACTGATTCGCCTGATGCGCATTATTTGATTGCCAATCATCCCAAGTATCCTGGAGGTGAGCTGTTGCTTGCGACGGGAGACAGTGGACATGCGTTCAAGATGCTACCGATCATTGGCAAGTACATCAGTAATGCTGTGGAAGGGGACTTCAAGCCAGAGTGGCGATATGGTAACCGCAAGCATTTGGACAGCGGCAGACCAGGAGACGAGGTGAAAGATCTCAAAGACGTCGGTATTGGTGGTCCTCAAGCAAGACTGTAGATTGTTGCTCAGCTCATATAACAAGCCACGCATCAAACATTTTCCAAGTGTCAACTAAACGACTCTACTCCAACTCACATGAACGCTCCTGTTCAAACTCTCCACGGTACATCTACAAAGTGTACCGGAAATAAGGATTCTCAAAATCCGTCTTGTCCTCCTCCCCCATCTTCTTCGCCCTCAAAGTCCTCTCCTCCTCGGTCAACCCATCGTTAGCAATAGCTTTATCCAACCGCCTATTTCTCAGCACCAAGACAATCCTCCAGCAAACCAAGACCGCAAATTCAAGGCCGAAACAGATAGCACAACCAATAACCCCAGGAATATAATATGGCGCATCTTTAGCCTTGAAGATCTGAGAGCCAGCCATATTGCCAACGCAATAACCTACAAAGGTGAAAGAAGAAGTGAACGTTCGCTTTGTGCGGCCGGCTGTGTTCGAGGGGATCAAAGACCAGGCGAGGAAGAGGGAGATGACGTAGGGGACGGTCATGAAATACATGCCCCATTTCGTCCACTTCATAGAAGGATTATTGGGGATGAACGCCATACCGAGGAACCCGACGAAAGGTGGGATGGTAGAGCCGATCATGAAAAACAGACGCAAGCCAGTTTTTCTGCTTGTGATGAGACCGACAGCGACGAAATAGAGGACGGAAAAGGCGCTGCGTGGGATATCGAGGAGGATGACTTGGAGATTGGTGAAGCCGAAGGAGGTGTTGATGATGTGGGCGAAGGTTGTAAGACCGCCATTGGGGAGGGAGGATAGAAAGGCGTTGATGCCGGCGAACCAGAAGCAGGGGTCGATAAGGCATTCTCTGACTTGCTTCCATTGCCACTTCTTGACACCAGTACGGTCGTGTCCAGTATTGTTGCCAACGATACGTGCATTGGCCATGCGCTTCTCCTCGGGCGATAGCCACTTGACCTCTGATGGCGTGCCGAGAAGGAACAAACATGCGACACCGACGAGGATGGTCATGGTACCGAGGAAGTAGCTCATCCATCTCCAAGGCTCCGAGTCTGGATTCTTTGCGCCACGCTTACCAATACCGTACAGTGCCAGACTCGAGATGATGCCGAAGCCGGCATTAGCGGATTGGAAGACAAGTGATCTTGAAGCGTGCTCTCTGGTCTTGTACCAGCTGCCGACCACCAAGATGAATCCCGGAGAGATACAGCACTCAAAGAGACCCTGAAGTGCACGGAGGACAACCAGATGTGTGAAGTTCTGAGCTGGACGTTGTTAGTAAAAAGCGATCGGAAGATGAAGATATTACTTACCAAACCCGATGCAAAGTACAACAACTCCCCAACAGATCATATAACAAGACAGAATCTTTCCCATCTTGTAGCGTTGCAGAACGATGTTGCTAGGGAACTCGAAGATCATGTAAACGAGATCTGCAGATTGTCAGATGTGCTCCTTCATAAGCTCAAACTGAACATACAAAAGACTGTGGTCAGCCAGCTGTACTGTTGACCATGGAGGCCAGTGTCTTCGCGTAGACCAAAGGTTGCCTGTGTGCCCAGAGCTGTTTTGTCGGTTTGTTGGATACCATAGCATAGCCACATGAGCGGAAGCAAGTATCGGTCGATCTTCCTTCGGAGCTGTTTATACTGCTCCTCAGTATACTCGCCCTCGGCAGCGACTGTCTACGTCAGTTATGTACTCATCAGGCAGTGCCAGCGAGATTACCCACCAATGTCTTGTTCACTAATCTCTGAGACTTCGCCGACTTCGATGGAGTTCTGTTTCTCCATTGTCGCCATCTCCACGGCCGGAGACTTCTTGTCTTCGGCTTGGACTTGGTCTGTCGACATATCGATGTTGGTAATGAGTTTACGAGATTCAGGATGGAGTCTTCGTCTGATGGAACATGTGGTGAGTTGTTGATCTATATGTAGAGGCCAAGGCTGGTATCACGTCCATCTGTATCGGACGTTGCAATGAATGCGATAGATTGCTTTGGCCGAGACTCGAAAGGCATCGCAGTATGATAGGCCTATCATCGCATTTCTTTGCCCGCTGCAGGTGATTTGAAGAGCATGTGTAATGTAGCGTGCCCAAATCACCATCAACCCTTCGGATCTGAGGTCTTATCGAAGACCGATAGGCAGACGAACATGCGACATCATGTTCTGCATATACCAAGACCCAAGCGTGTAGGATATGGCATATTTCGCAGGCATGCCCTTATCTTATGCCACATCCTGGCCACTTGAGTGGAACGTTACAGCTCTATCGTATATAGCGATTGGGTGCCTCTATCTTGGCAGTCTTGGTATGACTGGGGTGCAGTGGGGTCGCTGAACTCCAGATAGCGCCTACCGATAAGCAGTGCCCGTCAATGTACACATTGTTTGTTGCATCTTCTGATTTCGTATGGCGACCACAACAGAATATTCCGCATTCGTCAGGGCTCGTCTCTCTCAGTTTTGACTTGCCTCAACAGCTGCTCTGCGTCTGCAAGCAACTTTGACAACCGGTCGGTGGGAGGTCGCCTTGACCGAAGTATGATACACATTCGAATGACCAGCTGATACAAGCTGAGAGATCCCATCATTTCCTTAAAATCGTGCGATTCGAGTCAGAACGGATCGTGGGTATCGTAAACTTCGTTTACATCTCGAGGAGTGGCAGCGGTCGCAGCGTCTGAACGGGCGGGACTGCTGGTCGAGAAGATGTCATGATCTTTGAGCCGCTGTGTCAATATGACTGTCCTTGGTATCGGAGAAGCGGGATCTAGACGGCCCTCCGCAGTCTTTTTGATTCTCGACACAATATCAGTCATCTCTACATCCTGAAGAGCAAGAGCGTACGAGTCTTCAAATATCGGAGTGCAGCCGAACTTGGAGGCCACCACGATGTCTAGCGCAGAGATTGCTTTTGTGACACGTTCACCAACAGCAGAAGCTTTCGCGATGGAATCCAAGCCACCGCGTGTATTGACCATCTGTCGCAGACCTGGTTGATGGATTGTTGCTGCAATTCGGTGATTCCCAGCCATACTCTCGCAGAATGAGATGAAGGTTACCGCGATCAAAGTGCCGTCGCTGCATGCGCGAGCCGGATTCGCGAGAGACTTATTCAGGTACTCGACACACTTGGATGAAAGCCATCGGAAGAAGAAAGAGTTGCTCTGAGGACTGAACTCATGCGTCTCGGGGAGATGAACGCATGACATAGCTAGAGCGGCGAAGAACAAGGCCGGATCATTCGTCTGCACAGACAAAGCCATGGGCCATTCAATGTCTTCCAGTGCTTCCTGCCGAGTTTTGCCTTCCGGCTCGAAGCTCTCTTCAACGATAGCTGGAGCTATGGCATACTTGACTAAAATTTGGTCAGATACAGCGAAATGACAGCCAGGCTTAAGAGCACTTACAATAGCTTGTAATGATTCCATATGGAGGCTTCCAAGGTACTGGGAGGGTTGAAAACGGGTCGCGCTGTGATCCGATAGACAATCGAAGTGGCGCATCAGCGAGAAGGTAAGCATTCAATAGAGGAGCTCTAAGTTGTCTTTCGCCAGTCGATGTTATTCGATATAATTTTGATTCGCGATTGACCTCAGTCTCCTCATCATCCACAATACGTGTGCTTGGCTCTCCGCGGGATCCGGTTGGGCCTTGATTAGGGAACTCTTGAATCCATCTGATGGCCACACGTTGCTGTTGGTTCGCAGGCTTCTTGCGAACACCTCCAGGATTGTAGAAGACTGGAGGTGGAACTGATCGATTCATGGTACGATACCCAGAGCGTGTGCGATATTAATGCGGGGATGTGGTTAGGTGGAGATCAGACCTGTCCTTCCATGTTCGACTGATGATCTGCTGTCCAGTCACTGCTCGTGTAGTACTCGTGTTGATGCCCTAGGGTTAATTTCGCGAAGGAGTCAGGATAGTAAGCAAGAGAAAGGGCGGTCATGACCGTGTTCCGCCACAAGTTTCTTGCTGGTCGGCAGATGGATTTGATTCAACGAACGCGAGCTGTGGGGTCCAGACTCGATTTGGCTAACGACAAATACAGTTTGATCTTGGCAGTCCTTCGGTGCATTTTGGAGCGAACACATGTTAGGCAACGACTACTTGATTGTGCTTGTCCGATCTACACACGAAGAGAAGTAATACTTCAGCCTTCATCTCGCACGACAGGAACCATGATCAAATGCTGAAGCTTGAGGAGTTGTTGAGTGCTCTCGGCCGGTCGGGCTTGCCGAGGGAAGTCTCACCACGACTTTTGTCCACGGGCCCAAGTACTTTGTCACACTGTCACGCGTTCTGCCATGCAGGTGTCAACGTCTCGAAGACATGGCGCGAAACTTTCGTGCAGCTCCTCTTCTGACACGGCACGATTTCAATAATCGCATGCAGGCGCACCAGTTGTGGATTCGTGGTAGGTAATGTTGATCTGACTGCGAATCCTGAGGCTATCAATTGCCTGCTGGTAGTGGTCAGATTGATGTCGCAGTCTTTCTTTCGCTTCTGTCAGGATGCCAGAAATAGAGCGCTTTTTCACGGCCCGCAACGTTATACTCGCCTGTACTCTCGAATACGAACTTTGGCTTTCTTCTTCGGAGCCTCGATTCTTTTCTGGACCCCACGTGCCTACGCCAAATACTTCGAACGTGCAAAGACATGTTCTTGAAAAAGAACTATTTTCGGTTCGAACTGCCACAAGACTGAACTCAGTTGAAGGAAATGCAGTGGCTTAAGCCCTTATGACGGCCCATTCTGTCTATTGGGATAAGTGGTATGCGGACAAGACCGAGCACCGCGCTCTGCTGCGCTTTGGGTCCACTGAGTACTCCGCTAGAGGCACGTTGATGCCTCTAGGTAAGGTTTCTGCGGGTCCCAGATCTGCTACTCAGAATAGCCACAAGATGGATCTGAGTCTTGGGATCCATCAAGAATGCAGTCCCCTCGGCCGAGGTCTTCAGATATAAGACGCTGCTTTCGCTCTTGGTGTAGGTATCAGATCACCTTCATCATTCCCAATATCTCCTTTACAACGGGTACTATTACACTCTTATCACACCTATCTGACCATCAATTTCTTTCACGCCTCAGCCTTACTCATTCGAAACTCATATCAACATGATCGGATCTCGTATCACACCGGTGCTGCTTAGCCTTCTACCGTTCACCCTTGCGGCTCCTATGCGAACAACTGGCAACACTCATCCTACACAAGTCATCTCTGTCGACTTTGCGGATCCTGATCTTTTGCAAGATGGCAACCAATGGTGGGCTTTCGCGAGCAACAATCACAAGACTATCGCTGCCGTGGGTGGTAGTCTCATCAACGTTCAGATTGCTCGCTCTCCGGACTTTAACTCATGGACCGTGACCGGCAGCGATGCTTTGCCAACGGTCGGTGCTTGGGCCGACCCTAAGGCTGGCAATCAAGGTGCAGCCGTTTGGGCACCGAGCGTCAGCAAGAACAAGAAAGGACAGTATGTTCTAACTTACTCCGCTGCTGTCAAGGGTAGCCCTGGCAAGCACTGCGTAGGTGCTGCTGTAGCTTCTCAGCCTCAGGGTCCTTACAACCCACAAGCTGCACCTCTTGTATGCCCTCTTGACCAAGGCGGCGCTATTGATTCTGGTGCATTCAAGGATGCCGATGGAACACAATACGTTGTGTACAAGATCGATGGCAACTCTATGGGCCACGGCGGCGTTTGCGGCAACACCAATGCTCCCATGGTCAACACGCCTATCATGATCCAACGTGTGGCAGATGATGGTTTCACTCCCGTCGGCAGCCCAGTCAAGCTCTTGGACCGCAGTGACCTTGACGGCCCTCTGATCGAAGCTCCTTCGCTTACGCGTACCTCTAATGGCAAATATGTGCTCTTTTTCAGCAGTAACTGCTTTGCGACCTCCAACTACGATGTCACCTACGCATTCGCCGATAACATCATGGGCCCGTATGTCAAGCGTGGCCCCATGATGGTCACTGGCACCAACAACCTCTACGCTCCTGGCGGTCAAGCCGTAGCCGCTGACGGCAAGCACATGATGTTCCATGCTGGCGATGTTGGCTCTGCAAACATGGGCTGGAGAGGCGCATACACTCAGATCATCAACATTGACACCGGAAGTCAAGTTGTCTCGTCGTAGTAGACTGGTGGAACATTAATGTCTCTCTTTTGTTTTGCATGATCCTTCTTGTTCTAAAGCGAGGCGTTAAAGCGGTTGGGACTTTTATGTAGCGATCATCTGTCCATAAAATATAACGATTCCTATTTCAACGTCGTCTGTCTGATAAGCTTTTGTGAAGACTTGGAGAACCCGTGGGGTTTGTTTCAACATCTGCATTGTTGCATCAGAGGCGGCATAATCAGTCAAATATTGGGAGGAAGCATTGGATTCCAACTTGGCACCACGATCATACCGGGGTGAGGATGGACAAACAAGGAAGCGGCTGAATCAAGCCAATCACAAGCGCCGGTCCCGCCTTCAACCTCCATATCAAGAGTGACATCCTGCAAGTCACCGGGATCTTCAACCATTGTCCGAAATATATATCCCAGCGATGCGCATCTCGATATTTTGAAGCCTTTCCGCTTCAATTTCCTTACGCTCGCTATAATTTGGAAAAGCACCGCCGATATGTTAGCGACGGGCACTCTTGTTGTTTTGCTCTTGGCTTTGTGGTCAGGGTTGGCTCTGGCGCAAACAGGACCTCAAAACGCGTCAATCCCAAATTGCGTACGAGCATGCGACACACAAGCGATAAAGGCATCCAACTGTACATCGGAAGACCAGTACTGTCATTGCATAAGATACACCACCATTCTCGACAGCATCGTACCTTGCGTGCAACATAATTCGACCTGTCTGAACGCGACTGCAGACTTGCAGAGTATGCGCCATCGCAGCTTTGATGGTTCCGATCCTTGCTGATTATCTTAGCTTTTGAGACATTGTTCGACGACGTCTGTCAGAAGTTCAACTTGTCTGTTCCGACGAATATGACAGGAAACTCGACTTTTCTCCCAAAGCCTTCGCCGTCGCCTTACATAAGTCAAGCTTCGACTGACACGGCTTGGCCGCTCGAGACGACCTTTTCCATATACGCTTTTGTGCTTACCGCTCTTTACTTCGGTGTGTTCCTGTAGAAGTTGGAGGAATTAATCATAATGTATAATATCCTTTATCCTGCATGGAAGGGAGTTGCAGATTGCGCGACAAGAGTCATCGTGAGATTGGCCTGGCGTCCACATTGCCGATGTCCGGCCGTTGTCGTTGACCCCACCAAGCAGAGCTCCTTTCCTCTTCCACTCCCCTTGCCCTCGCAAGGATATAGGGTTGATCAGATCAAGACGCGACACACTTGGGCGATAGCATGGTCAACCCTGGGTGACTCACCCTGACGGCGTTAGGATATAACGACACTCGAAAAGCCGTCTGGTATCTCCTTCCCTGTAGTAACATGCGACAAGAGTCACAAGTATAGACTAGCCATGGCAAGTATAAGAAGTCGCACAGAAGGTGTACTTCCAATGTACCTTCCCTCACCATTCCACTCGCATCTCACCATCTTCCACTTCATCATTTCACCAAACCTCATTCCCTGAACATTCTTCGTACCCCAACACATCCATGGCTCAACCAGACAGAAAAATCGCTCTAATTACCGGCGGCTCTCAAGGCATCGGCGCAGCAACTGCTCGTGTGCTAGTCGACAAAGGCTTCTTCGTCGTCATCAACTATTCGAACAACGTGCAGGCAGCTAAGAAGGTCATCGAGGACCTTGGGCGCGAAAATGCCACGAGTGTCATGGCAGACGCCAGTCGTGTTGATGAGATCGAAAACATGGTCAATACCGTTGTGTCTATGTTCGGCAGAATAGATGCGCTCATCGCAAATGCTGCGAAGCTAGGATTGCAGGACATCTCCGAAACCACCGAGGAAGGCTTCGATGCTCTCTTCGCTATAAACGTCAAAGGGCCCTATGAGTGTCCAAAACAATATCCCATAGGGTCAAAGATTCTCTCTGTCATAGTGTTGACAGATTGTTCGATTTTCCATGCATGATTTACTGCTTTCTTGCTCGGTATTGTCTACCAATCTAGAAAGGACAATCGAAACACGGGCAAGCAAGCTTGTGCTCAGTATCATGGTCTTGGAATTTCTGTCGAGTATCTGAGGACGAAGAAAATCGTCCGAATCATAAATAGCCACTGCTCCCTGGGAGACAGATTCCTTTAGGCAGATTCGACCAATCATTGCTGCAAAGACGCAAGCCCCATGCAGCTGACGGGGCACAAGCGCCGTCTCCTCGTCCCTAATCAAGACCGGCTTTTTCATACCCTGCTTGCATCCCCCGCTTACACTTTCCGTCTCAAACTTCCTCGTCGCATCATTCTCTAGACAGCAACATCACACGAAGTTTTCCCCCAATCTGGCCAGCTTGCTCTGCCATGACATTCGAGTTGGGCTTCGACCCTTTCAACTTTGCTATCGCGATTTTGGCTCTACTCACCGCCGCTGTACAACTTTGTCGACCTTATCCTCACGGTGGCTCTTTGCGACCTCATAGAAGTTCTTCCGCTTCGACTGGTATAGACATACTGCCACTTCCTGTCACAAGTCCTAGGCTTCGAGCAAGACGGTGCCGAAAGCTTGTGCTCTTGTTCAACGAGCGAAGAGCTCAATGAAAGTGTCCCAGACCAGTTCTTGCGTTGGTGTCAACATTCGCATCGAAAGCAGTTGCTGAACATGTATGCCGACAAAACTCGATACTAAGTGGGATCTGTTTCGCTTTTCTCATCGTCCTTCATATCGCACAATCGGTTGTTTTCCCGGCGGCACAGATTCTTGGCTTCCAGTAGAGCATTTCTGGCACACTCTCGCCCGAATCACGTCTCGCTGCGGGAACTATTGAAGTTTTTGGAAAGCGTCTGGCCTGACTCTGTGCACGCGAGCGCCACGCCCGTCGTCCACAGAGGGCAAGATGGATCGGACCTATCAGAGCAGACTTACTCTATGATATTTGTGTATCTATCGGGAATAGGGTTTGGTGCTGGTTCTGGGCCAATAGAACACAGCAAAGGTCTGCAAGAACGATTCGATTGAAGAGGTTTTGCAAGCAATGCGAACGATGACAATTGGGGACCCATGCCAGCGAGAACAACGACGATCGAGGTGGCTGACCAGATGGACGAGAAACACAATGCACCAGCTTCACAAACAAGAATGCTAGAATCGTTGGCGTCTCTGATCACAGTGTCCGCATGTCTTGTTTCCGCTTGACGAATTCCTTCCGCCTCCATAAGGCTGAGCCAAGATCTGCTGGCCCCTGGGAGCGGGTTATCCCCATGTTCTAAAATCCTGTGTAACATGAGACTGTTCATCCGGTGTGCACCGATGCACTGCCTCCATCACTCCAGCGATGCTCCAAACATATTCACCAGCTTCTCACCAAGGAACTGAGGGCATATATAATTGCTGTATCTTTCCACTTTATATCGCTCAACTCATCTTCTGAAGATTCCTACAGATCAAAGCATATCTTATCAGGCGTCGAAGCCTCGACACAAGGGTCGCCATGCAACTCCAATTCGACCCAGCCAGTTTCTCGGTGGCAATTCTGGCGCTTGGTATGGCAGCCATTCAGCTTTATTGGAACAACGCCAATCGTCGCAGCCAGGTATGTTTATAAAGACATGATCTTCAGCTTGATGCTGAAGCTCGTCGCCATAGGATGTCGAAGCCATCGCAACACCCCTAGAACTCCACAACCGAGCATGATTTCTGCTCCTTCCAATAACAACGTCTCGAAAGCCTCATCCCTGGCTTACGGAACACACGACCGATTATATGGCTGCTGACAAATGATATGATGGTTCTGCTTTGTTGTGGTTTCTCTTCTGTTTGGATTTTGATCTTGCGGAGTCCAAGTGTTTAGCAGGTAGTCGCTGTGGCATTGCTACTGAGGGCAACAGCTGAGAAGCCATGGGATAGAACGAGGATACTACAGCGTTCTTCTATTGCTGCCATAATCGAATCGTTTGCTTCCCTTCTACTTTGCTCTGAGTCGGACTATCTCTGCAGTTCAGGTCATCGATGCCGAACGACCAAGGCATCCTCCACTTCCATTCGCATTTGAGACCAAAGAAAAGGGCAAGCCACCATCTTGGCACCCCCAGGGCACGTGGGGCAGAGACAGTTACCAAGTACATGGGTCTGCCTCGGACACAGATCTCCCGTCCGGCGCTTAAAGTGGGCTGTCACAGGTCGCAGCAATCAAGAACCTATCGAAGCTCGAAATCTCGTTCTTAAATCTACATCAAATGTATAACCAAAACTCCAGGTGGTCCTGCTTCTCCATGCTGATCACAACACTTAACACCTAACACATAGATCCTTTCACCGCGAATATCACCCACCCCAAACACACTGACAGTGACAGATGCTTGATTCTAAAAGCGTTAGCACAACTCGTAGATCCGCGGGATAGTGATTGAATTACCATAGTGTAGCTTGTCTCAGATGGTTCTGATCCAAACAAGCATGATGTTCTCCTCGTCCTGTATGCTCAATCAGATATAAATACAGATAGATCTGTTCGAAGTGCCAACTTGGTTCTGGGAGGGACGCAGTTGTTTGTACAACTGAAAACCAGCAATTCCGACTGAGATCATCGCTAAGACTGATTGGATGGTACCAAGAACGATTTCGGGGTCCATGGTCGACAGATCGGTTAAACTTGTGTGTTCGGGTATCTTTGCTTGCTCTGTGTGACCGCAATCCCTCATGGAAGTAGCGGTGCTCGACTTTGAATGTTTTGCGGGACCTGGTACTCTACAAAAGACGGTGGTTGAAAAAAATTGGTATCAAAATAATGGACCTCTTAGCTCTCCTTTTATTCTACATGGGCTGTGGAAGTGGAACCGTCGTTACCTTGAGAGCTAACGAAGTGTCGTAAAGCAGCAACATGTTTGCAGCACCCGCTCAGCCTTCAAAACCGCGGAAGGATCATGGAAGGGAGTCAAATTATCAGCCAAGTGTCTGGTCATCAGTCGGAGAATTGTCTCCACCCACATCAATCAGCACGAAGTAAAGAAAGAGGCGGTACCGTCTACTATGTCTCCTGCAATAATGTGCACGATGCAGCTTGCCGTGACAAAGCTGCCGCATTTCGCACCTATTGGTAGATGTTATGCCTGATAGCGCAGATTTTGCCGGCATAATCATGCTTCTGCAAGAACATCGTGCAGCGCTTTTCACGAAGAATACGAATTGTGCTAAGCCCCGGAACAGATCATGCGCCTGTAGTTTCGTTGCGACAGTATGGCCGCTGGCAATGCTGCTTTGCTTGGCTCTAGTTGAACCGGCCCAATAGGGTCTCGACTCTACTTTGATCCCAACAGTCAGTGGACTGTTGCCTGCAAGATCTTAGTCGTCAATTTGGCACAAGGAACAATTTTGGAAGCGCCACATTCTCGATAGTATCAGGAAAGATGATGGGAGCCGCAAAAACACATTGGTCATATGTGGTGGGTTGGCAGGAGCTCGAGCATACATGGTGCGTCAAATTGATGGAGGTATAGAAGGGTTGGACAAAAAGCAGTGCATCTGTCCAAGAATTGTGTCAAGTCTTGACAAATCGCCAAGGTCCAATCACGTTGCTTCCTTACCTACGTACTGAGCTAGTTATTGTGCCTGACTGATATGGCCGACGAATGTTTACGGGATATTCTTCTTGAGATCACTATGAGGAAAGTCAACAAGAAAGACATATTGACAAAGCAAAAGATACCCATGAATTGCACGAGCATAAAAATCTCCATCTAAAACTACACCTAGCTAATATTCTCATCGAAACCCTGTCATTCCCATGTACCAGAACTCCTTCTCGGTATGCATTGCTGTCTTCGCAGCAGAGTGTCGTTATTGAGAACCGAGAAACGCCGTTGAACATGCTCCCGAGATTTCCCCTTTGTTTTGTCTCCTCGCTATGCAGCAAACCCCCCTCAAAGCAATTCCGAACTCCCTAGAATGGAAAACAGAAAGAAAAAAAGAAAACGTCCCTTCTCTCAGTGGTCGAATGTCCGACTTGTCGTGGTGCGTGCATTGCATCAGGTCACGTCTTCAAAGTCGTCTTCGTTGAGATCGCTCAGAGATCCATCAGATGCCATGGCTTGGTCGTTATCTGAGTCTTCGGCGGCGTCAGCTTTTGCTGGAAAGTCGAACAAGCATGGTCAGAATTGCTAAGACTCACCATCGACGAGTTCGTTGCTCGTGTATTCGTAGTCACGCTCGTGCTTCCATTCATCGATTCCAGTACGGCAAGCCTCGTGGCGCTCCACGAGGGCATCGATACTACCGACTTCGTCAAGCAACTCTTGCAGTGCCGTCTCGAGTTCGGTGTGCTCAGAGTCAGGTGCAGCGCTGTTCAGCCAAGTCTCCAGTTCGGCTTCGAGTTTGACTGCCATCTGTTTCAAGTAGGTGGTAGAGTCGTGGTATGCTTCGCGGGAGTACTTGAAAGCATGGTACGCTTGTCCCTTAGCAATAGCGGCCTGCATTTCTTCGCCAAGAATACCGAGCAGACTCTTAATCGCTCGCACCTTGAGGATGAGATAACTGACGTCTCCAAGGGTGTAGGGCTTTGAAAGCACATCCTGGACAAACACATGAAGCCGCAGCCAGTTTCTAACCTGCTCCTCAACCTGGGCGTTGTCGCATACCAATAGACAGCCTGTCAATACAGCCATGTGCCGGAGTATCAGCATCGGCTGAAGTGCGTATACTTCAGTAAGAACGAATTTCACCGAAGATACCGCTTCATCGCCATGTGCGCGCAAGAAGTTATGTTGCACAATCCTCTCCAGCTCCACAAGGATTTCTTCTTCAGTCTGCAACTTCATGGTGCGTCCGACTAGACACAGGGTAGCAGACTCTGCAACTTGGTCAAACGCCGTGGCGCATGACAGAGAGGTCAAAAGAGCTCTGGTAGCATCTTCATAAATATCGGGCGGGGCTTTTGCGGCATTGGTCAGCAATACGGTCAGCTTGTTTGGAAGCCAGTCAGTCCAATGACTGTTGAGTATGTTAGCTCTTCTCTGATAGTTTAGGAAGTCTTGTTAGTACTAACCTGTTGCCGGAACGTCTCAGTCCTTGAATGATGTTCTCTACCAACCAATTGTTTCTTGTTTGAGACCGAAAGCGGAGACGATCATACTCATCAGCATTCAACAACAGCACTCCAGGGTTGTAGCATCGCGCATCTCCGTCGTTGTTCAGTGCAATTCCTCCACGTAGGTCGACATATTTGTGCAGCAAGCTGTAAACACAGCCGACAATTGACGCAAAATCTACTGACCTAGCGCTGTTGGCAAAGTAGTACGCGATGCTTGAGTGTTTCTTGTGCAGAACTGTGTCTTCGTTGATGTGCAAAATCTCGAGGCACCATATGAGCAAGTCCTGGTCAAGCATGATGTAGGTTTCGTTGAACCCAAGTTCTGCAACCTGGCCTAGGAGCTCAAAGTATTCTTTCCAGACAGCGATTCGGCAGTCTAGAAGCGTCTGACTGAGACCCACCAGTCCGCAGACATAGCTCTGCATCCTGCTGTCCTTTGAATAGCCTTCCTCTATGCCGTAGTAGATGGGATAATTGTTGCGAAGGAACTTCAGGCAAGCTAAGACCAAGCGGTTTGTGACACTGCGAACCATCTGCTTCCTGTGCAAGATGAGGCTCCTTCTGGTGACTCTGGTGGTAGTGGTCTCGGGGTTGGTCTCGGGGGTGGTCTCGGGGAGCAACTGGTCCAGAATCCATCCTGCAAAGTCTTGGTCTGAGCATGCAAGCTTTTGAAGAACCAGAGACGTATAATCGATGGAATCTTGAGAGAAAGAACATGCAACGACACGAGTGTAATACTCGAAGAGTGTTGTCATGATCTTGCCTGCAATTCCTTTCCGTTCGGAAGGCTCTGCTTCCTTGATCATCTCAAGTCTACCGGGCAAGTCGCGGACAAAATTGACATGGCTGAAAGAAAAGAGATGGAGGAGGTAGATCGTCCGCTCATTCTCTTTGGCGATTGATGCCTCTAGATCTTGAGGCAAATGAGCCTTGGCTTGTATCGTGCAGGGAGGCATTGGTATACCTGAAGCCACACATTGTGCAGCTTCAATAACGGAGGAAGCGCGCTGGTAAAACAACACATATGCATTGTCTGACCGAAGGACTGGAGATCGATCGCGTACCAGAGGCGTCATTGAGGGCGAGACAGGCCCGCCGCGAGTCTCACGCAGGACATCTTCGATGCTTGAGGAAGTGACCACGCTGTCCTCAAGTCTGTACCAAGGCAGAGATCCGGAGGTGGCTCCACGCTCAGCAGCATACGACCAGTAATGACCGAATTGAAGAGTACCTTGATGAACCACCACACCGACGAGTTGGAAAACATCTGGTTCGCTTGGTCCGTCAACGCCTGCTAGACGATCAAGCTTGTACTTGCTCATGTCAATACGCTCGGGAAAATCAAATCGATCATTGACTTTCGAGCCTCCGTCATACGTTTCGTATCTGAACCGTCTCAGTCCTAGGACCAAGTTGTCGGGGATGTGTTCCAGGGCAGTTCTCTGGACTGCATCGACTGAGACGCCTTCACCAGAGCCACAAGTGGTGCACCTGAACTTGTCACTTCCCTCGAGTGCAGCTCCCTTGGTGTATTCTTCCAAGCTCTCTTCAAGTGATGCTTTGTCCTTGACGACCAAAGACAGGTTGAAATACTCGTCGGTACTCTCGGAGACATGCTTGCAGCTGCCAATGGTCTGTGATTTGTTGACACCGCGGAAGAATTTTTTCAGTGCATTCTTTGCCTCATCATCAGGCATACTATCCTCGAGCTGCCCGACGAGAGTCATGAAGAAGATATGCGCATCATCCTGCATGGTATGATCAACATTCAAGGCTTTGACCAGCGCCTCGGGTCGATAAGAAACATCGTGGCTGTTCTGCATCCTGGCAAAAGCCAACTTAAACTCAGCGAGCACAGCTTGCTTCCGGTCATCAGCAACAGGAGTGTCGAAGATGAACTTTCGGAATTGAATGTTCATAAAGAGCTGTTGGATCAGAGAATTGAGATAGCAAGTCTGGGCCAAATTCTCCAGACCTGCATAGCTTCCTTCCTGACGAACGAACTTTTCAGGGCCCAGAAAGTTGAACTCATCATCCTCGTCAGCATCACTGAGGACACGGTCACATTCAGCAGCCAGAGCTTCCACTGTCTGGACATCGTCGCACATGAGTCGAAGAAGTTCGTATATATTGTCGCGTGTGTTGAGTGCGATGACAGGCCTCGCCACTGAATCCACGTTAGAGACCGGGAAGAGCAGCTTTCTGAGAAGACGCGGTGCGAGGTCACTGAGGTTCAGTGGCTTTTCGAAAGATATGATGTTCTGAATGCAGCATTGGAGCAATAAAGTCAAACCCTGGACCCTCTGGTCAATGAAACGGTTTCCGTAATGTTCAAGGTGTTCTAGATCGAGCAGGTTTGTAGAGAACTTATCGATCAGGGATCTCAAGTACATCTCGTCACTGATTAGGCTTTGATCGGCAGACAATATTTCGAGCGCCACAAGAAATGTGCTATCGCAGAGAACTGGTTCATGCATGGCCGCAGGTATGAGGTGATCGATAAACAACCTGAAAAAGAATGCCTTGGTTTCAGAGGCCATCTTCTCGTCTCGCACAGCGTTTACGATGATGCTAGGAATCGTAGCTCGGAGATGGTCGTCATTGGTGAGAAGCAGGCGCGAATGGACCTCCTTGTTGGTCTGGGACGCAAAGAAGGCAGAACGTACGTGGGCACTCAGTAAGACCCCTTCCACCAAGCATTGATACAGTGCCCGTATCGCTGCAGACATCATGCCACTAGCCGCGATCCTGTGTTGGAGGTTTGATATGATACCAAGAATGACATCCGTAAACCTGGTAGCATCTTCGAAATATTCTTCCGCCACATTATTGACGGGCCGCTCTCTCAACAACGCCAGCAAGGTGTCCGCGGTCTTCAAGATATCACCAGCGTCTTGTAGAAGGTCGGGACGATACAACAGAGCAACCAATAGATGGACTCCTCGAATCAGAAACTTCTCGTCAGCGACGCCCAGTGAGACTTGTTCTCGCAATTGGACATTGAGCACCTCGATTGACGTTCGCAATCGCAATGACCTGCCCGAGGGGAAAATCTGATCGAAAGGTGTATCGGTAGAGGAAATCATAGCTCTGATGGGACCGGGAAACTTGAGAAGCGCGAGACTCTGCAAGACCGAATGTGCTTTGCCATTCGCCTCATCAAGCATGCTGTACAAGACGTCCAAGTGAGCCAGAACTTCCCTTTCAACGTCTGATCTTCCCACAGTGTTGTCAATGTCGTCCTGGATGCTTTGGAAGGTACTGCGTCTCTGCACGACAAGGACCTGGCCTTCTTGTACCCCCAAATGTGCGATGGGTTGCTCTGGCTCCTCAGTGAAATCAATCTTGTGCCCTGCTGATACAACCGTGTAACTCTCAAACCCAGTCTCCGAGACGATGGCAGCGTCCAACTCGGAGCAATTGGCTGTCTTGTTGATAGTCACCATCTTACTTTGGGATTGCGCACCGCCTTTGTGAACACGGATGGGGATTTGAATGCTGTCGTCGGGGAGTCCTGATTCGACAGTTGTGTCACTGGCGATAACACTCTTTTGCGACTGTCTCAAGGCTTTTTCGAACTCGATTGATCGGCTCAGGATCATCAGCAACATTTGTGGAGCTCTCGTGTTGTCGTCTTGCTGGACCATTCGAGAGATGCATTCCTTGACTACAGAAACCTGGTTCTTGATAGCCAAGTCTGGATATCTTAAAGCCTTGCCCTTAAAAAGACTTGTGAAGAGCAATGATCCAAACTGGTTAGCAACACTATCTGTTGGAACTGATAGTGCGAATCGAATCAATTGCTCGCCGAGCGGTAGCAGTGCAGTCTCATTATGCTCTTGACGTGCACACTGTAAAGCAAAGATTCTAGCAGTGCCAATCGTGACGAACTGGGGCGAAAGATCAGGAAGATACTGATTGATACACCGTTGATAGAAGGCTTCGAGTCCTGGCTGATTCGTTTGGAGGCGGGCAACGAGCATGTTCCAGGCAATCTCCCTGAACACTGGATCGAATGCATGTTCACCTACGGTATAATCCCAGATCTCTTTCTCCGTGGCTGTGGTGTCGAGGTAGGGACTCGATATCGAGAGAAGGTCGAAAACGAGGTCCAGACGACAAACTAGTGCTTGTGGCGCAAGCGCATACATCTCATTCTTGGCCTTATTGAAGTAATGAAGCAGCTCATCGGCACACTGTTTGAATGACACACGAGAAAGAGTGTCCTGTGGCGAAATAGCGAAGTTCTTTTGGCGCATGATGCACGACATTGCCGAGACATAGCCAGTGGCCTTGCTGGACAGCGATATGATGTGACCTGCGCAAAGCTCGATAAGAGCAATGGTCTCAGATTCTGCGTTTGGAGAATGGATGGCCATCAACAGGTTTCTAATAGAAATCAACAAAGTGTTTTGCTTTCCAGTTGTTATTTCGGAATTCTCGAGCTTGCCCAACAAGCGGACACAAGTGACAATGGCATGACACTCACTGCCAGGCGACTTGTGAAGTAATTCCATGGTCAGATTGTGTAGGAGAATGTCTGCATCTTTGGTATACTGCGAGAGAGGCATGTCTCTGAATTTCTCGCAAAAGTACCTCAGCGTGAAGGGTGGTATGCGCTTCACAAGGTTGAGAAGGACTTGACCAGCGTTCTGAGCGTTGTCCGGTTGTTGGAGATTGGTAGCGACAGTCCAGATGGTATCGGCATCGCGCTTGGTCAAATTGCTTGTCTCGCCCAGAATCTGAACAATTGGATGGGTTCTAGCAATGAGAGTTGCATGGGTCTGAGGTCCGTAGAGATAAGCCACAATGTCCTTGGCCAGGAGGAACCTGATTGCGAAATCCCTCAACAGTCGATCGAGACAGGTACCCACTCCATCTTCGTTAGTGAATATAGATATGAGTTCGATTCCAAGTTTGTCCACGCCTCTGTTTCGCAGATCTACGCTGCTGCTGCGGATAAGAGCATTGAAGAACTCCAGATTACAGGCGTGAATACCAGCTTGGAGTACGCCTTCCTTCATCAACGAGGACCCAAGACTGTCAACGGCTTCCATAAGTCCGATAGTGGAAAGTGTTTCGGTACTGGGGGCCTTGAGCAACTCGTCGCCGTTTATCTGGTATTCTGCAATGTCCTTGAGCGTAAGGAGATGGATGTCTTCGGGCAGGAGGTGCTTTGTACGAGACAGAGTCTTCAGAGCGTCGATCAAGAACAGTCGGAAGTTATCAACAACGGCCTGCGACTGGTCGTCGAGGTGCTGCTTGGGAAGCATTTCGGTTGCCATTATGTGGATCATCTTGAACAAGTGACACGACTTTCTGAAGAAGGTTTCCAGCTGGCCATCGGAGTTGCGTGGATCTACGCAAAATACACCTCGGCAGAGGGCTACGTAGTGACTGGCCGTACTGAACGGTGACTGGATATTATCCGGCTTTGAGACGATGTGTCCGAGAAGCTTGATGACAGCGTCCATAGGTCGGCCTTGGAAGTTCGAAATGGCTGTTCTCTGGACAGCCTTGGTGTTGAAGCGATACGTGGAAGACATTGGTTCGAGAAAGGTCTTGGAACGTACGGCAAGCATTGTGAAGGCATCTGCCCAGTAATGAAATAGCAGCTCGTGCTTTGGCGAAGTGGTCGAGCTGGGGGAGCTGGTCGAGTCGCGACGAGCTTCACGCTGTACCAAGACAGCCAAGTCGGTATACAGGAGCCTCTCTCCCAGTCCAAGAAGAACGTTAAGAATGTTCTCGAATACGCCGTATGCATCACTACTGCGAAGAGAGTCGTAGCCGGTACTTAAAGAGCTACAAAACATTAGAGGCTGGTAAAGGCGGTTAGAGATGAGCGACTCACGTGTGTCTGTGCAGTCCCGCAAAGCAGGCCACGACGTTGATCCAAAAGCCACTATCATCCGAGTACAACTCAAAGACCTCGGCGGAGCTGTGATCATCTCGAAGGGCGGCTTCGAAGTCGGCTTTCGTGTCGTTCAGATGGTTGGTGACCCATATGACAAGATTTTCTACGACCTGCAGAGATGGAGCTTTGCGCATTGTCAGCGGATATGGTCGATGTTTGAAAGACAGTGAACCTTACGTGTGCCCTTCTTCCACAAGAGATCCATCATTTTGTTGGCCGCACGGTGAGGGGTATCCCAGTCGACATGAGGTCTGATGAAAGGGAAGCTGCCGATGTGACGATTCTCGCCTTGCTCCTCTGCCGGCATGATGACGGAGATTTCAGATGGATCTGTCGATTCGTCTTGGGGAATTCCAATGATGATTGGGCTCTCGGGTGAGATGCTTTGAGAGTCGGACAGGTTGTCAGAGTGGCCGCTGGTAGCTGGCGGAGTGTCGAGCTCGTGGCTCAAACGCGGTCGCTTTCGAGCGTGAGTTGAGTCTGCATCAGCGATGTGATCTCTACCGTGGAGCGGCGTTGGTGAATGCTTGTGGTTAGAAGAATACGCCGGTGAGGCGGATGGCGGGTCCATTATCACCGAGTTAGATATGCTGACTGCCTGCCGTCATGAGCAAAATAAAGCTATACGGCTTTTTATGATTGCCGGGTGGTTGCCAGACGAGCAAAGCCGCATGAATCAAGCTTTGTGATAGTGAAGATCGGATCGATGTAGGGGAGACGTTGTAACACAGGCTGAAAGAAGGCTCCAAGCGCACAGCAAACGCCAAAACGCTCTCAAGAAAGACGCGTTGGAATAAGCTCCCAGTTCCTCAGACAGTATATTGAATACACCTGTGGGAGTGTTTCAAGTGAGAGGATGGATAAGACTGTCTTTCTGCGAATTCTGGTGCAGATATAGCTGATAATGACCTTGTTTCTCAAGTCTGCTTCCAGCACTCTTCTCCAGCAGACGCGACTTTCGCAAAGTGGAAGTTACGAGAGCTTGGAATTACCTCATTGGTCCGCAGAATGGCATGTTTACGCGAAGCCCTGCCGGGTCGCGTCGGGTATACCTGCCGATGGGAGTGATGCTTGCTCTTCGAAGTTCAAACACAGTCTGCCCATCATTTCTTATCCTGCATATCAACAAAAGTTCATACATCAGAACATGGCCAGCAACAAGAGCAAGCCCGCAAGACCTGTCATCAAAGCAGATACATCGTACAAAAGCCCATCGATGTTTGTATACCTTTCTTCCTGCCGTATATTGTGAAACAAGCTGATGGATCTCAGTCCAGAGCTGAGCAAAGACAAGAATGAAATCATTCTCGGTCTTCTAAGCAGGTGAGACACGCGGTATACGTTGGTTTCTAGATCGAGATTGCTCATATCAAACAGTCTCCTCGAGCCGATAGGGAGACATCGAGCGGCGCATACTGTGAAATCTTCGGCCAAAAAATCGAACAAAAGGAAGAGGACTTCTGAGCAGGATACAGATCCAGCCGTTAACCCACAACCTCGGGAACCGGAGATTCTGAAACACCTCACCGTGGGCTTGAATTCCACAAGCCGTCATCTTGAGGCTGAGGCGGCGTTCTCGAAGTCCGAACGGATATCTGTCCCGGACAAAGAAACGAAAGCAACAGAGCAAGCAACCAGGAAACGTATGGGCGTCGTGTTCCTTACCAAGCCAAAGGACAATCTGGTATACGCCCATCTTCCTTTGTTGTGCTATGCATCTTCTGGAGCAGAGAAAGAGAAGTCACAGCACACTCGCCTTGTTCTTCTGGATCCTGCATATGAACGCACTATTGCAACGGCCATGGGTCTTCCTCGGGCTGGTGTGGTTGGTTTGTTCGACGATGCTCCAGGTGCTGCACCTCTCCTGGAATACATCCGAGATAATGTGGCTCTTGTTGAAGTTCCTTGGCTGGAGCAAGCACTCTCTGGGAAATGGATGGGGATCAACGTCGAGACCTACCTATCTGGTCAAGTTTGAGGATATTGGTTGTCTGATTGAGGTTGGACAGAGATATTCCAAGGCCGGCAAAGTTCTTGCATGTATGCACGCTCCGGTTCGAGTGTTCTGAATATGCGTCGACCTCTGAGCAGTCCGGGTTACTCGACATTCATTCGCTACGCGTCATTTCGGGACGGCTCAAAAACTTTCGCGCGAAGTGCTGGCTCTTGGGTGCGTGGTGATCAACGTCGAAACCCTTCTGAGAGCATTTTCCGTTCCAGCAAGTTCAGACAGAGGAGCGTCAGGGTAGGCAGCGGTCTTACATGAACACACGACCACGTCCGAATAGACCGCGTACGTATGGACTTGTGGGTAGTTCGGGCTCCTCGATCTCGACGCCTGGGAGGCGTCAGTCTGGATCGACGTACGGTACAACATCTGCGGCAAAGACTGGGCCTTGGACGCTCTGTGGTGCACATGCCGCTAGAGCATCGTGTTTTCTGGATGCGTCTTTCGTGGTTGATTCGTTGTGTGAAAAAGAGATGGATGAGAAGGCCAGAGATCTTGTTCTGCTTGATACTAAGGAGATGCTCTCGCACCCCGGGTTCCGCAAGATTCTACGAATGATCCGCCAGCGCTTCGTGGGAGCAAAGTCTAACAGAAAGCTTCAGTGGACGCTCTTTCATAGTCCTCACTTCTCGTGCCTCATTTCGATTCACCTTGAATAGCTCTACATCGTGCCCTTTGCCTACAACCAACTCTCGACATCATCCGTTTCCTCAAGTCACGTCTCCAACCACCCTCTCATCCTACATACATACAAGCTCGCACGCAGCACCCATTTCCTGCTCGTCGCTCTCGGGTCAGTAACGGTTGCCATGGGCGCCTCCATTCCTCTGCACACGCTAACAGACCTAGTCGGACCATGTCGGACAGCACGACCGAAGCCCAGGTGGTTGATATCATCATCAACCACACCACCTACATCTACTACCCCGTGATGTACCCCGAAGGCTACTTCGAGGGCTATCCTGAGGCCCCCGTTCTCCCCGAGCCCCTCCCCGAAGTCGACCATGGCGAGGTCGTCGCTCTCATCTACAACGCATGGGGCCTGGAGGTCCTGATCTACGTCAGTTTGGCAGTCATCATCTTCAGCACCATGATGACTATGGCTCTCTTCCGTTAAACTCTGCTTTCCAAAAATGTTTGTGCATTTTCACAGACGGATTGCACGATAGACCCGTTCCCTTGAGAACATAAGGGCTAGAAATACACTTATCTGACCACGTATCATTGTGCCCCTTGCCTTTGTGATGTACATTATCAACTTGACTCTCGTACTGCCGACGACACCAAACTATACCCCCATAAAAATGCACGATGTTTTTGGTAAAAAGCACTTTGTCCGAAGAGAGGGTGCAGCATGAGAGTCGAGGTGAGAACAAAGGATGTCCGACATGTCGAGGCGAGAGTCAAAATGTGGGGAAACACATGAGCTTTGACCAGATTGAAGTGGGAGTCTCGCTGTCTCGATGCGACATCCGACATGACAAGTGGTGAACGACAAGGACCATCACACGACTACATCTAAACGCACAATGGCAGCAACATTAGCGTCGCTGCTGGGCCAGGCCTCCATCACCGACCACCATCAAGTGCTCAGCGCATGCGAAGCCGCTCTTTCCAAATCAAAGAACGACGTCCAAGCCCAACAGGTCAAGATTGTCGCGCTACTGAACCTGGACCGCTTCCAAGATGCCATTGCTGCTGTAGAGGCTGGTGGAGAGGAGATCAAGCAAAAGGCGCGCCTGGAGTATGCCTATGCGCTGTACAAGAACGGTCAACCCGGCAAGGCTGCAGAAGTCGCCAGACAAGACGCCAGCGAGTCGGACAGAGGTTTGAGACATGTGGAAGCCCAAGCCGTATGTTCTGGACGGCCCAATTCTTAAGAGGAAGGAGTCGCAACTAATTCCCAGGCAGAGCTACAGACACCAGGACTTTGAGCGAGCAGCCGAGCTATACCGCAAGCTTTCAGCACAGAGAGGAGCAGTTCACAACGAAGACATGGATCTACGCATCAACACAGGCGCCACATATGCTCAACTCGAATGGGCGGGTCGCGCATCGGCAGACGCTCCCCAGAAGCCAGCAAGAGAGGACATGGAGGCATTTGAGACAGCATACAACGCTGCATGCCAAAGCATTGCGCGTGACGAGCTTGGCCAGGCCGAGGTTCTGCTGAGAAGAGCAAAGGAGTTGTGCGAGGCTTCGGAAATGGATCAGGAAGAGAAGGACGCCGAGATTGTGCCCATCTCCATCCAGCAGCTCTATGTTTTGATCCGTCAAGGCAGGCTGGAAGATGCTCAATCGCTCGCTGCCACCATCGACTCCAAGAAGTGCGTATCTCTCTGTCTCGACTCTATCAAGAAGTCGCTAACAAGGCTCGCAGCGTCCACGCCTTCCACGATTCGTCAACGCAATTCGTCGCTCAAACAAACACAGCAGCCACTTCTACAGAAGCCAGCAACCCCTACCTGACACATCGCACCCTCTACAAGGACCCTTCGAGCATTCTCCCCGACAAGCCTTTCACTTACCAGAGCGCCGCCATCCAACGAAACAACTACACTCTCGATCTGCTCGCCAACAAGTACGACGGCATCATCAGATCTACCGCAAACCTTGCCGCTAAGCCCACCCTCGACTCTGCCACAAACTCCCTCTCTGCATTTGGCGCTGCCGCTCATGCCCGTAATCAGGCCGGCAAGGACGCCTTGAAGACTGTTTTGCCAGTGCTGGAACGCAAGCCTAATGACATTGGCCTCCTGCTCGTGTGCACACAACTCTACATCACCATCTCCAACCCTGCCGCCGCAATCTCGTTGCTCGAGAACTTCTTCGCTCGCCTTTCCTCATCCTCCGAGGCTTCAGCACAAGATGTTCGTTACGCACCTGGTCTGATCGGCGTCTTGGTTTCCCTCTATACCTCCCGCGGTCAACTCAGCCACGCACGATCGGAACTAGCAAAGGCAGCGAGATACTGGCGTCAACATTCCAACCCTCCGATTTCAGCAAGATCGTTGGGCCATCTCTACAAGTCAGCCGGCGCATTGTTGCTTGACTCCTCCGTACCAGCTGACCAACAACTCGCCGCCGAACTCTTTACCTTCTTGCACGAAAAGGACGCTTCAGACCGCTACGCAGCCGCCGGTCTTGTTGCCGCTCTCGCCCGCGCAAACCCCTCTGCCATTGATGCCGAAAAGCTGTCCACTCTGACACCACTAGACCGCCTAATCTCAAGCATCGACGTCTCCGCCCTCGAATCCGCCGGCGTCGCAAAATCCACACCCACCGTCACCTCCACATCCACGAAACGCGCAGCCCCTGATTCAACACCCACCACCAAGCCCAAAGCGAAGAAACTGAAGAAGAGCAAAACGCCAAAGGACTTTGACCCGAGCAAGAAGATGGATCCGGAGAGATGGCTGCCTATCAAGGATAGGAGCTCGTATAGACCAAAGGGTAAGAAGGGAAAAGCTAGACAGGCTATGTTTATGCAGGGAGGTGCTGTTGCTGAAGACTCGGGTGCTGGGTCTGGGGCCAGTACGCCTGCTGCTCAGGTCGTGGAAGCCAAAGGTGGTAAGAGTAAGGGAAAGAAGAAGGGCAAGGGTGGGAAGTGGTAGATATGACTTCTGCATGTTTTGAGAAAGAGCAAAAAAACCGAAAGCAAACGAAGAAAGTAAAACAGATTCAAAAGATGATGAAAGAGCCATGAGACAGGCTTTCTGTATAAAAGAGATGTATCATGATATTTTCTCGCATGTCTCCTTCTCTTCATCTTCTCATCTTTCCATTTTCTCATTTCCACATATCACTGCTTTTGTTTGATCTTCGAGTGATCGTCGGGCTCCGGAGCTGGCGAATTCGTTGCATTGCAATTGAGGTTCTAGGTGAGAAAGGCGAGAAAGAAGGAAAGACGAGTTGTGTGAGGGGAAAAGAGATAGAAAGACGAAGATGAATGCAGGCGATGCACTTGGTGACGGAGTTTAGTCCTATGATGTATGCGGTAGACAGGCTGAGAGATGATGAGAAGAAGAAGTGGCTTTTGAACAAGAAAAAAAGATTCATGGTATTTGAGATGGTTTGTGGAACGGAAACATGCATGCAATCGACAAGAAGCCAAGGAGAATAAAAGTCGAAAAGGGACTGCGTTTGTACAATCCCTCACTTCAAACTCCTCCTTCCTCCTCTTCTTAATGCCCCCCCATCCGCAAACAGATGCGAGAAAAAGAACTTTCAACTCCCTTATATTACAACCCTCGCTTTGTCCTCAAAACTTACGAGCTCTTCTCCTGCTCGTAGTAGAAGTTCTCCTCGGGGATACGGCCGCGCAAGAACTCGGGCTCGGAGCCACGGACGTAGATGTCCTCGTACAGGATCTTGGGGGTGGCGTCCGGTGGGGGCATGGCCTCGGCCTCCTTGACCTCGGCGTCGACGCTCTCGCGTGCTTGCTTGTCGATGGACTTGAGCTCGGATTCGGAAGCGACTTCCCAGTCGAGGATCTTTTGCTTGAGGCCGGCGATGGGGTCCTGGGTGCTGCGCATACGTTGGATCTCCTCGCGGGTCTGGAGGAACAGATGTTAGAGAGATGTGGGTGAACAGGGTGGGGAAAATCGAGGCAAAACTCACTCTGTAGGTGGTACCGGGGTCGGACATGGAGTGACCTCCGTATCTGTAGGTGACGAATTCGTAGACGAGGGGACCGTTGCCCTCAGCGGCCCACTGCTTGCCGAATGCGACGGCTTGCTTGCAGGCAAGGACGTCCATACCGTTGATCTTGAGACCAGGGATGTACTGACCACGCTTGTAGTACTCGGTCAAGGCGGAGGAGCGGTTGGCGGCAGTACCCATACCGTACTTGTTGTCTGAGATGGAAGTCAGTGGTTTGTAGCAGGTGGCTGGATATTCATGACAGGGCACTCACTCTCGCAAGCAAAGATGACGGGGAGGTTCCACAGCTTGGCCATGTTGTAGGCCTCGAAGACCTGACCCTGGTTGGAAGCACCGTCACCGTAAAGGGAGATGGAGACGTTCTTCTTGCCCTGGTACTGATCGGCAAAGGCGAGACCGGCACCGACGGGGACCTGAGCACCGACGATACCGTTACCGCCGTAGAAGCCCTTGGTGAACATGTGCATGGAACCACCCTTTCCGTAGGCGATACCCTCTCTTCTGCCGAGAAGCTCTCCAATGATGGACTTGACCGAGGCGCCGCGCATCATGGCGAAACCGTGGCAACGGTAGGCGGTGATGACAGAGTCCTCCTTGGTGATACCGTGCTCAATACCGACGGCGACGGCCTCCTGACCGGTCGACAAGTGGCAGAAACCGCGAATCTTCTTCTCCTTGTACAGTCTGTCGGCGGCCATCTCCATGCGGCGCATGGCGACCATGTCGTAGTACATTTGCTTCAGCTCCTTCTTGGTGGTCTTGAGGGTGAAGGAGGGAGGGTCGAGCATGTAGGTCTCGAAGCTCTCGTCGGACAGCTTGACCTCGAAGTCGGCGTCATCCTCCTGTACAATTGGTTAGTACACTGCCAATTCTTCTTTCTTTGTCTCAAGATGTCCATACGCTGGGGACGTCAGCCTTCTCGGCGTGGGCGCTGGCGGCGTCGGTGGTGACGGTTCTCAGCACTTGAGGAGCGACACGGATGGGCTGGAAGGCAGCACGTCTGACCGACGAGGTGAAAGACCTCGGCGCGAATCTGGACAGCATGACTGGAGGTTGTGAGGAGAAGAGGGTCGAGGTGAAAGGAGCGGACAACTTCTAGTCAAGTCGTCTGTTGGGACTGAGAGCTGCAACAATCCACGAAGTTTCTACGGACTCCGATTTCTTGCCGCCGAGACTTGATACGGAACATTTGGTTCCTATGTTATGCAGCACATGCCAAGCACTTGCATCTCTCTTCTACCGTGCTCACTGGGGTGCACGCAGATAGACTTGCACCGATAAAGCAGACACAGATGGATTGAACGTATCAAGAGCTCATGGGCAGTATATATATCGAGATTTGAAGGTGTTATGCTGCAGCTACAATCCGGCGTGCTCATCTCGGGGATGGCTTTTCGCTGCATAAGATATCGGTACGCTCGTTAGCCACTTCCCCTACTCGGGCCGCACCCTTGGCCAAGACTTCCGTCCCGATAAACATCTTACCACCGCCCTCACCCCTTCCAATCTCACCATTGAACATGTCGGACAATCTTGTTAGGAGTGATATTCTTTGCTGTGTCATCTATACTGCTCTATTTTCCGTGTATGACACTAACATTGTCGGCCAATTTTCCCTCTGAAATCGCTCGAGCAGTATCCGTATTGTACCATCCTTGTGTTTCCGAGTCCCTGTTTCCGGACCTATTCTCGCTCCTTCGAGAGCCCCTCGTTGCATCCACATGATTATCTCTCTTCCATCTTCCTCACAAAATTCTCAACGCGCATTCCCTCTGTAACTCATGTACCCTAGGATCCCTCGGGAGATATAGTACTGCAACCTTCAACAGCCTTCTCGCCTCATATTTATCGTCCAACTCTTTATACGCCATCGCGACACGATAGTAAATCTTGCCCATCTCAGGCCCTGCCAGCCATTGCTGGCCAAAAGCTTCCTCTTCAGGTTCCAGATTCTCCTCTCCTCGGCGCATAATACTGATCGTTCTCATGCCAACATGAATAACCGTATCCCAGTCCTCGAGTTTGAGATATGCAAGTAAAGTGTTGGCGACGAGTCGTATGCGGAGAACAGTGCGAACCATGCTACCATGTTGATTCTCAAATGGAGGTTCCGTGAGTACGTGTTCAAAGTATCTTTCTCCATAGACTCGGCGGGTGCGGCCTTTAACGATGATGAAGAGTGACTCCCAGGCTTTGCGATAATGTTCCAATGCCTCGAGTGGTTGATTGGCCATCAAAGCCGTGTTTCCAGCATCCTTATGAGCCGTAGCGTCTCTCAAGCGTTGGACTGGTGAACCCAGTGGTATAGCCATGAGTCTCTTCATCTCCGCAACAACTGACTCTTGTGGTTCTGGAATACCAGTAACATTCACTCGCATGAGGTTCTTAACTCTGCCGAATGGGTATAGAAGTCTTTCCTGCAGTGGCTTGAGAACATTCTTCTCCGCCGGTGTGTCGTCTAGGGGTGTTGCAGACAACGGATCCCGTAATGTGAGTTTGAGCGTCAAGTTCTCATTAAGCTCTGGGTAGTCTGCCGCCGAATAAAACCACGAGTCACAGAACTTGTGCAAGTCGTCGATGTGTATAACAAACGTGTCTTCTCTTGTACGCATGCCCGTCAACGGGAAAGCGATCAGGACCGAGAGCCTATGCTGGGTGAACTTGGCTGCGCTCAAGTCGGCTGCGACGATTGGAACACCATCCTCGGCGACTTGGTGTTTGGACTCGGGGAATGGTGTGGTTATCTTGACGAAAGTGTTTAGTTCGAGGAAAATACGGCGGGCTTCGTGATAGACTTGTCGATTGACGCTGAGGAGGTTCTTGTGCGAGTAATTGTATACTGTGCTTCCATCGTCGGCAGTGTATCTGTTGGCATCAGGGGCCAGAAGAGTGCCGTAGATGTGATCACGAATCTCACGAGGGAGCTCCAGGAGGTTCATATTCACGATAGGTATTTGGGGTGTCTCTGAGAGGAAGGAACCAACCTCGATTTGCTCCTTCTCTTCATTGCTTGCTAAGTGACGACACGGGCTTAATGTGCCGAGGTCCATAAACTCCGGCTGGTGGTATGACCCGGCTCATACCTTTTCAACAGCGTATCACTCCACCACTGCCATTTATGTGGACTTTTTTCTGGCAGTACACCTTCGATAGGAGGTAACGAGAGCCGTGAACTATGGTGGAGAGCTTCTTATCCATTACTCGGGTGTGTGGGAAGCACGGAGAGCATTTCTTAGGCTTCACGCGAAGATGAACAAAACTTCGCTGCATGGACACGCCAGTGCTGGAACCTCTGGCAGACATTACAATAGAGAGCAAGACCAATAGTTGTCTTTCGAATATAGAACTGGCAGAAGGCTGTCTGACTCGATGAGAATATGATAGTAGGTACGTGATAGAGCGCTCATTGATATGCCAATCTTCGCAGCTTCACAGTCCCAGAACCACAACCGCTCAACTCCGGTGTAGCACACTTTCAAACTCAATCGCGAGCAGACACGGCCATGTAACATTGATGAGGTATCAGAGAATATGCATTCTTTTTGAAAATATACAAAATACCATCCCCAAAACCAAACATAAACTTTCGTACAAGAAATTTCCCCAGAATGTACAGGTATCATTAAAATATTAAACAGAAGCGAATGCTCTCGAGCAGGTGTCATTCGAGACGTCACTGCTTTACAGAGCAAAGGCACCAAGGGCCAAAAGACCGAAAGGAATGGCAGAGGCCATGGCACCACCAGTAGAGGTAGGGGCAGCTGAGCTGCTCGATGAGGCAGCACGGCTGGAGGCAGAGGAAGTCATCGAGCGGGATGCCGATGAGGCAGAAGATGAAGCCGAGCCGGAAGCCGAGGAGGCCGATGAGGACATCGAACCAGATGCTGAAGAAGCGGACGAGCTCATTGATCCAGAAGCACTCGAGCGAGAAGCAGAGGCGCTTGAAGAGATTGATGAGGCGACAGAAGAGGCCGAGGAGCTGGCAGATTGGCCAATGTATGAGGTGCTCGAGGCGACGGTGTTGGTGCTCTCAATGACGAACTGGCCGGTGTAGTTGACGTTGTCGGGGTCGGTGTCGTCGACGATCTCGAGAGCGTAGTCGGTACCACGGGTGATGTCGCTGGGGACAGACCAGGTGTAGCTACCAGAGTTGGTGAGGCCCTCTGCAAGATTATATCAGTGTTTGCTAAACGTCCGTCCTCAAAGCAGCAACACTTACGGGCAACGTAGACTCCAGGGGTCAAGTTGTTGTTGGCACCAGAGCGGAGGATAAGGGAGACAGTGCCAGAGGTGGTGGGGGTCCAGGTCAAGTCAACGGTCTTGCCAGCAGTGGCGGCAAGGTTCATGTTGGTGAAGGGGTTTGCGTTGGCAGCAAAGGCCAACAGAGGAGAGGCCAGGAGGGCAGCGAGGGTCTGAGTAGAGAAACGCATCTTGATGCTTGTGTGGTTTGGTTGTGAGAAAGAGTGGTATGTGTTTTGAGGAAAAAGATGGTATGCAAGCTGTAGCGATCGTACAAAGGGTATGAGCAGAAGAAGAGGGAAGGCAAGATACGAGAATAGGCCAGCCCTTCTCTTTATTTAAAATGACGGTGGTCCACAATCTGGAGTCAAGTCCAGAGCTATGCTCGGAATAGGGAGAAGGGCAGCCTGGGCAGGCAGGCGAACATCCACACCATCTAAACATGGCGCCGTTTGATACAAACGACGGCGCGCGGGTGCTCCCAAAAGTTTCCTGCCATACAAGCGCCTCCCGCGCTAGTCGAGCTTGCCACTTACCTTGTATGTAGCTGTCGTTTGTCCCTTTTCCCACATGGAGACAGTCCACTTGGCTCGGTTGCCACGGCGGTTCCAAAACCCAATACCAATTACACTCGCATCGCCACGCCTGAACTGCTGCGAGTAAGAGGTAGGTATCCAAGTACCTACTTGTCAAAGTCACTTTGCGGCTGGTTGGAAAGGAAGGCAGAAACAAGCGAGATTTCACGCCCAGCCGGGCCTCTTTGCGAAAGAGTTCGTGACTCGGTGCTCTAGGAAGGCGGCGGAAATTATGGGCGTGATGATGGCTCCGATTTGCCTACGCTCTGGGGAAACCAAAAGACGATCATCGTCCGGTGGCTATCGGTGTCGGTCGGTGAGTCTTTTTTGCTTCGCTGTTTGTCCATAACCCGTTGCAAGCGTGTTTGGGACAAGAACCAGAAAAGACCCCTGGATGCTTAGCATTTCCTTCGTTTTGTTTGCAAGCGGCATGCAAGATGAACATCAGCAGCTTCCACACATCTGCGCCTTTCACGCATCTCAGCTCGAGCATGCACTGCATATGTCACTGCAAGATCGCACAAGCAGCGACAAGCGAGCACTGAATCGCGCAAACATCGCCCAGAGGACGCATTTGGGCCTTTGGGAGTTCTGGGCATTGGGGTGCACAGATCACACGGTCCGGCTGCTGCAGGAACAAGAGTCTAAAATAGAGTGTTGGGTAATTTTACTCCCCTTCTTCGCCGCGACCCGCGGGAAATCTGTTCACGTGCTGCTTCTGCTATTAGAACGTGCTGCAGGAGGCGTGTGCGATCATCATGCTTGGAAATCCTTCAGACATCATCGATGGCTTTGAAGTTTTCTGTGGTTCACCGGTTGCTTCATGAGGAAGGCCAGAGTCGCCGTGCCGAGGTCATGTGTGGACTGGCGATCTGCTAATAGCAAGACATGTTATTGTGTAGGTGTCAGTCAATGGCCAAAACGAATGTGGTAAGGAAATACATTTCGAAGGTATTGTAGGCATTAAACATTTGTACGTAAGGTGTTTGTTTACCCTGATTCCATATTATCGTCGAGACCGTCCCAGTGCAAGAGAAAAGAAAGAGCTTCGTCTTGGGTGTATTTACTGGAAGAAGAAGACAGCTGCGACGGCGAACAGTGCAAGAACAGGAGTGCTGGCTTGGGCCAAAGTTGCTGCAGCGCCAGTACTTGAAGCGCTTGCTGCTGCTGAGGTCGATGAGCCGCGAGTTGATGTTCCCGAGCTCGATGTTGCACGAGAGCTGCCACTGCTGCTCGAAATTCCGGAAGAAGAAGTCAAAGTTGGCGAGACGATGGTCGTGTTACGGTGAATAGGCGAGCCAGTTCCGACGCTAGGTGCGACAACCACTACGGTAGTGTTGGCAGGAGGTGTAGGGGGCGAGGTCTGGATGGAGACGATCGCAGTCAGGTTGGTCAAAGACGAGTTGTAGCTTGCAATGACAGACTCGATGCTGGAAATGGCAGAGGCGGTCAAGGACGATGCAGCGGCTTTGGCAGATGAGCTTGCTGACTTTGCTGATGACACAGCGGCGGCATTACCACCAGTCAGGGTGATCTGTCCAGAGTAGTTGACCTGGTAGCCCTGTGCGATCTGAAGAGCATAGTCGCTGGCATTTGCGAGAGACTCGCTCGGGATCCATGTGTAGGTTCCGTTGATAGCGTTGTCTTTGGGATGTCAGTATAGATCGTGAGCTGTGTTTTGCAAACCTGAACGACTTACTGGTCAAAGTAGTGACATCCTGCAGGTCGGATGGGTCACCCTTTCTGAGTACGATAGTGGCAGGCTTTTGCTGGTCAGCACGTGTCTTGACGTCTCAATCATATCTCACTACTTACTGCGGTCAGGATTTGCGAGGTGTATTGAATCGTGACAGGCTGCCCAGCAGTGACCTCAGTGGGTACACTGGTGAACGACAGACGAGGAGCCTGGGCGACGACAAGGCTCGCAAGTGCAAAGGCACCAAAGGCGGCGGTCTTGAGGAAGTGCATGGCTGTTCCAGGTACTGTCTTTTGTGATGAATAGGATCAAGATTTGGGGTGAGAACAATGGTCGTTACGCAGGCGTGCGAAAAGGAAAATTGACTTGAGACGAAAACACGAGAACCCAAACAGATGAGAAAGCTTCAAAAGCTTGAGTGGCAGATGGAAAGAGCGGTGGAAGCACTTGCCTATTATACGAACAGCGTTGTAGAGGGCAACCCGACGTTTACTGTGCAGGAACTGTCCTTCTTATAGGTAAACACCTCGCGATCGACCGAACAACAAGCTCATCACCTCACAGACGGCACTATCGATTCACCATCCACCCTGCATATAATCACGCGATCTCGAAAAATAATTGCTGCATCAGAGCAAGGAAGAATTTGACCTGCGCCATGGCTTGAGGAAGGCGGAAGATTGACACTGCGAACAGAAGACGCCTACTCCAAAGAAGCAAGTCGTACAGTTTCATACTTTCAACTAAAGTTGTGTCACGGACGGGAGAGGCTGCAGGCAGGGGTCGATGGGATGCGGAGATTGCAAAGAGGAGGATAGACGCAGCCAAGCTCGGCTATCCAGCCTGTCAGGTTGCTCATATTGGCAGAAGACAAGTACCTAACGTTGACAGATTCTCTGCATGCCGGAATACGAGAGGTCGCACAAGACTACCGACCGTCGGTTCCTTCTCGTGACCTGTCGAGTCTCGAGATGAGTCTCTTGACTCCATACCAGTCTTCACCCTTGTTATTGCTTTCCAGCCCACCAAGATCATTACCAACTTCAAAGACAGTCGCAATGCCGTCGAGACCACCTACAGCAACCCTCTTGCCTTCATTGTGTTCCCAAGCAAGTCGATTCAAGCTCTTGACACCGAACACGTCACCTTGGGTATGACTTGGCTGAGCACGTGCAACAGGCACCTCAACATCAACGTTGATATCAAAGACTTCCAATCTGCCTGCACCATCAACGCAACCAAAGACACCAGGTTTCGTGGGCGACCACTTGACATCGTAAATGACGTCCTCGCGCATGATTTCAAGTAAAGGCTTTTCGGGAGCTCCAGAAGCTACACCGACTCCAGCAGTGGTGACGGCTGTGCTTGGAGGCTTGACACGCCAGATCTTGACACTCCAATCCAGAGAAGAGCTGATAGCCAGATCACCGAGATCGACCTTTCCTTTACTCGGATGGAAGTCCAGTCCAGTGACAGGCGCAGCGTGGCCGGTGTAGTACACACGCGGGTCGACGCCGGCCTTTGCGCCAGCACGGTCATATCTGTGAACTGGTACAATGGCACCCTCCTCAGTACCAGCCAGGAAATAAGTGGGATCCGCCTTGGGGAAACTGATGCACGAAGGCGCAATATCTTCAGTACGATTTCGGCCCGGCGGTGAAGTCAACTCAAGGTATTCCTGAGGCTTTGATAGCATGTCAAATGACCAAGCACATGTGGTACCATCGGTGCTGACACTGACAATACTGCTGGCATTTTGGGTGCCAACCACAGCGACACTGTAGATAGGATGGGCGTGACCACCCTTCTCGCCAGCCAGGGGGGTACGTTGTACCGGTGCACCGTCATGAGAACGTTGGCGAATGTCCCATAGACAGACTTGTCCAGAGTATGTTCCACCTAGTACAAGACTCGGATGGTAGGGGGAGAAGCGAGCAGTCAGGATGTCACTCGTCGCGGTGAAGACATACTCGGGCTGCGAGGGCATATGTGCATTCCAGACCAAAGCCAAGCCAGGGGCACTTTGCGAAGAGTTTGAAGCTTTGGTGTAGGAGGCTAGCAAGAGTTCTGGGTACTAGAGTCATCTGTTAGAACGTGCAGCCCAAAGCACAACCAACAGGAGCACTTACCTTGACGGAATAGTCGAGGTCACTGATCATGCGGCGTTTCGTCCAGCGATCGTCTTGGAACTGCATCAATTCGCGCACACGACGGCCTCTTGTAGTACGAGTCTGTCCGTCCTCTTCATCGTCATCCAAGCCATTGGCACCACGCATAGCATAATCTGCAAGCACATCATATTCCTCGTCCAGCGCTCTTTCGATGACCTTTGTTGAACGATCGATAAAGTCCAGAAAGTCGTCTGAAGCAGTCACTGCACCCAGTTCCTCATGGGTCAGAGTACGCGCAGGGAAGTTCTGCTTGCCGTTGGTGATGGCAGCGTCCTCGGACACTTTCAAGGCTTGCAACTCGTCCTCGATCTCTTTACGAATGTTCTGCCTCAGCTCTTCATCTCTTTCACGTTCTCGTCTGCTCAATCGCTTCCTCGTTCTTGTAGGCGAGTAACTCGACTCATCGTCGGAAGGTTGGCGGTTATGCGTTGGTGACCAGGGCTCAGTAGTCTGTACGCCCTTGCTGTAGGTGATGACATCTGGCTTGGGATCTGAGGGCTGGTTGAGGACAGTGGAGACGGCGGTGAAGGAGAGAGTTTGGTTGGGCACCGAAAGAGGAGCAGGAGTTGAAGCGGCAGAGGGACTGTCAAGCGAGATGGAATTGGGACGGCTTACACCGAGGTGTGCAGAGGTAGTCGGCGAGTCCTGGTCGCGAGGAGTGGAGCGTCCAGGGCGGTCGACAAGAGTAGAGATGAGCTGGTCCAGGTCTGCGCGGCTGTTAGCACGCGAGGGAGAGGGAGAGATGAGCTGCGTGTGTCAGTTTGGGACGTACCTTGGTGTAGCCTTCTTCAACGTACCTCTGCTGCATCTCCACTCTGTCGCGTTGATGTAAACTCCTTTTGTCGCTGAGCACGCTGTCTCTTAAGCTCGGCGAGTTTTGCGCGCTTGGCTAGAATCTCCTGCTTGCGAGCTTCGAGGGATGAGGACGAAGACATGATTGCGTGTAGTGATTAGGCGGTCAGTCGGTTGGTTGTCCAGGAGCTGGTTTGGGCGTGATGAGCGGGTGCGACAGACCAGCTGAGCGCAGGATAGCTGAGGTCTGGCACAAGGAATCCAGAAACCAAGAAGACGGCCAGGAGCGAATGTGATATCAACCGAGAGATGGGTGTTATTAATTGTTGCAGCAGCGGATAGATAGTTTAGAGTGTTTAGATTGGCATGCGATGGACCGGGGGACGGAAGAAACCGCGTCGTGGCCGACGTTCGCTCATCGCAGCTCTTCGCAAGCAGCGACAGCATCGACATTCGACGACAAGTTCAATTGCCCGTGCTCCACCCGTCTCCAAAGTCGCCCCGGTCCTCTCTCGAGCCTTTGATATTTCGCTCTCCATATACAACTCCGTCACAATGGCTTCATCCGGTGTCAACGTACGCGCGCCCATGGCCCAACTTCTTTTCCTTCCTGTCCCGGACGCTGATGGCTGCTCTCACAGGTCCTCCGCTTCTCAGCACTCGGCCTCGGTGTCGCATACGGTTTCTACCACCAATCCGCCATCACTGCTGCCGACAAGCTCCGCGAGAACCAGAAGTTGTACGAGCACAAGCAGTCCCTCATCAACCAGGCCCGTCAAGAGTACCAGAAGAAGACTGCTCCCCCGAGCAAGTCTGGTGGTATGTAGCCTCTTGTGTCTTATCACCTTGTACCAACCAATCGCTTACACCAACAACCAGTTGTTTCCGACCCCAGCGACCCCAAGTTCGACCTGGAATCTTGGCTCAAGTCGGTCCAATAGACAATTCACCCTGCAAATTCTCCCCTATAGACCCGGCGATACTTCCTTACCACGAGCACACGAGGAGGATGCCTGTTTTTTAATTCCGACAACAAAAATGCGATCTTCAAAATATCCTCGAGACTCGACATGATCACATCCACGTGCCACCCGAACGACCATCACACGAACAATTTGAAAGACAGAAGAAACAGAAAGCTCTCATCTTTACAGCCACCTCCGCCTCGTCCATGCCGACTTTTCGCCCGCCTGTCTCAGAACTTCATTACAAGCGGTTTCTTCATCTTGTTTCCGTACTCTCTGTTTTCTTCCTCCAAAGTGTATCTACTCTGTAAAAATAGGCCGCGCTTTTGCTCCATGCGCCACTTTCTAGCGGGTATAGACGAAAGTTTTTGTTTCTCCGTCTCCAGCGTCTTCGCATAATCGAAGCTTGGTGAGCCGACACAACCGCGTCACTAACTCGTGCCTGCCAGATCTCCATGTTTGAGCATTGAACGAAGACTAGCCATGCCAAGAGATAAGTTGAACCCGAAGAAGGTACCTCCGTTTCATGAACGGAAGGAGCACTCGGAGTAGGATTACACAGTAAACTCATTCTCTGTTGCTCCGTCCTCATCACACATACTCGTACAACGACTCCAATTGCATACACTTTCAGAGCACTTTTACCACATTTTGCTTCCAATCCATCCACACACCTGCATCAAATTCTCCATCTCAAGCATTCCCAATTCAACATGATCTCATCCATCTTTCTGCCTCTGGCTTTTGCTGTCTGTCAGGTCTCATCGAGTCCCATTCATCAAAGAAGAGCACTCTCCCAAAACGACATCATCGGCCTGCAATTGGCTGGCTACCTCGAGAACCTGGAACTAAGCTTGTACACCGGTGGCTGTGAAGGCTTCACCGACGTAGAATGGATCGCAGCTGGCTTTCCTTCAACCTTTCAACAAGACATATGCGCTATCGCAGAAGTAATATTGCCGGATCTGTCCTTTACACAATTGCTGACATGACTGTGTAGCAGCAACAGAATCAGACAAGCTTCATCGCCTCTTCTCTCGAGTCCAACGGGATTTCCGCCCCTCAGGCATGCAGCTACAACTTGTCGTACGACTCACCCACAAGTTTTGTTCTCCTCGCGAACCAAATCACGTCCATAAGCCTCGGCTTCTATCTCGGAAGTCTGAATGACTTCTCACCAGCGCTTCAAACAGTTGCTGCTTCGATTCTTTCGGTAGAAGCTCGTCACGATGCTATTGTCAGAAACGGAATGGGTGCATCTCCTTTCCCCACCAACCTCGATGTACCTTTGAGCTCCGTCTGGGCATACAGTTTGGCACAGAAATACATCTCGTCTTGTCCACAACAGTTGCCCATCGATCTTCTACCACCACTCGGCTTCAATGGCATGTCAGGCAGCAGTCTTGGCTTTGGCTAGAGTCCAAATGCCAACAACTTGTCAGCCCCGACTGAAGCGGGTCAAGCTCTTTATCTTGCAATCGTCCACGCCAACGCCACTGATCCGAGCTATCAACAAGTATTGACAACGGGACAAGGTCAAGGTACGGCACAACTTCCAGAAGGTCTTGGAGGAGTGGTTTATGCTGCTCTTACAGCTTCCTCGGGAGACTTGACATTTCACGAGCTCGCAACTACTGGCACTTTGGCTGGCCCGGCGCAGCTTGTACTTTCATGAGATGACAGATTCCCGCAGCCAACGACCATGTCCTGAGGTTCTGAACCAAGCAAGAGGATTGCCAGTTTCGCAAGCTAGAGCATGAGGTGCCAGAAAGTCGATCAGGGCAGTTTTCGAAGCATGAAGCCTAGCCCTGGAGGTAGGCTGGTCATACGTGGCTAGAGTGAGGACATGATTCTTCTTGTATGATAGAAAGCAGTAATAATGAATCACAAAACTTGATCGTCAGACGTGTTGAGTTCGTTCACGGAATGCAGCAACCTGGGGTTCGGGAGTTCAAGGAGATAGAAGGTGAAAGCAACGCCAAGCGCGGTGACGAAGGGCTTTTGGGGGAGGGCGTGGAGATCGGAAAGTTGGTTTGGCTTCTGAACAACGGGCACAGTCGCAAAAACAGCTACATCGACCCCCTCAACTCGTAAAGTGTTGGTTTTCTATCCTTGCGCTCATTCTATCATCCCTCTGCCGGATATCCCCCTTTCGCATCTTAGCTCTCGCTCCCGAGTAGCACTTTGCAGCCTCGCATCAACACACGACTCGGTTGGCAGGCCAAACAAGCTTTCTCAAACACAGAGCCTCGTTCAGGACAGAACACACCACCACCACCACCACCATGGCCTCTCTCGGTGAAGACTTGCTCGGAGTCGTCAACAAGCTCCAGGACCTCGTCTTCAACACGATAGGAAATGACTCGCTGGACTTGCCACAGATTGTATGCACACTTCTCCAAACCTCGGTACAAGAGGCTGACAGGTACAGGTTGTTGTAGGTTCGCAATCTTCAGGAAAGTCGTCGGTACTGGAAAACATCGTCGGTCGCGACTTTCTTCCTCGAGGAAGCGGCATCGTCACCCGTCGACCTCTTATCCTGCAACTCATCAACGTTCCCAGCAATGCCGATAGACCCGAGGGCGATGAGATCCACGTGCCACACACTCCAGCCTCTGTCGCTGGCCAAGACGAGTGGGGAGAGTTCAACCACATTCCTGGCCGTCGCTTCTACGACTTTGGCGAGGTCAAGAGAGAGATTGAGAACGAGACTGCGAGAATCGCTGGAAACAACAAGGGCATCAACCGCCAGCCCATCAACTTGAAGATCTACTCGCCCCATGTTCTTAGTTTGACTTTGGTCGATCTGCCTGGTCTCACAAAGGTGCACTTGTTTGCGTTTCTGAGTGGAGGCTTCAACTAACTGTCGTCTAGGTTCCAATTGGCGACCAACCTGGCGATATTGAGAAGCAGACACGCAACCTGATTACCGAGTACATCGCAAAGCCCAACAGTATCATCCTCGCAGTTTCTCCCGCAAACGTCGATCTGGTCAACTCGGAAGCTCTCAAGCTGGCCCGCCATGTCGACCCTATGGGAAGACGCACAATCGGTGTCCTGACAAAGCTGGATTTGATGGACCACGGTACCAACGCTATGGACATTCTGTCAGGTCGTGTATACCCTCTGAAGCTGGGCTTTATTGGTGTCGTCAACCGTTCACAGCAAGATATCCAGGGCAACAAGTTGCTCTCTGATGCCCTCTCTGCTGAGAGAGACTTCTTCCGCACTCACCCTGCCTACCGCAACATGGCCACTCGCTGCGGTACTCAATACCTGGCAAAAAGCCTCAACACTACCCTGATGGGTCACATCCGCGAACGCTTGCCCGATATCAAGGCTCGTTTGAACACCCTGATGGGCCAGACGCAACAAGAGCTGGCCAGCTACGGAGACGTCGCTTTTGCTGGAAAGGAACACCGCGGCTCTCTGGTTTTGCAGCTCATGACTCGTTTCGCTACTTCGTTCATGTCATCCATTGACGGTACATCTTCCGAGATCTCGACCAAGGAACTCTGCGGTGGTGCCAGGATTTACTACATTTTCAACTCCGTCTTCGGCAACTCTCTGGAGACCATTGACCCCACAACGAACCTTTCTGTCCTCGATATTCGTACTGCCATCCGTAACTCGACCGGTCCCCGTCCCAGTCTTTTCGTCCCCGAACTCGCATTCGACCTTCTGGTGAAGCCTCAGATCAAGCTGCTGGAGATCCCCAGTCAACGTTGTGTTGAGTTGGTTTACGAGGAACTGATCAAGATCTGCCACAGCTGCGGCTCTTACGAATTGTCAAGATACCCCCGTTTACAAGCGAAGCTGATTGAGGTTGTCTCGGATCTGCTAAGAGAGAGATTGGGCCCATGCTCGCACTACGTCGAGTCGCTCATCTCTATTCAGCGCGCATATATCAATACCAATCACCCCAACTTCCTCGGCGCAGCAGCTGCTATGAACTCGGTCATCAACGACAAGCAGGAGAAGGAGAAGGCTATCGCAGCCGCAGAAGAGAAGAGAAAGAAGGACGAGAAGCGCCAGAAAGCTCTCAACGGTGCCAACGGTACTGGAGAGCCTGAGGACGATCAAGAGAATGACGCCGCTGCTGGAGGCAAGGCAGCAACACTCCCTATTCGCAGCCACCTCAGCAAGGCCAGCCGTAGCATGTCACCTGCTGTTGGTCGTGCTGGAATGAGCACAAACGGTACAAGAGCTGGCTCACCGCCAAGATTCGCAGGAGCAGGAGGCACTGCTAGAGACAGTTTCCTCAACTACTTCTTCGGCAAGGACGGTGGCCTGCCGCCGTCAAACGGTTTCTCTGGAAATCACATGTCCCCTTCAAACATGCCTGCTGGTAGCAGACATGTTAGCGCAAACATCGAGCCCAGTTTCGCAGGCAGCATTCGCAGAGGCGACACCAGACTGCCCGATCGTCCTGTATCATCGCATGTTTCTGTGCCCGGCGAGTACGACTCGGAAGAGGCAGACAGTGGCTACGTAAGTCTAGTCAACCCTCTTAACCAGTTTCTATTGCTAACATCAATCCACAGCCGCTAGCAGACGAAGGCCCGGCGCTCACTGAGCGAGAAGCACTCGAGACCGAACTGATCCGTCGCTTGATATCATCATACTTCAACATTGTACGAGAGACGATTGCCGACCAAGTCCCCAAAGCAGTCATGCACCTTTTGGTCAACCACTCCAAGGACGTTGTCCAGAACAGACTGGTCAGCGAGCTGTACAAGGAAGAATTGTTCGGCGAACTCCTTTACGAAGACGACGCCATCAAGAGCGAGCGCGAAAAGTGCGAGAAGTTGCTTTCCACCTACAAGGAAGCTGCCAAGATTATCGGAGAGGTCTTGTAAAGGGGGAAATAAATGATGGGTGCAAAAAGAATGCTTTTATTACGATCTCTACTTTCTCTTGTTTGATTTTTTTCCCACCCTGTCTCTCCTTTTCGTTTTCCAGCTTGCGCGGTCTGGTTGTATTGTAACTCTAAAGGGAGGCAAGGAAGGGATAGGACAGAACAGACCTCTGTCTCCTTGTTTAACGGAGATTTGAAACTCTGTCCAAGCTTTTTGTATAACACGAATTTGTACCAAAAAGACATGAGTCCATCAGCACAAACGCTAATCGAGTATATGTGTATCCTTCACAGGAGACAAGTTATAAAGCCATCAGGGGATTGAAAGCCTAAGCAAGACCACTAAATCAATGTTCCAGGATGCGTCACGAATTGTCTCCTAACAGATATCGCTGTGAAGATGGGTAACCCTGTCCGGGATTTCTGATGTGAAATTAAGAAATCATCTCGCGACTCGCGAGGGTACGAATTCTGGAAATGCCGGTGTGCGAAAGTGACAATTATCTTTCGTACCTCGTAGCCTTCTTGTAACTTCTGTAATTCACCCGTCATGATCGGGGACACGGAAGCAACAAGCAAGGCGAATCAAAAAATGCAGGTGCCTGAGAAGAAGCTTCCCCCGCACTCTTGAAGCGACCAACAGAAAGTGGCGAGTCCGCAACGACAGTCCACGATTCATTGATCATCTTCTTTGAGCTTCTCGCGTCTCTTTTCTTTTGCTTACGAGACAAGGCGGCAAGAATTGAAACACAATGATGAGTCAATGGCAGCAAACAACCGCCTCTGCTGCAGGGCAAACAAGTGAGAGACATGGAGGGTTTGTAAGTGAAAGCTCATAGGTAGAGACGTCGACGGTGCGGTGTCCGAATAATGACCACCTTTTTCTCTTCACACTCGAATTCCCTCCTTTCTCCACCAAGACCAGACACCCCGATTCCGAATTTGCCCTTGAAGTGATTTCCGGCGACGGCTTGGCTTTATTCAAAGTTTGACTCCCGGGACAGTCGTGTGCTTCTCGACCCTGGCTGACGTTGAGGAGGCCGAGCTTGGCTGTTGTCTTCTTTTTGTCGTTATCTTCACTTGCGACCTTATCTTCACAACTCCCAATCTCTCCCTTGCCGCAACCTCCAACTCTCCTTCACACCTTGACCACGCGACTCGAACACGCGACACACACTTCTACCTCACCAACAACCTTCAACATTCCCTTCCTCGACTCTTCAATCGGCCCACTCTCGGCCGGCTACATGGCACCAAGCGCAATCGAAGTCGAAGAAATCAACGAGCTTGCTCACACGATCAACGATCCGCCTGTCGAACACAACCTCGAGGATCACGTCGCATTCGGCGGAGACGATCAATGGTTCTACCACATCCCCTCCAGACGCTTCGATCTCTCTCGTGGCTCCAAGCGCAAGCTCATCATCGACGCTGATGATGGTATCCGTAACCATCGGTGAGGCTACATTGCGCCCTAGAGTCCTCCAACCCTGTAACCCTTCATGGACGAAAGGCTAACTTGCTGCTGCTTCAGGGGCGTGGCAATCGATCCTTCTAGCACCGTCTTGGTCATCATTGACATGCAGAACTTCTTCGTTCACCCCATGTACCACGACCACACCAGTGGTATCGCCACCATCGAGCCTCTCCTGAAGGTTATCGACAAGTGCAAGGGTCTCGGAATCCAGCGCTGCTGGCTGAACTGGGGCATCTCCGACTACGACCTGAAAGTCATGCCTGCAGCTGTTACAAGAGGTTTCAACAGAAACTTGGCTCAGGACAAGGGCCACGGCTGGCACGTCGGCTTGGGCGCAAACATCAAGGATGACAACGGCAACACCGAGCGTTGTCTCTTTAGCGGCACCTGGAACGCCGACATCTACGACCCCCTCAAGGAGGTCATGACTCCCGAGGACGTCCGCTTCGACAAAGCCCGTATGAGTGGCATGTGGAACCCGGACTTGCCTATGAACAAGTGGCTCCGTGAGAGTGGAAAGAAGACGCTGCTGTTCGCTGGTGTCAACACCGACCAGTGCTTGCTGGGCACGGTCACAGATGCCTACAACTGGGGATGGTACGTCAGCAAGCTTGCGCTGGCTCAACCGGACAATCGACTAACATGCGCTCGACAGGGACTGCGTTCTCGTTGGCGACTGCGCTGCCACCATGACCGGACTCAACGCTCAGGAAGTCTGCGACTACAACATCGCAACCAACATGGGCTTCGTCACCGACAGCAAGGCCTTCCTGGAGTCCGAGGTCGTGTACGGCCCCTTGAAGTGAATCCATGATCAACAAGAGTCCAACTTTCTTCCGTTTACGACAATTTCCTTCGCTTTATTCATCAATGATGCTTCCGTGGTCGTTTCAGCAGCAGGTACACATGGAAAGCGTTGCCGTCTTTCGTTATTCTGGGACAGAGGGTCATCCTCTCATCAACGGCGTTTATCACTGCAGCACAACAGGGGATTCTTTGCTTTTAGATCCATGGCTTATGTATCACGAGATACCCTAGACGTTTTGTCTTTCTTAGCTTCGTCTTTTAACACAGAAACAAATCAAATGCAGGAACAGATGCAGGTCTTCTGTTCTCTTCATCCAATGACCTCTTCCCGTATCATCCATTTCACATGTGACACCCCGATATCTGACACTGCAGGAACAACTTTGCAGCGGATAAGGAGCCCCTCTCTAACTGACTTTGCACTCGCTTACTGGGAGCATGTGCATATTCCCGAGAAGCAAGAGAAACCAATCTTCAATCAATACGAGGCTCCCATGGGGGATCTTCTCAAATAATCAATCTCATTAATTTCTTCGTAAAGTGATTTTGGTGTCGCATGTCAAAAAGAACCGAGGCGAAGGATCCAAAGCACATCCCAAAACACCGACGATCAACAATATCACACAAGGCCAAGTCGCATCAAACGGAAAAGACAAGCCTTTTTGCTGTCTGTCCAATGTCCCTCGGGTTCTTTTTCAGGCAGGAAGAGAAACTCAGGCCAACCTCTAGTCCTTGAGCAAAGGAAGATCGAAGTGTCTGGACCGTTGCTGTCTAAATTTCCTCGGAGCACCATGTTCACACAGACGGTCAAAGTATCATGTTAAGCAGCAAGACAAAACAACACGCACATAGAGAGAAAAACAATATCGGAAAGAGTTCACAGACATGTCGGGCCGGACGGTATTCTTTTCTCTCCTTCACATGCCATTCCCGAGGTTTCGATCTCGAGGGTAAGCACAACAAAACCACATGCATCGGAATCGTTCGCGTACACCGACTGTTTTTTTAATGCATGCCCTGAGTGAGGAGGAATCAGGATCCGCGACGCCCAAACAAACTTCGCGAGTCTACGAGAGTCAAGACCCGCAACCACATCAACGCCGCTGTCGCCATTCCTAAACTCCACCGCGAGCGCTCTGGTCGAATCAATGAGCAGTAATAAACATCGGGCTCGTGATGATCACACTGCCGCCAACGTGTCGCATCGGCCGGCGCGGCAAGGGCCCTGAACGGATCCCTGTGCAGCCGAGCCTCCCTCAACTGCAGGGGAGTGGAGCTGCAAGCAAGCCTCAAAAAAACGCCACCGAGTCGCGCGACAGCAAAAGCTGTGCTTCCTGTTCCTCGCAAGCCCGTTTCAGCCTTTGCTGCCATGCTGCAGGTAGATGGGTGCCTTTTCCGTTGAGCACGCACAACGAAAAACATGTGAACAACGTCCATGCAAGGTACGGAAGAGATGAAATAGCTACACACCTGTCAAAAGGCACGAAAAGATTGCGACAAGAGGGCGCAGCAGCTGGAGTTCTATTGCTTTTTAGAAGCTCGCGAACCCTTGCTCGATCTCAATCTGCTGCCATCCCACCTTCTCCAGTTGAACGCGAGATAGGCTGTACCGTAAATAGAAAGGATCATATCCAAACACAGCAGAAAGAACGCGCACCAGGGGATGGCGGTTCCACCTGGCGGTTGAAGATGATGCAAGTTGAAGACTTGGCAGTCTCAATGCTTTCGCATCCAGCACAGCTCCCCTTGCCAATCGCTTGGTCGGGAAGCGTCTCATGTCTGCATCTGCACATCTTTTTAATTATCAATTCGCAGCTCTTCCTTGTTCCTGGATCCTGTGCTGATCTGATTAATTAGTCCAACGACTCTGCTTACTCTCTTTCTTGTCCTTTTTCTCTTCCTTCTCCCATCATCCAAGACCACTCGGACAAGGCCTACACTCGTTGTCCGAAAGCATCCTTCAGTCGTTACCACATCGTGATTTCCTGGTACGGCCTTCCGGAGACCGGCCGAGCTTGCGTGGTAGACGCACGTTTCGAACAAAAGCTAAACTCGAACACCACACACGTCATTGAATGAGCGAACTTTTAACTGTCTGGCACTGCTCTACCGCTGTTTTCTGAACATTTCGCCAAAGGAGAGATTTACACCATGTCGACGCCAAACGATGAAAGGCCGGAGCCTACATATCACCAACCATCATACCACCTACCCTCATATAACGTCAACCCCCACGGCGAGCGATCTTCGGACGAAGAAGGCACAGTCGTCGGAGACCACGGAGACCACGGAGAACACAGAGACCACAGCAACCACAGCAATCACAGAGATGATTATGGCGATCGATACCACGACGACGAGCACGAGGGACCTATTGATCCCCGCGTACATCGCATGGGCAGCCACCTTACCGTCGACACTGCCAACGACCCTCACTACCACCCTCGACTCCACGACATGACCTCGCCCTCGCAGTCGCGCGAAATGGCCAACAGACTTGATGACGACCTGGAGTTGCTCAAGATTGAAAGACAGATTTCGCACGACAACGACGTCGCGACTCGAGATGGTGCTTCCCACATGGGTCGTCAGCGTTCCAGAAGAGATGACATGATCGACGAGTTCGACATTGCTACAAACCCCATCCATGAGCAAACGCAAATGTACAAGCCGCCTCAAGATCCGGTCGGCAAGTTCTCCAAGTTGATCAAGAAGATCCACCACTCGAGTTTCTTGGTCCGCTATCTCACATATATCCTTCCCGTGGTGTTGATTCTCCTCATCCCGCTGTTGATCGGCGCACTCGTCAGCCCCGCACAGAGTGCTAAGGTTGGAGGTGTTGAGCTCATGTGGTTCATGATCTGGTTGGAGATCGTCTGGCTTACACTGTGGGCTGGTAGAGTAAGTTCAATCGCGACCAATACTGCTTTCATACTTGCTAACGTGAACAGCTTCTCGCAAAATGCCTTCCCTACCCGATCGGTCTTATATCTACTATCTTCACCAACAACAGCAAGAAATGGCGTGACATGGGCAAGCAGCTCGAACTTCCTGCTACTCTGTTCTTCTGGTGGCTTGGTGTCGAGGTTTCTTTCTTGCCGACCATGAAGAATCACCAAGCCAATGGCAGTCGTGCAACTCAGCCTTGGATGGGAACCATGAACAAGGTCCTTGTAGCCCTTTTCGTCGGAATGATTCTCAACTTTGTCGAAAAGATCATTATCCAGCTCATCGCCATCAGCTTCCATTTGCGTACATATGCCGACCGTATTGAACTGAACAAGTTCCAAATCGGCAGTCTGGTTAAACTTTACACTTTCTCCAAAGCAAAGATCGCCATGGAGGACTCCGAATTTGAACAACCTTCTGGAGTAGATTCTGGTGCCCGTACTCCTGGTCGCTACCTTCAGGAAGCTCAAAAGCAGACAAAAGAAATCTTCAACAAGGTCGGTGATGTTGCTGGCAAGATGGCTGGTGACTTTACTGGAAAGTCTGTTACTAAGAGCACTCACCCTCACCAAGTGGTTCTGACGCTTCTGGGTTCAACAAACGGCAGCCAAGTCCTTGCTCGTCGTCTTTATCGTACTTTCGCCAGACCTGAGACTGAGACGGTTTACAACGATGACCTGAAGAACGCTTTCGATAACGACGAAGAGGCTGAGGCTGCTTTCTCCATGTTCGACAAGGACATGAACGGTGACATTTCTATGGAAGAGCTGGAAGCTGTCTGTGTTGAGATTGGTCGCGAGCGCAAGTCTATCACTGCCTCCTTGAAGGATCTCGACTCCGTTGTTGGCAAGCTTGATGACATGTTCATGTTCCTTGTTGCTGTCATCACCATTCTGGTTTTCATCTCACTGATCTCAACTTCCGCTGCTGGTGTTCTTACTTCTGCTGGTTCCACCGTCCTCGGTCTCTCTTGGCTTTTCTCGGCTACTGCAACCGAGATCTTGCAGTCCATTATCTTCGTCTTTGTCAAGCATCCTTTCGATGTCGGTGACCGTGTTACCATCTACGGATCTACTGGTGCCACTCTGACTGGTGATGACTACTTTGTCAAGGAAATCGCACTCCTTTACACCGAATTCAAAAAGATGGAGGGACACGTGGTGCAGGCACCCAACAGCTATCTCAACACTCTTTTCATTCTCAACCAGCGTCGTTCCGGCGGTCTCGCCGAAGCCGTTCCGGTCGTCATCAAGTTCGGTACCACCCTCGAACAGATTGAAAGTCTGCGCAACCGCCTGCTTGATTTCGTCAAACAGGAGAATCGCGAATACCAGGGCAATATTCTTACCGAACTCCGTTCAGTCACCGAAGTCCACTCTCTCACTCTCAACGTCGTCTTCTTCTACAAGTCCAACTGGCAAAACGAAGGTCTTCGTCTCGCACGCAGAAACAAGTTCATTTGCGCTCTCATGGTCACCATGCAAGAATGTGGTATCGAAGGTCCCCGTATGCGCTTCCCTGGTCAGAAGGAGTCCTTCCCTGTCTACATGCAGAACATTCCTCACCAAGCTACACCTGGTATGGGCCGCAACGGCCACCCCGACAACCCGACTGGCTGGCAAGAAGGCGAAAGCCAGGATCCTCCCTTTGTCGCTCCCGCTGAGGGTCCTATCGGCGGTCGCGCTCGTCAAGGCTCAATCCTCCGCACTGGCTCTACCGCACGCCGCGGTCACGAAACTCTGGCTCAAATGAACAAGCGTGTTGACTTCTCTCTCGGCATGAGCGCTGAGGCAGCAACAAACTACAGTGGTGATGTCTTTGAAGACCGCAAACCTCGTCTACCCATCAGTGTTACCTCACCATCGCCCGACAATCGCAACAGAACGTCCAACGACACGCATAGATCTACTGATACCGGCCGCTCGACCTCCCGCGATATCGGACCTGGTCGCCTAGCCCGTCGCTCCACTGATGCTTCCACAACCTCTCGTGTCACACACCGTAACCGTTTCTTCGGCCGCGCCCGTGGCAACACCATTGATGAGCAAGCGATGATGGAGAAGGGTATGGCAGACATCCCCGAAGACTCGCCTGGTGGTGCCGGCACTATCGACCCACGCAGTGGTCTTGTCTCTGGCGCAGCATGGAGAACACGCACGAACGAGAGTAACGTCGTGAGGAAGAGTCAAGAAAGACCCAGAACCGGACATACCGCCGACACAGCAGGTCATTCGGTCGCTTCTGGCGGCCTGGATGGCCCACCTCAATTACACCCGGGAGACCCTTCGACCGAAGATTTCGAGATGAAGAGGTTCCACTAAACAGAAAAACACAAAAACTAAATAGACTAGAGGTTGGGGATCTTTTTACTTTCTTGCTTTGCGATTTTAGCGATGTTTCGACTAGATGGGTTTTGCCGTCCTTTTTTGGGTGCATAGAAGAGGACTTGGACGTTCCTTTTGGAGTCTTCTTACTTTATCTCTGGATGAGAAGAGATGTTGCCTGTTTTCGATGTTCGAGTTTTACACTCTCCTTGTCGGTGTCGACATGTCAAATTCTACTTTTTCGTATTTCTGAACCATCAATTTCAATGTTCTAGCGCGGTGACCGGTTGCGTTTGGCTTGTCAATGTCCAAGAAGCCAGCCAAGCTGTGTCGTTCGTCCCATGACTGCGTGCAACTCCGCAAATCTCCATCTCATCCGCATCTTCTTCTTCCGACATATGCTCGTAGAATAGCTGACCGGTAGTTTTGGGAGCCTCTGCGATTTTGTCCATCAGGGCAAGGTCATCCTCCTTGCACCATTTTCCCAAAGCGAGTCGCCATTAATTCCGGTGCCTTACAAAAACCACTTTCAATGTTGTGTTCTCTTGCGACATCGCAGCGTCCGTTGAAAAGCAAGAAAGACATTTAATTCAGTTGCCTTGTGGACTCTGCAAGGAGAAGAGAATGAATCCGGGTGCCTTGGAGAGTGCAGCTGCAAGCCACAAAACCGGGGGAGCCGCAACTTCCTCTCATGCCTTTGACGAATCACAGCACAGCTATCTTTGATGCCTGAGTCACTGCATCTGCAGACCAATTGTGAAGCCTGAAATTCACTGCTTGTAGAAGTTTTATTTCGACGCCTTGACTTCTCATAGGTTTGAGCAGCTGTTATTGGTTGCGTGGGCAGCAGTCAGGGAGTCAACACACAAACGTCAGATGTGGCTGGCTGGGTTTTGCGGTGTCTGGTTTGGTGTGTGCGGGAGGATCCATATTCGCAGGTGAGCGGTTTTTGGGTGACCTACTCCTCCATGCATTGCGTTGTTTATGTTGCGGCCTTGTGACGAGGGGAGCTTGAGGCAGAAAGATGATGCGTAAGCTGCGAGTATAAGTATTACTTCCGTTCCCTTTCCTTTCTCCAAAAGTCAATTCAGTACATCATTCTTCATCACAAGCAATTGCATCTACAGCAAGATTCATTACAAGACTACATCTACAACACTCTAAACTGCTTCAAATCATCTCTGTCTACCATATCAACATCAACATCCATCGTCATTACATCTCCATTCGCAATCAACATGACTTCCTCATCACCAAACAACTTCGATCTCTCCGATCCAACGACTATCTACCACCTCTCCCAGACCAGCAAGACCGATACGAGAAACCCACGTCACGCAGCTCTGGCCTCACAATTTCCTGAACAATTCTTCGGCAAGAATGTCGCTGCTTCCAAGGCCACCTCGCCATCTGCTTCTTCCCAGCAAACCACACCGACCAAGACAACAAAAGCACCATCGCCACGACCAACCACCAAACCTCGTTCCTCCTCAACCTCTTCCTCCGACATAGACATTTTCGAGAATTTGGTCCACGGCTATCTCTCTCACCCTCGTAAACCCACCAACCCCACCACGATCACGGAAAAGGAAATCAAACCCACCTTCCACCAAACCCGCAGATCTTCCATATCCAGTCAAGCGACTACAGCAACCTCCTCCAGTATCTCCAGTACAGCATCCACACTTGCTGCCTCTAAACAGCACCACCCAAACTCTGCAAGAACCGACAACAGAAAAAGTGGCGAGATTGATATGTTCGAATATCAAGCGGCTGGTTATCTCTCCATGCCTATGAACGATTCTTCACAACCTTACCTCCGTAAACCCTCTGCCTCTGCCTCTTCTTCTTCCCGCCGCACCTCTTCCTCTGCTTCTTCAACCTCATCGTTGTGGGCAAAGGCGAAAGGCAAATTGTCGAGAAAGGGCAGTGCTGGAAGTGGGAGTGAGACAGAAAAGGAAAAGGAAAAGGAGGAGAAAAAGCAGGAGAGGGAGAGGCATTATAAAGAATTGGGATTGGAAGAAAAGACGAAATTTGGACAGAAGGGGGGGATGAATGTGGTTGGTTGAGATGATAGAAAAACAATTTCCTCTTGTTCAATTTCTTAAAGGCATTTCGAAGGCTACCAGGAAATGGGAGTTTTAAGGATTATATAGCAAAGCTCGATATTTACGTGCAGTCTTTTTTCTCCTTTTTACTTTCCGACATGTGTGGGGGGTTTTTTTTTTGGTTCATAAACACCCTGCTTGTTTCCTATGAAGATTTTATCTACCCGATATCTCTGTTGAAGTGGGATTACATGCATTATTTGTATCTTTCTTTCGTCGATGAGAGAATTACTCTTCCGTCGACGATGACACTCCATAACCCAATCCACACAAAATAAACGTAACATAAATAACCTCCCTCCCTCCCTCCCTCCCTCTCGTCTCGTCCACAAGAGCTTCTACGAAATCGACGCGCGACGAGCACCCGGATAACGATCTAATCCACCTAGAACAGAAAGAAAGTATATCCAAGACGGGATGACCGTCTTTCTCCTCATTTCTAATCTCTCACTGCCTGGTATTTCGAAAAATGTGCCAACTCAATAATAGAAGGTGTACAAAAACCAGGTTTTGCGAAAGAGGCGAGTTGACATATATCATGTTCTGGTGGAGAGGGAAAGGGAGATAAGTTGAATGCGGGATTTAGTTAAAAAAGGAGAGTTGTATATGAAAATGGGGGCCTCCGAAGTAAGAGCAATCAGAAATTGGAAACTAAAAGTGTGAAATTTAGAGCGCTCTCCCGGCTTTGACGAGAGGAGGCTGGAAATAGCTTGGGCAAATGCAAAATTGTTTTCTGTTGGGGTGGGTGCAAGGTTCAAAGAGTGTGGCATAGGGGTACTTGCTTTCGGTGGACATGCGCAAGATGCCGAAGAACATCTTGTCTTTTGATGGTTGGTTTATAGAGACCTCTCGGCAGGCTGAGAGCTCTAAGGAACACTCGCTCTCAATAGACACGCGCTCGGTGCTGAGAATCATTGTCTTTTTGAGGGCTGATTCTCGACACACATTTGAAGTCCCGAACAGACACAATTTGAATGTGATAGGTAGATGCGTTTTGAAGTCTTTTTGTACAACTTGGAGTTTCTCCGTACTGAAGAAGTACTTCCCACTCTCTTTCGATGGCTTGATATATGCCTGATATCCATTGAACTCCCAAGAACGCCCCTTTGTGATGTGGCAGAAGCCGTGATCCCATGCTCTTTTTCGCTGCTTCCATCTCCAGTGTGTGATGTGTATTTGTACAAGCTTCCGCCTCGCCTGTGGTTGTAAGGGGAGAAAGAGAAGATATAGAGGTCCGCTTGGTGCGAATCGTTTACCTCTTCTTCTTGCCGAACTTCTTTGATTCTGTGGATCACGAAACGTCAGCATGCGGTTCTCAGAGACATCCCCTTCCTCTTGATCTTCCTGCTCGTCCCCATGACCTCGCACGATCCATCTGTTCGTCTTCCTCAGTCTTGCCTTCCTCCTCTTTCTCATCCTCTCCCATCTTCTCTTTCGCAAACACTCACCAGCAGCTGTCCTCTTCTTCTTAGGAGCACCCTTTCCTCTCGACTTTGAGATCTGGACATGTTCCACACGATCCTCCTCGTCGTCATCGAAAGTCTCAAAGCCAGGATAAGCCTTTTGCAAGTCCTGGAATCTGACGACGCGGCGGGGGTAGTATGCAGCCATTGCGGGACCGCGGAGACGTTGACGCAGCACACTGTTACCGGTGCGGAAGGCGGAGGGGTTGTAGGTTGTGTTGAAGATTGCGCATTGTGTCTGCAAAGGTGGGAAGTCAGATGGTGTGTTTTGCGATTGGTGATGCTGGTGCGAGGAGGGAGGGGATGGAATACCTCCATGAGCTTGAGAGCTAGCGTTCTGGGGACTGCCATGCTGAGATGTGTGGTCGCGACGGCAGCGATATACAGAAACCCTCGACTCTGGTGCTGATGATGTTCAAGATGCGCCTGCGTTGCGGCGCGCTGCGGGAGACGGGAATTGCCGCTCTCGCGCAACCATAAATATTTTTCTGCTGGAGAGCTACAAACTTCGCAGCCAACATCGCGAACACAGGAAAGAGCTATCACGCTACTCTCTCCTTGTTCTACGCGTTGACAGCGCATTCGTTCATCGACACTTCCTCGAGAGACCGGTGTGATCTATACTCAAGGATACCCGGTCTCTCACCAAAGAGTAAGGTAAGCTTCATCCTCTTCACTCCATCACAACTCCTTCTCTCTATCGGATGATTATACGCTTTACACATGCATGGCTTTCTTACGCACCTTGACCGGTGCATTCATGGTGAAACGGCACCAGATATATGACACGAAACACACAAAAATACCTTTTCCATCGCATCTCAATTCTGTCTAGAGTATAATGCTTACTTTGTGTTTACAGTCCAATTCATGACGGGGTGTCACATGTCCGACTACGTGCGGGCAGGGAATAGAATGCGAAAGGATAGCTTGGATGATGGTATCATTGTTGATGCTTATATATACTTTCCTACGAATATGAACATATTATCCGTACCCGTTCCGCTTCTCCCTGGTGCCTCAAGGGACAAAAGTCTTCGCACCTTCATCACCAGTCCTATGGTTGCTCCATAGGAACGATCATGCCTACCGTAAAACCCCATTCCGGCAGTTGAAGCAACCATGATCCCACTACACCCTCCCACGCCTAGACTGTCACCCAATCTACCGTCCATCGTCGCAGATAGCACAATCAATCTAGCCCACAACCAGCCATTGCACCACGCTCCAAAATAGCAGCAGCAAAGATCTAGAAACCCCCGGCTAAAGCATTATGCATACAGCACTGACTAGACACTCAAACCAAATCCTCGGGAAACCACAGATCTCTTGGACAATATCCGAGATCGATGTGAAGCGTTCGTGGTATGCATGGGCAAAACGTCTGCGCAGGAGGCATTGCAGTATGCATACAAGCACTGACTGAACAGCTGAGTAAAACCTGGTTGGCGGGATCTTTGATGCGAGAGGATGCCACATACATATACACTTGGTGCCAAATTCTTGCTTCCGTATGGGAATGCCGAAGGATGGTGGTTAGTGTTCTCGTGTGGTATGTGGGAGGCCTGAGAAACGTCGTTGCAGGGTCGTGCATACAGCACTGATATTCCACCATGAACCTGGCTGCCGGAACATGTATCCCCGAGACTTGGATGCAGACCTCTACGATGTGTTTGTGATGGGATCAAACAGACACTGGCTGTACTACTGTCCGTCTTCCACCCTCTTACCACACCACCCCTCCTACACCGGCACCCAGATTCTCCACCACATCTCCAACCAGCGATGCCGCAATCCCGTGCTGCCATGCTATACGAAACAGACCCTACAACCGTCCCTACACACAGCAAATCACCCACAACCCAATCGTACCCAAAAAGCGCAAAACCTCGTTACCCCAGGGGGTTCGCCATGCACTTCCCAAAACGGCATTGCATGAGAACACAAACCCTACCTCTTACTCTATCCACTGCTGCGCGATAAATTGCGGGCAAGGTTTTGATACGGGCAAATCGAAATAACACACCCGCGATCATCGCGAAAAGAGATCCACTGTATTTCCAGCCTTTTGGTTCTGCCTTTGGTGATTCAGATATACCAAGATAACGAAGAAACTCAAGTTGCAGCTGTTATCATAACATGAGGAGTGTTGCACCGAGAAGAGAGAAAAGTCAAAAATCAAAGACTCAGGTCTGCTGACGTGCATGCGATCGAGAAGGGGACCAGATAAAACGGGCGCGCAGAGGGCGTCTGGAATCTCAAATATCGATTGACGCAGAGCGTTTTGACTGTTCGTCAGCTCTGGACATTTGTTCGCAACGGCTTTGCGCGCAAGGAGGAAATTTGAAGTGCGTAAGTGCAAAAACAGTACAATCAAGGCTGAGTCGAGTCAAAGGATATCACAACAGAGGAGAAGGAAGAATTGGGTTGTTTGAAGTGTTTTGAAATATGTGGTAAAAATGTTCGTAGATACAGAAAAAGTTGATTAAAAAAAAGAGATCATCTTCGAGAAATGTTGTAAAACGCCGCATTGTAATCCCCCTGTCCATTTTGCCCATGGAAATGTTTGAACAAAAGAAATGTTGATGAGAAAAGGAAAAGAGATGGAAGAAAGAAAAATGTGTCGGATCGAACTCGTCTTCAAGCGAGTGATCCATTAGTGTCGAGAAAGGCTGAAGTCCAGCAGTAACCCCTCGCGCCATGATGTGCCAGTCTATAATGCTCCTGAGATGTTGGAAAAGGAAAAGAAATCTTTTTGGTCGCAGAATAGACGAAGAGATGAGATGCGCTTAACATGTCAACTCGACGACGGCAACGGTAGAGTCTCCCTTGGTAGGGTTGAGCTCGGGACTGGCCTTTGCTGAGTCGACTTGGCTCTCGGTGACGGGATCCTCCATAATAGTGTCGGCTGGTGAGCGAGGAGCAGAGGCAATGGAGAAAGTACCACCGCGAGGAGAGACAAGATCGCTGGCAGAGTCGTCGATTTCGCAAGCGCCCTCCATGCTGTGCAGACCGTGGGAGGCAGGGGCGGAGACAAAAGTGAGAGGAGCGGGCTTGTGGGCTCTTGAGGGAGAAGCCATAGACATAGATCTGAAGGCGACAGTGGGAACAGGAACAGCCTGGTCTGCAACACTGGCTCTGCGGCAAACCTCTGCCTTCTCATCGGCACTCAGAGGAGTAGTAGTGCGGAGGAAGCTGGAAGCAGCGTTGCGAGGAACATAGCTGGGGCGGCGAGAGGTAGTAGGCGAAGCCATGGGGGAGGTGTTCTCGACGTCTGAGTCGGGGTTGTGGCTGCCGAACAGAGAGAACTTGCGGTCAATGGCAGGAACGGCAGGGACCTCAGAGTCCATGTCGGGGTTAGCGCTTCTGAACCAGCTGGGACGTCTGCTGCTGCTCTTGGAAGTGCGGCGGCTGGAGATGCTGAAAGCGCGGGTCTTGGAAGGCGAACCTTCGGAGCAGCTGCGAGTGTCCTTGGCCATCTGGGTAGAGACTGAGGGCTTGCGGTTGTAAGCCTCGTTCTTCTGGTCAATGGCAGTCGAGACTGAAGCCATTCTGGTCTTCTGGATGGAGATAGTAGGGCTGAGAAGGCCAGAGTCTCCGACAGGCACAATCTCCTTGCCCATCTTGAAGTTGCCAAACATCTTCTCCCACATGGAGGCTCTTCTGACGGGAGGAAGAACAGGAGTAGGGGCGAGAACAGTGACGCTCATTGTGAATGTGTTGTGTTGTGAAGAGATATTACTCGAGATTATGTATTAGTTGTCGTGGTGAGATGAAAGACCTGTTGTTGGAATGCTGTTTATCTTGGAATGGAAGTCGTGTAGAAGAGTCGACGAAGAAATGCGAAGATGATGAAACGAGCGCTGCTGAACAAGATACTGACCCAGGATGCGTGGCCTTACTTATATCAAAGCACAACGTGCAAAAACGCCCGTATCATCAGGCTTGCCGGTTTCCTGGACGTTGAATTCCAGCAAGCCCGTGAAAAGCATCTCGAAGCACAGGCGGAGCGTTTGGTGTGGAACATGTCTATCAGACATAGGTCGTTGTACTATTAGCAAATCCCACAAACGGTCAAACAACGACTGGGCATCGTTCAAGTTCTCCCAGTCGACACGGCTCTGGACGCCTAGAGACACAACCTACCCGCGTCGTGCTCCGCATCCGGAAGTGTACACGAGGAGATCTGCGCTGTCCATTGTGCAAACAGGTCGTGGGTCTATCCCTTAGTTCCTTCCCTCGTGTTGGAGGATCTCATACCTGCCGAATCAGATTACGGAATTCTCAAGCTACGCAGCAGGAGTCAGTGACGACGTGGCCCAGTCCTACCCGTAGACATGCGAATAGCAACGGTTGACTATCGAGCGAATAAATGAAAGCCGTTGCCAAATCCCAAATCCCCGAACAAGAGCGAGTGAGGGTGTGAGGGAAACCGTTGCAGGCGAGGCTTCCAGGAAAGGGCAGGGTTGCAGCGGCCATGTGTTTTGACCCCCTCGGGTGCGTCCGATCGCAAGTTATGACAACGAGTTTGCAGCCGTTTCCCCCATTCTCGACCACCACGACCACCCCCTTGGCTCCCTTCCCCAGACATTTGTTTACAACTGCCGTCCCATTTGCTGTTGCAGAGGATATCGCGATACAGGAGAAGACGTTGCAGTACACCATCAGTTTCAGCCCAGTGGCTCCTTCCATCTACATATTCAGGGATGCATGTACGAATCGCTATGTATCATTAGGCAAAAGGTAAGCAGCGTGCGTCGGGCAACGCGATAATGTACATTTCGCATGGAGCTGAGCGCAATCGCTGCCTCATCATCACGTGGAGTTCCAGGCCCTTCGTACAGTACAATGTCCGTGTAGCCTATTGATAGAAGCCTACGAGTACGCACACGAAGACTTGCGGATCACAAGCGCTGTCGCCGTGCTCATGGCATGCACGTCTGCCTTCTGCGTCTCGGCAAGTATTCAATGTTGAACGTCTCCCTGGAAGTGATCTCTCCTGAGTCAGATCAATACTCGAATCTGGCTCTTCTTGATGGCCTCCGGTTTATGCGGCTGATATCTCGACGCGTCTTTGTTTGCCGTTTCTGTTTTGCTTGCCAGCTTCTATCAGTGCTCTTTGGCCCGTTAGAGTGCTCCGTCTGAAGGAGAGGCTTGCGAATGGGGCCCTCAGACATTCGCAATATTTCAACGTCATAAGTCTCAAATCCTTCCCTGTTCGAAGCTTCAGGGTAAAGGGCTTTCTACAAGAGCGGCCAGTATACTCCGCTGAAAATGGAGGGCCGTTGCAACGGGTGTTATCGAGTCCCTATCCGGTAACCGGTCGAGGTCGGCCATTCTTCAGTCCGACGTTGACGAGCTGGAGACCGCCGGAGTTCTGCAGACAGAAGTTTGTCCAGACAAGATCTGAGATCCACGTGTACGGCCGCAGTGTGATACTGTGACAGCTCCGCCACCATCTAGAGCTGCGAGTGTCTCTCTGACCCTTTTTCTAGACTCGGCAACTTCTTGCTGATCATACGGAGGCAAGATAGGGATGTAGACAGTCCCGAACATATCTCATACTTCAGCGAGATATGCCTCATCTGTTTGCTCCGCGTCCTCTGTGTCAAAGTTCTTCTCCATGGTCTGTGTCACTGACATCGATATGTCAACGGGTGGTTGTGGCTGGAAATATCTGGACGACCGAGCTTGGTGTCCATCAACAACACACGAACATAGCAAGGCATGCATTCTGGTCGACCACTGTGAAACTCGTCTTCGATGAGAAATCTCGGCTCTTTTGTCTAGAACACTGCATCATGTTCACGAGAGACAATTCACAAGGCTGTAGGGATAGACAAGACAGTACAATTGATCTAGGGTATTTTGAGGTTTTCCTGACTATAGAAACGCTAATGATTTTAAGCACTGCGGGCCGAATGGTAGGCGCCGTTTGGGTCCACTTGTAGTGAAGGCTATCTACAAGATCTCTCGTGGCTTTGAGACAGTATGTTGAATATTGCCAAAAGCGAATAAGGTCCTGTTACTTCGATAGATCTGTCGGCAATCTTTGTTGACATTGTGTGCTAATCTCTCTCCCGAGAACACCGGCTGTGCCCTCAACCGTTGAGCTGAAGGCAGTTGCTATGATGCTCTCAGTACAGGAGTTGCTGTATTGGATAATATATGAGAAGCCACAGAATCATGATATACAGCCATGACCCAAGTATTGGAGCAGCCAGCCACTGAACAACGAAGCGAAAGCGAAGAAGGTGGATGCACCTATAGCTGATGTCGCTTGACTGCACTGATTCGGACGTTTCTTCGCATTCACTTCAGATGGCTAAGTTCGCAAGCATGTCATCAAACTTTTGTGGTCGGAAAAAGTTAGTCGATACCTTCACCCTTTTCCGACTCGTCAAATCATCAAACTTCGGGCATACACCATGCTTTGCGCTGGAGATGTCTAAATGTCGCGCCGTCGGACCACTTTGAGAAGCAGATCTACCGGGGTCTGTTATGCTCCCTCTACTTCGACCACTGCCCCGACGATCGCGATTCTATCTCTAGAATACGACGAAGGTACTCGGACCAGCTTCGATCGTAGCTCTAGCCAAGAAAGTCCTTCTCTTTCATGCAAGCAATGTATCGTATCATTCTCCGATGACATAGGTCGCACCGTCCTTGCCAACCCAGACCTCGTGTCGTCTATTTGCATCGACATCGAATCTATCGCCAATACGGCAGAGCTCTTTCTTTGGACTTGGATCGTCAGGATAGCTCAGTTCAAGGCTGCCTCGTAGAACCAGGTGTGTGGTGATGCCGGAATGCGTATGAGGCGGATAATGGGCGCCGCTTTCGACAGGTCAGTCGTGCCACGCACCAAACGTCCAGGGCGACTTACGGCCGGTCCGTCCACGTAAATACGTGGTTGAACCCCCACCCTCTGACCTCAGCTTCTGCTTCCTTCTGCGTTTTTGGTGCCATCTTCGACTTGTCTTCTCTTGGTTGATGGACTGAAGTCGAAAAAGTGCTGACCTTTCTTCTGGCGACGAACTGACATGACAGACAATGACGTGGAATCTCCAGCTTCTTGGCAGTCGAGACCCTGGAAGATCAGCCGCTTTGACCATCTGTCATCCAACCTGTTTCAAGATGGATTGAAACAGGACTTCGTGCGGAAGGAGGCACTTGACACGCCATGACATTCATTATTCCCAGCTTCAACCATCTGGCGACTTGAGCTTCTGAGCAAACCTCATACCTGGTCTTTCGGCTCTTCCTACAACCATCCTTCCACCACATCATTCATCCTATCGCATCGTAACGTGAATATTACACAACGACCACCCCCTGAAAGCCGTCCTTCACTTGCAGCATGACTACCACGAACCCTCCATCTTGGTCTCCAGCCGTTCTGAACCAAGTGAGATCTCTCACGAATGAGTTTAATCAAATAGAAAACATCGAGGGCGACAATGTCGACTTTCCCGGCTCCCAGAGTTTCGACGCATCTACCAACCGTCTACTGAACTATCTTGCTTCAGAAGAGAGTAACGCCATGGCACCAGTGGCCTTAGATGCTATGCACCCCATCTCGGACTACTATATTTCAAGCAGTCACAATACTTATCTGTGGGGTAACCAGCTCTACGGCAAAGCCACCACCAAAGCTTATCAGAAAGTCTTGGAGAGAGGCTGTCGTTGTGTTGAGGTTGACGTTTGGGATGGAGATGATTCTGATTCTGACACATCGGACTCTTCGGGTGAAAGTGGCAGTGACAATGAGAAGGAAGGTGGCATCAAGAAACTGAGCAGACGCTTCAAGAACAAGATCGGCTTATCAAAGTCCAAGGTTGAACCCCAACCAAAGGATACCCCGGTGTCTTCTTCCAGTCCACCAAAGGGTGAAGGTGTGGGACCGTCGGGACTTCGCAGGACTGTGTCCAAGACCGAGCCACGCGTTCTTCACGGGCATACAGCAACAAAAGAGGTCTCCTTCAGGGCTGTCTGCAGCACCATCCGAGACTATGCGTTCGTTACAAGGTACTTCAGATATACCATGCCTCTAGACACTCATTTGCTCACCATTGGACAGTGATCTTCCTTTGATTGTCAGTCTCGAGATTCACACCTGTCCTGCCCAGCAAGAGATCATGGTTGATATCATAAGAGATTTGTGGGCTCCATACCTGGTCGACTTGAATGCAGCAACTGGTCATGACGTGTCTTTGCCGACTTTGGAGTCCTTGCGCAAGAAGATACTCATTAAGGTTAAGTACACTGCACCAGAAGCAGCAAAGGGTACAGGACCGGTCGTGGTTTCGTCCAACGCAGATCCCGAGTCTGGTTCAGAAGATGAGTCTCAAGAAACTGCCGTCAAGAAAAGTCACATCATCACAGCGCTTGCCTCTATGGGCGTCTACACCCGTGGCTGTCATTTCAAAGACTTTGATCAACCCGAGGCCAAGCTTCCCAACCACATATTCTCTCTATCCGAGTCAAAGATTATCGATGTGCACAAGCGTGATCACTCGGCGCTATTCAGACACAACAAGGTATTTACATGTCGTCCATACGACCGGAAATAACAGCAACTAATATGACATGTCAGCGCTTTATGATGAGAGTTTATCCTAAAGGCATTCGCGTATCCTCGAGCAATCTGGACCCTGCACCTTTCTGGCGGATGGGTGCGCAAATTGTCGCCCTCAATTGGCAGTATATCAACGCGGCAACCATGCTCAACCAAGCCATGTTTCACGCAACGGGCGGTTGGGTGCTCAAGCCTGAAGGCTACCGGAGCTTCCACAAAGCTCAATCTCAGATTACGGCACTTGACCGAGGTACACTTGACTTGTCAATCGAGCTGCTGGCTGGTCAAGATATCGGTCCGGCGGACAAAAAGCTCAACCTGTATGTCCGTTCTGAACTGCATATCGAGGACATGGAGGAGATCACAGGCGGGTCGCTGCCTGAGGGAGGCAGCACTAAAGAAGGTCAAATCAAGGCAGCCAGTGAAGTTGGATCGGCTGGCAGGTCTCCCAGCTTTGGTCGCCAAGTGCTCCAATTCAGAGCCGTGCCTGGTGTGTCCGAGGAACTAACATTCGTGAGGTACGTGGTCATTTGCGCATCCTTCCTGAAAAAGACATGTCCTACACTCAGCACTGCTTGTATCCGTCTCTTTCATATCACTAGCTTCACCGCCATTTTGCAAGCCGAAAGAGAGCCGTGGATCGAGGTCATTGTGTCCTGTGGCGAGAGTGTGGCATTGCCCAAAGCGCTCAGATACTTGACTCTTTGAGAGCCGCACGCGCTCTACGGTTATATGCATTCTCAATACGCTACCATGGTGGTATCATCCAGGCGTCTGGGCTCACACCAGCTGCGTGGTACCGGGCGCCACACAAAACTTCTGAACCCGTCAGCCAGGTTCTTCGATGCATTCCCGCCCTGTCATCTTTACCCGATTTGATCATTTTGACGTTTGTTACTCCTACCGCTCATTTTTGCTGACCTGTCTGTTTTCACAGGTTCAAAATCATGGACGACGATACATTCAGTCGCGATAATCTTGTGGCATGGGCATGCTATAGACTCTCCAGATTACAAACCGGTATCAGGACGATGCGTCTGTATGACTGTGAAGGTCAGCCGACCAGCGGGATGCTGCTGGTGCGCATAAGCAAGAACCTCGAGATTCAGTAAGAGATGCAGACGATCCACAATCGACAACTTCGTGTTGAGATGTGAGTCGGAACATCTACACACTTCCTAACTGTAGCAATCCGATATGAAATGAGGACCACCTGTGCCAATCCAATAATTCATCAACGCAAACTGCCTCTGCCCGTAGGGTTTGTGCATTGAGTGTACAAGAAGATTTCTCGCCCATGGATACCATTGCGGCGCCACGTCATCTCGATTCTCGTATACCGTATACTGACGATTAGGAAAACATGACCTACGGAGGTTAAGTCCACAAAGTCGAAAGTGGACAACGCTATCTGTGTTGTATCATGAAAGGTCTGAGCGTACGTATGGCATGTTTCATGGTGCAGGCGTTCGTATGCGAACACCGTGACAGATCGCAAAGAAAATTCCAGGCATTGGTGCATCTCACGAGAAAAAATCCCGAGCATCTGGAACCGATTGACCGGGGATGAGGGGAGCACAATCGAAAAATGGCACGCACACATGACGAGCGAGACGGAATGAATTGCCGGCATACGACCACCTCTTACACAACGTGCTCTTTCTCACATGTCACAGGAAGAAAACATTCGATGCAGGCTTCCAGAGGCGCTTCTTTCGCATATATTGATTGACATCGAAAAACAGAGTCGCCAGATAAGGATGATCTACTGGCAGTGCCGCAGTTATTGAGACTTGACCAGAACAGATGGAGAAACATGCTTGGAGAGAAGAGTTGATACATCAGTTTTCTCGTCTTGCACAATCAGTCGGTGAAGCTCATGCCATGGCACCTCGAGAAGTTCAACAGCAAGGGCGATACCGTTACTGGTGACATGACTCGAAGGTCAAGTTGTCAAACCGGATGTATCTCTCAGAACCAGGCCCTTGGGTCAGCGCACTGATGTTAATATACCGACCTCAACACAGCAATTCGGGGATTAGCATGACACTAAACCTGATCACTTTTTCCGCCTTTTCTCTTGTTTCCACTTTCTCGAGTATAAATCTTTCGGCGATATAGATCTGGTTGTGGCAGGTGACGGAAGGGACGGGGCGCACGCCGGGCGGGCGTACCACATTGTCGGGACAGGAAATCTGTTCCTGGATGACCAAAACCAGGATTTGTAAGGTGCACGGAGGGAAAGCTTCGGCGGGCGATTGAACGAATGAAGATCTGGGTTTCCTTTGATGCCCTCACTCTCAATCGACCAGGAATGTCAAGCTGCATGTAGTGTAATGGCTGTCAATGTATGGCTAGCGTGGAGCGATGCCGAGTGGGCATAATTCTTCGTCGCACGTTCGACCCTCGAGGGTTCCGCAAGCTGCTAGCCGTGAGGACAAATTCGTTTCTCCTGCTCAACCGCTTGCACACATCTTCTTCATTTAAAATTCCGATTTTGTTACTCGTCGTCTCCCTCTCGTTACCGAAGAACCCGAATGGCACCCACTTGAGTGAGAAGCCGGACCCGCTTTGGCTTCGCAAATTGCCCAGATGGAAGTTCCTGGTCGTCTGCGGATGTGAGTGCGAAACGCTGCAGGGTTACCTATGCGAGGTGCTTTATCAGTCGAAAAAAAAGTCTATCACAAAGTCAGGTCATGGAGTGGTGCATTGTGGTGCACTGAAGGATATATAAGGAGGGTGTTGTCCTCCGGTCTGAGGCACCTCTCCATCCATCAGCATCACAAGCACTCAACCTCCATCTTCTTCACCTCTTTAAAAAGGACACCTCTTCTTCAATACCTCCATTCAGCAACCATGCCTTCCAACACTAGCCACATCCAGAAGCGCGACCAGCTCAACCAGCACCCTGATCTTGTCCTCGGTACCAATGATTGGCAAGAGCCTGACCAGCACCTGGGCTTCCCTACCGACTTCGAAACGAGACCTGCCCCAGTAAGAGAGAGAGCTGTTAGCACACCCCATTCCTCATTCCAAAATCCTGACAACTAAACGAAGGTCCAGAGTCGCCAATGCCTTTGTGGTCGCCTTGTCATCGCTGGAAAGAGATGCGGCGGTTGTGGAAGACAGAACTAGCAACTCAAGCGAGGTATGTGCTTCTTTGATATCGAGAATCTCGGTCAAGTCACTGACATGGTTGTTGTCAGAGCGTCGTCAAAGGTCGTCGGATTCGCTGGAGAAGCAGCAGAAACCACCCAAACAGCCAAAGATCGACTTCGAGCACCTCCGACAACGGTTCAAGAAACTTACAACTTCGACGACTGAGACGGTGCCTCGCGGAATGGCAGCTGAGAACACCCTGCCCCGATTCCGTCCTGAGCGTGTCTACTACACCGGATGCCGACCTTTCATCGAAGGCTGATCTGGAGTCCTGGACCACGACTTATCTTTTCCTTGTCTCACTTACATTTATTGATCTCTGTCGTTTATTTTGAGCGTGATGCATCATTGCTGGCGTTCTTCCCTTTCCCTCAGGAGCATTCGAGAAGAAAACCTCCGAAATTTGTTGACAAAAAAGGCGGAAGTTCGAAGAAGGAAAAAGAGCAATCTCCTTTGTTTATCACCCCAGCATTTTTTCCCCTTTACCAGAGCATTTGGTGTTATTTGATCGACCGAGGAGTTTGAAAAGCATGCAAGAGACCACAGAATCTTACCTATTGTACTCGGTGCTGCCCAAGATAATTGGACAGGGGTCAGTGCTTTTTGGGGTTGAAGCCCTGGCCTATTTACGTGGGCATTGGGGAGTATATGCAGTTCGCACACATATCAGAATTTACATTACGTTCTCTTTAATCACTACTTGCCTAATTTTGTCCCGTTTTGGATGTCTATGATGACTTGAAGTGAAGAGAATGTTGAAAATACTTGGGGGTTGTAGGCAAAATAGCGAGATCTCGATCGGCAGAGGCTCTTGGCTCGATCTCGAGAGGCTCTTGAGCGTCACCACCTTCCTAAATTCTGGGGCAACGTCCATCCTCAACTTCTGACAGACGTCATGTTGAAATCAGAATACCCATATATTGCCTGCGTAAGTCTCGGTGTTTCTGTAGGTAAAAATCGAGAAAGAAGTACCCACGTCGTCCCTGCCACCTATAAGAATATTCCCAGACAATCAGCACAGCTTTTCTTCCTCTTCACCATGTCCATTCAATCTATCAAGAACTCTTTCCGTTTCATCAACACCACTTCAAGACCTTCATCTCTTTTCGCTCGTCAATTCCACGCAAGAACCACAATGTCTGCTCAGGTCCCCTCTTCCCACGACATCTCAGCCGTCGCCAAGGACGAGAATGGTCCCGTTAAGGGATCTCAGTCCGCTCAGATGCAGAGCGAGGTTGGCAAGACTCAGGTTCGTTCATACTCCTATGCAAATTCTCGGCAAATGCTAACATTGCCTTTCAGAACTTCGAAAGTGCCGCCCAGGATGTCCTCAGCAAGATGCAGAAGGACCCCAGCTCCATCACACCGGAAGACGCCAACTACCTGAAGTCTCGCGAGGCTCGCGCTACCGGTCAGGCCCAGCCTCCTAAGGATAGTGTTTCTGCCGATGCTCAGCGTCTTGCTTCTGCCAACGAGCGCGGTACTGCCCCCAAGACTGGTCCCTTGGACCCCGCCGAGCAGTCCCAGGTCACAAGAGAGCGCAACTTTGAGGAAGCTGTCAACCAGATCGGTTCCAAGGACCCTACTCAGGTCACTCAGGACGATGCAACCCTCCTCCACAGCCGTGAGCAACGTGCTCACGGTCACACTGAGAAGGGCGGCGCTGCCTCCCAGGCCCAGTCCATCGCCACTGAAAACCAGCGCTCGTAAGCGTCAGTAGTTTTATGACCACGACTCTTTCCATTCGCATTCACGATTTGCATGAGCATCGCAGCCTGGTTGCTGAGGGCTCACAGGGGAAATGTTACGACCACACAAAAGCATAATTGTACAATAGCATGATGTATGAATATATTCCAGATGGCTCTCGAGCCTTGCCTTACCTTCGTCTTTTGATCCATCTTCTTCCGTGTGTTGTTCTCAAATGGTCCGTTGTCAATGGCGTGATGGCTGCCTTATCGACAACCACTGTCCAAGCTCGGTCAAGTGCGGGGAAACAGCTATATGCATGATGATCATGACATCGGTCAGGCACGCGAGTTGATATACTCTACATGCAGCACTTCTCTTCACCATATCGTCTCATTGTCTTCACCATCACGCCTCAAGATGTTGATCCACATGTTAATTCGTTGCTTCGTTTTCTCAGTGCTCGCCGAGTTTGTAATCAGCTTCATTGTCCCAAATCAAGAAGTACTCACCTCTCTACCAACAAACAAAGACCCAAATGCAATTCTCGCAGCGTAAGCAACAACATCCCTACCAAAAAAAAACCTCTCATCACTCACCGCTCCACAGCCTCCGCAATGCAGATATCATTCCAGACGTGCTCAACACTTTCTCCCCCCTGCTTTCCCTAACACTCAACTGGTCCTCCACCGCCCACACAAACCTAGGCAACACACTTCCCCCTTCCTCCCTGCAGCAACCCCCTTCCGTCATAATCAACAAGATCCCCTCTGCCTATCTCCCGTATAACACTCAACTCGTCCTCGCCCTCACGGACCCGGATGCTCCTTCCCGTGACGACCCAAAATGGAGTCAAGTGTGCCATTGGCTGGTCACCGCAAAATCTGGACGCGTGAAGGAGTTGGTGCAGTATAAGGCGCCGGCGCCGCCAGAGGGGACAGGAAGGCATAGATATGTGGTTGTGGTGATGGTTGCGAAGAATGGGACCACGGAGGGGTTGGAATTGACGGTGCCGAAGGAACGGAGGCATTGGGGTTATGGGGGAGAGAGAAGTGGGGTTAGGGAGTGGGTTAAGGATAATGGGTTGAAGGTTGTTGGTAAGTCTTTTTGTTTTCTGTTTTACCTTATTGTTTGGGTTTCTTCGTGGTTGGGAGATGGGAGTTGCTTGCCAGATGTCAGAGCAAGAAGATGACATGCTAGCATCTTGCGTGGAGATGACACTTGGTTATCGCTTGCTGACTTCTTTTATAGGTGCCAACTTCATCTACGCACAGAATGACAAGCAGTAGAGCAGATCTACGCATCCAGAGTCTGTTAGATGACCTTATGCATCGAGAGCTTAGCTCTACCCAACACCTTTCTTTATACCTTTCCATATCAAGCATGTTATACCTACACTTTTCAAGATCTCCACATGGTCCAAAAACAGTGTGCTCGTTGTTTCGAAAGGATGGTCGTTTTGCTCGTGGAATTTGGTGGCTACCTGTGACAGGGTCATATCCCCAGCCACGGTGTTTCGCAATCAGACGATGATATGAGCCGACACGATGATCAAAATGTCCTCAAAATCTGCCATGTTGTATTTAGTACTAACACACGGTGCCCATAGATATTGTGACCTGGTATGTGTATATTTGCGGTCGCGGTAGAGAAATATCTGTTTGCACAAGCTCCAAATTCACAAGCAATCCCAAAGCCACATGTTCTCGCCCGGCACAGTAGATACTTTGGACCAACGACGACGGTGAGATTTCAATGATCAAGATATGGAGAGCACATCAAGTCTACTAATACACAAATATCATCGTCCCTGATGTCCGAAGCTGAGATGCCACAGGCGAATCGAACCGAAGTCGCGATTCCACCCAACAGCTTTCCGCACCTGAAGCACAGTACTTCTGCAGAACATCTGGCGATATTTAGCTGTTCAAACGCCCAAATGAGGTTGTTCGGGGAACATGGTCAAGAAATAACGTAAAGTGTGACAGTAGATAACACTCCGGATCGATTTCGACCACGCTCGAGGAATCCAAGTCTATGTCTGAAGAGGAGAGCATGGTCGATGCCATATCAGAGGCATTGTGACATAACGACAACATGAATATCGCGTGAGATATTGAGATGTGTCCATCCACACAGGCATCTTATTTTGCAACCTCCGACCACCATTATCAGAAACCGGCAGCTGTGATGATATGTAGTCGGAGTAGAAAGAAAACAAGCACTGCACACAGAGCATTTGAAAAAAAGTGGAAAGCGCTTTGAGGAAGAAGGAGTGAGTTCGCAGAGACAGTATAAACGCTCACATAGAGTAGAAACAAAACAGTTGAAGAAAATGAGAAGCAGAAGAGATTGACCCGGAAAAAGATACTGTGTCTCCGTATGCGCTCTGTGAAGATGTTTGTTTACTCAAAGCTTGCCTGTAGACAAGAACAACCGATACAAGAGAGATGACGAAGTGATATTCGCGAGTTGCTATACCATTGTTGCAAGGAACACGCGTTCGACCTTACAACTGCCGCAAAGCAATGACTGCAAGCTCGAGAGGATGTCACCGAGATCAGCAGTGGGACGAGAGAAAGCTGTTATGTACACTCTGATACTATCAAATGTCTGAAAGCTTCAGCAGAGGTTAAGTGTCTGAACGTGATTTGAGAGTGATGTATCTCTCGCGACCTTTAGAGAACTGCTATCAGGGCAGGATGGGCTAAGGCATCATGACAGGGAGAAGCAAGACCTGACAAATGTACTCTTTCCAGGCGGTGGATGGTCCGCCATCAGAGTGGAGTTGAATGTGTGTTGCAGTCACGATCCGGTGTTCTCTGCATCCAGATTCGGGTCTCCGGTGGCATGGCTTTCTGTGGCCGCATTGTGGTCTCAGCCGTGGAAAGCCATGTTGACAGATCAATTGGATGACCATCGGTATTGCGGCCGAGAAATGGCTTGAAACAAGCTGGGTGGCATGTCGTTGAGGCACGCAGCCAAGGAATATGCATCCTGCTGGTGAGAAGCCATGGCTGACGGTGGCTGCCTCGCGCAAGGATGTGAAGGAGTGAGCTCCTGCTTAGCTTGTGCTCGCGAAGGATGCGGCGGCAATCAACGGATAAAAAGTCCGCTTGCATGTATCTTCAAGATCTGACCACCATGAGCGGAGGTTCTCGGTAGCACACCCTTTTGCCTTTGTTTCGGGACCACCTCCGCCTCCGCAAAGTTTCGCAATTCGTCTGCTTGGCTGGGGACTTCTGGGGTACAAATCGACCTACTCTCTTGGCGTACATCTTGAAGGAAAGGTACGTGTAAGCCGCAATCTCGGTATTGGAGCTTGATGCTGTGAGAGTAGCTCAAGATTGGGCGTGTAACACCTTCGGCTTCAGCAAGGTGTCTGTGGACGTGTAACGTCAGCAGTATAAAGCTTGACAGAGCTGTCCTTCTGATCTGACAGACGCTTTACCTACGCACGTATGAAACTTTCCTCTCCTCGACAGCACATCTACAAAGGATTCTCTGGCGCTTTGTTTGCATTGTTGCGCTGGAACTCTTTTGACAAGTCACATGTGTGATACTGGCCTGCTTCCCTGCTTGACAGCATGGATGCGAAAAGTCCCACACTGACCGACCACACATGCCACGACGAGCGCTGACCTTTGCAACCCAAACAGCCAAACGTTGCTGTCGACAGACGTACACGCAGCTTGCCTGGAGAAAGGGTGGTGATAAGGCATGCTGCAACTCGAGCGGGGCTGCGTCCGGCGGGGCTGTCGAACATGTCCAGCATCGGATACAGCGTGATGCTTGTAGAGCGTTGCCTCTTCCACCCACATTCCACTCTGCTGACGCACCGTCTACGTCGACAGGTATGGGATTGGCGGAGGTCACATTGCGATGCTCTGGCCATGGGCAAAAGTCGTTGGGTTGGAAATCGGCTTGATCCTTCGTATCGAGGTTGGACATGAGCCATCGTGGTGCAAGTCAGCGATTAGATACCGGCCGTAGAACTTGGAGAGTCCACAAACTTGGGAGTCTCGAACAGATTCTCGATTCCGATGGATTCGCTGCATGCGTAAACCTTTGCGGATGATAAGATTCAACAACGGCAGAGCCTCAGCCAAGCTGTCGATGTCAGATCCTTGAGAGCTTCGGGAGTTGATAAGGTACTCCGGCTGTGCCTTGACACCGCAGTGACGCCAGCGACAGTAGCGCACATGGATCAGCATGGAAGGCAGATGTTGTTACCCGAGTCCTGCGTCACATAGGAATAACGGTGTGATGGATAGTCCTTGAGAATGAGGTGATTCGCATTCACATCATTCAATGTCGATGTGTCTCAAAGACCCTGTACTCTTCCGTTAAAACTTTGAATCAGGAGTGAATTGATAAGTGCATCACCCCAATGGTTGGACGGAAGGACGAGGTGGATTTGACAGCTCCAGCGTGTTGTATGTTTAGCATGTCCTTGCAGTTTCCGAAGATGGATCGCGCAAACCCAACAACTCGTAGCGATGCGGTAACTGTGACGTTATGCGACATTAGCGGGTCGGCTTTACTTTCATTGATCCTAATCGATCAAACTGCACCCGATCAGTCGATGGGAAAGCTTCCTATTCCCTACTTTGCAGCATCGAATTGCTAAAAGAGCTTGAGTTAGTCTACATGTCCTGAATAAGCGAGGTCATTTTCTGGGCAACTCGAGGCTGAGTTGAGTTCCACGTTTGACTGGAGTGAATCCCGAAATTCAGTTCTGATACATGATATGGGCACCAAGCTGGTAGGCTTGTCATTCAGCTCCCAGTCAAAAGACTGCATCCTGCTACAGGGAAGAGAGGCAAGCAGAATCTTGTACAACAAGTATGAATTATTCACAGACTGCTGGGATTCGTGCAAAGTCACTCACAGTGCCATTGGAGCGGATTAGCGATATCGCACATGCCATGGACAACCGAGTTGTAGGTTTTGGGGAGGGGCAGGCAGCTGAGATGACCATCTGGTACCGCATTGGTTTGACTTTAAAGATATCAGCTCAAAGGTCGACAGACCATTCGTCGCGAGTCACGAAGCAGATGAATGAATGACTTGTGTTATTCGGTGAGCAAGAGGATATGATCATGTGAATCTGGTGCGTGGTAATTGATCACTCAATATAGACTTGGGAGCATGCAATCTGTATGGCGGCAGTCAAAAAGTTGTGGTTGAACAACAGGAAGCATCCAGGAAAGCAGGACGATTCGGGGATATCTTTTAGATCAAAGTTAATGTTGTGGACGCATGCCCAGAGGCGCGTGTCGAATAGAATGACGGCCTTGTTCCTTAGGCGCGTGGACATTGGATCGTTGGATTTCGGGGGAAGGAGCATACGGAGAGTACGAGGTCCTTTTTAATCAAGGGAGTCAAGGATTTCGAGTTTATGCAATTGGGCAAGCCACTGATGCCATTGGCGACGCGGGAGGTTGTGACTTGTCGCGTGGCATGCTTCATTTCATGCAGCTGGTCACTGTAGGAGCACCACCGTCTGTGATTGATGATTGTCGTTTCACATCGATCGCGAAAAGCAGGTGGTGAAGAGTTCGTGCTGTGGAACAATTTAGAGAAAGTCCGAACGGGAAATGAGGTTGGACTGGCAGGCCAAGTCGTCTTGTGGATACTTTTGCAGAGGCTCTGGCAGGTGGAGCCCGTCTGCACCCCAGTCTGCCAGACATGGACTCGGAAGCAGAGCTGTGTCATAGTGTGGGTGTAAGACAAGGTGATGGGTCAGGAAACGGGACACTTATCGGATGCCACATCGTCGATGTTTCGACAGCGACCCGCCATCACTCGTCTGCCATTCGCTACTGCGGTTCGCATCGCGAGCGCGCGCGCAAACGACGATGAGAGGTCTGTCTGTCCACGGAATGCGATCGGAGGCAGCATTAGCGCCTGGTTTGGGCGATGGTACTCAACCGCGAAAACCGCAAAACGCACGTCGTCCGCGCAGCACCCGGAACAGTGGTAACAGGTAGGCGGGCACCGTCTAGCCGCGATAAGCTAGGGAGCCTCCTCTGCCGTCTTGGTCGCTCCTCCCTGGCCCTCGCTCGCCTGTGTGTCTGTTTCGATAGGGCCGGATGGGATTGGTTGGCCTTGCAGATCGTTCACCCTGACATCATGCCTCCATCGTTCCCCGCCAGACACCGGGCTTCTGCTAACTTCTGCCGCTAACATCTCGATCTACTCACTCTGCAGCTATCCCTCTGTATCGACCAGCCAGTTATGCGGCTCGTCGTGTGTGTTGCCCCGTCTTGGGTTGTTTCCTGGTACCCACCAACCTTTCGTCATGCGCCTGTCCATCCCACGTTTTTGGCGCCTTTTGGGTACTGTACAAACTGCCAAATCCGATAGCCAGGTCTTTAATTGTACCTTTGCTCCCGCCTCAGTCTCTATTTGTCCCCATTACGTTAGAAGCTGCTCCATGTCTTGACTGTTATACCACCCATTTCTTCTTTTTTTCTCCTATCCACATCCAACATTCTTCTAGTTGATCCAGAAGAAAGGCTTCTTTCAGCCTCGCAGTCCACTCCCAGTTCCAACAACCCTTCCACCTTTCCATATCTCCACAGCAAACTCACAACTTCTGCAACATGGCCGCTGTACATCCCCAAACAACTGCTGGCAGCTTACTGGGTCGCCGTCGTGTCAGCAACGCTCAGTACAGTCCCAGCATGATGTCTTATATGCCTACCTACAATTTGAATCTCAAGGACCCAATGGCACAACACCAAGGCCAGATTCACATGTCAAATTCTCATTTCATTCCTATTCAGACAGCTCCGGATATGGACGCCATGATGGACATGAACGCATACTCACAACCTAGCATGGTACCCAACGCCATGGCATACCAACACGGCCCAATGGCCATGGATACTTCATACACAAACCACTTCAACCTCGCCAACAACTTCAACGGCAGCATGCCGGCCATGCCTCCTCTTGAGTCCGTTCCCCAATGGCAGACTTTCGACCAGATGCAGATGCCTCCAATCAACATGTCGCACATGAGAAGCGAGAGCCAGTCAAGTATCGAGAGCTGCCCGCCTCTAATCAAGTCCGAGGATGAGCAATCACCCATTCTGCCCAGTCAAGTCTTCTTCAACACTCCTGCCTACATGCAAACCGACAACGCGAGCTCAGCTGGATCGGACGACATTCCGACCACAGCCACATCCACTGACATCGATGCACTGATGAAGGCCATCCAATCCAAGCACACCAAAGCAGCAGAAGAAGCGAGCAAGGTTAGTCTTTTAATGGTCGTATGATCTTGTGCATGATGGCTAATGTACGCCAAGCCAATGCCTAGGGAACAGCCTACAGAAGCTTCAAGCCCGCCCAAGCCCAGAAAGAGGTACCAATGTTCAATGCCGGATTGCAACAAATCGTTCTACCAAAAGACACATCTCGAGATCCACACACGGGCACACACTGGCGTCAAGCCTTTCGTCTGCAAAGAGCCTAGCTGTGGTCAGCGTTTCTCTCAGCTTGGAAACCTTAAGACACATGAGCGTCGTCACACTGGAGAGCGTCCGTATAGCTGCGACCTATGCGGCAAGACATTTGCCCAGCGAGGAAATGTGAGAGCACACAAGATTGTTCACACTGCAGCCAAGCCTTTCACATGCCGTCTTGACGACTGCAACAAGCAATTTACCCAACTCGGTAACTTGAAGAGTCACCAGAACAAGTTCCACCAAGAGACTATCCGCAGACTCCGACAGACCTTCGAGAACCTTCACGAGGGCGACCACGTCAGCACGTGGGAGAAGGTGATGTGGGAGTACTTTACCGGTCTTTACAAGAACTGCAACAAGGGCATCAAAGGCAGAGGCAAGGACCGCCGCATCAGCACCACCGGCCTTGGTCTCAAATTCGAGAATGATGACCTCGACACCAGACGCAACAGCTACGCAAGCGTCAGCTCCGCATCGAGCGGATACAGCATGTCCAACGGCATGGAACATCTCAACATGGGCATGGCACCATCATTATCGTCTTCATCATCGATGCCGGAGCAACCGACATTCAGCTCGCCCGTCTACATGGTCCCCCAGGAGCATCGCGCATCCTTCTAAACACGTGTAGCCGGCAACGGTGCAAGACAACGATCCTTCGCGCACGACCACCACCACCACCCCAACTTTTTACTTTCTTACCCCAGCACGACGTTTACGAATATCGATTATTTCCTATCTAGCGGTTTTACACGATGCACCGGACTGGTTTTCTTCGGGATTGATTTTTCTGCGAATGGGCCCATTCAGGTGTTATAGATGTGAATTTTATTGCCTTTGTCTGCAGCGCTTATAGGATTTGGGAGTTTAGATGGGCCTGTTTTTCTGTCTTCTGTTTTCTGTTCATTTGAGCGCGGTTTCTTGTCCTGTTTTTTTCTCTGTTCAACCTTTGTATACATGTAGATATCCGGACTATCCTCCTTTTGAGAGAGGCGAATTGTATGACTAGTTTTACCATCATCATCCTTCCCAGAGTCTCTCTCTTACTGCACTTGCCCCTCCGCTCTCTTGCTCCCGAATCCTTCTCAGCCCTTTCTTGGAAGGTTCTTGTCGGGAATACTTCTTAGCTCTGTTGCTTTTCTTCCATGCATGCATGCATTCGGTGGACGCCATGAAACGTGTTGTGTACGGAAAAAGGGCACACACACAAAACACTCTACCTGCTACGCTCCCGCTACCGTCCTGACTCCTGCCCTGCACGCTTGCTCGCCCTTCTTCTCACATCCGCTACTTGCCATCTTTCGCAAGCGCGCAGAGGGATTCGATCCGATGCAAAGACGATTTGGAACTTCTGCCAGGCTTCTGCACGCCGTCCATGCAGTGACGTTGCGACTATTTTAGGGCTATTGTAATTCACACAAAGGCGCTTGTCAAGGCACTTGTGTACTATGTACCGCGACTGGGTAACCAGAATATGGCATGGCATGGCAGGGCAGGCAAGGTACAAATTCACTTTTCCCTCCAAGTCTTCTTGATCGAGTCGCTGGGAAATTAAACATGAAAAGTGAATCGCGCATCGTGGATGCGGGATTGACTCGGTGTGCATGCGAGAGCTTGCAAGTTTGGTGAGTTGGGTCAGTGGCTTCTGGACTCTCGCGATGGGCAGAGCTGGGCGCGGAGTACCGTCCGAAAGCATCGCGGATACCGACGACGCCGGCGGTCGCGGTCGCACGGAAGCTGGGTGTCTTGTATGATGATGGGCGATGGTGCGGGTTTCGAAACACAACACACCTTCCTTTCTGGTTTGTGGGTTGTTTGATGAACACGAGAGATGTGCTGCTTCGTGTGCCGTGGTTCATAAGGGTGGCTCCTTCTCCAGTCATGAGTATGTCATTCAAATCAGCGATGAGTGAAGATGATGATGCAAGTGTCGACGGGACCTCCGACGGGGCATGTTATTACAACAGAGCAGTTCCAATAGATTGAACCCCCCGGCCGAGAAAGGACCATTCACGGAAAAGAGGTTCTTTCGTAAAGGATGTGTGGGCTGTGATCTCAATTGACTTCTCACCTACTGCACCTCTGAGAAGAGGGGAACAAAAAGGCTGGCACCATCGAAGATTGATCTGATATCTGCAATCTCAATTCCCCCTTTGAAGAAATGCAAAGCAGCAAGCTATGCAACCTTCGTGATTCAAGAGCATGACTCGGAGAAGAGAGATGGTTGGTGTCTGGGAGATCTACAAGACCATTCATTCCAAGATACAGATTTCTTAGCGAACAGCCGGCGCCGCGTAACTTGAATTTAGTGGAATGACTGGGGGCGCGTCTGTAGATCAGGGACCGGCACGAGGGAAACCTGTCGCGGCGACGGGCTTGCCCAAAAGCCCTTCGCGTCGGCCGATGATACGTCATTGATTGTTAAGAAGCAGAGCACCTTCGAAAGAGGTGATTGACAGAGTTTCTAACACGGCTCGCGTCGAAGTGCCTCCACTTGATTCAAACGATTCGACGATCGAGCAAATCCCCACACACGGCACTGCACTCTTTACCTTAGGTTGGCAAGGCTGCGTGAATCGGCAAGGCGGCTGGACCGCTGGAGAGGAGGAAGAAGATGTTTGAAGCAGCTGCAGCAGTGTTGCTGCACCTCCTGTCGTACATGCCGTATCTTTGCAGCAAGAGATGCATACAAGCATGCAGGGTAGTGTATGCCCGTCTAACCTGATGGATGAGAAGGATCGCAGATTCCAACGACCAACCTGCACGCGCATAATCATGTCGAGCTTGCGTGTTGCGGTCGATCCTAAAGTCAAGTCATTCGTATCCTATCTATGAGACAATCATCATACACGACAACCATCTGAGGTGATTGTTGCTTGTCCAAAGGCCGAAAAGAGGAGGAGCTGAAGGTGAGTGTGAATCCTAAAACCGTCAGCCTCCACGACACCTCTATCTCCAATAGCGTTCAACTGCCCTGCCGAACATCTGCGCACGTAAAAAACGGGTTTCCTTCGTACACGTTTGGAGAGGATCGAGTGTCTCCAGGCTTTCCTCCTTCAAACAAGATCTGAACTCTGGCTTGCGCGCTCGCACAGTATTCCAGATATGGCGCAATTGGCAACGGGGATACGGGGATGCGTACTGCTCTGCCGTGTCAACGGTATGCAGTCTGGTGGATACGACGGTCATGGTCGAGACATGTCTTTAGAGGAGGTTGAGAGCATGTTGATCAGATAGGATAGCGATCGGAGTATCACCGTGATGGTGCTGCTGACAGGAGATAAACCTCTCGCTCTAAACCAATGGTCTAATCCATGAAGCAGGGTCGTTGTTTGGAGAAGGCAGACTTCCTCTTGTCTTCAACTCTCACTTCCCTTTGCCCTGTTCCCGAGGCACTTCCAATTGGCTTCTCCTCCCACGTGTCTTTGACGCATGACAGGCGCCTTCCCAAATACATAGATAAGTTAAGCGATATCAAACCCTCATCCTTCTCATCCATCGAGATAGCCAATAAACTTTCCAACCACCCACGATCGAAAGACAGAATCAAAGATCCATTCACACGATCCGGTCCAAGAAAAGTTGGCAGAAGTAGGCCCAGTAGATTTGCGGAGTCCAAAGTCTCGCCAAGGAAATGTTTGCGAAGTTGATGCTCAAAGACGCTTCCGCACTTTGAGTTTCCTCGTAAGAAGGCGGAGGTGGCTCCCAGTGATGTGGAGACTTTGCTTAACCTTGCGATGTTTGGGACGTGTCAAAGGCTCAAAGCTAAGGTTTCGTGCGTCTAAATCGATCTTCTGCCCTTTTAAGGCGATGTTCGGTAAAAGTCAAGGAAGATATACGGGAAATTTAGTTCTGCTGTTTTGTACTGGTTAAGTCCGTAGGAAGGAGCCTTGAGTTTTCGGAGCCGCGGATGCTTTCTTGTTGGATTGGATGTGTAGAGCGATTGGAGATGATTGTTGGCGGTAGTGGACATCACGGTACGAGATGAGCGATGGAAGACACGGCATGCGAATGGCCAAGGGGAGGCCGAGCGAACGTTTCCAAGACGACAAGGTGTAGATAGTCGCATGTCAAACTCAACAGACCATTCGCTTCATGGAATGCTACGGGACGGCCGGCTCTAGGGGATGTGAATTCTACCATAATGATCCAAGACAACAATCAATGCCCCGAGACACAACCACTCTTGCAATCTATATAGATTGATGTCAGCCTTTCAAACTTCCAAGAAGATTCGAAAGCGATTTGACAGGGGTCACAATCCTGGTTCTTGGAATTGCTGACCACACATTCTCGCTTGTTGCTCTTGTCTTATACCACCATGGGACGGCAACAAGCAGGTTTTTGGAACCTGCACTGCCGTCATAGAGTGATGTTATTATATTTGCTCAGGCTGTGAGGTGTTGATGAGAATTACGGAAAATTGTGATTTCGATAATGGTCCATTTTTGGTTGTAGGAGAGCAGGGTGACCTCGAACATGTGCCGCCAGTGAAGTTCAGAATCCATCTTGATGGCATGCAGTTGGAGCAAACGGCCAGTCTGTATTTCGTATTCTGAAAAGCTCACAGTTCTGCAGCAGTTTCAGTTGTGTCGGCCTCGGGAAATGGGTTTGGTTCCTGTGCCATGGCCAGACTGGAGATGCGATAGATCAGGGTGACCCCTCGATGATGAAGTCGTACTTTTGAGAATGCCAGGATCAAGAAAACTAAACCTAAGGGAAAGGAACACTTTGCTTGATTCCTCTACTTTCTCCACCCTGTCGACCGACTTTTTACATGTCAAAAAATGAGTTGCTCGCGCTCCAGGAGGACGACTCGAGGGTGAGAACCACTCAGGAGGCGCAAGGCAACGACACGAACAGTATTATAAAGATCTGCCAGACCATCCTACGGTTGCCCTGGAGTATTACAACCGTGGCATGATTGCCATGAATGTGGTAGGAAGAACCAACCAGAGTCGAGCGGACGAAAGAGGGAGGAAGGGTGGAGGGTCACAAACGGTTGCTTCAGCAACGCAGAGCAGTTTTTGAGGGGAAAGATGTCATTCTTTCGCGCCCGCAAATACCCTGCAAAGGAACCTGAACACTCTTACACCAACCCTTCTTCCTCATCGCATCATACAACATAGCAAACCGTAACAGCCAATACACCATCAATCGCCTCTATCGCAGACAAAACATAGACAAACATCGATTCTTCCGAAACAAGATATTCTACCACACAAGCAGCAACAATGGCCTCCAACCCTTTCAACTCGGCCGAGAACACCAACACTGGCGCAAAGTCAGAGAAGATGAACGTCCACCGTCAGATGTTCGAGAACAAGCTGCGCGAGAACGAGGGGTGAGTTTCGTTCCCCTACCCATCCTGGCGCCGGTCCACCTCAGTGCCCGCGCCTGCGTAGGCAGCACCAACAAGAAAGAGCAAGGCTAACAATGCAAGCAACAGCCAACCCAGCAACGCATACGTATCACCCTCAGACGCAATCATGAGCCCCGCCAGTCAAAAGCTCTCGGGCTTCAAGCAAAGACAGATGAACAAGTCGTGAGTGCTTTCCTCCCTTGCCACAGCTAGCTCTACATTGAGCTCCTCGATCATCGAGTCTGTGACTCTCCACCGAACCGTCTCCATTCACGGAAGGGTATCAATGAACCACTGGCTAACAAGGCTTGAAACAGAAACCCCGTCAAGCCTCGCACACTTTTCGCAAAGACCGCCGCCTCGAAACCCGAAGAGGAGAACACCGAGAACAAGAGCGATAGCGCTTAAACACATCAAGCGTCGATCGCGCTCTTTGAACATCGCGGTACAGCGCCATTCTCGCATGACTCCTCTGCTTTCCTAACCAAGAGGCTCAAGAGACACATCTTTTTCGTATCACCAGCGCCCACGGACTCTTCTATCGTCTAGGCACACACTTTTCTTCTTCTCTTATGTCGCAAATGTCTTCTTTTTTTTTTGGGAAGGGATACCAGTTCACAATGGAGAGGACACGAATACACACCAAATCAGGAGCAGTCATGCAAAATGCTGACTGATCCTTCTGGTCGTGTTCTTTAGGCGTTGTTGGCTGGAAAGGAAACTTTCCTCTGTTTTTCTCTACAACTCCACTTTCATGGCTTTCTTCTTTACTACTACCATTGCGCATGCTCTGTTCGTCTCGTTGAGATGTGCAGGAGAGCTATATCATGATACTACTACTTTACTTTTACTCTATGCTTCTGTGCGGCTTGATACGTGCAGAAGTGACACGTCTTGTTTGGTCGAGTTCGGAAAGACAATTTGTCAGAACATATCACTGTTTACCAAATAAACTGGAAACCACTCATCAAGGAGGTTGTGGTACAGAGCTGTCATACAGCACACTCTTTTGCTCTTTGCCCAGAAAAGGGTATCGAATCTAAAAAAAAACCTCTCTTATATACCAAAGTCTCCACAAGTTTCTCGACAAAGTGTAAACGCCATTTTGTTGTCCCATTCGAAATAACGCCATTGCATGCTTTGAAAGTCTCTTTTCTCCTTGCTTCCTTGCCAGATTCTCCGCAATCACAGCGTGCCTTATGCGAACAACATCTTCTCGTCCAGCTCGTCGACCTCCTTTGTCTTTCCACCGGAAGTGGTAAGGCCGAGGTCACCCTTCTTGGCCTTGCGCTCAATGACTGCTTCGGCGCGGTTGTTGTATTTGGCGCTACGAGCGACGCGGACCTCACGTCTGACTTGGTTGGGAGAAACAAACTCCTTGTTCTCGTAAATAATGGGGCCGCCGAAACTGCCTTCTTGGATGATGATGGGGGTGAGGACGAATCTGGGACCAATCTCTACCAAGTTGAGTTTGGTCTCTGAATCCTTCTTGCCCTTTGCCGATGTGACTTCGGTGGCGGAGGGCATGGGGAGGCCTTGCTCTGGGATGGCGGAGGTTTTGCCGGCTTCGGTTTCGTTAATTTGGTAGACGCGGGTCCAGACTTTGTTGTCGGCGACTGTGAAGGCCATTACGTGGTCGACGAAGGGTTTGGTCTTTCTTGCACCCTTGGGCACGCCAAAGGTCTGGGTCAACAATTCCTTGATCAACTTCAAATGCGGCGCCGAGTCGAATGTGGCATCGAAGGACAATACAGGTCTTGATCCCTTCAAGCAGTTTCCAGTAAAGTGGAGTTCTTCCATGGTGTGCAAGTTTTGGAGATGGAACTTTACGGTGGGTCCGTTCGGGGGCTTGCTCATCCAGATGTAGAGATCCTTGCCTTTGCGGGCTTCGAAGAAGAAGACGTTGTTGCAGTTGTAGAGGTCGGCTAGTTCGTTGAGTTGGTAGAGTTTGGTCTTTGTGTCTAGTTTTGCGTCTTTGCGACTGTGAGGGAGGAGGGAGTAGAGGTCATTGAGGAGATGGCGGTGACTGTGATAAGATGTCAGTTTCAAAATTCCTTCTGCGCTCTAGGAGCTGGGCAAGAATGCGCATACCGGTAGGTGATACCGCGCGACGACAAGATCAGAACTCTTTGACGGTTCTTGGGCCCGGCGGAGAGCGCATCTTCCTTGGAACCGGAGTTCTCTGATTTCGACAGCGATTTGTATACGGAAGCCATTTTTGCAGAGTTGTGGTATGTGAGGATGAAATAATTACAATGCGCTTCTTCGCTGGGCAAAAAGTTTGGGCTTGCGAACAGGAAAAGATGTAAGATCTGTTATCTTATCTGATCCCGAGGGAAGAAGCTTGGACTCTCCGCATTCCTTCCCGGAAGAACCACTCACGCGTGGAACGACCTCTTTCTTCTGTGGATGGTCGAGAAAGTTATTATTATGAGGTGTACCAAGGTCTCACAGATCATACAGAGCTTGCTGACTGGAGTCGAATCACAATAGTGACAGGCACAGGTTCAAGGTAGGAGCAAATACGAAAAGGCCATTCATGACGCCAAGCACCGACACTCTCGATAGCGACTTCCGTTTCGACGCGGAATCGCGCTTCGCTTTGAGCGGCTGCCGGGCTGAGAAGAGTCGTGGATGCCAGGCCACTAATTGCTTCGACAGCATTTTCAACGAACAAGTTTGATCTTCAGCTGCGGAACGAAATGGATAACAGAACAAAGCATTCTGACTCGCATGGAAATCACAGTGACTGGTATAAAACATGTATATAGCAGTCTTGGCGAAACATGAAATTAGGTGCAAGGGAAAACAGAGTTGACAGTCTCCACGCAACGACAACTTGGGGTTGCGAACAAAGCCTGCCTTGCCCCGGTCAAGTGATGAAGGACAGAAGGCCCCAACAAGCCAGCTCGCTTGGCTTCCACTGCTGATTGAAGGCGTAATACCACACATCCCCCTCCCATCCATCTGTATCCATCATCAGGACAGCTCCACATCCCACACGTCGCCGTCTTGTACCGAGCTACCGCAGACCGGTACACGCGAATTTGCCCCTTCGGAGCAGCGCAATCCAATTGAGGCCACCACTATCTTCGTGCCGCCGACATCCATCTCACCATATTTCCGTCCTTGGTCGCCAACCCTGTGTCATTAATTCATGCTGTCGCGCCAACCTTCGCCAACCTCGTAACAAAGTGCTGCCGGCGGGTTTCGCGCAAGCTTCAATCTCAGCGACAGCATGCAAGACTACCCACAAGGCCCCGGAAGGCCACCATACTCTCCCCAACACCAACGCAGCCATCCTCCCTCGCCATCCATGCATCGAAACCCGAGTCCGACAGCTCAACGATCTGCATACTATGATCCTTTGTCCGACTCAATACCTGTTCGTCCACCATCTCCAATCATCTGCTGACAGCACCACTAACTTGAAGACAGGGTCGCAACCATGCGCCAGAGTCTGCCGACAGACATCGTGAGAGCAACGGATACCACTACGACACACCTGGACGTCCACGAGGTACCAGCCACTCTTCGCATCCAGGCCCTCAGCTGGCTCCCTTGACCCCGATGAATGCTCCACTACCTCCTTCATCACCATCATACCACTCTCGTCCTAGTGCTGCGCCCGCAGACACGCAAACACCAAACGTTCGTTTACCACTAGCTACCACCATCTCTACATGCGCTTACAAAGAACAGCCTCCAGCACGCTCCTCTAACCCCATGTCGGTTTCCAACATCCTTTCAGATAGTGGCCCTTCAGAACCTCCGCCGCCTCCAGCTCCTACAGCAACTGCTCTTTCGAGATCACCAGAAAGAGCGCGCGAGCCTGTCAAACCATACCTCGCTCCTCATCCCGTACCTGTACCTGAAGCCTACCCTGCACCCGCCGCTCCTGCAATCGACTCCAGCAACATCAAGCGTGAGCGTAATGGCGACGTTCCTTCAGCGCCTGCACCGGCGACCAACTATCCGACCGGTCCCCCAGGTTTGACCATCGAAGCCACTGAAGAGGCATACGCCGAGATTGAAAGAGCCGACATGAGCGATGTGGACGCACCTGGATTCGAAGGTCCTCAAGTCGCTTGGGTTCAAAGGTCTGCCAAGCGCATGGTCGAGATTGAACAAAAGGAAATGGGCAAACGAAAGGTCTGCCGATTCATCCTTGTTGGACGAGACATTACTAACGATAAACAGAAACGCAGACAAGCTTCCACCAAGATGTATCTCGAAATCTTCGACGCAAACGCAAACCTAGCCAAGGATCACTTTGTCGCCGCGCACGAAAAGCAAGCCGAAGAGGAGGTGCGTGTCAAGGATGCCGAAGATGAAAAGGAACGCAAGAAGGACATGCAACGGAAGCGCCGGCGCGAAAGGACCCTAGCCAACGAAACGGCCAAACGCGACGAAGCCATTGAAAAGCTCAAAGACCTCGACGATGATGAAGAAAAGAACCGCCTGCTCAAGGACGTCCAGAAATATGGTAAGAAGATACGGAATACCGAAGACCTCCTACACGGCCGCCTTCCTAGCAAAGCTCTCCTTGGAGACTCGCCCGGGCCTCCCGACCTCGAAGGAGGCTTCATGTCGTCTTTCCAAGCTAATGACGACCTTACAACAGACGCGAAAGCGAAGAAAGGCGCTAAAGGATATCGTCCCCGAAAGAGCAAGGCCCAGAAACAAGCCGAGAAGGACAGCGCCGCTCAAGCACAAGCCCTCATGGACCGCGGCGAAGACATGCCCCCGATTACCCCGAGAGAAGAACTGCGACTCAGAAGCCTGCGGGGTACCTCTAGTGATGGTATGGAAGGCACTCCTATGGAGGACATCGAGCCGGGTGAGAAGACATACGAACAACTCTATCGTGAAGCTTGGAAGGACATCTCAGTAGGCGCGTCCAAGATTGCTCGCACCAGACTTCAGGCTCTTGAAGTCAAGCAAGGTAACATGCGCAAGACGGCCCAGCTGGCTTCCAAGGAGGCCCGTCGTTGGCAGCTCCGTACCAACAAGAGCACCAAAGATGTACAAGCTCGCGCAAAGCGTGCCATGCGTGAGATGCTGTCCTTCTGGAAGCGCAACGAGAGAGACGAACGTGATCAACGCAAGATGGCTGAGAAAGCAGAGCTGGAGAACGCCAAACGTGCCGAAGCCGAGCGCGAAGCAAACCGCCAGAAGAGAAAGCTGAACTTCTTGATCTCTCAAACCGAGCTGTACTCACATTTCATTGGCAAGAAGGTCAAGACGGACGAAGTCGAAAACTCGACAAACGACACCTCCGTTGCAGATCAGACCACGAGGCCTGGCCCAACCAACGCCAACACGATCGATCTGCCCGACAGCGTTGCAGACCTCAGTACCAAGGTCACGAACTTCGAAGACCTCGACTTCGACGCAGAAGACGAAACTGCTTTGCGACAGGCTGCTATGGCCAACGCTCAGAACGCAGTTCAGGAGGCACAAGACAGAGCACGCGCATTCAACCAGGACCCCAATGGAGAGAACAAGATGTCACAATTCGACGACGGCGAGATGAACTTCCAAAACCCTACCAGTCTGCAAACCATGGATGTCTCGCAACCGAACATGCTCACCTGTCAGCTCAAGGAGTACCAACTCAAGGGTCTCAACTGGCTGGTCAATCTGTACGAGCAAGGCATCAACGGTATCCTGGCAGATGAGATGGGTCTTGGAAAGACTGTCCAGTCCATCTCGGTCATGGCATACCTGGCCGAGGTTCACAACATCTGGGGACCCTTCCTTGTCATCGCTCCGGCTTCAACACTGCACAATTGGCAACAAGAAATCGCCAAGTTCGTACCTACTCTCAAAGTCTTGCCATACTGGGGTAACGCAAAGGACCGAAAAGTTCTGCGAAAGTTCTGGGACCGCAAGCACATCACATACAACCGCGAGTCCTCCTTCCACGTCTTGGTCACATCGTACCAGCTTGTGGTGCAGGATACGCCATACTTTCAGAAAATCCGCTGGCAGTACATGATTCTGGACGAAGCACAAGCCATCAAGTCTTCTTCAAGTTCAAGATGGAAGGCTTTGCTCGGCTTTCACTGCCGTAATCGTCTGCTCTTGACCGGTACGCCTATCCAGAACAACATGCAAGAATTGTGGGCTTTGCTCCATTTCATCATGCCGAGTTTGTTCGATTCGCATGATGAGTTCAGTGACTGGTTCTCGAAAGATATCGAGAGTCACGCGCAGAGTAACACAAAGCTCAACGAGGATCAGCTCAAGAGATTACACATGATCCTCAAGCCTTTCATGTTGCGTCGTGTCAAGAAGCATGTCCAGAAGGAACTTGGCGACAAGGTAGAGAAGGACGTCTACTGCGACCTTACATACCGTCAACGAGCTCTGTACGCCAATCTGAGAAACAAGATTAGTATTCTTGATCTCATTGAGAAGGCAGCTGTTGGAGATGATCAGGACACTGCAACCTTGATGAACCTTGTAATGCAGTTCCGTAAAGTCTGTAACCACCCCGACTTGTTCGAGCGCGCAGACACCACGTCACCACTTGCTCTTTCGTATTGGGCGGAGACAGCTTCCTTCAGCAGAGAAGGCAACTTTGTAAACCTGGCATACTCGGTGCGCAGCATGATCGAATACTGGCTTCCCAAACAGCTTGGCACCGAGGGCGGTCGATTGGACTTGGCTGGACCCGATAACTTGCGTGCTGGCTGGAGAAACAAATGGCTGAGAAACATGATGAGCATCTGGGACTCCGATCACATCAAGCAAAATACCAAGAACGCTGACGCTTTCTCGTGGTTGCGCTTCGTAGATCAGTCAGCAAGTGAGGTTTCCAGAGCAGCTCGTACTGGCATTTTCGATCGAGCAGTTGAGCTTGAGCGTCAATCAAAACGTCGTACATTCTTCCAGCAAGGCGACTATCTGGATGCCGAGGAGCGATATGTACCTGCGCACTCCATGCTCAACGTGGTTCAACACTCTAAGCCAAACTTGCTTCCGGATGTGTCAGGCGATAGCTATCTGAGCAATCTGATGAACGTCTCTCGCATGGCTGTCAAGGAGACTGGCTACAGCGACATTGAGCCATGCTCTCTTCCAGCAGCAGCTGCACCTCCGATCGAGTTGGTGTGCCCCAGCCAACACTCAATTGTAGAAAAGGAGACTACATTCTTCAACACCTCCATCCGAAGCACGCTCAACCCTATCACATTGGAGACCGAGCAAGCTCTACTGTCAAACAAGGTCGCACCGTCTGATTACCCTGTCACCAACATGTTGCCTGAGCCCATCAACAAGAAGCAAGGATACACCACCATCGAGGTCCCGAGTATGCGTCGCTTCGTCACAGACTCTGGCAAGCTGGCACAATTGGACAAGCTTCTAAGAGAACTTAAGGAGGGCGGTCACCGTGTGCTACTCTACTTCCAGATGACGCGTATGATTGATTTGATGGAGGAGTACCTCACATACCGCAACTACAAATATTGCCGTCTTGATGGTTCCACAAAACTGGAGGACCGTAGAGATACAGTCGCAGCTTTCCAGTCAACACCCGAGATCTTCGTCTTCCTTCTCAGTACCCGTGCTGGTGGTCTCGGTATCAATCTTACCTCCGCTGACACTGTCATCTTCTATGACAGTGATTGGAACCCCACGATCGATTCGCAAGCCATGGATCGTGCTCATCGTCTCGGACAGACAAGACAGGTCACAGTCTATCGTCTCATCACACGTGGCACCATTGAAGAGCGCATTCGCAAGCGTGCTTTGCAGAAGGAAGAAGTTCAACGTGTGGTCATCACCGGTGGCGCCGGTGCTACTAGTGGCGACAAGGGTGTTGACTTCAATGGTCGCCCTACCAGAGAGAATCGCACGAAGGATATCGCTCTGTGGTTGGCCGACGACGACCAAGCAGCTGAAATCGAGCGCAAAGAGGCCGAATTCGCCGAACAAGAGGCCAAAGAACCCAACAAGGCCAAGAAGAGAAAGGCTCCTACGAAGAAGAAGGAAATCAGTATGGACGACATGTACCATGAAGGTAAGCAAATCCTCGTTTCTCATGATGTGACACTAGATGCTAACCAAATTGTTGTAGGCGAGGGCCAATTCGACGACGATCACAGTAACAAGCCATCTGGAGCAGCTACACCAGTGCCTGCAGGGGACGGTCCTCCATCGAAGAAAGCCAAGAAAAACACTGGCAAAAAGGCGAAGACTGTCAAGCAGCGTCTTGCGATAGCCGACGGCGAAGTGGATGGCGGTATGGCTTCATAAAAACACTGACACCACGACATATCAATTATTCTTGTCAGCAGCAAGCTGCATCTTTGGACCTTTTCATCACACCTCTCTATTTTTTCTTTGTTTTGAAGAAAGTTCTATCAAATCGGTTTTCTATGTCCGGTGTTTTTGGGAGTGACGAATTGGCAGGGGAGGAAAGATGGAACTTTGAACCCAGAGAGAGCTTCCTCGAGCTTCGCTATTGCTTTTACATCCTTTGTGAGGATAACGGGGAAAAAAGTCGCATCAATGTATACTAAACACAACCCTTGACAAATTCTTGCTGTTGAATTCTTCTCCTATTTTGTTCCCACATCGATATCATAGAAAATACATCATCATACCAGTGAGGCGCAGCAGAGATATCGGAAAAAAGTGGTTCCTTCAACTGCCATCTCGTCATGCTGTGATTTGCAGACGAGAGTCTGGCCAAGCCTTTTGGTCGATCTTGCGTTTTACAGCCTCCCCGCGGGTGACCACATGGAAACAACATTATTGCCATAACCCATGACTTCTTTCGCAACTTCGAGAGCCTCAACTTATTAATTGCGCTCGACAGAGACCGTTTTACAGTTGCACAGAAGGGGGTTTGAAGCTCTGTGAATCATCTCACTCGCATTCCAAGCTTTCACTGCACCTTTATTGAGCAAGATCAGCGGCTTCCTTCGCAGACTACCCGCGCTGGGCATCCTTGGTTTCTCGTAATCGCATCAGATGAGCAATCATGTCGAGCACCAAATCATCGCGACCGACAAGCACTTCTAGCAGTCTGATGCAAGAAGTGGTTAATGCACTACCTGGCGGATACCCCGAATCGATTCAACCTCCGACGTCGAATCAACAGTCACTTTCGCAAGCGGTTTATTCCAGGAGGTCTGAATACACGAAACCGAAAAACATCAAGATCAAGGTATGTGGATATTTTGGAAATGTTATGGATGAGTGATGAGTTGACGTTTGTGATTGAAGGTTGGAACTTGGAATGCTGCTGCTTACAAGGGCGCTGAGAAAGATATTGCTTGGTTTGTTGACGGCAAAGGAATTGCTGAAGGCTTGACCGATCTCACCGTAGAGGATGAATCTGAATCACAGGATGATGCGGCATCACAAGACCGAAGTTCACTGGATGATCGTGAAGGTGTGGAAGATCAGGAAGCCCGGTACAAGAAGAAGAAATCCACCTTGCCAAAAAATGACCCTGGCCTATTACCTGGAGGCGAAGACATCGGACTTTATCTCCTAGGACTTCAGGAAATCGTGGACGTCAATTCTGCCGCGGAAGCACTGAGACCATACACGGATCCTTCGGTTGGCCAGAAATGGAAGAGCGAGATGGAAGCCCATCTGCCCAGAGGATACAGATTCGTCGCCGAACAACAGCTTATAGGAATGCTGCTGCTAATATATGCCTCTCCGGACGTGGCTGCAGATATCAAATCTGTGAGCACGACTAGTGTCGGTACAGGACTCATGGGTTATATGGGCAACAAGGGCGCCGTGACTGCCCGCATCGTCCTCGGAGAAACGACTCGTCTAGTCTTTGTCAACGCTCATCTGGCTGCTGGAACGGACAAAGGTGCTGTCGAGCGCAGGAACTGGGATTATGGACAAGTTATGAGTCGCACCAAGTTCGAGCCCATCTCAGATTCAATGGGCCTCTCGCAGAATATTGGCGAAGGCATCGATGATGCAGACTTTGCTTTCTTTGTTGGCGACCTGAACTACAGACTTGAGGGCATCCCTGGCGAAGACGTCCGCCGCTTGTTGATGCTGCATACACGAAACGAGTACGACCTATCCAAGAAGCAAGGCAAGAAGGTCGACAAGGAAATCGCGCGCAACCAAGCTTCGATCGAAAGACGAAGGGAGAACAGAACTTCTACGGATTCTGGAGTTTCTCAGGTGTCGACTGTGAGGTCACGCGAAGATGACGACGTCCAGGACGAAGATATTGACGCAGAAGAGGCACTCGATGCAGTAGATGACCCTGCTTCATTACATACCACTCTGTCATCTTTGTTGCCCCACGATGAACTGCACCAACAACAAAAGGCAAGAAAGGCCTTCCAGGGCTGGCAAGAGGGACCAATCACGTTTTTACCCACATACAAGTACGATGCTGGAAGTGTCGGTGTCTTCGACTCTAGCGAGAAGAGGCGAGCACCGAGTTGGTGTGATCGCATCCTCTGGCGGACACGGCGCGACATGCTTTCATACGAGAGCACGATCGCCGAAGAAGAAGAGTCCAAGAGGAAAGACGAAGAGATGAAGAACAATGGCATGGACGAGGCAGCCAAGGACGAAGAAATGCTTTACGACTATGACCCTGACGAAGATGCTGACGAATCTGGCTCATACGATGAATATGACGATGCACCTCCTGGAACTGTCATCACGAAAGAAGGCTTCGCTGACGAAATCAGTTTGGAAGCATATGTAGCGCATCAGAGAGTTTTGTCTTCTGATCACAAGCCACTGGACGCTATTTTCTCATTCAAGTATGATGCTGTCGTTCCAGAGCTGAAGTCAAAGATTCATCAGGAAGTTGCACGGGAGTTGGATAGGGCAGAGAATGAGGGTCGGCCCAATGTGACAGGTTTGTGAAAAGGCTTTGCATGCTCGAGAGGTCTTCTTACTAACAACAGTTGCTTGCTAGTTGTGGTCGATCGTCCTCATTCTAACGAAGAAGGCATCTCCGATGACGATCCCCTCAAATTCGAAGGTGTCTGGTTCGGCGAAGTCAGGTATGCAATGCACAAGCATCGAAGCCTCACCGTAGCAAACACAGGTCAAGTACCGGCAACTGTTTACTTTATTGATCGCCCCGTCGGCCCCGGCCAACATCCCGGAACATCTCCAAGTTGGGTAAGCATGAAGATTGATGATGGTACCGGTAAACTATCCTCCGATCTCAGCAAACGCACCCTCGAGCCCGGTCAAGCCTTCAATGTGGAACTCGAACTCCGTATTCTCGACGTCAGCCTCGCCCGCCAATTCAATGAAGGCATAAAGTCCATGGAAGATATCCTCGTTTTGCGAGTCGAAAATGGCCGTGACCACTTCATCCCTCTCCGTGGCACATGGCTCGAATCCTCACTCGGTCACTCGATCTCAAAACTCATAAGGATCCCCGAAGGCGGCATCCGCAAACTTCAACGGCAGCGACCCGATAGTAGTAAAAGCACTGCATCTGCGGGCTCGGCTATTGACGACGAAACACCGGTAAAGTGGTCGGCGCCCCGCGAGCTATTCCGGCTGACGGAGGTGATAGAGGAATTAACCATCCGCGTTACTGCTGAGTGGGGCATGCTGCATGATCCGTCCACACAACCACCGCCTTGGGAGCGCTTTGCTGGCTGGCCATTCATGCCACAATTTTGGACTTGCAAAGATGACAAAGAACGACATGATCGTCTTGCCGATATCGTGGAAGCGTTGGATACAGATGTTTCCTTTGACTCTGTGTTTCCTTCCGATATCTCTCATATCGAGAAATTGGAGTCGTTGGCCGAGTTTTTCATCATGTTCTTGAGCGCCATGGATCAAGGCATTGTGACCAAGGACATCTGGACGCAATTGGATGCCGGACTTATCAAACAGGAAAAATCCAAACTTGCCCAATCGGCGGAGGAACAACGCACATGGGCGCAAGAAATTCTGTCCTCTGCTCCTTCTCACTCCATCTCCTTTATCCTGATCACCTCGATGCTGGATCGCATCATCAGCGAGACCATCACGGCTATTACCCATAACCACCCTGCTTTGTTGGCAAAATCTCCACCTCCAGCGACGTTCTTGGTTACGATACCGCAAAATTTGAGAAAGAAGAATTGGGCAAAGGATGGAAAGGAGGCTTGGAGACAGGGTGTCGGAAGGGCGTTGGCGAGTACATTATATGGTGCTATGATCAGGGGTGGAGAAGAAGAGGGGCAGAAGGATAAAGAAAAGGCTGCGGGCAGGGAGAGGAAGATTAGGTTTTTGGAGTTGTTTTTGCTGTAACGAGATGGGCAGGAGAGGCTGGGGGTGGACCAGAGAAGTAGGCGCCGTTGGAAGGGGTGAAGAGCATGACACCCGAGGCCAAATATGGTTGGATTGAGGAAGCAGCATGGTGGAAAACTGGAGGGAAGAGAGGAAGGAAGCATATTTTCTACGAGAGGATATAGGCTAACATCAACCGTCGAAGCGTTCTTTGACAATTCTATCGCTTGACATGCCGGTTTTAAGGGTCGCGAATGCCGCGTGTTAAGGCGTTGACGATACGAAACCTCACCACAAGGCGTTGCCTGAGGTCGACTGGGATGACAAGTACCTACTGACATTCAGTCGAGTTTACAGCTTCTGTCATGCCCATATGCTAGGTCGCGATGCAACCCTGTCCTACTCCAGGAATATTGAGTTCTCGGAGTATTGCGATGGACTACTGACACGACACAGCAAACCCTAGCACACGGCAACACGTCTTGATATACCAGAACAGCCGTACTTCGAGTTGCGACGAGTGAACCCTGATCACATATTAAAGCAATGAGTCCACTATCGCAACCAACATACCCCGCATACCCATGCATGATCGCCCATTGGCAGGATAAGCTTATAGAGATAAGATAACACCACCACAACCCTCGAGGTGCGTACGTACCTCCACCAGCCATGATATCGACCACAACTCCTCTTGTGGCGGAAATGATTCCGTCTGCCTATCTGGTTGGCCGAAGTTCCACTTGCTCTTCATTGGTTGCGGGATACCTTACATTCGCATGGATATGCCTGTTGCGATGTAGTACACGCTGACAGACTTCAAGCCTTACTATGCCCTTATCAGAAAGCAATAGTACTGTATCTTGCTTGGTATAGAAAAGCAAATCTAGACCCGTGGGTGTCGCGATTATCTATACAGACGTCTTTCCAAGCTTTCCATCTCATCACCGTCTCTCTTACATTCTTCGACAGACGATCGTTTCTCGTCGAAACCATGTCGCAACGCACTCCCTCTACGCGCAAAAGCGTATCTCAAGAACCGGTGACTTCTGTCCTTCCAGATGGCGATATACCCTATGATCCAAAGCATAGCTGGAACCAAGATGAAGAGACCCTTGCGGCATTGGGTTATAAACCGGAATTCAAACGTGAATTCAACCTCTGGACGACGTTTTGTGTCAGTTTCGCTGTCCTGGGACTACTGCCCAGTTTCGCGAGTACTCTCTATTATGGCATGGGCTACGCCGGCACTGCCGGTAAGTTTTCTCACCTTCCACTCCCTGACAAATTTGTCTTTGGAATGTCCATGGCGGCGATCTATAGCTAACGCGTGAACAGGCATGACATGGGGTTGGCTAGTAGCTATGATAGGTATCCAATCCGTCGCCGCCTCCATGGCCGAACTCTGCTCTTCCATGCCTACCTCTGGTGGATTATACTACGCTTCTGCCGTCCTTGCCCCTCCTGGCTGGGGTCCTCTGGCTGCCTGGATCACCGGATGGTCGAACTGGCTGGGCCAAATCACCGGTGCACCTTCTGTCAACTACGGCACCGCTGCCATGACCCTCGCCGCCGCATCCATCGTCAACCCCTCCTTCGTCCCCCAGAACTATCAAGTCTACCTTTTGACAGTGTTTTTGATGATCATCCATGCATGTATGGCTAGTTTGCCCACCAAGACCATTGCTAGAGTCAACAGCTTTGGCAGCAGTTTCAATATTGTGGCTTTGGTTGTTGTGATCATCTTGATCCCTGCTGGAACCAATCGTGAGGAGCAAAATCTGCCGCGATTCGCGCCTAGCAAGGAGGTCTGGGGCGATATCTATGCTGGCACGGCTTTTCCTTCTGGCGTCGGTATCCTCATGAGTTTTATCGGTGTCATCTGGACGATGAGCGGGTAAGTCATGAACCCTTTGCGCTACTCTCTGGCTGCTTCCTTTCCCCGTTATTCTGCCATACTGACAAAGCAGCTACGACTCCCCCTTCCATCTCGCAGAAGAATGCAGCAACGCCGCCATCGCTTCCCCCCGCGCAATCTTCCTCACTTCAGCCGTCGGCGGCACTTTCGGCTGGTTCCTCCAACTCGTCGTCGCCTACACCGTCGTCTCCATCCCCGACGCTTTGGAATCCGACTTGGGCCAACCATTCGCCGCATACCTGGTCCAAATCCTGCCCCAGCGAACCGTCCTCGCCGTCCTCTCCCTCACAATCATCGCGGGCTTTTTCATGGGCCAAGGTTGCATGATCGCCGCGAGTAGGGTCACTTTCGCTTACGCCAGAGATGATTGTTTTCCGTTCTCTAATGTGTGGAAGAAGGTCAATCAGAGGACCAAAACACCTGTGAATGCGGTTTGGTTCAATACTTCTGTTGGCTGTTTGATGCTGCTGCTCATCTTCGGCGGCAGTCTGGCGGCAGGAGCTATGTTTTCCATCGGCGCTATTGCCGCCTTTGTCGCTTTCACCACACCCATTTTCATCAGAGTGTTTTTCGTGGGCAATCGGTTCCGCCCCGGCCCGTGGAATTTAGGGAGGGCATCTATTCCTATTGGCGTTGTTGCGTCTGCATTTGTGGTGTTGATGGTGCCGATTTTGTGTTTGCCGTCTGTGGTGGGAGCTGATCTTACAGAAGCGACGATGAATTGGACATGTTTGGTTTACGGAGGACCCATGGCTATGATTCTGGTTTGGTGGGTTGTATCTGCGAGAAAGTGGTTCAAAGGGCCAAAGGTTAACGTACAGCATATGATGTTGGGGAGGGAGGTTGCTGGGGAGGATGTTTTGGTTGGACATGAAGTCGCGGAGGCTGAGAGTCAAAGTGGACTGGATGGCAAGGCTGCGGAAGCGGCGAAGGATGCCGAGTATACCGAGGTCAGGTAGTAAGACACGAGCAGTGGGAAGGATGAGAATATAACGGTGAGTGTAGATTGGACTCCGGATATTAATCTCCAAGCGAAGTGCGCATGACCCAAATGCTGTCCCAAACAGAACCAAAAAATTCCTGACTTAGAACCGAGAAGCTTTCCGGCGACCGAGAACAATGGCGCTGTCGAATTTACCGGAATGTGAGTACCTAGCATATTGCTTAGGCTTGCTTCTTGCAAGATTTTGCGAGACTTGGACAAGATATGTGAATAAGCTGTGTTTTGTAGATGAGTTGGAAGGCTCACACTATCTCACACGCCAACGAACTCCTGAAATGATTTTACACAAGCAGTCTCTATGGGCTATAGGGTACCCTTGACCTTTGGTGATCGCCATACACTAGCAGTTATTCGAATGCGCCGGTATGTTAGGCGATTGCAAGGAGCACTGACGAAATCGATAGCTTGGTCGAGGTCCCTACAGACGAGCGCAGCGCCAACGCGGTCGATGATACGTGCCCATGCTTTGATCAAAGGTAAATTATATGTCTTCAACACCCTTAATGCGCTACCACCAGGTGGTTGGGTCACTTGAGTTATGAGCTCCGAAAAAGTTGTTGGTAGCAATCGCTTGGTTTTGTGAGTCTCCAGACGACGTCCAAACACAAGAGGACGTGCTCAAAGCGTGCCGTTTCCATGATCACTGATGATCACTACGTTGCTGCCAGACAATGCTTCCAGCGCAGCCGAAGCACCGTCGGGAGAGGGCGTTGCACATGGGTTTGGGTCCGGTCGGCCGTACTTACCATGATATGCTTCATGCTAACCACGACAAAGATGCAGTAACAAACTCAACTGCGGTACGAGCCATCCAACGTCAGACTGGCAGTCGTAGACCAGTGTAACTTATCTAGTCAATATGTTAACGAATCGGTTTTGACTTTCTGGAAGAAAGGAAGGACCATCGCGTACTGTATATATCTCGGAATCCAAAATCATTCATTATTCCAATCGGTGTCAATAAATGCTCATACCCTGATCACAACCTTCCCATCCGCATCAAACCATTGGGATTCCACGTACTTCACCTTGGTATTACTAGCCACATAGCATAGTAACCAAACATGTCTCACGACCTCGCCCCAGCAAAAGATCTTGACTGTACCCAGTTCCAATTCGTCGTCTGCCCCTTGATGCTCAGTATCATCCTTTCCGCCATTTTCTCGTAGACCCCAGATGCCCCATCCACTTGCACCGCTTCCGATGGTTGTCTGCAAGAAGCTCCAAAATTTGATCTGTATTTCGGCGTTCCAGCCTCGGGTGTCAATCTGCCAATAACCTCTTTCGCTAGGCCTGAGTTCTCGGTTGGGAGGATAATGAGGCTTGTAAATTCTTTGAAGATCAGCATTGCCGAACTGACTTTGCAGCTGTGGTGTAATATGTGTTGCAAATGAGCCTGACCCGGTTGGAGGAGGTGGGGGATTGATTTGAGTCGACAGTGTTTTGATAATATCACGCTCTTGAGTGTTGGGCTTCGCTTTCGGGGTTGCCAAAGACGCCAGTTTGCGCTTCTTAGCTGCAATCACGGTCTCTGGTATCCGGGCTGATAGAAGCGTGCGTTTGTCTGCACGCACACTACGGAGCGGAGTCGACACGTCACCAGCATTTTCGGACAGTGCTCGGTGAACGACAGCGGAGCCGAGTCTAGAAACGGAAGGCGTTGGATGCCACGGATGTGACTTCGTGTGAGTTTTGTTGTTGGTCATGCTTTTTGAAACATCTGGAATAGGGGTTTCCGCTGCCGAAGACGAAGGAGCTTTGGTTCTTGAGAAGAACTTCGTTCCCGGCTGGAAAAGATTGATTTTCGAACTTGGTGAAGACGAGAGCTGGGCACGATTTGCTACTTGGTCTTCGCTGCTAGGAACAGGTGTTCCCTGAGCTTCCGGACTGGACGAGAAACGAGATTCGAAAGAGGTCGGCAAGAGTTGTCCAAGGCTATGCTGTCTCGATACGGCAGGGACATCGGTGTTGCTCCTATAGGTCGATTGAGTACCTCGTGCTTCGGGACTTGAGGAGAATTGAGATTCGAAAGAGGTTGGTAGGAGCTGTTGAAGAGATTGCCGCCGGAGCATTTGAGGAGCAGCTGTATCACTGCCGCCAGCTAAGTGGGATCCCTCACCTTGCGGTGCAGACGAGAAGCGTAATTCGAATGATGACCGCGAAGCTGAATCTGCAGAATATGCTTGCGTGGCATTGCTTGACGGAGCAGGATCATACCCACTGATAAAAGGCGTCCCTTGAGCTTGTGGAGCAGAAGAAAAGCGAAGCTCAAACGACGAAGAGAATGTCTGGCGCACAGGAGCTGTCTGTTGTCGTGTCCGTGGTACGACAGCACGGTCCAAGGAAGCTGAAGAGATTTCATCTTGTCCAGACGGAGCTGAGGAACGTGCAGGTCGGATATGAGCAGACATGGTTGCTCGAGGGGATTCAAGAGACTGGGTTTGTTTGAGTGGTGAAGATGTTTGAACTCGTCGTTTACCCAATGATCTGATCCCCTTCAAAGGAGATTCGTCCTCGATGATGCCATTCCAGGGCTGGGGAGCACTTCCTCGAGGCAGGCTACCCCATTCAGAACTCGGGGGTGCATGGTGCTGATCGCTATGCACAGGATCAGAGTTGATATCACTTATCGAGTAAGTACTCGGCAGCTGAGAAGGAATGTCATCGCTGGGTGATGAGAAGTTTTCCTGCGGAAGGGATGATTTCGAGGCCCTCAGCAGCGCAATGTGAGGCACAGGCGTCTCAGCAAGGTTGAAGGTCGAAAGGCCATCAAGGTAGCTCGGCGTTGGATGCTCGTCGATATGCGATGATCTCGAGGGTGTGGGAACATGGCTTTCGTGTCCGTCTGGTTCAAACCCGGGGATAGAGGACGATGTTTGCAGCTCTGCAGCTTTCGGTGAATCTTTGCCGAGCAATGCAGATTCGTCCGGTGGTAGGGCAGTGCGTACTCGACGTGGCGGCATGGACGGGTCGACGAGAACTGGCTGTACTATTTCGTCTAGGTTCCCCTCATCATCTCTCTCTAGATGACTTTGATAAGCCGACTCTTGTGAAGCAGAGTAAAGTTGTGAGTCTAATGCGGTCCAAGCATCCTGGGTGGCATCCAGATATGCAGAAGCGTCTTGGTTGGCCCTTGACATGGTCGAAAGTTCCATGACGGCTGGCACTGATGGACCGACTTCATTCTGGCTAAGATCAAGACGAACTATACTCGCAGACTGGAAGGACGAGTAAGCCTTCGCCTGGCGCTTAAACCTCTCATCATCCTTTCGAGAGCTGGGTGCTGAAGCGTGCGCGAGCAGCTCCATCAACGATGCTGGAACTTCGAGTGGGAAATCCAAGTTCCATGTCCAGAAAGTATGCAGAAGGAAGGGCAGTGATCGCCCTCGCCAAATAAATGGCCAAGATGGATGTGTGAAGGTTCAAGAACTGGAAGTCTTGTCAAAGGAAACACTGAAGCACGTGAAAGGCAAACACAAAGAAAGTCTCCGGACAACCGCGACGCTAACCCAAAAGGGAAGGCTCTGGATGATGTCAACGCTATTTTTCGAGGCGACGAAACACCTTTGGATGCACCTGCCTCAAAACATCAATCTCAACACTGCTTCGAGAAAGCCATACAAGATACAATGCGCGCATCACTATCAAATGTCACCCGCAACAGCGCGGCTCTCGCCCTCCGCACACCCCTCAGAATCTCAACACCGCTCTCGACCAGCGCCCGCATCTTCACAACCACAACCACAAGCACTCGAACAATCTCAACAACCACACCACGCCGCCATGACGAACCCAAAATAACCTCCCGCGAAACACTCCTCCCTCAAACCCACTACGACTTCTTCCCTTCTTTCGGCCCAGACGCTCTCCCACCAAAAGGACCCTTCACCCTCGACCTCTCCCTCTTGCGCCGCGAATTCCTGCAGCTGCAAGCAAAAGCCCACCCGGACCTCGCACCACAGGAAAAGAAACGCCAAGCAGAAGCACTGTCAGCACGTATAAACGAAGCTTACAAAACACTTCAAAACCCACTGCTGCGTGCTCAATACATCTTGGAATTACGCGGGATAGACGTCGCAGGGGACGAAACCGCAAAGGTCGAGGATCCAGAATTATTAATGGAGGTGTTGGAGACGAGAGAGGTTATTGAAGAGGCGGCGTCAGAAGAGGAACTACAGCCGCTGAGAGAGTTGAATGAAAGGAGGATTGCAGGCAGTGTGGGGGTCTTGGAAGAGGCGTTCAAGAATGATGATATGGATGCTGCAAAGGAAGAGGCTGTGAAATTGAGGTATTGGATTAATATCAGGGAGAGTGTTGATGCCTTTGAGCCTGGCAAGCCTGTTGTGTTGATTCATTGAGCAACGCAGGGAGAACCCAAGTATGACATGGACGGAGGAATATTGTATAGATATGTTGATACCCCACTTTGAATGTTCACCAAATGTACAAAAGATGCAAATGCACAGCTACTGTTTCAAGCCAGAATGATACGACGTGATATAACGATGCTATGCTTTCCCACAATATGCAGCCAGAAGCCAATTCAGATAACCATCCCAAGTGGACGTCCCTCCTCACAGAGCAGCACCAAAACCCTTGCCTACTCAAACATCTCAAACAATCCACTCAATGCATAGGCAAACTCTCCGGTCCAAAGCTCATGGGCAACAATTGCTCCAACGTAAGAACCGTAGACTTGCCATCCTTGTCATACATCAAAACCGGCATCGAAGGCTATAAATCAAAAAGTCAGCATGAATCCATCACTATCCCTCCATCATATCTCCTTCCCCAGCACATATCAAAACTCACCTCGCAAAACTCCCTGATATACTGCCTACACATTCCACACGGAGACGCCGGCGGAGAAATATCGGTGGCGACGGCCAATGCGCGGACATCTCCCCTTCTGGCGCCTTCGACGACCGCAGTGCCTAGAGCTGTTCGTTCGGCGCAGGTGCCGACGGGATAAGCTGCATTTTCGACATTTGCGCCGCGGATGATTTGGCCAGAGGTCAGGAGGAGGGAGGCGCCGACGCGGAATTTGGAGTAGGGGCCTGTGGGTGGGAGTCAGATGGATTCAAAAGGTGAGAGGAGGTGTTTGGTGGGAAGGGGTTAATATCAGGAGGGAATTTTGGTTGAGCAGTTGTGTCTTGTGATTTTTGAAATGGAGTCAAGGTCACCGTTCATTCTCATCCTCCTCTTCCCTGATATTTTCCCCAACTGTCATACCATTTAAAAAGAAAACATTGCTTTCAGATCAACAACTTACAATAAGCTCTCTCCTTTGCTTCAATACAAGCCTCGGACAAAGCCTGGACCTCCGAGGTCGAAAGACCATGGATCAATGCCGTATCATGGCGAGAATGTTGAGGTTTGCTAGGAACACTTGGAGCTGACATTCTGGAAAAGGGAAGGGAGAAAGGGAAGAAAGGGAAAGGAGGAAGAAGGAGGAATCGATTCGGATTTGGTAAAGCGCAAGGCGCAAGCAACAAGGCAATTTAGAGGTTTGTCGGTGAACTCCGCTTGCGGTAGTGTAGTATGGGGTACTGCTAAATTTGTCTTGGCGGAATGGTTATACATGCGTATCACCTTTGCTGGTATTACTTTATTGCACGGATGATAAGATATGGTGTAATTGTGTAATTGCTTAGTGACAAATCTGAAGAACCCACACACCTATAACGACAGTTACATCTCTGAAACAAAATCTATACTCATAGATATCTCAAAAAAAAATAAAAAAATCCCTCTAGATAGGAACAGTAAGCGGATTCATCACGCTTGCGCCTCCATCAACGACCATGTTTGCTCCAGTAACATAACTACTGAACCCACTGGCCAAAAATCCCGCCACCCTCGCAACTTCCTTTGCAGTCCCCGCCCTCTCCAAGCCAATGATCTTTCTTCTGACTTCTTCGGTCTGTAAATCGGACGGCGGCAATTGATTGCTCAACCCTCTCATATCCATACCTTGCAAACTCACACCCACATCGATTTGACCAGGGGAAATGGCATTGATGCGGACGTTACTGCCCTTCAGCACCGCCACACCTGAATGCACGACACCGAGGGCGGCGTGCGAGGACATGGTGAATGCTGGGCCCCAACAGCCGCCGTAGGTGCTTGCGACTGAAGAAACGACGATGATGCTGCCATATGCGACATCCTTGGGAGCGGCATTTGGGTAATTGCCTTTAGGTGTCGTCTTTGCCATAGCGGGAGGTGCGTATTTGAGGGCGAAAAAGGGAGCCATGCTGTTGGTTTCGAAGGTCTTGTAGAGGTCTGCTGGTGCGGTTTGGGCGATTGACGCGGGGCCGAGGAGGCCGGAAGATGTCACGTAGACGTCGAGACTGGTGTTGCAAAGTCAGAGACGTGTTTGGAGAAAGAGGCCCAGTTGAGGATGGGATGCACTCACCGACCCCAAGAGTTCAACACATCGTCTATCAAGGTCAATGTATCCTCCTCTTTCAGGCCGTAAGGGTAGCCGATGACTTTTGTGTTGGGCCAAAGCTTGTTGACTTCGTCGGCGAGTTCTTGATATGGATCAGAAGGCAGGTCGGAGCAGGCGTAGATGCAGGCGGCGCCGTGAGCTACCATGGAAGTATTAGCCTTGATCGCTTGTGCTGCATTTAGAGGGAGAACTTGCCTGCCAACTCATGTACTACGGCCTTGCCAATGGCTTGTGTCGCGCCCGTCACGATGCAGACGAAGCCATACTGCGACTTGTCAGCTATCCCATTGTACTATCGTAACAACGATTGTCTGGCATACCAACTTTCCATCCGCTCTGTACGGCGAGAAATGCTGACTCTCATCTTCCTTGAGAATAGTAGCCGAGCTCATCTTGTCTCAGGCCTTGGGTCGATATTGCCAAGTACAGTCGTCCTTGGGACAATACTCAAGAGGGATGAGCTGCGACATCTTGAGTGATATCCGTATCTTGTCGTGTTTGTTGAACCGCACATGCATGCAATTGGCTTTGTTTATTCAAGCTTCAACGTCATGGCTACAGCTTTCCGTGGAGATAGCGGATGGCTACTGATAAGCATGCGTAATTCTGATCACTGCCCAGCATTCACCAGCATGCTGACTCTGATAGATGCACAAGACCTGATAGGCGCACTTGCAGAGCGAGAACGAATTAACCCAAGTTCACGGTGGCTCAATTTCTGAGAAAGGTTTGAAGACTGACTAAATATGATATTGATATAGTAATGCATCACTTGAATACCTAATCTACAATTCATGTTACATCCAACTGAAACTCCTTCTCCAGCTACTGGTATATCTTCTACACCTCTTCGTCGCTCTCATCGCCAAGCAATTCGCCCTCATCAGCATCGACATGAGAGTAGTCACCCCTGCCTCTTGAGAAGCTGCTACGGCTGGTATAAGGCCTCGAGTATCCTCCGCCAGAACCACCGCCGAATCGTTGACTGGCCATGCGGAAGAGACCACCGATAACCATGGGTACAGCGGCGAGGACTGCCACAACGGCAGAAAGTGCAGCGACGGGATACTTGATCCATACTTGCTCGGAATCGAAAGCACCGTTACCATTGCCCATCATTCCGGTATCACCAAGTTGGATGCGACCGAATTGACCGTCGTAGTTTTTGTAGACGTAGTAACCAACTCCTGCGGCGGCCATGATGGGAATAACAATGGCGAAGAAAAGACCAGCTCCAGAGATGCCATGCTTCTTCTCGAATTGCTTTTCGTGGTTGGGGCAAGGGTATGGCTCAGAGATCTTGTCAAACTCCTTGCCGCCAGAGCAAGTGGTGAGCGGAATGCGTCGGTATCCAGTGGGAGCATAGTACTCGTCTAGATCAGGGTTTGCTGCACAATACTCGAGAGGATTGATGGGTTCGGTACCAGGCACCAAAGCACAAGAACCATCATTCTGACGCTCATAGTTGTAATCACACTCAAAGTCTTGACGCGAGCAAGAGCAGTTCTGAGAGATTGCGTGCAGACGATCGATGACAGGACCATTGTAACAATCAGCCTCGGGCTTCTTGCGGTGGTATTGGGCGATGTGCCCGAAGAGGCAGTTCGAGTCCGACAAAGGGTGTTTGGGTTCCCAAAGATCGTAGTCCGAGTCTGAAGCGTCAGGAACGTTCTCGTCGAGTTTGCATTGGCGGTCCGTGAGACCAGAGAAGTCGAGGTTGACGGTGACAAGACCGCCGGAAGAGCCGCCATCTTTGCCCCACAGGATGAAGTTGCGAGAGGTATCGGAGGGGACTGTCGAGATGTGGTCGACGAGAACCTTGGATTCACTGAACTGGTAGGCAATCCACTTTTGACCTTCGTTGGTAGTATAGTAGACTGTGTCGACCGGTACGCCTTCTTGGACAATGACGATGATCGAGCCTTGATCGCCGTATTCCCACATGTAAGTACCCTTGAAGACTTCGTGCCATTCAACACCGCCATCACGGGTGATAAAGGTATTACCCTCCTTGTAAGGGCCGAGGCTAGGTCCAACGTTACCCACAGCCATCATCAAACCAACAGCAGATGGTGACGAGTACGTATCGCGAGGGTCTTTGCGCTCAGTGTATCCATGAAGGTGGAGAGAGCATTTCTCGAGATCGCCACTGCAGTCAATGTCCTTGTTGTCCGAGTCCTTCTTGGGAGGTGTGACGAGACCCCATTCGGCACCATCATTGTGAGTGATCATAGTCTTGAGCTTCTTTGAAGCGCCGCCATCGACTTCTTCAACATTGGAGACAATGTTGACAACAGCGACACCTTCAAGGCCTTGCATTTTTTCAAAGTCGACATAGCCAGGCGTATTGCGGTTGACCTGTCCGATACTCATGACATACGAAGTGCCGTTGCTGTTTGACTTGACGATAGAACCGTACTCCTGACCTTCTCTGTTGTTTACAGTGACATGAAGGAAGATGGCATGAGTTGAGCTGTCAAGTACAGTGTAAGCCTGCTGGTGGGGAACCTTGAAGTTCTTGGGGAACTGAGCGTTGGCGAAAGTCTTGCCATCAATACTGGTGTCCACACGCAGAGTCTTGCCATCCTTGTCTCTCAGAGCAACGACCATGAACTCAGACATGGTTGCAAAGCTGATGACATCTTCGAAGTGCACTTTCTTGTGCTCATACCAGTCATCGCTGGAAATTAACTGCAGAGGCTTGGACGGGTCTTCGTCTTGGTACTGCTCGCAGAAAACCATGCTGTCACTACCACTGCGATCTTCTCTGGCAACGAATTGGCACTTGCGTACAAAGCGGAGTAGAGTGGTCCAATCTTCACCGTTCTTCTTGGTGACGTGAGCGACAGAGTGGCAGTCTTCACCGAACCCCTTGCAGTCTTTCCCTCCGGTCCAGATGAGCCAATCTGGCTGAGAGGGATGGAAGCTCAGAATTTGAACACGATCTTGGTTCGGCTCTTCAGGGGCCTCAAAGTGGTGGATGTTGTAGCCGCGGTTTGCAGAGTAGAACACCTTCTTTGACGGGGTGATTAGATAGACTGTGTCTTGGTTGTACTGGTGAGGATAGATTGAGACAATTTCTTCATCAGGCAATACTGCATCCCAAGTCTTGCCACCATCATGAGAAATGAATACCTCACGTCTGTCGGTTCTCATAATGATTGTTTCGTCATCTCCAGAAGCAGAGGCGGCCTTCTCGAGGTAGTAGTACTCAGCGAACTTGGCGCCCTTGAACTTCTTGATCTCGTGAGAGATCTTGCCAGAGGCGGGTGGCTTTGCGGCAGTATCTTTGCATGGTCGCTTGACGGGCTTGTCTTTGGCCACGCCATCCTTCTTGTCGCAAGTGTTACCAGGAATGAGGCGGTATCCAGAGCTACCCTCGTACTCATCCTCGGGGTTCTTGCAAGCACCTTCAGGGGCCTTGAGAGAACCGGAAGGGACACACTCCTTGCCGTCCTCGGATCTTTCGAAGTTGTAGTCACACTCGTAATCGGCGTCTGTGCACTTGCAATCCTCGTACTCAGGCTGAGGATCCTTGAACTCGACATCGACAAAGCAATCAGCGTCGGCCTTGCGTCTACGGAAGAATTGCTTGTGACCCATGATACAGCTGGGCTTGCCATCGTCGTCCACTCGTGCAGCCCATTTCTCAAAGTCGGAGTCTTTGCACTTATCTTCGTGCAGACCATTGAAATCGAGAGAATACGTGAAGTGCTCGAGCTTAGAGCCACTTCCCTTGGAAGCCACGAGAATGAACTTCAGGCTTGTGGAGTCAGGTACGGTCAGGAGAACGATAGGCCTGATCTTGTCGTCCAGCTTGACCGAATCCCACTTCTTTCCGTGGTCGATACTCCACTTGATTTCTTTGGTATCGGTATCTTCGATGGCAACGAGAATCGCACCTTGATCTCCCATCTCGTAAAGGTGAGGGCCCTCCAAAGCAAGACGCCAAGTAAGACCAGCATCATCCGAGACGAAAGTGTCACCCTCTTCGAAAGACTTGAGGTACTTTCCAGTGTTTCCGATTCCCATAACGATACCGGGAGCTGGACTGGAGAAGACTCGTCCGATGTTGCGCTGATCAGTGACAGAGTGGAGGTGTAAGTCTTCCTTGCCGACCTTCAAATCATGCCAGACTCTTCCATCGTCAAAACTAATTTTTGACTTGATCTTCTTGTCGGCCATGAAGTCTTTTTCCAACTCTTGCCAATTGTCAACAACATTGACCAATACAATGCCTTGGATGTTCTGAATCTTCTCAAAGTCGACGTATCCTTGAATATTGCGATTGGTGTGCTCGATGCTCTTGGTGAAGTATGTACCATTTGAGTTACTGGTGAACAGGGCACCCATGGGCGAAGTGATGCTCGAGGCCATGAGATCGACTTGGATGCTGTAATTTGTGGATTCGAGGAGAGTGTAGGCATTCTCCTCCAGCTTGTGTTTGCCGAACTCTGCGCGATGCCATGTCTTCGCATCGTCAGTGACGTACATGGCGAGTTCGGTGGTTCCTTCAGACTTTGCTGCAACAGCGATGTAGCCCTTGACTGCGGCGACGTTGACGACACCAGGGACGGTGCGGCCTTCAGACATGGTAGGTTCGACCTCTTGCTTTTCGAAGAAGTCGCTGGACATGACCAGACGGTTGTCCTTTTGCCATGTCGAATATTTGCCTTCGACTACACAGAGGACTTGGTCCTTGTCCAGCTTGTCGTCGCCGGTGGTGAACAGGTCGGTGGACTTTGCCCAGAGGCACGAGACAGCCTTGTCGTGGAGCAGTTCGATGTCCTTGAAGCCGTCGAGAGTGTAGTAAGACTATGCACGTGTCAGGCTTTTCGCGTCTCGAGTGTCATAAGAGTGGTATTACCTTGGGAGTGCAATCGCCCCAGACAGAGCCGTGGCAGTCAAGAGTGCCGATAATCATACGGTCCGGGTCGTCTGCGTGGAAGCTCAAAGCACGTCCAGGTGCAACCTCATATTTTGTCTTGAACTCGGTCCATGACTCTCCTCTATCCTTGGTGATCCAGTGTGTCTTGTCGTTTCCGATGGCAATGGCTGCCTTGGGGTCGTATGGGTGAGAGAAGACTTCTCCGATCTTGCCTTCCCCAATTTCCTTGATCTGCCTCCACTTCACACCGGCGTCGGTCGAGCGATAGACGATACCAGGCTTGATGTCGGTGACCAGAACTGTGTCGCTATCGTCAAAGTAGAAGATGTTGGCGGGTAACGATTTGAACGATGTTGGCTCGATGTCGGGCGAATCTTTTTTGGCAGCGACTGCTATGACTGATAAGGTCAGGCATAGCAGCCTTGTCCATGTCGCTATCCTCGTCCTCATTGTGTGCGTGGTTGACAAGATCTACAAGGAGAGGGCCAGCTTCACGCGAACTTGGAACTGGAATAGCTGTCCGCGAATGACGACGCCTTTACCCCCGTCTTGGCACCACAATCGCCGAACTTCCGTCCTCCGCCGCATCTCCGCTCTCACCATCAACGCTGCATCAACGTGTCCACCTCTCTTGCACGACAAAACATGTTATCCGTTGACTGTCTTGCGCCCTCTTACTCTCTATATTGGTACTCTTGTGCTATGACTTGATGTTCTGCCATTCTTCCTTTGCTCCGGAGTTTATCAGTACGCCTCGAACATGCCAGCTCACTTTGGACATGTCGACTCAGGCAGCTTGCCTAGAGCTCCATAGCGCTTGTGAACATCTAGCATCTCGGTCTTGAAATCCATGGTCCGCGTAACTGTTTTTCGCTGGAGCTGGATACCACATTTCTCTCGATTTTCTGGACCTTGATCAACCGACAACGTCCGTACCGCAACAGCCCCTGCCTCTCAGGGGGTCGAAGGACAGTGAGAGATTGAGACCCGTGGAAAGCGAGCAAGCAAGGCGTCAGCCGAGCGAGTGAGTCTCCAAGGGACGAAATCTCGAGATGTTCGAGAAGGCGAGCAACTCCTGCAACCTTGTGGTTGTGAAACCAACCCGGTAGGTCTTCTACTTCTTCTTCTTCTTCTTCTTCCTCTTCTCATTCATACGGAGTCTCGATGGTGAGACGCTCATGCCTCTCGGGCCCATGACCTTTCCGCTTCCTGGATCCCTGGACGGACCATAACCAATCTCACCGAGGACCGACCGAAGGCAACCACACCCTGCACACCAGCCAGTACGTCCATGCTGCCTGTGCTCTGAGCGTTCATATACCTTCCTGGTCAGCCCCCATCATGTCAGCAGCCAGTTGTGTCACACAACTTGATCATCAGACCTGCCGGGGTAGCTCAATCGGTAGAGCGTGTGGCTCTTATCTACTGTGTAAGCACATGCTATGTCGAAAAAGGTGGAAGGCGTCAATCATTGTTGTTGACCAACAGATGCTCGCGACCCCATGGGTCGCTGCGTGGCAAAGCGTTGCGAGGGTGGATGGCAGACGAGGAGATTGCTCGCGACCTTTCAGGGTCGCTCCGAGGAGTGTGCCCTCTGTAGACTCGCTAACGCTCGTCGACAGAGGGAAAGGTACCGTATCGAGTGATCGGGAAGCCAAGTGCTCGCGACCTTTCAGGGTCGCTTCGAGGAGTGGTGTTCTCTGTAGACTCGCTAACGCTCGTCGACAGAGAGAAAGGTACCGTTCTGTATCCTGGGGGTGACCCACCAGACGGTGACGCGCATTCGCTACCGCTCATGCACACCGTCAGGTAGGTTCAAGGTCGCGGGTTCGAGCCCCGCCTTCGGCTATTCCTACAGACAAGCTGTCAATTTCTTTTTGCACTATCTCGTCAGGGGCTGGAAACTCCATTTTTGATGTTTTTGATAGAGGCAGAAAAAAAGTTGAAGCCTGCCAAGTTTTTGAAATTTTGCCAAGCACAGACTTTGGACCCTTTTTCTGCTTTTCCTTTTCTTTTTTCTTTTCTGGAATTTCTTCCCTCGTTCATCACTACCATTCCTATTCAATATGAGTTGCACGATTGCAGATACATGTGGACGACTAAAGAGAGATCCAAATCTACTTTTGACAACAAGCAATGCTGTGCACTCTCTACCGCGGCAAGTGTGTATTGACACGAGGTATCAAAAGAAGCTACCGTATAATCTGTCACATAGGCCCAGGACCTATACAACTGTGTTTTTGGGTTCTGCACTGTCGACCTAGGCTTATAAGCTAAAGGGGCCTGCCTATAAACAAGAGGGTTTCTGTCATACAAATTTTGGTGTACGTCCTATTGAAGTCGAACGCTGGCCCAAATTGTGTCCCAGGCCTGTATCCGAGGGGGGTTTATAAAACAGAGCGGCTTCTATGACAGATTATACGGTAATAATTGCCGGTAAACGGTGTCTACAAGGTGCAAAGCATTAGACGTCCTTTGCAAAGGGTCACATCATATAGTGTTGGAGCCTATGTAGATATATCTGAAACTCTCAAGCATCTCAAAGCTGCCGCGAGGATGAGTTTCGTCGTCGCTACAACAAAAGTCCACAATGATCTTCAACCAGGCCTTGCACTCGTTCCCGCGGATCGCCCATCCTTCCGAGACATTGTCGTCCCTGGAACGAGCTGCAATTGTGAATCAACGTCAAGAATCTTCGTCTCGCCATATGGAGCATGATTACCTGTCAAAACTCCGTGGTTCCCATCATGCAGACGCAGGTCCTTGATCTGTCTGTTCAACCATATCTTCTACAATGCCAAATTTCCATTCTTACATGAATCTTCATTAGCATGAAGCTGGCCTGAGAATCAAATACAGACAAAGGTGTCCAAACCTTCAATCTATCTATCGTAGCGGATACGAAAACACCACTTCCGGTGTAGATCATGGCAGTCGAGGATACTGTTACGTTCCTTAAGAAACGATCACCACGACCTGTGTAGGTGTAGCTGCGAACAGCAATGTAGCAGCGAGGATAAAGAGCAACAGAAAAGCGCATGAACGACAAAGACTAGATTTGCAGTAAACTAGACCGCTTGTATCGGACCTATATGTATCACGGTACACTATTTAGTGCGTCAGACACAGCAGTCCTGAATCGGTGATGCAGTCTGCTAGAAGCCAACCAACTCGTGTGGTCTATGAAGTGTAGTATGACCTTAAAAACACATATACTCTGCTCAAAGAACTAGCTTACTACCAAATCTAAGCAAACTATCGCTTCCATCCATGCGTAAAGTCTGCGATCTCTCTCTCTTATCACAATCATTCGGCGAATGTATTCAGCCACATCTCGTTTTCCAGATGGATGAGTTTGGAGATCTTGATGCAAACCATCGATTTGAGCGGCACGTTTAGCCTCCCATACAGCATGACCACCTATACCCTATCTCAATCATGTAGTTCTCGAGATCTTTGTTAAGATGTTGGTTTTCTTATCCTGGCACAAAATTTCAATCGAAGTCTTTTATGCCATCTTTATCCAAGTAAGCGTTGAGAATACTGTTAGGATGCTGAGCGAGATCTGTAGGATCGGCAAATTTATCCTGGACTTCCTGACGACGAGTACACTCACGTGGAGATTAAAGTGACAGGCCAGGTATATCCTTTAAAGGCCTTGGGTGTTTTAGAGAAGTGTCGACATCTGCTGAATGCTGCCAGTCTTCGCCTCGAGCATTATAGTCAACTGGGCGAGGCATTTGCAAACGATCGGGTGTGGCGACTTTGTTCCTAGGCGGCTCCCTTGTATCGTTGTCGAAGGCGAGATTTGGTTTCCTCATCGGCAGCGATCAGACTAGCATGCAGGAGAGCAGCTCGCTCAAAGGCTTGGGCCTGCGTCACGCGGTAATTTATTGCTTTTCGGACGGTTGGTGAGAACATGGTAGGTTTCAAGAAACGAAATGGATTGTTGACTTGATGGCAAATCAAAGAAAGAGAGAGGGTGGTGTTGTTGGCGAATGTCTTGATGTGTCTTTCTCACACCTTCTTCCATCTCCAAATACAACCCAGCAATCTCTTCCTCGCTGTTTTTCTTGCGACTTCCTTCACGCCCTCTGCCACTTTTGTCTCGATGGTCACGGCATCCACATTTCCTACAACTTGCAACCCTTCGATTTCGTCGACCTCGGCGATCTTCCAACTCCTGAGAAGAAGTGCGCAGGCTGCTGCGCCCACATACATAAAGCCTGTGAATAGTTGTGCGCCTAGATAGCCTCCTTCGTATGCCACAATCTCGAGTCCGATGGGCTCTGAGAATGTGCAAGGGATTACAAGAACTAGCCAACATATGCTCAAGGCGGATGGCACGTTGCGTAGACCGACGACTTCAGCAGTGACGGGTGCGATGGTCGTCCAAAAAGTACCTGCAACCGTGCCGCCAATGATGGCGTAGAATATGAGGACGCCGTAGGATTTTGCATTTGTCCAGATGACGAGAGCAAACACACCTGACACGAAAGTCATTAGAGTGGCCATGTTGATGCGGCCAATATTGTCACTAAAGTATCCGATGGGTGGTCGACCGATTGCTTGTCCCAGATTGAGGATCGCTGAGACAGTGGAGGCTTGCGATGCAGTGAGACCAATGCTGCGAGCGAAGTTGGCCAGACTGAACAGCAACACCACGTATGCGAGCATACTGAACCAACCATATCCTGAGAGTAGCGTGTTAGTTCTGCCGAATGATTCCGATGCTGTAGAAAGAATTACTCACCGAGGAGCAATAGATACTCCGTGCGCTTGAACAGCTGCACGTCGAACGCCAATTGCGAGGACCCGATAGCCTTGTTCCTGTCCTTTACCAACAACGCACAGACAGCGTTCACCACGAATGCGACTATTCCAAGTACTCGGAATGCCCACGCCAGTCCGATACTTGGAATCATGGCACCAGTGGCTAAGGAGTATACCAGTCCACCTAGACCAGACCCAGCAGTAGCAATACCATTCGCCAGACTCCGTCTTGTCGTAAACCATTGAGGTACAATGCCCACCGAGCCTACGAAAAGGAAGCCCATGCCAAAGCCAAAGCAGACACCTTGACTAAGGAACAAATGCCAGATCTGCGATGCAAAACTAGCACCAATCAAACTCGCAGTCTCCAGCGCTACACCAGTAAACAATGTCGTCTTTGTACCGAATTTTCTCGTAACTATCGTGGCTACAGGTGAAACTAATAGTGCACATGCAATTGATAGAGAGCCGACAAAGGCGAATTCGAGCCGTGAAGCACCAGGAAAGACATTGTTGGCCAGGTAGTAAGCGAGGAAGACACCGTATGATGAATTCAGACCCCAGGTATGGGCATTGATCATGGCGACACAGGCAACGCAGACCCAGCCATAGCCACCATTTGGTGCTGCTGGTGGTTCGGGAGTGGGTGCGACATCGTTGGGTGCTTGTTCCGCATTCAGAGGCGCGACAGGAGATGATAGTTTCTCATCAGGCACAATCGTTTCCGAGGCGCTCAAGTCGCCATTTTGGTCCTTTTCTTTATCGACATGGTCGGTTGAGGGATTGTTGTGGTTCATTTCAGAGCGCAAGTGGAAGAGCGTATCGTCTTCGCAAGTAATGCATTACCAATCTTCAGTGGATAACGCTGAGCAATTGAACAGGAAAGGAAGGCGGTCGAAAAGTAGGGGCGCTCATTAGTCGTTATATGAGATAGATACATCGTGCCGTCTTCCCGTAATGTGTCATTGGCAAAAATGAAGCATCGAAACTCCCAAAAGCGGAGGTCGATGCGGAGTTCAAATTTGCTCGGCTGCCGATTAGCCGAAACATATGGGGTACTTTTGGGGTCACCCTGTCTCCAGTCACCCTACGATGAGCCCTCTACTCAAGCCATTATTACAAAAACGTCGATGAGCATCTAGCAAGAATCTAATCTTCAGATTTTGAATACACAATCGCCCCGGAAAGAATCTGTTGTTACTGCGGTGATCCACGACTTGGCTTTCTACTTCTGAGCAGCCCGAAAGCAATAATAATGTGTCCATTGATATTTTGGCTCTGATATCGAGAGCGATTGAAGAAGCGCACAACCCCCATGTCCTCCAAAGCAATAGGCTACAATCAGTATTTTTCGCATGCCCGTGAGAGCTCATTGCTGCTGGAGGTTCAACATCGCGAAAATACGAGAAAGTCAATCAAATGAGTATTATCAGTAGTTTGTTAACTCCTGATCAGACAGCTGGAAAGTTTTGAAAAGTGATCCAAGATATTATAGATAGTGGTTCGATATACAAAGGCATTATTAGGTGAATAGGACAGATTATCAGGCCGTCGCTTAAACAACCTCATAGCGGTAGTCGCTCTCGTCTTCCTTGACCTTCTTGGCTCCTTGCAGGCGCTGTCCGGTGGTGGGAACGGGCTTCTTCAGACGCAGGACCCAGAGCAGCATACCTTCAGCAGGTAGTAGGAGCATCCAAATTCTGTTGATGAAGAAGGCAAGGGATGTTGTGAAGAGAGCGACCACGGCATCTAAGTAGTAGTGGTTGGCGGTTGCAACAATGACAGACAAGACCAACAATGGGTAGCAGAGTCCAGCCAGCAGCCACAAACATCTGCCGAAAGTTGATTGCTGGAGAGCCTTGTTCTCGGAACGCCAGTGGATGCCAGAGTGATAGATGAATGTGCAGCCGATCACGAAAGCATAGGTAAAGTGCAAACTAGGCATGGCAGCAAGCTGATTGACATTCTTGCCACCTACCCAAACACTCTCTGCGTTCTCTTGACGGACCGTGTCGTGGAACCCGAACGATTCTGGCAAAAGCCGTGGTGGCATACAGGGGTAGAAACAGAAGACGAAGAAAGCGGCAAAGTTACCCAGTGTCATCGTACGTCTGGCCACAGCGAAAGCGGCGTGATCCGGTGCGGCATAGTAATACCAGGAGAGGAAACTATCAGGGAATCAGCATGCACATTCAACGAATGATTACTCCAAAATGACGTACGTGACAGTTCCGGGAATGTGTACCAATGAGTAGATACGGTTGAAAAATGTCAATGCAAGCGGATGTCCGGTGGTGAAAAAGGTCTGGAAATCTACTTCCTTGATGGGAAAGAAGATTGAAAACATAGAGTCATGCTCAAAGTTGAGAATGCTGATTCCATGCTCCTGAGCAAGTTCCGTGACGCCGTCCTTTGTAGCATATAATGAAGCAGCGATTGCCTTTGTGAAACTGTAGGCTGCGTAATTCAATGCCCAGTAGAACATTTCGATCAAAAAGGGGAACTTTTGCAGCACTCTGCTATGCAAATTGTTGCCAAAAGCCGAAGTATCCGGGATGGTGAATTCCTTTCCAAAGCAGCTGCGTTTCTGGAAACGAACTGTCGCGTGCTCATCGTCGGACAACATTGGACGTCCCTCGCTGGTAGGTGATAGAGTTCCCGATCGGCTGGTGTCTCCTCGAAGAATACTGAAGTTTTTGCGACGATTGATGATCAATGAACCAATCATGACCGAAACAACAAACTTGGGTCAATTGTCAGTATACGCGCGGCATCTCTTCCGCAAACAAAACCACTCACGACCGGCTCTGCCCATTTGTGCGACGCAAATTGCGCGCCTCCCAAGTTGACATCTCCCTTGTCTGCCATGCTGTCCGACAATGTTCGCTCCTAAACTGCACGACCAAAGAATAAGGGAAAAAAGAGAAAACAGTTGTTTTGGTTAGACGAGAAGCTTTAAAGCCAAGTTTAGGGGTATTTCCGGCAGCTTTCGGTCGGACTCCCGGTTGCGCTTTACTTCCGAGGCCGTTGTCCCTGTCAAATTTGGCTAGTGCAGCACGAAGTTGGATCTGGAATGTGCTGACGAGGAGGCTACCACCGGGCAAATTGCTCGTGTGACCTCCGACCAACGAAGTTAACTGGAAGGATGCTGCTGCTGATGTGGGAGAGTTTGTCGTTTATGCTCTATAGAATTGTCACAAGGCTGCCACGACGGCTTTATATTGACAAGGCTGACGAAGGGCCAAGTCTTTCATTGTCCTTCCGTGGCTCAGTCCGGATGAGCCTTGACAAGTGAACATGAAACACAGCCTCTCAACAACCCCATACCAAGCCCAGATTCGTTCAGCTCTTGCGGGGTCGTGGCGATTGCACTCAACAGGAGCTGTGTTCCGCGCTGCACTCAAGCACCGTAAACCAACCCATTCACGGTGCAGTCGATATTGAGGAGTGGTTTCACATGCAAGTTGCTCATGGAAATTGCACGACGAAATACATATCCAATTGAGAATTGCGGAGGCCGTGTTGCGGAAACACGTTTGTCGCGTGCTTGGCATGTGCTTCTACTCATCTAATTTTAAGCACACACCGCTCGAAGGATCAGGCACAATCGATACGCGATACGAGATACGGCAAGATGCATGTAAGAGCCTATCGTTATACGGCAGCCTGACTGCGGTCGAGAATACTGCCGCGTAGAACAGCGACTTCTAGGTGCCTTGTTTGCAAGTACAAGCACAAACTACTGTTATGCACATGGAGAAGGCCGCGGCTGTGTCGAGAATATGGGAGATGATCAACATGGCGACACATGCCAAGAGTGATTGACGATCCTGAATACCGCATCCATCAACCATCCTTCTATTCGTGTAGAGATCGACTTTCTGAACCCACTATCTGACTCTTGTAAGCCGACATCCGTAATGGAAGGAAGAACTATGGCCGAGAAAGGCAGAGTACTTCTTGTAGGGAAAGATCTTTCATCGAGGATCCAGACCCCAAAAAGAACGATCCCTCCTACGCTCCTCGTGTGCTCAGCCTGAGATCCTAAACTTCGAACCATCTCCATCACTATACACCCAGGAAACGACAAAACTCATATCAGCAATGGAAGGCACCTACAACGGCTACACCTTCAAAGTCATACCGACGAGGCCGAAACATCAACACGTTGTCCAACTAATCTCACCACACATCCCCACAATCACACTCGAAATCATTGCTCTAAATCTCCTCCAATGGCATTACAAACCCTGGTCGTCCAGACTTGGTGATATCCTATCCTACATCTCATGCCTAACCTTACACAACAAAACCCACCCCTGGCTATCCCTGACACTCGCAATCAGCTATACAATCTGGCAAGCCCTCCCCGGCTCTTTCGCCCAACTGAATCTACCCAGCCATGAAAAATTCATGCGTTCGCTAAATCCCCAGGAGGTTGCAGCAGAAAAGGAACAAGATTGCATGATCTGTTGGGATGATGAAAAATCCCTAGCGATACTCCCTTGCAAGCACATGGCTTGTGTATCTTGCTTGCAACTTATGGGTGAGAATTTGCAGACTGCTTGTCCTTTGTGCCGCACACCTCTGTTCAGCCAATACGATATGGTCATGCTCGCTTTTTCGAAAGCGACCGTTTGCGTCACCACTTTGAACATTTTGGCCAATGTGGTGCTCCTGGCTCATTTCTTGCAACATGGGGAGTGGTTCCAGGCGTCATTGGTATTGTGTTTTCTGGGGTTTGTCGGGTGGATGGGGGTGAAGTTGCCTGCTGCTGCGAGGGCATGGGGCATCAATTGGTGGAGACCCTCGCCGCAAAAGGTTTCGTTATCTTTGAGGACCAAGGCGATTTCGTTTTCGGTGAGTTTGTTCACGCTGGTGCAGACGGTGTGGTCGAACAAGAAGGCTTTCAATTAGGCATGGGGGGATCCCTTGATACTAATTGACATTCGCAATTCGAATGCATGATTTTGTCGGTTAAATGGTGTCACTTGATGAGCTGCTGAATTGAATGTGAAATGAGGTAGAGTAAGGCATCTGTATTTCACAATTCTGCTATCCAGAAAAGAACAAACAAACGACCAAAAAGGAAGAAAAGAAGACATGAATTCATCAGGAGGAAGAGAAAAAGAAACATTTTCCGAACGCCGAAACACAATTAAGCAAAACAAAGTGGTATCGCAAAGAAGATGGATAAGAAAGGGAGGATGAACAAGAGGGAAGAAAAAGAGGAACAGAACACCAGGGAAAGAATGAGCACAACTCCACGCCCAATACGCTTCGATGCGATAAAGACTCCAAGGCCCCAAGACGACCGTACACCAAGAATACAACAACATACGAGAATAAGAGTGTGATGGGGAGAGGTCACCCAACGACGCCCTCACGTTCAACCATCTCCCGGATCTTGGACATAAAGCTGGCCGGGTATTGTTTGACCTCGTCAGGAGATGGAATGCCACGTTTGGGGTCTTTGCATCTCTCAACAACCTTGTCGATGATTTGTGCGAGCAGGTCCTCACTCATGGCGACAGCGTTGCCAACGTCCGGGTATAACCATGAGTCAGAAAGACTGAGGAGCTGTTTGACTGTCGGGCGAGCATGCAGGTCGCGCTGCAAGCATCGTCGAAGAGTACCCTTCAAAGCAGATGGGACTGTGACACCACCCACGCCCTTGTCCGGGAACTCAATCACAACCTTCGAGTTCGTAATAGCCATAATACGACTGATCTGGTTGGCAATGTGGGCGAAAGGTGGGCGGCCATATACCATCTGATACAAGATACATCCAAGTGACCAGACATCCGAAGGCTTGCCAATTTTCATCAGCCGACTGCCATTATTCGAAGTGCGTTCGCTGCCAGGTGTGGGAGCATTTGTATCCAGAATACTCTCTGGTGACATGTAATTGGGTGTTCCAATGTGCGAGTCGCGGTGAACATTGACTGTGTGCGCAATGTCGATGGCATTTGCAATACCGAAATCAATGAGTTTGAGTTTTCCCTGTACAGAAAGGAAGTTGGCGGGTTTAAGATCCGAGTGAACAATATCGTAGTCGTGGACAGCTTGAACGCATTCAAGCATTTCTTTCCAGTAGAAGCGGGTCAAAACAGGGTCAAACTTGGGATCGGTACCGTTAAGTGCAATTGTCAGGATGCGATTCAGATCCTGGTCGCCCTTCTCCATCAGCACGCTGAGGATTTGTTTCTCATTGTCCAGCTCCCAGTCAAAGAGCCGAATGACACGCTCGACATCTGCAAGCTTGGTGAGAAGATCGATCTCGCCTTTAAAGCCGCGCATGGCTGATTCATCACAATCTTCGAGCTTGACCTTTTTCAAGGCAAAGAGTTTGTAATTTTCAGCCATGACGCAGTAAACGTCACTGCTGCCACCTTTACCTACCTTGTTCATTTGGGTAAACAACTTTCCATTGATGAGAATGTGTTGGCGTCGTTTCTTGCTCTTTGTGGTGCTGGCTCCAGCAGTCTTCGTGGCAGCATCCAGAACGCTCATCTTTGGTGGTGGAGGGGGGGCAGGTCTGACAGGAGTGTTGTTGCTGATCGTTGTGAGTGCTCTGCGAGGTGATTGATGCGAAATGGGAGTCTCTTCGACAGGTTGAGATTTGACATGCAGAGCGAGCTTGTCCGGCTTTCCGAGGTACTTGAAATCGTGGTGTCTATCGCGCTTGAACGTTGGAGGGGGGATGTTCTCTTGGTCCTCGGTCGCATCGTGTTGGGTTCTCGAAGAGGGACGTGTTTGTCTTTGGTATTCCGGTGCAGGACGTACAGCCATGTGATCGTTGCTAGGCCTCCTTTGCACGGCCTCTCCGTGGTTTGATCTGGCTAGAGAATCGCTGCGTTCTCGTTTATGGGGCTCAACACTGGGTCGTCTCGCTGGTCGTTCCATACTAGGGACTCGAGTGGATGCGCGGGATGCTACTCTGGCTTGATCTGTGCTTGTATCACGTTTCAAGGGGGCCGAGATGTCGCGACTGTGGTTTCGGGATCTTGCAAAGTCGTGCCTCGAGACAGCAGCAGAATCTGCATTGGCGCTGTCTGCTCTGCTTGTCCGTCCGACTGAGTATGCGGGCTCTTCATCATGGTCAGGTTGTGATTGCGATTCGGAATGAGGAGCACTGCCGTCTTGTGGGCTGACATTGTCGTCGCTCTCGCGTCTTCGGAAGCCTCTTCTCACTGGCGCACCCCGTAGGAAAGCCCCAGGCGCTCTTTTCACACGTACTGAGCCTGGATGTGCCGACGACTCTGCTGACGCGTGTCGGGTCTTGTTGAGTGTTGACGGAGGCATGTGTCTGGTCGAAGCATCATATTGAGAGGCTCCGAAGTTTTGCGACGCGTCATTATCGACGGGCTCGAGAGCTGGTGAAGGGTTGCTGGCGGATCTACTTGCAGAAGAGCGGGTTGAACGTGATGCTGGCGCAGGAGTAACGAATTCGAGGGCTGGCGTGTTTTCCCTGCTCGACGCGTACCTTTCTCCATGACGCGACGAAGACAAATTTCTTTTGCTGACCGAGACGATACGTGGTGAAGTAGCAATCTGGCTATGTGTTGGTGAGGACTTGCGCACAATCTTCAATTGCGGCGCTCTACTAGGCGTCTCGTAGTCGCGCGCCGTGTCTTGTTTCGGTGAGGATTGTTCAATGCCCTCCTCAGATTCGAGCAGGGCCCTCGTCAAGGCGCTAAATTTCATGGGCGGCGGAATCTCATCGTCGGACGAGTCGCCTACATCGATGCGCTGCATCATAGGAGCGTCGGCTGCAAATCCTTGAGCTGGGTTGAATACTGATAGTGGAGAACCGTGACGGTAATATGGGCGCGAAGCGGTGCTCATTGAAGCAATGTTGGTGTGGGATAGGTTTGTTATGGCTGATCGGGGTTGGTGTTTCCTGAGGTAGAGGGAGTATTCCAATGAAGGTAAAGGTGATGTCGCTGAGGGGATGGTGGTTAATTAGAGAAAGCAGTTGACTGATAGTGTGCCATGAATTGGTAGCGGAATGCTGAATAGTACTACTTGTCGCAAAATTGCTATGGTCCGGAAGTCATGTTTTGTGTGTTTCGTGTCGCATATGTCGAAGAATAAACCAAAGTCGCCCGGGAAGTCGCAACCATCCAAGCCGGCTCTGTCTGTTGACCCGACAACGCCCGCCAAGTCCTGTCAATACAAACTAAAGCAATTCTGTCATTCTTGACAATCTTGACAATCTTGACAATCTCTATTTGGGCATCAAGACCTTATTCGAGGTGTGAGCTCTGCTTCTGATAGATCTGAGTATGTATCAAACATGATCGAGTTGTTCTGGCTATCTTAGAAGCGGCCATGAACTTCTCAAAAGAGCCTATTTCCTTCTGGACTAGGAACCTCCTGCTTTCCCTGGTCTTAGGTGTTTGTCCTGATGCCAGATGCTGTGCGATTGGCTCCTATCGAGTCTCATCACCTTGCTAAGTGCAAGATGCTAAGTGATCGAAGTGACATGGCCGGCAATAGATACACATCGGCCCGTCCGGCAAGCTGGCGGTGACGTGAGCGGGGCAGACTCGGCGTTTGTTCACAATGTCGACCGAGCAGATTGGCCGTCGTACCTTTTGCTCTTCCTCTCTATACAGACATCAAAACATACAATGGCACCTCCGGCAATCATCGCACCTTCAATCCTCTCGGCCGACTTTGGCGCCCTGGGCAAGGCATGCTCAGACACCATCGGCCACGGCGCTGACTGGCTCCATGTCGATATTATGGACGGCCACTTTGTACCCAACATGACCTTTGGCGCTCCCGTCGTCACCATGATCCGTCCTCACGTCGACAAGCCCAGCGAGAAGCTCGGCAAGGGAACCTTTGACTGCCACATGATGATCGCCGAGGTCAGTCGTTCCCACCCTCAACACCAGACACCAAGCACGCAATGCTGATAGACGCCAGTAGCCAAAGAAGTGGGTCAAGGAGTTCAAGAACGCAGGTTGTGACCTGTACTGTTTCCACTACGAAGCCGCCATCAACTCGACCGCTGCCGAAGAACCCTCGGCCAAGTCCGACAAGAAGACCAGCCCCAAGGAGCTCATCAAGTATATCCACGACCAAGGCCTCAGAGCCGGTATCGCTCTCAAGCCCGGTACTCCCGTCGATGTTCTGTACGACATCCTGGATAGCAAGACCCAGGATGAGGTTCCCGATGTAGGCACAAATTAGCCCAGCACAATAGAAGATGGAGAGACTAACAAGTACAACACAGATGGTTCTCATCATGACCGTCGAGCCTGGTTTCGGTGGTCAAAAGTTCATGCCCGATATGATGCCCAAGGTCGAGGCTCTACGCAAGCGTTATCCCGAACTCAACATCGAGGTCGACGGCGGTCTGTCCGAGAAGACTATCGATGTCGCTGCCGATGCTGGCGCAAATGTCATCGTTGCGGGATCTGCTGTCTTCGGCGCAAAAGACCCTTCAGAGGTCATCGCCAAGCTCAGAGAAGCTGTTGAGAAGAGAAGATGACTGGCCGCTAAGATTTGAGAAAATATGAAGCCTTGCTTGGAAGCGACAATAGACTTGTTGGTACACGAAATATACGACATTAATCCACTCAAACGAAAGACGTGAGCCGAGAACGGGGCCATTTTGATACCGCGCAGGACATGAAGATCGCCCATTCATGAACATTGCGAGCTCAATACAAAATCTGCCTTGCGGAGTTTGCGCGACATACTGACATGCATGGCTCCATAATCTTCTAGCAGCGTCCAACCAGTCTCGAAGCCAGTCATCGATCCACACAGAGTACTGATGACTCGAATTTTGATCACCTTTCACCTGTGCACATCAATCTTTTGATCCAACCTTCCAACTTCCAGAAAGTAGCACGCTGTTGGAGACTTATCCTAGACCAAAACACAAGTTCCGGTCACTTACATACTGCTGTTGCTTGTGAGACTACGCGTACCGCCAGCAGCGCATCCAGGACATACAAAGGCGTTATGGATCAGCTATTCCAACCCTCCGTGGACTTCCAACGCGTTCAATATCTCGCATCGCCGTCGAAGATCCTTACGCCCACCATCTCAAGAACGCCCAAGACTGGTTTCCTCTCGCTGCCTCTTGAAGTAAGACAAATGGTCTACCGCGAAATCACGCAAGAAGACCAGCAGATCTTCACCAAAGGCTTACCGGCGATACTGAAAGTCAGATTGCAAATCAGCGAAGAGATCTACTCGCATTGCACAATCACCACCACTCTCCAAACATCTAGCCTCTGCATACATTCCAGCCCCAAACTCACCAAAGTAGACAACTTTCAAAAGATCACGTCGAACAAAGGTTTACGCATCCTCCTCGACTGGAAAACGCCATCGTGTCTCTGCAACACCTTTGACTGGGACTATTGGCTGCAAGAGCATCCACTCTACTATTCCCAAGTACCATACTGGGCAATATCAGCAGCTCGCGATTTTGTGACTCTACTTCCTTTCTGCGGATCAAAGGCTTCAATGTTCCCTCTCAGGGGGAAATGCTTCATCGATCAGCGGGGTGGCTTCGAATCTCTCAGTCGATACTTTATCGCTGTCGAGACTCGTGATCTCCGGCGCAAAGAGCAGCTCTCAAAGGTCCTCAAAAGGTTTGTTGAGGGTGGAAATGTCGAGGTCCTTCTGATGCCTTGAGGGTGTCATAACAACACTGCACAGCCAAAAACATCCTCGATCACCAAAAGTGCGCCTCTCTATCATGCACTCTACCAAGCTATGCACTCAAGCTACGCATACGAGCTATCCATCGAGCTAAATTTCCAAACTACCGCTACTTCCTCCGCTTCTTCCCAAGCGAGCTCAAACAACACCATGTAGAACCAGCATCCCAACAAAACGTCCACATAAAAATCAAAAGACATGCCCTTCCAAAACTCCAACTTGATTGTGCGTTGACATTTGCACTGCTTTCGGATGGACATCGAAAAAAAAAAAGCCCATCGATGGTAGTTGGTGCCTGGAGCGGTGGACAAAACAAAACAAACTGTCGCAGCCGTGAATCGAACACGGGGCTCGTGCATGGCAAGCACGAATTTTACCACTAAACCACTGCGACTGGAATATGAAGCATTTTCTTGTAAAACAAAATATAATACTCTCAAGTTTGGGAGAATCTGTTGGGATTTTACAAAGTTGCAAACAACGATACATACGGCTGAATCAACCTCATCTTTTCTTCCTGATACGGTTGTGTTGGGTTCGAACGCTACTGTCTAGATCGCGCTATATTATTACTGCCTTTCTGAAAGTAACCGATATGAATGTAAGAAAATGGATACTCGAGTGATAAAAAACATGTAAATCATGAGATAAGATAAACTACAATCAAAACCCCCAACTCCCGAAACCAAACCTCCCCGTTGTAAACCATTTTCTACCTTTCCATTCAATTTGCCAATCGCTCCATCTCCCATCCCACCAATCTATCATGGACCTTAAATGCCAAAAAGGCACACTCGAGCACTTTTTGATCTTCGTCCTAGGTGAGAAAGGGTTAGTTGGATAAGACAGCATCGGTGCCATCATCGTGGTTGTCGCGATCATCACACTCAATGCCCTCACCATAGGTCGCTTCCATATCACCATGATGTCTGGCGTTGCCTCTGGATCCAGGGAGGTCATCGACCTCGGTAGCGTGCGCTGCAGGTGTTGCAAATGTGGAAGATGAGTCAAAGCATACAAGGGGATCGTGCAAAGTGTTCTGGACAACAGGTTGAGTTTGCTTTCCGGCATCAAGCTGGTCGTCATTCGGGCTGGGAGGGATTGTGTTGGTGGGTGATGAGAGGGGGGTTTCCAGAAGGTCTTCAGGGGTCAGGATGGTCCAGTGTTCTGTGAGTGCCCCGCTGACGTACTCGAGTATAGAGTCGACGATGGAAGGTATACGAGAACAGATCAATTCTGTGACTGAGGCGGAAGTATAGATGAAGCCCATCACGCAGTGGGAGAAGATGAGGTGTGCGGCAAAGAGCATGCGTAAAGCTCCATCGGAGAGACGACCGGAGAGAGAGATCCACTGGTAGAGTGAGGACAAGATAATCGCGGCGAACATGGCGTGAGACAGAACGGTGAAGATATTGTGAAGTCTCTCGTCGTCTTCTCTCAGCTCCTGGAAGTAGTTGTTGACATTGTGTAGGAGGTCGACAGCACGATCGTGGGCGGTAATGGCCAGACCGACGACATAGTTGCGACCAGATTTGACAAGATCAGTTGCTCGGTAGTAGGTCGGCAAAACGATCATGTTGAGAAGTTCTTCCAGGTGAACGTGGACAGCGTTGGCGAGCTCAGTGGCACTGTGGCAGACTGGAAGTACTATGCCCTCCTTGACAGTAGTGGACATTTGAACAGCAAAGCGTTGACTAGCAGAGAGAACGTGGCCGAAAGCGTTGAACAGCAGAAAGCTGCGGACTTGTTGAGATCATCGTGATGAATGACGAGGATGCAGAAAACGAGACCGAAGATTATAGCGACATCAAAGTTTTCCATTGTGATGCAGAAATCGTAGGAAGCACGAGCAGCTTGAGAGATAGAGAGCAAGAAGGAGTTGGACCAGACAGTCATGTTATTCTCGTGGCTGGTGATGATAGATTGTGGATAGAAGAACACAAGGCCGAGAAGAGAGGGAGGTGATATTATAGTGGAGAGAACTACTGATTTTGGATTTCATATTTCCGGATCACTGAGACGTATCAAAAGACATACAGTACAAAGAAGTTTGAGACCAGATCAGTGTGGTTCTGTCTTCAAGATGATACCTCAAAGAGAAAAGTGGGTGAGACACTTCAATTCTTGTCTTGGATCACGTTCGGCCTCGGAAGCTCGCAAGACCACGAACACGACGCAAAGGCTCCACAATGAAGAGCGTATATTGAGCTTGGTACGAGCACAGATCGATGGGCGCCGTCCTCGATCGAGCAATGGAGGTGAAGGTATTTGTTGTCGAAAACAACTCGACTTTCCTCACAAACAGACACATCCAACACGCGACCACGCAAAGATCTCCAGCCCTCGCTCGATCCTCATCGAGGTCATTGAAGTTCAGAACACTCTAGTAAGTTCTCGTGATAATCCACATTCAATTTGCATATATTGATGAAGAGTCGCGCAGACGATGTCGTTCTTCGAGCTCTTCCCGAGCTTCGAGCCCGACCCCAGGGCCTCCATCAAAAAGGAGTTCGACCGCCTTGCCCAACAGCAGAACTGGCCTAAGGAGGTGGCTGAGCGTTTTCGCGCCGTCTGTTATGAAGATGAATTGGCCGACTTCTCTGTTGCTCAGGGCCTCACTACACCCCTGAAGAAGCTGCAGATGTTGTGCGCAGAGCTCTGTGTGGAGGATATTCCCCCTTCCATCAACAAGTGCAAAGCGGTACGGTTTGATTCTATGAGCAAAAGACAAGACGGAAATGAGGCTGACATGAGAGTTAAAACAGGCCCTCAACAAAGTCAAGGTCAACTTGGTCGACTTAATGAATGCTCGTCGTCAGGGCAAGCAAGTTCGCATCTTCGAGTCGTACAAGACTCTCAGCAAGTACACCAGAAAGAAGAAGATGTACTGCCCCAAGCAAGCTGCCAAGTCTGAAGGCATCCGTGTTCTTCTTAAGCGCATGGGCTCCAACTGAGACGAAAGAAGAGGAGATTGAAAAGCAGAACGACAGGAGTTACTTAGGAATGGCAAGCGGAAACATGAACCTCACGCAAGCATAGCTGGGACAGACTTTGACCGTCGAAATCATGCCGCGTTAGCAAAGTTCTTGTACTGTTTTTGGCACTCCTGCACAAAATCCTCCCAGACAGTAATGCAGTCATTGAAATACGAAAGCCTTGCCTCAAACAATTCCTCAAATCCTTCAGCAGATTTTAGCTCAGACTTCTCCTTGATGTATCGGTCACGGGTTTCGATAGCTTCGGCCAAGTCGTGGAAGATGGCGGCCTTTTGCTCAGAGAAGGATATCTGTGCTTGGAGATTGTCTTGAGTAGAACTGGGTGGCATGGGAAGAAAGACTTCGCAAGGGTCGAAGTCCTCTATCCAGGCGGGAAGTGGAAAATCGGGCTGGATAGAGTTGTCATGTGGAAAGACGAGCTCAGAGTTGTTATCGCCAAGAATCTCCTTGTCGAGAACCTCCTTATCAAGCGCGGGCTCGTTGTTGGGTTGGCAGTGGTGGGGCTCGTTGTTTGACTTTGATGGATGACCATCTTCTTCAGCCTTGACTGGGCCTTCGTCGTCTCTGCTCGGAGTTGACATGATGACCCAGTAGAGGAGGCAGAAAGCAAGAAGAATGAACTTTCCGAGGACAACGGCGACGGTCAACAAAGCTCTTGCAATGGCTTTAGCCTCGTGAGATGCCAATAGAAGCTCGAAAGCTGCAATGAGATCTCTGGCTATAAGGAATGGAAGAAAGACAATGTCGACGACGGCGTGGCGTATAATGTTGGTGATGGCTCTGGAATTGAAGATGGCGACAAAAAGGATGAGGAGGCATATGATGACCTGGTGTAAAGAGGCGGGATCCATTGTGATTGCGAAAACTGTAGCTGATCTTTGGGGCTGACTGTGTTGGTGCAAGATATGAAGGGGAAGAATTGAATCGAAGTTGCGTGAATGGAGGAGCTCAATGTGTATATGATCACAGATGTTACTGTGTTGAACTCCTGCGTTAGCCCCGATACTAGGTCTTAGTACAACACCGATGCCAAGGATGCTGCTTTCAGTGACTGTCCGAGGCTCACAAGCATCTAAGACATCCCAAAGCCAATCTCGGAAGTGCTGCTTGAGAAGGAACTGGACATGAGATACCAGTTGTGAAGTCCGAGACGTTTGTGAAGGATAGTGACTCTAGAAGGACATTGTCGTGTCCTCAAACAGTATATCCAGGATGTTTGCGGATGGACAATGTGCAAGAGTAGGACTTACATCTGGTCAGATCAACTCTTTCTTATCTCAACCTCGTGATCAAACAACATGATCCCAGGATGTCAAACGTCCCTCATCCTAGCCAATTCCTGTATTCATCCCGTCTCTTCCGCTACTCACATGAATCTTCGCAAAGCCCAGACCGTCCATGATGTCGTCGCTGCCTACCTCTCGACCAACCACGTCGCTCGAAATGCTTGACCAATAGCACTTCCCGATTCCCATTCGTAGATCGCTCAGTCAGCGCGCTTATGTAAGCGATGCTCCTTCTCACACACTATAAAAGCTCCCTCTTCCACCTCCCAGCCAGCCTTTTTTTTTTCAAGGCAACACCACTCGGCCGTATGGCTGGTGTGTGAAGTTGCACATGAAGCCGCAGCTATTATGCTCGGCCAGGTTTGGCAGTAGAGACCTTCTGTTGAAGTGTGCTTTCGCCAGTGTTGAACATCGCTTCTTTTTTATGATATGATGTCTCGTGTCTTTGCTGATTGGGATGGTGAGCTGTTGTTTCCGAGTTGAGTCTTCTATCTTGATGAATTCCTGTTGGTAGTCGAATAGTGTAGTCCTAAGAGCGTTATCCTCTGATCATTGGTAGCGTTGCTTTGAATTATCGTACGAATCTTCCAAGAAGTCATATCGGCGCCCAGCTGGCAGTAGAAGCCCGGCATAGGAAACGAAGGAAAGCACAAGGATTATCAGGACTTTGCTCAGAGGTCCAGAGGACGAAAAGTATTTTCGGACCATGTTTTAGATAGTCGGAGTGTGTGCCGTCGAGTACATTGGAGTTTCGAGGGTCGAGGAGTTGAGATTTCCATCGAATGATGTAGAGGAATGGCGGCGGAGAGGTGTCAGGTGTCGAATGCTTCGGCAGTCCTTCGTCTTGTCGGTATTAGAGGCCAAGTATGTGCTCAGAGAAACAGATTCGAGCAATGTTTCAGCGTCAGCAACCTTCGAAGACGAGTCAAAGATAGCTTGACTTTGGCTCCTTCCATCTCATTCTCAACGCTCCAAACCGGCCTCGAGTTTGCAGATTTGGCAGTATTGGTCGCACCTTCCACAACTCGGCGCAGGGAACAATTACTCATCTCTTCAACCAAAGCCTCTTCCGACTGCGCAAACGAATCCTCAGACTTTGACACTCCCTCAACAACCTGTCATCCAGCGCAGTCAATACCAATGTCTTCCACCTCCGCCTCCGTTCATGCCAGCTACTTCGATCGCTTCCCTGACTTCACTCAATATCCCCGCCGCAGCATCAGGAATGAGTTCAACCGCCTCGCGAAAGCGCAAAAGTGGCAGCCGGAAGAAACGAAGCATCAGAGAGCGACCTGCTATAACGAAGAGCTGGAAGGTCACTATGCCTCACTTCACATCCACGACAAGCACGAACGCCTCAAGCACCTGAGCGTTGAACTCGAGATCGAGCCTCTGGATACTTTTATCGAGTGCAAGAAGGTGCGTGACCGATACGCGCTTTTGATCTACTCCCATGACAATTACTGACTGCATCACTGAAGGCCCTCAGAAAACTCCACGTCAACCTTGTCGACCTGATGGATGCGCGCCGCATGGACAAGAAGGTCCATCAATTCGATACGCTCAAGGAATTGAGCATCTACTCCAAGAAGACCAAGAAGATCTACCCCCAAGATGAAGCCGAGGGCGATGTTGTCGAGGTCTTGTTGAGACACATCGACAACCCTTCACGTGCCGGAAAGTGATGCTTGACACAGTTGCGCGTTGCTGAACACAGATGGCTATTTGCGGACCCATGAATGAGAACAATTTACACACCCAATACGATCCCAATGCTCGTGACCACCATCTTGTAGTACCATAGAAAGGCACATTGCTTTTGCCGTCTGTCGAATTGTTTAGTGAGAGCGTACGCGGCAATTGCTCTCTTCGGACATCCTTCCGATCGCCAAAAACATCTTGCAGTTTGACACGCATCACAGAGATACTGTCGTGAGGTTGAGATCTCATCCCCAGGCCATGGCCTTTGCTGTAGATCTCCCGTTCGCGGTATGCCGGGCGAAGCAACATCAAATGGCAGAGTGAGTTTCAGATTCGGCAATCGATCCAAAGAGAGCGGGGGAACCAGCGAGTCTCTTTGGCCACACTTTTAGTTGTTGAGAGATTCTTGCATTTTTGCGTATAAAATAGGGATGCCTCGTGGGGTCGGGATGTCGGCCCCAGGCCGTAGTTGTAGTCGCATATTCCATGGTCGCGCCGCACTACAATCCAGCTTATAGAAATGCACTATGTTTTCCAGGTATAGGCGGTTGTCCAGTGAGAGCGGGTAAAGCAATGATATTCAGCGGACGATTTTACCGAACTCAAACACATCGTGCATCTTACGGGGCATTCCTCGTGAGGGGTTCTGTTGGGAGCTCTGAAGTTCCCGTGAGATTACGACGGCTCGGTCTTTACGTGGTCAATCGATGTGTGGGAGAAGAACAATAGTGTAGATTCAGAAGCTTGTACTCATAGTTCGTCAAGCAACCTATCCCACTTTGCAGCTTCTTTGGCCAGTAACTGTTCTTCCTTGGGGTCGGCGAGATGTATACCAGGGGCAGTCTTGTTCCTCTCGAGACCCAGAGCTTCCTTCCACTCTGAAGGCTTCTCGGTGACAGAAGCAAGTGAACCTTTCCTCCATAACACGATGGCGAGAATGAGAATGACGAAGGCGGTCAGGCCAGTCAAGGCCAAAGCCCAGGTGCGGTTGTTCCGTTTGTTCTTCTCTTGCTCTTTCTTTTCCCACTGCTCCAGACGTAGACGACAGGACTCCAATCTGGATTCGAAGGACTCTGCTCGTTCCTTGGCTTTGTGTAATCGCTTGACTAGCTGGTCGATGGACTCGTCTTGCTGTGACATGTTTTGGAAGGCGTCGATCTGGCCAGTGATGTCCTTGACGAGTGAGTCTGATCGTGTGGCAAAGTCTTTTGTGGTTTCGTCGAGACAGGAGTGCAGGTCTTGGAAGGAAGCGATGGTGGCTTTGAGCAGGCCGACCTTTTGTAGCAGAGCATAGTATGTGTCGTCCAACTTGCGGGTGGCGGTGTGTGCGTCGCGCGACAGGGCATTCAAGGCGGAAGAGACATGGTCCTGACGTCGCTCACGTAGTTGGCGCTCAAGGGCGATGGTGTCGGGAGTGACGAGACGACGAGGTGGGTGGTCGACGGCGTATTCTACCTCGGGCGACCATTGTGGTTTCGGAGGTTCTTGCTCTTGTTCCTCGTTGGTGCCGTCTTTGTTTGCATCCGACTTTTCAGGCGATCGATCACGGCGGGATCTGTGGTGGTGATGGTGTTGAGCTCGTCGGAGAGGATTGTAGTTCTCGAAGGAGAAAGGATGTTGCAGTTGAACGGCTGATGTGATTGTGTCGCGCGCATGATGGTGACGGTGTGGGCGATGATGGCTAGAGTTTTTCCTCTCTTTCTTTTCTTTCTTGTCCATGTTTGCGTGCCATAGTATACAGTCGTTGTCAAGTCAGGAAGGTTGTGGTCATGGTCGCAGTCGCGCAATCTCCGGAGTCTGGGCCTAAACTCCTGCTCTACGTCACACTTTATTTTGGATGACCAAATTCTCGAATAGGAAGGAGCATGAAAGATGGATGCAATTGCTTGAGAACAGAAGAAAAGAGTATGCATTTGTTGTCCTTGTCAACTCCCGTTCCACGCCAAAACGCCTTGTATATGCAATCAGGGTATCTCTCAATGCTTGTTTGCCTTGCCCTCTTCACCACTTCTTCACCACTTCTTTCCTGCTCCTCTATGACTTGAGGAGCTTGTTTCTCTTCTCTCTGCGCTTCAGTCTGTCGACTCTCTTCTGGTGCATCTTGGCTGCCATTTTCTCATAGCGTTCCTTCTCCTCCTTTGCTTCGCGCTTCTCCTTGAGTGCTGTGATACGTCTCTGCAAGTGTGTTAGTCGCTGTCCATGAAGACATGTATTTTCGGAGCTTGTCTGACCTTGCGCTCTGCCTCCTTCTCTTCCTTCATCTCCTTCTCCTGTGCCTTGACAACGGCGAGGGCTTGGTCTTTGGCTTGACGCTTCGCGTATGATGTCTGGCCAGCGGTAGGGCGGAATGCCTTCTTGGTTTCGTGCCATTGCTTGCCTGATTGTTCGTCAGTCACATGGTAAAAGACGCGCCGTCTCTGCGGATCGAAGGCGTATAAAGTTTGCGGACAAAAGGCGCATGCGCGATTTGAGGGAGCGGGAAAAGACTCACCATTCTTACGCATACCCGTAACCTGCGGGATGGTAGCGATAGAGCTCTCAGAAGTGACGGTAGACATGATTGTGGTATACGGAATGATGGTCGATCAGAGAATACTTTTCTGGAGAACGCAAATGTTCACAGGGAAGGAATGTGGGGTAACACAAAGTCTTGGCCTTGCACAATCTCGACTCGTTCTTGTCGTCTGCTCCTGCCTGCCGAAGTCGCGGTGGCAGAGGCTTCTCCACAGCCGCAGCGGAAGGAACGAGGCCCGGGCGCTAGACACATGAAAGATGCAGGAGCGTCAAGACCCAACCCTAGCGGGCTGCCCAAAAATTCACCCCTCCATCGCCAACATTTTTCTGTTTCCGTCTTTTCTTCTCTCTCTCCTAATCGTACCACTCAAATCGATCCGTGTGCACTTTGTTGTATTCCACATACCATGCTCCCTCGATAGCATCGACAAACTCCTCAACTCTTTCCAATCCCACTCTCGCTTCCTCGGAGAAAGCACGAACCGCTGATGGACGTCCGCGATGCACACCATGTCCTCCCTGCCGACTCGCTGGCTAAACACATAGAGCCTACTCAGGCTCAACAGCAAGCCATCACTGCCCTCAAAGATGTCGTCTTTGGTTCCTTCGCTGGCATGGCCGGCAAGTACATTGAGTACCCTTTCGACACTGTTAAGGTCCGCCTGCAGTCCCAGCCCGACAACATGCCCCTACGCTATACCGGTCCTGTCGATTGCTTCCGCCAGTCCTTCCGTCGTGACGGTCTGAGCGGCCTCTACCGTGGTATCAGCGCTCCTCTGTTTGGAGCCGCTGTCGAGACCAGTAGTCTGTTCTTCAGCTACCAGGTCGCTCAGGACGCTCTTCAAGCCACCGTATACAAGAACACCGACCCCCTACCGCTGCACGCCCTGCTCGGCTGTGGTGCCTTCTCTGGCGCCTTTGCTTCGTTGCTGCTCACCCCGATTGAGCTCATCAAATGCAAGATGCAAGTCCCTGTCGAGACTTCGCCAGGCGTCTTCAATCGTCCCAGACCCATGGCCTTGATCTCTTCTGTGTACCGTCACCATGGTATCGCTGGCTTCTGGCACGGACAAATGGGTACCCTCATCCGTGAGATGGGTGGTTCGGCTGCTTGGTTCGGCGCATATGAGTCTGTCACTCTCGCTTTCAAGAATCTGCAGAAAGAGAAAAACATCCCCTCAGACACATCCCTTCCTCTTTACCAGCAGATGATTGCTGGAGGCGCCGCAGGCATGAGCTACAACTTTCTCTTCTATCCCGCCGACACCATTAAGTCGCGCATGCAGACTGAGGCTGTGGGCGCTCTCCTCCCTGGTCAGAAGCAAAAGACATTTGGCTCTGTTGCTCGTGCTCTCTGGAGGCAGCACGGTCTCAAAGGCTTGTACCGTGGCTGCGGTATTACCGTCGCGCGTTCAGCACCGAGCTCTGCCATTATCTTTTCCATTTACGAATATCTCAAGAAGTCGTTTGCATAATAGTCGGTACTTTCTAGTTTGGCGCAATGGTGTATTTCCTTGCAGCGGCATATCGGTTCTGGTGTTTGTTTAAGAGCTGGATACACAAAAGTCTTATGATCTTGGTATAGAACGATGTCAATTTTCTTTTTCTTCTCATGCCAGCATCGCCAGTTCACAAGTCATTCCATCGCGTGTCAGACAAGAGGCAACAATATGTTGCATTCTCGCTCAACAGAAAGAAGCTCTGTCCACTCCTGGCCCCGACGCTAAGCGGCAGTGACATGCATCTCGATGTGTCTCCACCCTCACAATAAACCTGCATCACAAGTTCCTGCAGCCTACAAAGGCGGTCAAGTACCTTTACACTGAACTTTTCGAGCGTTGAATTCCCTCAGTCAAGTTTGCTCACGCCAAAAAAAAACACTCTTCCAATTCCAGTGGACGCGATACAGATCGAAGCAGCGCATGAAGAATCACCTGGATGGTTGCGAACAGTAACGCCGACCTCGGTACTTTCTTAGCGTCGAAAAGATTGATCTGATTGATAAGAAATTTTCATCTGATAAAATTAGCCCTGACCGGTGGATCTTCTACTTTCGCCGAGATGCACACGCCATGTCATGCTAGTATGCATAGCTATATGCATCATGTACATGCATAACTGGTGCACTCGGCCACACCTCACTTCCTGCCTTCTAGGAGTTCTTTGCAGCTTTTGCCATCATTGCTGGCATTGTTCTTCGACATTGTGACGAATGCACGCACTGGACTGAGCTATACTCTCTAGAATGCTTTAGGTTCCTCAAACGATCTGGAAATCATCAAGAAGTCGTTTGATGTCTCTGCATGGCTTGCCAACATTGATCATTCTATGTGAGCAGGAAGATCTCTTTGTTCGTTCATCGCTCGAGAGGGACTTTGGTACCTTGTTCAAGATTTGTTTCGTTCTTCGACAGAGACCAAGCGAAGACGAGAAGGACATAGGTAGGACTGTCAGACCAAGGTAACTAGAAATGTTAGGTCAAACCAACTCCTTGTTGCTAGAAAATCCGCCCTTCTTCTCTACTAAAGACGCAGCCCTTCCAAGTCCGAATGTATCCGACCCTGCTTTCAGAAAATACTTCAAAGCATCTCTCGCCATTCCTTCTGGTCCCCAAAGTCTCTTCAGCAAACTCTGCTCTTCCGCACCATTCAGCTTCTTGAAAAGCTGATGGTATATAAGCAGCAAAAGCCGCCCCATACAATCCAACATCTCCAAAACCGCATTCCACAATGACGAAATCCAAGCACAATCACTCTCGCAAGGCCAGCAATGCGTCCAACACCCACTCTCGCAAGTCCAGCAACGCATACTCCACGCTCCCCACTCACTCTACCACCCATTCATCCGATTCTGAAACCTCATCCCCTGCCTCATCCAAAAAGTCTTCAACCCCATCAATCGATATCAGCGATATCCACAGCCATCTCTCAACCTTGGAAGACGAACTTAAGATCAGTCTCAGCAATGTGATTCTGCAAAGTCTGAACAAGATGAGAGCTCAGGGTCAAGATGGCAAGGGGGACAAGTGGGAGGAAGGTGTTGATGAGCTGATGGTTTCTTGCCGCAAAGAAGTGGACTATCATGTTCATGCGTTGGCTGATCAGTTGTGGGAGAAGAGAGGTTAATGAAAGGTATGTTGATGGTTGACTGTGGTTCTGGGAGAGATGGTACTAATAAGAGGATGTGTAGGTGAATCGGTTCGTGCTACGGACCATTTTACATGCTTCGAACACATTAGTAGCAAGCAAAGCAAGGAAAGCTTGCAGAGATTGCTGAACAGTTCGGATTGAGCCCCTAGAGACAGGCAGAGAAGCACAGATGCGTGCAAAAAGGAGTATCCAGGAGAGTTGGAGCGTGGAATATTCTCCAAGATTTTCTCGTCAAGAATGAAATAAAGGTCTCTCTGAACTCCCATGCACTTTCCCTAACTATTATTCGGTGAAACTACTTTCTTAGAGCCGAGTAGGTTCTTTATCGATGCTGTCTTCTAACAATCCGTATTTCCTTGAACGGTGTGGGACTGAGATAATGTCTCAAACCAACACTTTCACACTTCAATTCGCAACACATGTCCAGGCAGACATCATGACCAATTCATATGCGTTCTTTCCCTCTCCATTCTGCATCTTACTTTCTCCATCGTCGATCAAAGAACGCAGCAAAAATGATCTGGACCATCAACCACCTTCCATGGACCGCACTCGAAGCCTATCCATACATCTCCACCTTTCTCTACGTCTTCCACATGCTCGTGTTCTTGTTCTTCATTGAATTTGTCCCCGGAATTGTCAATGATGTTCGCACTTCAGTTTTTTGCTTCGTTAGGCTGCCTTTTCTTCTGGTTCATGATGTCGTCACGAGTTTTGGCGATATCTGCGCATCTCGTGAAGGTCAGGCTATGGTCAAGCTCTCCCACACTTCTTATCATTGCGTGTACTCTGCTCTGGTCAAGCTCCACCATCTTACCGTCAGAGCTCACCGAAAGCTCATGGGCGCGACCATCGCTCCACTTGTTGGCTTCGTCAAATCAACCTACGACATCAGCATCGGTAGGATCCATACTGCAAAGCTTCTCTTGCGTCAGATCATCATACACGACATCTACATGTATCCCAACACTCTAAGCATCCTGGCTCTTACCTTGACGCTGCTTCTTTTGCTCAATGTCTTGAGTGTCGAAACTCAACTTTGCTTAGTCACTGTTCTCAGACACGGCAGCACCTTTGTTGTTTTCTGCGCCTATGTGTTGTCATCCTGGGCTTCTGGAGCAGAGGGAAATACCATCGAGTCGATTACAACGACTGAGCAGGCATCATCGCCTCCAGTTTTGCCAGCCAGTGATGACACTGCCCAAGATGATGGACTTCCAGCTCTCGAGGACCTTTTCGCCATGCATCTGATGAGCGAACCAGCACCAACTGTAAAAAGCTTCATCCCTCAGCTCGAACAACTTCGAGACAGCATGGCAGCCAGCCTCACGAATACTATGATCTGCTTCGGCGAGTATGCAGGTACGCACCTCTACACCGAGGCCACAGTCTCAGCTGTATACGCTGATGCGGTCTCTCGCCTCTCTATCTTGGCAGCAGTTACTGTCACTGACGAACTGGAAAACTTCATCGCTGAGATCAAAAGCAGTGGCGTGTAGGTGAGCATCTTTCCAGCCTCTACTTCATGTCAAGATACATGCTCACAATTGAGTAACAGGGAGTCACCACCGTCGCATCCATTGAACCGAAAGCATCGGTTTTCCGAAAGAGTGACTGCAATCAAGGTCCAGATTGAGCAAGAGAGAAAAGAGAAGGAAGAGGAGAAGCAGAATGGAGCGATATGGGAGGCCAAAAGGAAGGTCATGTGGAAAGAGCCGTTGGTCGAGATCAGGGTGTTTCGCGGAGAGGATTAACAACCTGAGAAGTTGGTCGTTTTGAGAGCCTGCTTGCAGGTGTTGAACTGCCCACAGAGCGAGAATTCAAGATAGGCTCATAGAAGATAAAGACAACTCCTGACACGAAAGTTCAATTGTCACGGCTACTGGAATAATATCACTCTTGACAAGATTTATCCCCCACTTCAAAAGTTCAATGTACTGCTAGCTTCTGGCGCGCAGAATGTTTTGTTCGCAGACAGCAAAGGTTTCTGTCTCACGAGATGATGGCTGTTTCTGTTCGCCAGTTCTACTCTTGGCTGGGTTGTGCCTTCCTTTCCAAGATGAGAGCTCTTTCTTTCGCATGTGACTGGAGACGGCCAGCCTTTTGTCGCCGCAATTTTCCAACTTCTCGATCCTACACCCGATCTCACAACTACATCTCATCCTGGCGGATGAGCGTGTTTTCCGTTTCCATTGCCCTCGTTTCCAAGCTCATCACCCTCGCTTTCTCTTTCGGCTGTCACAACAACGCACCATCCTCTGCAAAGTTGCCAAAGTCGTTAGCTTTCTCTCTTCCGCAATGCCTCCACCTTGGAAAGTTCTCACTGCTACCCACGACGATGGCGAGAAGCCTAAGCGTTTTGGTTTCAAAGCGCCCACATTCGACGGATGGCTCGAGATCTACCTTCAGGACGACATGCCCGAACAGATTGTGGGAGTACTACTCAATCTGAATTGCGATGAGGTCACTGAGTTGAAGTCCTGCATTCGCCACGAGTTGAGATTTCGCACTGTCACCGTATCAACCTTCGATGTTTACTACCCAACGACCGGCCAAAAAAGCGAACTTCTCTGCAAAAAAGGTCAAGCTCAACTGGGATGGCACCTCTCACCGTCAAAGACAACTTCGCTTATCCGCTCTTCCACTGTCTTCGCCGTGGCTCTCGAGTTCCCTCAGCTGTTCAAAGAACCCACCACCCTGGAAGACTTCCGCAGGGAGTGGACGCCAAACACTTTCGGCTGTTACCCCATCGTCCCTTTCCAGTTCCGCCGTGATATCCTTGCTCGCATGGTCGAGATTTGCGGTGAAGAGATGAAGAAAGACAAGAGCCTTCGTGCCGGGGCCACCGACCCTAAACCATACAAGAAGAAACCCGCTCCAAGCCCTGAAAGTACGAGCACCCCTGCCGCAAACAAAAGAGCTCGTGTCGAAGCTTCATCGACTAACACTGGCTCCAGCTTGAAGCGAGAGCACATGAGTTTGGAATAGGACGCAGACGATGACATGTTGTTCAATCAGGCCATGATCCAATGAGGAGTACTTTGCTGAAGTATCTCAAAATATCTGCTTAGCTTTGCCGACATCGAAGAAGCAACTGCAGTTTGCTACTGATTATGGGGAGTTTGAGATGGAGTCTGGGCTTCTTATGCGTCTCGTCGGCGGGCACCACCGTTGTGTTATTCCGCTCATCGAAGGTATTCCATCGAGAGAAAGCAGACCTCTGTACTTGAGCTGTGCTTATTCATCATATCATGTATGTTAAAACCGTCTCTTCACTTCCAACCAAAGGGTACAAGAGATCAACTCCCAGATAAACGTCCCATCTCGTCCATTTTTTCATCGTGTATATGCTCCATACTGCCAACGTAAAGGTCTTACGTCCTATACTGGTGCCAGGTGGCTATTTGGGTACATACATCAATTCTTGCATGCATGAATATCCAAATTTCTATGTAGACAAGGTCTTAATCATCGTTCTACGCCGATTCCGAAAGTGAATCGGGATATCTCGAGATATCTCGAAATCATATGAAACGATTCCGGTCATCACCGCACCAAAATTTGGTGGCAGAATAACCGAATTCCCGTCACTTGCTTCTATTGTGATTCCGAACGATTCTTCACAACAATTGACGATTCCGATTCTACTTTCATACCGCCTTTCCAATTGACTATAAGTTCTGCCACCGCTTTGTCTCCTCCATCCTTTCTTCTTCAACATCCTTCTGCGCCTTTGATACTCTACCTCCTATCCATACCAACAACGATCTCTTTGATCATTCAACATCAAACACCATACCACACTACCACACAACATCAGCAAACATGTCTGACGCCGCCGACACCACCTTCTCCGTTGGCGAGACCAAGCTGTTGATCAGCATCATGAAGAACCTTGAGGGCGATCTCCAGGTATGTTTCCATTCTCTTGTCATTGTCTTGCACTCGACGATCTCGTGCGCATCTCGGTTCCGCGCATTCACATGTCGCTCGTATTCCGGTTCTGCGCTTCACGATTCCACGCGCATTCCGGTTTTGTACCTCACGATCTCATGCCCATATCGTTCCTTGTCATGCGCATTCCGGGTCTTCTCCTGACAGATCTGGCGGTTTGACCGTCACTTTTTCACGGCCGCAGTTTCACTGCCATTCTGCGCACATCCCCGTTCTGCATCTTACGATCTCATGCACATTCTTGTTCCTCGTCGTGGGCCTTCTGGGTCATGTCTTCGCAAGTCTCGCGGTTTAACCTTCACACTCACGATCTTACACCCATCTTGAGCCTCCTTTATCACATTCCGATATCATTCTGTCTTACCCTATCCTTGTCCTTTCTTTTTCTTATGCCATCTCTCTTCCTCATCCACTCCTTCCACCACTCCTTCCCAATTCTTCCTTCCCCTTTCCCCTTTTTCGTTCTTCTCCTTCCCCAAACACAACCACTAACATTTTCTCCTCTCCTCTAGTCCGACTGGGATGCCGTCGCCGGCGAGATGAACTACAAGGACGGCACCATCGCCCGCGCCCGCTGGAACCAGACCCGCCGCAAGAAGATCCTCGGCACTGGCGCCTCCACCACAAAGACCAC
>JGI24891J29808_1000057_pt1 | contig 155830 bp, 145 predicted proteins | sample FreactcultuFSWF8_FD_29808 | JGI IMG/M metagenome (IMG submission 29808) | reverse complement strand
GGCAATAGCTAATCGTAGCTATAATAGAAACGAGCTTCTTCTAAGTAAGAGCCTCCTATCTATTACCTTCCTTTCTAGTGCCTCTTAGGTTAGCTATAAGCCGAACTATTAACCTCGTCTAAGCTAGTACGGTCTATTATAAGGATTAGCTAATAGCATCGAAATTAAGGTCTTTAAGCTTCTCGAGGCTTAGCTCGAACTTTCTAAAGGCCTTTATTTATATTAGCTCCTTAAACTCGTAGCATAGCGTATTTAAAACGAGATCGACGCGACCTATAGATTCTATAGGTAAACGACCGGTCTTATACTACGTAGTTAGGATGTCTCTACGGCTAGCGAGCTTAAAGTATATAGCCGCGAGGGCATCCTTTCTCTTTTATAGGGGGCGTAGTCTAAAGCCTTTAAGCGTAACGAAGTCTATAAGGAAGCGCTCGATAGAATATCTCTTATACTACCTATAGAGCGTAGCCTATAGTTTCTATAGGTCGGTTTTAGTAGTACTACGGCGTAATAGGTACGTACGGCGCGCGCGTAGAGCTCGATTTAGTAGTTCGGTGTTAGAAAGGTCTTATAGAACGCTAGATAAATTACTATTAGATTTATAATCGGTCTAGTTCGTTATGTCGTCGGTAATGTCGAGAATTAGGTTTAGGTGTCGCGTATGCGCGCTATCGTGTTAGTAGGCTATAGTTCTAGGTGTTTATATAGCCTATATAAACTACAGGTTGTAACTTTAGAGTAAAAGTGTAGCCTATAGAAACTATAGGTTTAATGTCGAGTAAAATATTAGGTAGTAAGCGACAAATTTAAGAAAGTAAAGTAGCGTATATTAGTATAGCTAATGGCGGCGACGCGTCTAAAAGTCCTACTACTAAAAATACGACATCGAACCCTTAGACGCTCGAACAAGTTCTTATAATGCTTCGCTCTAATTAGCCTATAGAAATTACAGGTTTGGTTTATAGCGCTAATTTATTAGCTTCCGTGTCGCTCGCGCCAAGTCTCGTTCGAGAGTCTAATTAATGAGATAACATACTAGCAAGAAAAGTGACCTGTCGAACGATGTTGGAAGCACCAAGACAGGGTGACCCAATTAGCAAGGCTAACTAGCAAGCAAAAGGATGTCTGCCGAATTGACTTCTCTCACCAAGCTCCACACCATGTTTTTGACCCTCTCTCGCACGTTTCATGACTCTACTGGTGTATTCTTCCCTGTCAATATCTCCGGCTAACCACTCTCCCAGCGTCAAAGCATCGAAAGCAGCCTGACTGGTGGAAGCAGCAGTGTGAGGTCTATAACCCGCAAGAGCATCCCCGACCAGCAGTAGTTTCCCACTGCAAAACTCGTTTGTAGGAGAGATGTTGTCTGTGATAGCCTGGACAAAAGGATGTACTGTCTTGTTGACCAGCTCGGCGAATTGAGGTGGCAAAGTTTCCTTAGCGTCTTGTTTTTGCCTTGTCCAGACATCGTCTTTCATTTGATCGAGAGGCAAGGTGATATGGTGTCGCGATCCGTCTTTGCCTGTCATTAAGTCTTGTAGCTCAGGACCGTCTTCCTTGAAGTTCCTGTACCAGACCCAATTCGTCAGTCTCTTGCCAGGCTCCAGGGTACCATTCTCTCCTGGGATGATATAGGCCAGAATCTGCGTGCCTTCGGAGTGGAAGAACGTAAATCTTTGGACGAAAGCTTTGGTGGCTGATTCTGAGATTTGGTCTTCAGGTACTGTGCCTCGTAATGCCACGTACCCAGCGTACTTTCGTTCGACGGCCGGGAGCAACGCTCTGCGCACTGATGAGCTCGCTCCGTCTGCGGCTATCACCAGATCTGCTGTCAATTCTTCCGCGCCCCCAGACTTGTTGATCCAATGTACACGAACACCTCCAGAAACCCCTAGATCATCAACAGACCGGACATTACACCCATACTGGTAATCTGCTTTGCCGTGGCTGTAGCTAGATAGTCTGTCCTTCAGGTTCTCGAGGTTGGTTCCGGAAACATAGTCCTCAATATCCATGTCATCTACCCTCCATCTCAGAAAACGGTACAGAGTATCCCAGCTAGTCATTCGTTGTTCTCTGTCTTCGGCACTTCGCTGAATGACGTCTCCATTGCGATCGAGGTATCGTCTCTGCGTACTTGGAACAGCGAAATCTTGACCAGGGCACACATACTGGGAAAAGAAGGCTTGCGTGTCGGAACCAGCGACTACTCCAGCACCTTGATTGTGCAAAAGCGCGGTTGGCGACCGTTCCAGAATGGTGACTTTGGTCGTTGGGCAATGTGTGAATATTGTGAGGGCGTGCATCAGACCAGCAAGCGAACCGCCGACAACAACGACATGTCGCAATTGGGAGGGATGTGACATGATCGATATCTTTTGCAACAGTTGTTGATGAGAAAGGAGAAAACAGAGTGTGGTGAAGAGTCCACAAGGTACAATAGCAATATATAGAATTCGGCTAACACGTCATTGCGATATACATGCCGCTTCGATCATCGCAAAGAAGGTAGTCGACCAAGGTCAGAAACTCCACCGATAGTGAGAACCAGTCTTTTCTTCTTGTGAGCGCTGCTACAGTGCACAGAACTAATCGAGTATGGCTTGCGGTCGTGAAAAGCCGATCTGCAAAGCATCTACCGTAAAAGCGTCGTAGGTGACTAACGACACGATGCCCATCATGTTATAGGGGACTCATTTCGGGGTTTGAGAGAGCAGGTGGTCCTTTCTCTGAACGGGGTGATTTGACATGTTTATTGAAACAGGATTGTAATCGTCTTGCGTAGCTGTAATGTCTGTGGCAATCTCTTGTGCATTCGAAGTTGCACAATTCGAATTTTGATCTAACGATGCGAAATCGCGTTAGTTCGTCGTGTCTCTGTTTTACAATCGGGAAACATGATATACGATCGCGTATATAAAAGAGTTATGATGCTATTACTTGTACATAGGAAAATGTGCATCTGCTGCTCCAAGCAGGTGGTATGATACATGCGCTTTGACCTCGGCCGGTGATGCTAATGTTGGAAGAGCGTAGACGATATTCTGCTTTAAGCGAGCCACTCGCCAGCGACCCAGCGGTTGACCATCTCGAGGGACGCAACGGGCTGATCGTAAGGGACCATGTGACCACCACCATCGATTCTCATGAAGGTGAAGTTTCCGCTGCTCTTGACAGCTCCAGCGGTGCTGCCGTCCTTGAGAACATAGTCCTCGAGAGGGGTCTTCTTGAAATCTTTGTGGCCAGGCCACTCGAGCGCCTCGGTCCAGGCTTGGTTTCCGAGCCAGTTCTACAAATTTTTGTTAGCGATAGGGACGACAGCGCAGGATAGGAAAGTCTACGCACACAGATGAAGTCTAGGCTACCTGCATAGATGAGGACAGGGATCTCCTTAAGGATGCCAGGGACGAGACGGTGGAAGGGTTGCATCCAGTCACCGGCGAAGAGGAAGTTTCTGTTAATGTCAAAGTTGCAGGAATCGTACTTGCTGACCTCAGCGCCGAGAGCCTTCATGACCTCGGGCTTGTTGAGGTACTCGCTAATCCAGTCGAGCTCGTCGTAGCAGAGGCTGTTACTACCGCACTTCTTGGTGATGTCGTAAGGGTTGCGACCGGTCTTTTGGTAAGGACCGATCATGGCGTTGTTACAGTAGATGGAGGCAGGAACACAAGACCAAACGCTCTCGCTGTCGTAGCAGCTCTGGATCAAGCTCAAGCAACGGGGCAGGGCATTGTCCATGGCCTGGCACTGTTGAGCGTCGAGAACGGCGGGAGAGCCACCCTCGCCACAAGCCATAGGACGGTACTCAGGGTACTGGGTAAGGCCATCGGTAAGACCGTTGCCGATGAGAACGGACTGAAGGTTAATGTTACGCTTCTTGTGAGAAAGGATCTCGGAGGCGAAGACGGGAATGTAGTGACCAGCGTAGGACTCGCCAGAGATGTGGAAAGGCTGGCTAGCGTACTCGGGGAACTGCTTGAAGAAGAGGGTCAACAGAGCGTAGACGTCCTTGCCGGCAGCGACAGTGTTGGTGACAGAGCCGCCACTGTAAGAATAGCCGACGTTGACGGGCTGGTCAAGGAAGATGACCGAGGCGTTGGCGTTCCATGACGAAGGGTTGTACTTGAGGCTGCCATCCTTGTTGATGGATGAAGGGCCAAGCTCCATGAAGAGACCGGTCAAGGACGAGCAACCAGGGCCACCGTTGAGCCAAAGAATGACGGGATCGTTCTTGGGGTCGTTGCGGGACTCGAAGAACCCTAGATCGTGTTAGAGCTAAGCTAGCTTGAAAGGCGAATGAGCGATCGCCACTTACAGTAGAACAAGTGCTTGTCATCCTCCTCATCGTCAAGGTAACCGCTGTATTGCTTGACCTTGTCAACATTGAGATGGCTGGGGTCAACCTTCTTGGTTCTCAGGCTGTAGTTCTCGAGCTTGCCCTCAATCTCTCTCTCCTTCTGGCCCTGGGCGTTCTCGACCCAGACGCTCTGGACGTCGGCACCCTTCATGATATGGTCCCACTCGTTGTCATGCTTGCGGGAGTGGGGCTTGGGCAGCGAGAAGAAGCTGGTCTGGTCCATGGCTTCGGGGAACATGAGGGCGACCTCATCCCAAACCTGGCGAGCCTCGCCGGTCAAGGACTTGAGAGACTCCTGCAAGTTGTGCAGAGGCTTAGACCACGCCTCAGAAGCCTGCTTGGGGGCCTTGAGGATGGACTGGCCAGGAGTGACAGCAGCCGTGGCGGCTCCGATCAGGGAGGCGTATGCGGCGACCTTCATGGCGGCGCAAACAGATGGGGATGATAGCTGTGGAGCTAGTTGTGTGACTTTGTGCTATCAATGCAGCACGCAAACGGTAGATTGGTCGAAAGAACGAGAGGAGAGAAGCAGCGGACCTCGAGGTTATCAAGGTAGGGCAGGTGCGTGGAGGAAGGAGGAGAAAGAGGGTGCCTGAACAGCGGGACGGAAAGCATCAAGGTGCCTGGTGAATCATGTCATGTGCTCCTTCCGTATCGGGAGCTTATCGTTTCCCCAGTGACGTTTTCGCCAGCGCCCGTCGCGCCGAACGGCTTTAGCAGCCTTTGCATGCCGGACTTGGGTTGCAAGAATTATCCCAGCCTCTTTTCGATAATACATCCATCATCGTCCCACTATCAGAATGCCGTCGGCTCAGATTAACCAGGTACGCCAAATCTCATCTTTCAACTTTGCTGTTTGCTAACAGCCCTGTGCAGCCGTCAAACCAGATCAGGCTCACAAATGTCTCTCTTGTGCGCATGAAGAAGGGTAGGTTCCATGTTCCCTTGCACGCCGTCTATCTTCGTGTCGCGCATTATATTCATATCTACCCGTCGAATTTTGTGCTCATGTTTCTTAGGCAAGAAGCGTTTCGAAGTCGCATGCTACAAGAACAAAGTCCTCGAATGGCGCTCAGGCGTCGAGACCGACCTTGACAATGTCCTCCAAATTCCGAACGTATTCCTCAACGTCTCCAAAGGCCAAGCTGCTCCCTCAGCAGACTTGCAAAAGGCCTTCGGAAAGATGCCCTTGAACGACGTCATTCTGGAAATTCTGAACAAGGGAGAGCTACAGGTTGGCGAGAAGGAACGACATGCCCAGTTGGAAAGAGTGCACGCCGAAGTCATCGACATTGTCGCAGGCAAGCTGGTCGACCCCAAGAGCAAGCGCGTCTACACTACTGGTATGATCGAGAAGGCACTAGATCAACTCAGCAGTCAGAGCGGAAAGGATACCACCACACCCAGCGCAAGCGCTAGTGGCACTGCGACACCCGTGGAAGGCGAGAGCCATGCCGAGCACAAGTCCAAGCCCATGTGGACCGGTGTTGTAACCACTCGTGACGCCAAATCTCAAGCACTGAACGCTATGAAGGCTTTGATCGCGCATCAGCCCATCCCCGTTGCTCGTGCAAGAATGAGATTGAGAATCACATGTCCTACATCGGTCCTGAAACAAGCAGTCAAGAGCGCTCCCAAACCTGGCGATGATGCAGAGGGCGAGGCACAGTCAAAGGGTACAGTCAAGGACAGGATTTTGGGTTATATTGAGCAGGTCGAGAGTCAGGACATGATGGGCGAAGAGTGGGAGGTTGTCGGCTTCGTCGAGCCCGGAAGCTTCAAGCCTCTCAGCGAGTTTGTCAGCGGACAGACAAAGGGCAGAGCCAGAGCCGAGGTTCTGGACATGGCTGTCATGAATGAAGGCGACTAAGAGAGTGTGAACGATGCGTGGTTTGGTCTTCCTGTCATTGCGTTTGTAGCGAACATACCCCGGGAGTTTGGTCTATTAAAAGTGCTTCATTCTTGCTCGGTTTTTGAGTACTTTGATCCTGACTTGCGTGCTCTCTTTCCACAATTATATCAACATGAAAAGAATCGATCCTTCTGATATTGATTAAGAGAAACATATCGACCGCCGAGAGCTCGGTCTGGGATTCTAGACCTTCTGCTGTGATTTCTGTGCCCATACATATACGCAACTTCATGACCGAGACATGTTTATCACTGTGTTTGTGCTGCGAGGGCTTTTTGTAGGATTTCGTTGATTGTCTTGATTCGTAATCACTCTGCAAGAAGTTCGAAACGTTGGATCGGGGCGGCAAGGAGCATTGTGTTTGTCAACGAGAAAGAAAAGGATTTTATTTTCTTCAACAGCACAATGTCATTGAGAGCGGACCACCACAACAACCATAGTCTTGCGCCATATCCATGAAGAAAGCCGAGAGCAGACTGCCTTGGTATTTTTGATTCGGCTGTAAAACGCTGCACCACCACACGCCCCAATATCGTTCCGGGAAAATGCTGTAGGTTGCGAGTCGTTTACTTCTTCTTGCTGACACCGACGGTGCGACCACGGCGGCCAGTGGTCTTGGAGTGCTGACCACGGACGCGGAGGCCCCAGTAGTGGCGGAGACCTCTGTGGGCACGAATCTTCTTCAGTCTCTCGAGGTCCTCACGGAGCTTGGAGTCGACACCGTTGGCGAGGACCTGGAAGTCCTTGCCGTCGACAATGTCGCGCTGTCTGTTGAGGAACCACGAGGGGATCTTGTACTGGGTGGGGTTCTGGATGATGGTGACGATACGCTCGAGCTCTTCGGAAGTGAGCTCACCGGCGCTATGATGCTCGTGTTAGATGCGACTTTTCTTTCCTGTCCGTCCGGGGGCGAGATATGCGTACCGCTTGCTGAGGTCAACATCGGCCTTCTTGCAGACCAAGTTGGAGTAGCGGCGACCGACACCCTTGATCTTGGTCAGGGCGTACATGACCTTCTGCTTGCCATCAACCTGTAAAATGTCATGTCAACACTGTTCTTCTCTGGTTTCATGTCGGCCTCGAAATGCGTGCGCCTGCGACTCTCCGTGTCTACACATGGACGAGGGCAGAATTGGGTATTGGATGGTGCGCGGGATCGAGGCGGATCGTGGGGATGCGTACGTTGGTGTTGAGCAGACGCAGGATGAACTGGAAGTTCGACTTTTCTCCGGAGACGAGCGACATCGTGGCGGTTGATGAGCGATGTTACTGTTTGGGCGGCGCGAATACAGGTCTCTCGAGGTGCTGAGGATTTTCCAAAATGCAAGCGACGCGCGCAGTGCGGTGCCAAGCCCGAGCTAATCGCGCTCTTGGCGTTTTGCTTCCCCAGCCCTTCACTTGTCGACCGACTCCAGAACATCACCCTTGAACATCACCACCCTTGAACATTACCAACCCTTGAACATCACCACCCTTGAACATTACCAACCCTTGAACATCACCACCCTTGAACATTACCAACCCTTGAACATCACCAGGAGAAAGTATTAATGCGTGAATTGCCAAAGACTTCTCTCTCATAGCATTCATCGAGTAGCACCTCAGTATCGGATTTGCACCCTTAAACCAAAGTTGCAAGTTCCAACATGCCATCAGCAGTGATCATCCCTTCATTGAATATTGCAGAGGTTTAAGATTGATCAGGTAATTACCGAGCGCTCATAAGAACTGGCGAAGCAATGGACGTGTAGTGTAACAGGCCGATCTCGAATGTCTCAATATCGCTATTGTACATACCTTCTGGCTCAAACGATTGCTGACAGATGTTGGAACAGGCTTTGAAAAGGAGTTGAAAAGCAGTTGGAATGTCACGTCGTCTGAAAAACAACGTTAGGCAAAAGAGAATAGTGATTTCAGATGGTTGATTCGTCATTAGCTAATATACATATTCTGCTTGATCTCCCATTCGGATCTGCATCTCAACCCTCAAATGGTCGGATAACAGGGACTATAATACAAGAATGCCAGCGCCCTGCTTTCAGGTCTGTGTCGTCATTCGCTCCGAGTGACAGTTGCCACTTGATGTATCTGCTGAGGCGTCCCATCGTTAGATGACGAACTTTTCAGGATGGCATGCTCCAAAGTCTGCTCTGCCGGGGGCATCCTCGCGCACGTAGACGCTGACGCTCTTGTCAGCACACTTGAAGACACCATAGCCTCTCTCGTCGATGGTGACAGTGTGACCAGAATTTCCGAGCACATCAGTCCAAGTCTGACCAACTTTAGCGGGACCAACGAACATGCTGCTCTTAGCAGCATTTCCGATGCTCATGATAACAGCGCAGCCATCGGCTCTGTCCCAGGTACCGTGGCGAACCCAACCAATCGAAGTTCTACTCTCGAGATAGTCGGTTTGCTCACCGTAAGCAAAGAGTTTGCGGCTGAGGACAAGAGTGGGCAATTTGCCTTCGCAGGCTGCCGAGGCGGGGTGGGGACCCTTGATTCCGTAGACATCGCCCCAGAAGACGCAAGGCAGGCCTTCACGGCGCAACAGCATGATTGCGTATGCTAGAGGTTTGAAGTAGGGTGCGACGGGAGTCTCAACGGTTTGACCTGGCTGAGTGTCATGGCTGGTTACGAGAGTCTGTGTGTGCTTGTTAGTGATGATGCACTGAGGGGGGGAATGGAAGAATTCGTACGACTGCATTGTTGGGTCGGTGCTGGATCAAGGCGTTCTTAAAGACCTTTCTCAAGTCGACGTCGAGCTTGCTCTTTGCCATTGAGATTTTGGCAAAGTTGCCCAGGAGCGGGATGTCGTAAGCGTAGACGCCTTGTCCCATTCTGTCCATCCACTGGAGGATCTTGGAAACGTTCCCGCTATAGAACTCGCCCATGATGAAGAGATCGCGGTGCTGGCGCTTGGCAGCCTCCTTTGCGATGCGGATCCATTCATGGGTGAACATCCAGCTGAAGTGAGGCACGGCGTCCAGTCTGAAGCCATCGACGCCAATCTCGCTCACCATCCAATCGCCCCATTTCTGGACGTCTTCTCTGACTTCGGCGTTGGTGTAGTCGACGTTGGAAAACATGAGATAGTCTCCGTTGCCCATGCAGTCGTCCACGTCGGTAGCCCAGTCCTTCTTGCGCCAGTTGGGGTCCACGGGGGCACCAGGGCGCGGAAGTGTCTCTGGTGCATCGACAATCTTGTAGACGGCGTTCTTCTCGGTGCGCTGGTCCCAGTCGGTGCCGTTGAAATGCTGCCAGTGCCACTTCAAGCTGCTGTAGCGGTCTCCGCGACCAGGGAAGTAGTAGTGGATCCAGGGTTCGATCTTCTTGGGGGCACATGTCTGGATTCTGTGGTCTGTAACGTCTCAATTAGCCCGTGTTTCGCATGTGGCAGCTCTACACATGCGTACCTCCACGATCGACCTCAACGGCCCAGCACTCCTCTTTGGCGTCTCCCGCAGTCTTGTGGTTCAGAACAGCGTCCCAGATGACCTTGACTCCCAAGCTCTTTGCCTTGGCCATCATTTCGTCTAGCTCTTCTCTGGATCCCCATTTTGTTGCGCGTGTCCACTTCTGGTCAAATTCGCCGAGGTCCCAGAGATCGTAGCAGTCGTACCCGTTCCCCTGGGGTGAGTTGGCCTTACAGCCAGGCGGGAGCCATAGTGAAGTGATGCCGAGGTCACACAGTGTTTGTACGACCTCTGCGAGACGGTTCCAGTGGTCGCCGGGCGTGTGCCATTCAAAGGCTTGGAGGAGAGTTTGGTTCTGAGGTGTCGGTGTTCCTGTCTTGCCGGTTTGTGCTGGTTGCACCGCCGGTGCGCCTCCGCTTGTGGATGCTACGTCATGGTCAACACTTCGCCAAAATTTCGTTTCGGCACTTCGTAGAACCTACTCTTTGTCAAAGAGTCCAGTCGACTCTCGACCTTTTGAAGTTTGCTGCGGAACCAAGAAGAGGACATGCTTGCGACGTTGATCAAGAAACTAGAAGAGAAGGCCTTCAAGATCAAGTCGATGTTTCGGGGTGTGTACGGACCAACTTATTTATGTTTGCTGGACTCGAGTCATTGATGCCTTAATTTCACCTGTAGTACTCCTCACTGATCCTTGGTGTTCCAAGTGAGTCGGGAAGAGATGAAGGCGCAGCAAGCAGGTGTGAACAACTCAAGTGAGCCTGAATAAGCTGATGGATCAGGCAAGTGAGAGTGGTGGAGCTTGACGATGAATAAACACGGTTGAGGAGGCTTGCGTAATCATTCATGTGTAGACGAGAAGTGAAGGAAAGTACATCGCGTTATGGGGATATCAAGGTGAAAACATTAAACACTAATCGCCAATGAAAGTATCGTTGCATCAAGCAGCATCCAGCCTCCCCTTATGCTAAAATCTGTCACTTCCAGCCATCTCCTGCGGCCACGCCTGGAGTCGTCTGGCATGTAAAAATGCACAATGTTTTTCAGATCGGTATAAACGTCCGCAGAGAGCCGCTAACTACCACGCTCTCAGGGGAGGCTACCCCTAACAACGCTCAAATTGTGCTGTTGTATAGTTGTACGCGTGACAAAGCTTAGCATACGGGGGGGAGAAGGAAGAGAAAAGAAATTACGAGTGAAAAATATAAGGAGGAATCCGAAGCGCGAGAATGGCGTATCTTGTCTTTCAATACCTGAGCTTGCCGACAAGGCCGAAGGTATATGCACATTCGCGTTCCTATCCATGGTTAGTGATTAAAGATTTGACACTGAATGAGAGGAGACAACTTACAGTCTTGTGTTGAACCATGTAGGTGTTTGCTTTTGAGGCAAGGACTCCACCAGTGTTTCCTGGTCCGACTCTGTCTTCCCACACGCTGACTGCGATACCGGTCCTGGCGACCCTCTCAAAACAACTCTCGCCCAGAGTTACATCCAACAGTGTCTCACCTCTAGTTTTGCCACTGACCAGAATGCGTTTTTCAAGGCCTACTGTTCGTGGACTTACTGGCTGCCCAGGGGGTGGCCTTGGAGGAAGTAGAATTGACAGCCGTGCTGAACCCATGTCTCTCCATTTGTTCTGTGATTCACGTATGTAAAGTCGGATCTTTGCATTTGTGATACCAAGTGGAGTCCCTTGCGACGGATCATAGACAAGCGGAGTTGATGCTCCAGAAGAGAGTGACTCGCTTGTACCACTCCGACTACCCTGTCGAGATGTGATCGTGCTCTTAGCAATGTTGAAAAGTCGGCTGTTGCCGTTAAATCTACGCAGAGCAGAAAAGGCAGTATTCATGGTACCGACAGAAGAATCTGTTATTGCAGATGGTGCTCGAGATGCCTTGGAGCGGTACGTGTTGCTTCTTCGTAGAGGATTGTGGAACCATGAGCCATTCGAAGCGCGCTGGTCGTTACGCTGATCCATCGCGGCAGACCATGTACTTTCAGTGACGGGTCCGCGTGCGTTCTGAAGAGCAATATATGTAGGGTTGTTAATTCGAGCCATGTTGATAAATGAGTACAGCACATCGCATTCTTCAGCGCTGCGAGAACGAAACATGACATTATTGCTTGCGCGTATCAAAGAGCTGGGTGTGGGAGGTGATCTTATCGAGATGTCAAGCGCTGTCCCGCGACGCAAAGGGACCAAAGGCGTGACCTCAAACGCTATCAGGGGTTGGACGCCCCTGCCTGAGGGGCTTGTCAGATCACTTCCAACTAATCCAGTTGGAACGGCGTCGTTCATGTCAAAAGCTTCAATCAGTCCTGGAGTGACAACGATAACACACTCATCGGGGTGCAATACCTCCCATGCACCGCGATCAGACCACGAGAAGATTGACGCAACAGTTTTTGAGGCATTTGTCGCCTGATGGGGAACGGTTCGATAGGGTGCTTGGGAGGCAGAATTGGATGGACCAAGTGTAGCTGTTGGCAACGATGCAAGTGATTCTGGCGGTGTCGCTTTCGCTGTCTTCTCAATGAAAGGCAAATTGGGCGACACAGCGTCCTTTGCACCTTCCAAAGCATCTTCGGATGAATCAGACGTGATAGACTCATCGTCGTCTTCGTCCTCGGGATAAGACGAATCACTCTCAGTTGACGACGGGGTTGTGATCGACGGTTCGTACTCATGTTTGAGAGGGGAAGATGATCTACGATGTCTCTTCAGAAAGTGGGGCGTAAAAGAGGGAATGGAGAATCGTTTCGGCTTCGGAGGTGGCAAGTCCTTATCCTTGCTAGAAACATCACCCAGTATGTCATCAAAGCTGACGCCTTTAACGCTTGGTCGGCGTTTTTGCAATTTAGAAGGTGCCGAAGAAGGCTCCCTCATATGTGCAGCCTGCACTTGATCTGTACTGCCAAACAATTCAGGAGGCTGAATTGGTGAGTTTGGCTCGCTTGTTTGGCGCCTTGAAGTACGAGGGGGATCAAATGTCGGTACTGACGATACTCTGCGATGGAGCTGTGGCCGTATCTGACTTGTCGAGGCCATATAATCGTCCTCTTTCTCAGATTCGTCAGATGAGATCGTTGACGAAGGCATCCAAACGCTGTACTCGTTTTTGGACTGCGAAAGAGTGGATTGGCTCGAGAACGAGCTCAAAGTGGTCCCAGTATTGGACCTCGACGTCTGATGAATAGGTCGCTCTGGATTAACTCGGGTCTCTTTCTCAAGAGGGAAATGTAACGAAGACCGAGATGAGCTGGGTGACATAGGCGGAGACGATCTGTGGCGTGTTGCTTTTGATCTTCGCAGGCCAGAGACATCTGCCGAACACACATCACTGACAACGGACATCGACTCTCGAAGCTGTGAGCTAGGCAGGGCAGAGGCCCTTTGAACCTCTCTGGGGCTTGAGGGGACAGATTCATGTTGTGGTCTGCTGTCTGGCATGGACGGATCAGACGCTCTGCCATAATCGGAGGCGGCCGTGGCTGCGTCCTTCACACCGTGGTCAGAAACCCAGCTCCTTGATGAAACCGGTCTTTCGCCGATCGGTATCTCGATTTCTTTGGTCCAATCACCACTTCGACGCGCAGGGCTCGCAACAGGTGATATAGCCCCTTGTGATTGGTAGCTCAAAGGTTTCTGAAGATTAGCAAGGAAGCTAGATTGCCTTGCCAGAGATGGAGGAACAGGGCTGAGCCCAAGCATATCCACCCACTCAGGCCCTGTGGACTCATCACCGGCGTGTAAGGACAAGAGTTCATGCCAGTCCTGACCGTTAGAGTTCCGTCCCCGAATCATCATGACTATATCTCCGGGACCAGTACCAGCTCTTGCAGAAACAGTATTTCTGCTCAAAGGAGGGAAGAGCAGCCAGCGGCCTGTGTCTGAGACTTCGCAGATGAGGACATCTCCACCGTTTCCTCGACCTGGAGAGTCATCGCGTATCACAATCTCAATCCTGCAATCCAACTGCTGACCGCTGGAGTGGATGATATTCAAGTCGAAGTAGTCTCTTGCATGGACACATCGAGTGGCATCGATGCTCACACCTTTGAGTAGGGCGAGACTCTGTGGATCTCTGGCGCGAGTGGGATCGATGCCCGCTGCCGCCTCATCTTCTAGACGAGCCCGTTCCTCGTTGGATCTCCGGCGGGCCTCTGTCACCAGCTCTTGGTACTTGTCGGACATTGTACTCGCCAAAGAGGATGGGGCAAGGAAGTTGATGCCCTAGACTTGTCAGTATCTCGACAACACGTAGTAAGTAGTGAATCTTGTTCATATATACCTTGAACGTTTTGGCGAGGTACTTGAGACGTACAAGGGGCCTCTTGAGTAAAAACGCAACATCCACTCTCTCGCCATCGCCATTGATTAAGTCGCCATCGCCGTTCCTTAGCAGCCCGTCGTCCCACCGACTACTAGAGTTAGTGTCAGCAGGTGCAAGATTGACCACGACATCCTGGAATCCCATCCTCCACGCCTTTAGATAGTCTGAGTAAATGCGAGTAGCTCCTTGAGCCCATGACAAAAGCGCACTGTTATCACTCTTCGGAACTCGACGATGGTGCGCTTTTAAACGTTCAAGAGCAACGCCCATATCTACGATAGGCTTCGTGATAGTCGCGTCATCTGTAGCGGAACGACCGAATAGACCAGCAGCAACTGCTGAGTCTGACTTGGAAAGGACGCATGACAGAAGGACAGGAATAACTCCATCCACCAAGGTGCGAAGTTCCCGCTGATATTTGACTTCATCTGCGGTAAATTCGTTCCAGAGATCTTGAAGCGTTGCCTTCTCGAGTCTCGTCCGGTTGGTCCTTATACTACGAGCTGAGACAATGCTCTTAGCATCACCCATGGGCAGTGATAGAACAGACATGAGGTCATCATGGCGAGTCAATCTACGCTTGAGCCCACTGGTGCTTCTCATGGATCCGGGATGCTCCGGCACGATTGTATCTTGCTCGGAAACCTCTGATAGGGTTGCAGTCTCTTGCAACGTCTCCGCTGAAGCGATGGTGGACAATCGTTTCCCAGTCGTGGGGAATCGGCGCCGAAGATTTGCACCTGGCGCGTGTTTGCTCATATGAACGTCTGGAGGCAAGGTGTTGATAGGTACTGAAGATGTAGCATAAGACAAATCCTCACTGCAAAAGCTTGGGGGTGTAGACTCAGATATGGTACCAAGAGTCTCCTTCGGTCCAAGAACTTGTTCGGAAGGGCTTCGAGATGCGATTCGACCAGTAGCTTCTCTGTCGTTGTTATGAACACCTGGAGCAGCGGAGTCCTTCCGCTTGGATAGGTCCTCTTTGCTCGATCTCTTTTCCGACCGGCGTCGTGGTGCTGCAGTAACTCTATCATCGTCCTTGTGTTGCACAGAGTTGTCCGAAATGAACGGATCAGGGGTACCACCAAGCCATGCTTCGATCCTGTTCCCAAAGACTGGCACTGTCGCGGGTGCTGCGTTGGAATGAGACTGTCCAACAAAGTTTTCCGCTTTTGGATTATCGACTGAGACGTCTTTCGGATCAAGCGTTTGTGGAACAGTAGATGCCACTCGTGGTTGCTTTCGAGTTCGAGCATTTCGAGTGCTGATACTGTCATCCGGGTCTAAAGTCTGCGCAATGGACCTGTTGTCCGTCTCTGCTTCAGAAGCCGTGGGCGAACCATGGCGGCGACGTAACCTGCGTCGACGGTCCGAATTGTCGCGGCTTACTTCGCGAGCACTCCTTCTGTCTTTGTCTTTTCTTGGCTCATCTTTGATGATCTGGTCGAGTTCATGTCGTGATGTACGCTGTTTCGAGCCGCCTGAGCTGTTGGGTCGATCACTGTCGCTTTTGGGTGTGCGTTCCTTGGGACGTGTGCTGGGGGTTTCTTTCATAGGTGTCACTCGGATACCGTCGTCATCTGGTCTCATGGGCCTAACTCTGATGCCATCGTCGTCCTTCTTTAACTTCGGAGAAGGCTCATCAGTCTTGTACACGGTAGTTCTCTTGATGGTATATGATTTGGGGTCCGACTTGGGCGTGGCATGTGGTGTTTTGGTAGGTGAGCGGTCTTTGCGCCAGTGAGCATCACTGACCACACGCTTTATTGGCGCGCCAGCATGTTTAATATCCGAATCCAGGTCGTTCCGAGGGGTACTCTTCTTTCGGATACAAGCTTGTCGCTCTGCGTCCAGCTCTCGGGGCGTCAAAGGTGATTTGGTTGGAGATGACTGTCGGCCTCTCTTGTCTGAGTCCGTCCGAGGCTTATCCTGTGGGGGCTTACTCGTCCTTTTGGCTGGCTTGATTGCCTCGGATCCGTTGTCGTACTCGACCGTAATCACATTGTCATCATCTTTTGCAAGCGCGACTCCGGCGCTGTCAGCCTGCCATTTGCAAACTCGTTGGCGAACTTTCTCCGTATCGTATGGGCCGGTTTGCTTCCCGATGTCAAGGTCGCCTTTCTTCATGTGTGATCCCGTGCTTTGAATCGACAGTTCCGTATTGAAGGGATTAACTATGTGCCAGGTGTGTCGCTACTGGGGATTGGCGATCAGGGACAATGTACATGGAGAAGGTTGCTCAATTGCGGAATTGAGTATCAGTCTAGGCCAGAGCGAGCAATTGTTGCATGAATCTACCTGGCGACACTGATGTGCGCCTGCGGAAAAAGTGATTCGAGGGTTTGGGCAGTGAGGTTGTGCTATCAAACATGTCAGCAGTCATCGCACACTCAATTGCTCATGATCGGTTTCGATATGCATACGGTTTCAACGGCGAACGTGGAGAGAGCTGGACCCTGACGGCATGTGGCATGTGTCAAACGGCGGGGAAAATGGTCCTTTGTTGTCACAGCACTTCAGGCCTGACCGAGTACAGTGATTGACGATAGAGCTCGTGAACGGAGCAAAACCTGGACGGCGCATGGACTGTGGATGAGGGCGAGGCTTTGTGTTTACACACCCCGGGTCGGAAGGTGCGACCGCCAGCCGCGCATCCACTCAATCCCAGCCCTTCGCAAACGAGACCACTAATTAACTACCTGATGCATCTGCATCTTTTGCCTTTTCCTGCCGGACAACCTGGCTAAACCTGATCCAAGCCTACCTGCAACAGTGCACTCGTTCTCGACAATTCTTTAGTGATATATCATCCGACTTTGATATGTTCTTTCTGACACGGTCGCACATCACCAATTCCTTGACAACACACCGGGTGGCAGAAAATGTCTGTGCGTATCTAAAAGGTCGACAGTCCAGCTTTGATCTGATTAAATATATGCAACTACACATTAGCTCATTCTCTCTGTCGACACACACTCCCTCGCATTCTATTAATCGCCTTAGATGGTCTTTTTCGAGTCTTGAGACGCCTGGACTTGTCGAATGGCGTCCGCGCTGGTCCTGATACTATTGTATAAGAGTACTGCATCACTGTCAACAATGTCCGATCCCAACAACAAACTGCCGATCCAAAGTACTTACCACCAGGTATCACAATCCAGAAAAAGTTGGCACCAAAGTAGTATCCCCAGAAGTAGTACGCCTCTGGTCGCGAATACTCGATGCCTAGGTAGTAGTGATCTGCCATACTGGTTGCATAGTACAGCATGTCACCATAGCATTGCCCAAGACTCACTGCCGCTTGCAATGGGTGCCTCAATGGATGATCGATTGCAATCAGCACCGCAACTACAAAGCTCAATGGGCCCCAAAGTACCTACGGCGAGTTTCTTAGTTATGCCGCTGCTACCGAATGAACGAGGAAGAGGGTCAGAGCAAAACTTACAGCAGTCATAGCCTCAACACAGAAGACAAATGTATTTTGTGTCAAGTATCTCGAGTCCGACAATGCGTACTCCTTCCACAGCTGCCCGAAGAAAGTCTGCAACCCTCCCAAATTCGCGTTGTTGTACGCAAAATAGCCTACAAGAACAGTCAATCTTCTTGGTTGCGCTCCAGCAACCACGTTTTGGACGCACCTTCAAAGAACAAGTGTATGCATCCACACAGCACAAACCACATGACCGTGAGCAGTTCAGAGGTAGGCAATCTTGGATTCACCTTTTTGACAGCGAGATATGTCAGCCCAAAGATGGCAATGCATCCGGCTACGAAAGAGCCCAAGAGCGACAAAACAGTAGATTCATTGGCCGAATAACCGACAATGGTTGCATCTGATGGATAGTAGGGGTGTGCGGCCTCATAGCCAGTCATGTTGTTCATCAAAGCCTGGAGAGGTAAAGATATAGTAGAGTCCCCAGAGCCCGCCATTGGACACAGAGAAGCCTTGTTGAGCAGATGGCAAAAGGAAAGAGACCAGAGACGAGAGTCGAATGGAAGGAAGTCCAAGGACAAAAAGAACATCAGTTTCGATGAGACCCGAGATCATAATTGCCGGTCAAGGCACCCAACACACAACGGCGTGTATTCAATCATAAAATCACTTCAAACAATGATGACGAATCGACGATACCATCACTCGACCATTTTGCACGCTATGGATCAAGGTTGACAAATCGGAAGGACAGGGAATGTGATCGGCCCGCGAAGGTGCCTGAGATCGATCGGATGGGGCTTGATAATGCGCCACGCTGATCAGATCATGGGAATTGCTGAACTCCATACCGTCAGGTCTTGTGATTTCTCATAGGGAGCACAGAAGCAGAAACAAGAAGCCGGTGTACGAGTAGGTATCATTGTCTCGAAATTGTTTGCTGCGAGAGAATCTTTTGCAACCCCAGGTTTGAACGGGCAGATGTCATTGCGCATGGCTGGGATTCCCGGAGAGGAGGTCCGTCGACTGGTATTTAGGTCGAATCAAAGAAGACTTCTCTCACCACATTCTGGGGATCTGTCACAAATGTAGCTTCAGAAATGCACAATCGTGTTCAGTCCGAGTGTCATGCCAATCGAAAGCGTGACAAGCATATCGTCACTATGGTCGGCCGCGCTGACCACGAAAGCACCTTGTGTCTCCGCAACCTGCAAGTTCGAAGATCTGAATGTAAACGCACAGCTGCAGCGTTTTGCTGCGGAGTGCACGAGATATAAGACAGTTTCCGTGACCAATGCCGATATTCTGTTGAAATCCTAGAGTTGGCATAAACGAAACGGAAGAGGCCTCATCAAGGAGGGCGAAAAGATGTGCATAAAAGTGGTCATTTCCAACGCTCAAACTGCACTGTATCCGCCACGACTGCTATGACCCTGAACCATACCAACGATTGAACGTCCCCAGTCCTTGACAGTATAAGGGAACTCCCGCCAGAAATCGGCATGGGGAACAGAGTCAAAGCCTTCTGCGCCGTACTTGCTGCGGTTCAAGAAAGAACCCATGATCAAGTACGTTGCGATCAGCAAAAAGGCGCTGTAAGGAACATTAGCAAAAGCGCAGTTTCGAGGATCAGCGAATCTTACATGATAAGGAACCAGGTGAAAAAGCCCCAGTGACTGCTGGACTTGTTGCCAGAAGAGGGCTTGTGTTCTGTCATGCCTTCGCAGGCGTATTTTGTCTTCCACTGCAACCGCAGGACATCAAACTCATTATCACCCTCTCCCTCGGACTTGTAGCTGACGAGCTGAAGACTTGCATCCTCGGCAGGCTTTTCCTTGTCGTCCTTCTTATCATCCGTATCGTCGCGCATCAGCAAGCCTGCAACATTTTCCTCCTCAAGCTTATCGCGCGAGTCACCCTCAGCACCCTCAAGTCCGGTTCTGTTGCGATCACATTGGAACTCGATAATTGCCTTTTGCTGGCGACCATTGGACTTTTCGAACGGGTATTTTCCTCCGTGTAGCTCAACTCTTAAGCCTTCCTTGTTCGCATCATCGTGGGAGGCTGAGTTCTTCAGGCGGGTCCACTCCGGGTCCAGGAATCTGCCATGAGAGCCTGCATACTGGCCGGCGATAGGGATGACTCTCCTGATGGTACTAGAGTTGTCGGCAAGATTGTAGTCGTATTCAATACCACAAGCTATGACGCATGAGCACCAGAAATAAGAACAGAGGTAGAGTTACAAACCGTATGTGCCAGTCTGGCATTCGTTGTCTTTGGGGACGCCTTTTGTCCTCTTGAGCGGGTTACAGATGTCGATGGTAAAGGTGGTGTTGGAAAGGCTCGGGGGCGTTTCTTCGATCAGATGCACAGCATGGGGACCGGCAAGTTCGGAAAGGTCGAAGTGCTGGTCTTTGACCAAGACGTCCTTGCAATCAAGGGTGATAGCACTGGTGGAAGTTGCGGAGAGGAGAATCAAAGCGGGTAACGACCCGAGCATGCCGCGTGCCCACATGGTTCTGAGGACTTGTCAGAAAAGGTCGCCGATGTGGATTTCCGCAAAGTAGATGGACCGCCTGCGGTAAGACGGGCGAAACAGAAGGGCAGAGAAAGAAGGAGAAGGGGAAAGTATGAGCTGTATAGGAAATTAGAGGAGATTGGAGATTGGAGATTGGAGATCGGAGAGAGTGACAAGACGGCAAGATGGCGCGCCAAGAGCTGGCCGGGACCCGCAATGAGGAGGGAGGAGAGTGCTCTCTCTAGACTCTAGCATCACACCTGTGTCCTCCCACATCTGCCACGACCAAGGCATACACCCAACACGCACCATGTCTCGTCATGCTCGCATCGAAGAAGTGTCGGACAGCGACTCGGAGCCGTCCGAGATGGATCCCTCGGACTTTGATCCTGGCCTTATGCAGTCCATCATCCAGCCCGCCAACATTCCATCCACTGCGCCTCAGCAATCGCAACAGCAGCAACCTGTCCTACAGCCTCACTTTCCTGGCCGTCCCCCGCCAGATCAGAACGCCGAACTCGAGCGTACCAAGCACTACCAATGTCTATACCCCATCTACTTCGATTCAACTCGCTCGCGCGCCGAAGGAAGAAGGGTTGGAAAGAATGAGGCTGTCGCAAACCCCCTAGCCCAGGACATCGCCAATGCCTGCTCGCAGCTACCTGTCGGTGGCCGCGTTGTCTTCGAGCCTGCAAAGACACATCCCAAGGATTGGGCGAACCCTGGCCGCGTGCGTGTCTTGGTCAAGGAGGATGGCAAGCCCTCAGGGAACGGTTCCATCAAGAACAGTGCGCCATCCAGCTGACTCCACGTGAACGTCCCAGAACTAACCTCACACAGAGCATCAACTATACAAACTAGTCGCCGATTACCTACGGGCACATCCCACCACAGAAGAGTCGCCCATGCGTATGCGCATTGCCGGCCTTCCACCACCGACCAAACCCATCCCGCCGCCAGCTGCACCTAAAGGTTGGAAGATGGGTACGATATTACCATTACATTCGCCCGCTCTGAGCGGTGGAGGCGTCAACGAAAACTACTTTAAGGATATGATGCAGGAAATGCAAGGCATGCAGGGCCAGCCAGGTATGCCAACCCTGCCCGCCGGTATGGAAAGCATGTTTGGCGGAGGCTCCCCTGCGCCTGAGCCACCCGTTTCAAAGAAGAAGGACAAAAAGAAATCCAAAGCCTAAACGCCTAGCCAGTTCCTGGAATGCCCAAACACCTCACACCTTTCTAATATACATAATCTTGACATGAACGCTTGATATGAACATTTACGACGTCTTGATGACCTTGGGTGGGGTCATGGGCAGCTCGGTCTTGAACACCCAATCCCAGAAGCGGCTGGTGACACCAAAGCCGTTCTCGTAATCGGCAAAGTGGTGCGCCAAGTGGTACTTCTTCAGCTCGCGCCAGTAAGCAGGGAGGCTACAAACACGTCAGTTCGAATCTTCACGAGTTAAAGAGTGATGCGACTCACGTCTTGTGATGCAAGAAGTAATGCGTCAGATCGTAGCAAATGTATCCAAAAATACCACCACAGAAAACCGCAGTGGCAGCGTTCCAGTCGTAGAAAAAGACAGCGTGTGCGAGATACCAGAAGGGTGTGGCGAGAACGAGGAAGAGTGTTGGTGGCATAACCAGACGCAGTCTATCCATAGGTAGGTAGTGGTGAATGCCGTGAAGTAAGAAATGCAGAGTAAGGCCAACGCGATTGTCAGGTAGGTATTGGTCCAGATGGAACAGGAAGCGGTGCAAGACGTACTCGACCAGCGTCCAGATGCAGAGGCCAGTGATCCAGTAGGAAGTAAGACCAACAGTGGAAAGTCCTTGACTGGAGAGGTAGGTGCCGTAGGCGACGGGAGGCACCCAAACGGTAGGTACAACCCACCAGGGCGTCTTGCTCAGGGGCTCGAGGAAGTTGCCGAACAGAGGGGCGCTGTCTCCACCCTTGTAGTGACGGGGACGGTGGACTTGTTCAAGGTAAAAATCCTTGGTGAAACCACCCCTCCATACCTGCATCAAGAGAGGCTTGTTGAGGTCGAGGAACTTGTGTGTGCGGTAATCAGATGAAGCATCCGTCTCTTTAGACAAGTCTTCTTCGCAAGACATTCCAGTGTTCTCGTACAAGGGCTGGCTGACGCCGTCTTTGCGCAGCTGCTCGGCGCCAGCCTCTGAAGGCGGAAGGGGTACAATGTCGGCTGGGTGGGTGCTATTGGTGACGGACTTCATGATAGGCTCGGTGGCAACAAAGCCGACGAGGTAGTCGTCCAGAATCTCCCAGGCAGATTCCGAGTGGAAATGGGAAGCCGTGTCGTCCATAATGTCCTTGACATCCTTGCCGCCATAATCAACAATCAGGTCGCCGCCGCCGGGATGATCCTCGAGGAAAGGAGTAATGTCGTAGACCTTTGTGCCGACAGTGACATAACAGGACTTGGAGGTGTTATGCGCGGCGACGTCGGCCTGAGGAATGGTGGGCAATGTTCTACCAGGCATTGTGTCGCAAAGAGCCGATCAGGTGTATGCCGGAGAGCGGCGGGCGGAGCGAATTGGATAGAGAAGAGAACAGGCCTTTGATGGATACGGCGATTGGCGATTAGAAGTCAAAAACAAATTGAGAGTGGAAAGAGGAAGATATAAGAGTCTCCTGAAAACGTAGGCAACAAGGTTGAAAACTAAGTGAGGTGATGGGTGGCGTGCCATGTGAGGACCCTTCTCAGGGAAATTGAAATCGGACCCAAACATCTCGCTCGGGCCGCAGCTTTCCGCTGACTCTTGCCGCTTCGTCCGCTCTTTACTGTTTACAGTATCAAATGCACATCTGCCTTGCTTCAGCTTGTCCGCCACTATTGGAGTCTTGCGGAGAGGGTCGCCGTCCTCGACAACTCGATCGTCGCATGGTAGTTTTGCAGGTCTTGTTTCTGCTCGAGAAGGCGATTACCGTTTGCTCTCATTTGTTTTTGCAGATGGAACTAGAGCGCTTCGCCAAGCAAGCTTCGCGACTTCCCTCGGATTGAATTTGCTGAGCTGCCGCCTCTCCTCTCTCTTCACTGCCGACAGCTATTATCATTTTTGATCTTGATTCCGTGTATATCCATCGTCTTCATACTGCCTATCACACTCCAATCAGAACCCACTGCATCTTTCAGCCCAACACGCGTGCCAATCACTGAAGCGCATCCACGCCGCAAGTCAGCGCAAGCCTTTGCTCCACTTAGTTTTCTTACCAACCAGACACTATGGGCGCCCTAGACATCTCCGTCGAAGAACTCCTCGAATCTGCACAGAGAGACGCTTCCGCCCAAGAAGCTCAGAATGCCACCACCAACAAGGATGATGATGGTGCCCGCTCCCGTCGCGGCACCACAGCTGATGTCGACATGAAAGACTCGGACAACGTCTCTGCTAACGGAAGCACCCGTAGTAGACGTAGAGACCGCAGTGGTGACCGCTCTTCACGCCGCCCTGATTCGCGCGATCGTCGTGAGCGCTATCGCTCCAGCGGTGGTGACTTTTACCGCGGAAACGGTCGTAACAGAACTAGATCCCCCTCAGACGACGACAGATACTACCGTCCTTCTGATCGCTCCCGCAGAGACGACGACCGCCCACGCCGTCGCGACAGAGAGCGTGGTGACCGCCGTTCGCCCCGTCGTGATCGCGGCGACTCATACCGTGGTGGACGCGCTGCTCGTGATAGATCTCCCCCTCGCCAAAGAACTCCCGAGCCCACCGACGACGAGCGTGATCGTCGCACAGTCTTTGTTCAACAACTCGCCGCTCGTCTACGCACCAAAGAGCTCGAAGCATTCTTTGCTCAAATTGGTCCGGTCAAGGAGGCTCAGATCGTCAAAGACCGTGTCAGTGGTCGCAGCAAAGGTGTTGGATACGTGGAATTCAAGGAAGAAGAGTCGGTTCAGAAGGCACTTGGCTTGACCGGTCAGAAGCTACTTGGTATCCCCGTCATTGTACAACTCACAGAAGCTGAGAAGAATCGCCAGGCTCGTGTAGCAACTGGCCAGCCCACGCAATCTAACGGCATACCTTTCCACAGGCTTTATGTTGGTAACATCCATTTCTCCGTCACCGAGGAAGATTTACGCGACGTCTTTTCGCCATTTGGTGAGCTCGAGTTTGTCCAATTGCAGAAGGAGGAGAACGGACGCAGCAAGGGTTATGGTTTTGTGCAGTATGTTACCAAGACCACCTAACATTTGCTGCTTATGCTGACCATTCTAGATATGTTGATCCCGCTCACGCAAAGGCAGCACTCGCCGACATGAATGGTTTCGAAATCGCCGGTCGCCCCATCCGCGTCGGTCTTGGTAGCGACAAATTCACCCCTGAGTCCACCGCAAGCTTATTGCAACGCTTTGGTAGCCAGAACCAGGCTGCTCAATTCCAAGGATCGTCTTTCTCTGGCGCTGGAGGCCGTGGTGCGCATGCTGGTGGTAACAACAACTTTGATCGTGCCGGCGCCCGCGAAGAAAAGGGTACTGGCGGTGCCAGTGCTCTTGACGACGCCGATGTCGGTGGCGTCAACTTTAACAACTTCAGCAGAGACTCCCTTATGCGCAAGTTGGCTCGTACTGAAGACCCTGCTCCACAGACTCAGGCCGCTTCCTCCCGCCCTCATGCCGATGCCAAAAAGAATGTCCTGCACACTCCCGCCCCCAGCCGCTGTATTGTTGTGAAGAATGCCTATGACGAAGCCACGTAAGTTTCGTTCTTCTCGCTCTATCTGACCTATATGTTGACATGTCTACCAGGCAAACCGACCCCCATTGGGCCAAAGACCTCGAGGAAGATTTCAAGGAAGAATGCAGTTCCAAATACGGCAAAGTCGTTCATATCGGTGTCTTCCGCGACAGTTCTGACGGCGAGATTTATGTCAAGTTTGCCGACATTGCTGGAGGCGATAGTGCCCTCAAGGGCCTCAACGGCAGGTACTTCGATGGCCGCACGCTGACGGCCACGCCAGTTGTTGATGCTGTCTACAACATGAATTTCCCCAAAGCTGCCAGCCTCTAGGAGTTGCCTGTCATACTAAGGAGAGAAAAGGATACTCGATGAAAAGAAAAACCATACGATGGTTCATAACTAGTGCTGACGGCGCAGATTGCGTTCTCCCACCCGAGCTAATGCTCATGGCCCACATTGGATTATGTCTGCTCAATCAAGGTATAGCCACAGCACAACTTCTTCGTCGCTTCTCATTAAGAATTGCGCACTGCTGAGCCAACAGCCCTACAGTCTATTCCGACTCATTCTGACTCGGTCTTACCCTTCTCACATAGCGTCTAGTTTGAGAGTGTTCATACGATGTTATTGCGGGAAGCAGAAAGTTCTGGCGTTCTAACGAAATGCATTCCAAGAGCATGGCAACAAAATGATTGGCAGGAGCGAGAGAACAGAAGGAAATATGAACAAAGAAAGACAGCTTGACAATGTATCTCGATTGCATAGCGAAACACAACCTGTGAATATTTCTGCACGACCACTCCTCTTTACCTATTGCCATTTTCGGTCAACTCTGTGGTACTTGAGCACCTCTATGGTGTGTGCATGTTCCCTTTTTACTTGTTTCCTCCCTCGCTCACAGTCATCTTCTCAATCCTTCTTCTCCAGAGAGCACCGACACCCCTGTCGCCGCCCAATCTAGCCAAGGTAGGCACAGGACTCAGGCCGTCCTTGGAACGATCGGCGGTAGAACGTTTAGGTGAAGCAGGGTAGATAGGGAACGGTACAGCTTCTTTAGGTGGACTGCTATCACTTTCCGCACGCCGCCAATTAAAGAGACGAAATGGTAAATCAGGGGGTAGTCCTGCAGTGTCGTGGCTTGGCGGAGAGAAAGGAGAGGAGCTGCCATCCAGGAAGGGATTTGTGACACACTCCGAATATGAGGACGAGGGCGGGTTTGGCGAAGGCGTTTTGATCGTATCTGGGGAGATGATCTTTAGGGAGGTTGTACTGGTGGGACGATGACGTGGTGTCAAGTTGGTAGAATCTTTTCGACTTGCTGTACTAACGATGCTTGCATCGAGAAGGATGTTCCTCTCCTCCCAAGTTTCTGACTGGACTTCAGGCTGACATTGTCTTCGAATTGGCTGATTGGACTGGGGTGGGGGTGCGGGCGACAACGAGGCAGAAGGAAGGCAATGCTGAGGGGCGGGTGAGCTCTGAGTAGAGTAGTATTGTTCAGGCGAGTACAGACCAGTGGAAGGATCGTGGGCCGAGATCGGTTCAGGAGGGAGCTGTTCGGGCGAGTAACGTTCAGAGACTTGCTGCCCTACTGTGACAGCTCTTTGGCGACTGTGACCTTCGCCTAAATGCTGTTTTTTGCCTCCTCCAATGGTGTTCAACCCAGTTCCATCAGAATCTTGGTGACCGGTTGTGGCAGCCGTCTGGCGACTGGACACTCTCTTTGGCTGCACATACGGCATGCCTCCTAGCCCAAGATTTCTGTCCGGTCGCTCGCTCGTAGCCTCCTTTCGCTGACGAGCCCACCTTCTAGCTTCCCGGAGTTTCGTGCCCATCTTGTCCATTTTGGCGAGAGCAGTATCGACACAGTCGACATCGCCCACGATATACCTCACCCACTCGCGACAAAAGCAGACACGAGTACTGAGCATATCCGATCTTCGCATCGAACCAAGCAGCAAGGCACCTAGGGCCATGATAACCTCCAGATTTCCTCCCATTCGTGCCAGAATGCAGGCCACGCAGCCGTCAGTCTGATATCCGTATTTGGGAGTAGGCAACCGATTGAACTTTTGCATGAAGTCGGCAGATGAAAGCCATAGCGCTTGTATCTCATCCATCAAGGCAAGCTGCTCGGTTTGAGAAGCTGACAAGCCTCCAGCGAGTGCAACAGACTGCCAGATCTCCTGGGTCCTGGTCTCAACTTCGTACCGCAAGGCGGCAAAGATGTCTTCTAATGGCTTAGCGTTGAGACGGCGATGGAGGCTGCACAAGCTGTGGTTGATGGACCAGGGTAGGAAAGATGGGAGTGTAGTAGCAGCTCTCAGCTTGGAGCCGAGAAGGGCCATGCGTTCGTTAGTGTGAGACACGTAAGTTGTCCAGACGGCTCCATCTCGAGGAGTGCTGATAGGCGGACCGTGGCAAAGGACAGAGGCCAGTTGGCTGACTTCGAAAGGAAGGAGGTCAGCGTAGCTTCTGGCACGACGGTGTGTCGGCAACATTGGTGGAGGTGCGTGCCGACGGCGAGGAATCCATCGTGCCGGTCGGTCGAGAGAAGGCGATCGAGTGAACGAGAGGTAGGAAAGAGAGGAAGATGTCGACGCCGCTGAAGAAGCTCGTTGGTGGTCGCTGAAATGGTCTGTCATGTTCTCGATGATCATGGTTGTGATGACAGGATGATCGTTTGTTGTTCGAGCGTGAAGTTACAAGATGGGGTTGCCAGTGCGAAGTTGTCGTCAATGACAAAGTTTGAATCTATGCTGGACATGCGTGCCGTCTAGAGATGCGATTCGAGTGCTTCAGGTTCGAATTTGATTAGGAGAGTTGGAAGACAATATCTTCGTGAGGACGTAGATGAAATACGCTGTGGTCCAGAGTCAGCTACCTCCACTCGAAGTTTCGCGTCCACATTTCTACAGAAATGTGTAGCATACTTGGGCTCAAAAACAAAGACAAAGACTCGCCCTGTCTTGGGTATTCTTCGAGACCCGAGTCGAATATTCCAACTCTTTTTGCCGTCATCGGGACCCGGCTAGCATTTTCTATCCGATACACATGTCTTCCTTTGACCTCGTCTATGAACTGTGTGTCTACAGACTTCTGCAACAACGTGGACTTAAAATCTCCGTCAAATTGTGACACGGGTATTGAAGAGAACGTTTCAAGCCCATAGGGCATAATCATAGTATATGAGATACCTATCTTGACAATTGCTACCCATCCTTTCGCCCCGTACCATGCATCACACAACTCCTGAGACGCTCTTGCTTAATTTGATGGGCCCTTTGGCACGAAAACACTTAGCGCGCTAGTATCGCCCAGACGCAGAAGAAACAAGATATGATCAAGGGACAGACGCTCGCTACGTCTGTCACAATGCAAGCAAAAACGAAAGTACCAATCAAAATGATTCAAACTTTTCTTAAGTAGAGGGTCATGACTCTGCATTTCAGCTGTGCCGATATCTGCAGGAGCGTCGTTGAATCGGCACCAAGTCAACCTCAGGAATTTACTCCTGATGGTGCGATGAAGTGTGATTCTAGTCGAAGGTTACAAGAGGGGGACGCGAACCGGGTATTTCTACTCGAGGTTGGTGTTCCTGCCCCGCAACATCATTTGGTTCGTTTATTCAACACAGGAGGACGAAAAATGCCTCGCGAGAAGTGTGAGTGTGGGTGTGGCGTAAAACATGTCTCAGCGTCCAGGAACGGTCCAAGCATTGAAACTCTGCATTGAGCTTGACCGCACTTGGTGCCCGTATTGCATAGGGTTGGCGCTGACGCAGAAAGAGCAGACGTATGCATGTTGTGAGGGATCGAGACCAACGCAACCAGAGTGCGAATACATGGCACAGAGGTTGCATTGGATCATCCTACCATCGTCAAATGGAATTTGGCAAATGCATCGTGTCATGGCACTCATGTCGTTCGTGAATTGTTGTTGTTGTTGTTGTGCGGGAGGAGCAAAAGAAACGGGGGTGTAATCCATGGTGAAGGAGCCGCGAGGATCAAAGACGGGCGCTGTTGAGGTTGCCGTTGGATAGCTGACACTATGCGACTTTGCGTGTGTATGTGTGTATCCTTGGTTGTTTGGAGGCAGTTGCTGGGTCTGTATCTGTTGGACATGCTGCATGTGTTGGGGCCTCTGTGGCCGAGGTTGCTGTATCTGTTGAGCTTGGACGGATAATTGTGGTTCTGGCGGTTGGTGTGTTTGCTGTAGTTGGTGTACTTGCTGTAGCTGATGAGGACGTTGTGGTTGTGACATCTGTCGGGGTCTTGAGACGGTGGAAGGCATGGTATCTGAACGGACGGCGCGATTGACTTGAACTGTGATACAATCAGTATAAGCTTGGCTGAAAGGTCAACGGCCTGGCTTACCGGGTGGAGAGACGCGGTTTACAGCGGCCTGGCGAAGGGCGGATCCAGCGTCGGTCTGCGTGTACATGTCGTCCTTGTTGAGATCCATGGCGGCCAGATTTTCGAATGAGCTGTTCAACGATGACAGAGTGTTGCGCCTGCTTTGCACGCTCGATGGTCGCTGCTGCTTCTTGGCGCTTCCCTGACGTCTAAGTTGAATGGCGGCGGCATAGGCAGCTTTGCACGGCGTTTTCAGGGAAGCCGTCGAGTTGGAACGGTGCAGCTGCGCCATTTCAAGGTTCTCGGACGACTTGTCGAGCCTCGCCATTTTGGCCGATCGCTCTTGTCCAGCATTGCTCTGGGCAAGGGAATCGTGGCGGTTGGGCCACTTGTTAGCTGATACAGTGTCCGAGTCGCTATCTGAGTCGTCCCATAGATTAGGGTATTTGTCCTTGATTGACTGCGTGTCCTTTCTCGGCTGGGTGGGGCTTTCCTCGATAACTCTGGTCTCTGTCCTTGCCGTGCCGTTGGCATCGATGGTTAGGACGACAGATGTACGAAGCTGAGGCCGCAACGTTTCGGCAATCGAGGACAGAGAACCCCGAGCTATTCGCTTCAAGGGAGAGGACCGACGCGAGAGATTACAAACGGAATTGCTCCGAGCAAGGGAGGCTGCTGTATCGGGATTGTTCGACCCCAAGTTGGGACTCGGCTTTAGAAAATTGCCTACGGTGTTGCTTCGCTGCAGACCACCGGTCTTGACAGGCGAGGCAGGACCCGAGGTCGAAGGGAAGGCAGGGGCCAGACACGGCTTCTCGGGTGACACAGGCCGCACTTGAGGAATGCTAGGGAAGTGAGTGCTGACAGGGGACGAGTACAGGTGGGTTGATTGCACGCTAGATGTTACGGATGGCTTCTTGATAGTCGTCGGGGTAGCATATGGCACGTTGTTGGAACTGGAGGAGCGCGTTATGACAGGACGTGACGGAGCCGATGACTGAGGAGGAGCACATTGGGAGGACTGGGGGAGGGCGGAGAATCGAGCAGACTGGGAGGATTGAGCGGACCAGTGTGAAAAAGGATCGTCGGCGTTGGCAGTCCAGGCAGGAGCGGACAGCGGGGCAGAAGCAGTTCCTGAGGGCTGGCTCCAAGAGTCGAAAGATTGCTGCGGGACGGTGAAGCTGAAGGCGGCAGCATTGAACTCGGGCTGGCGTAGGCTAGACGGGTCCGAGACGGAGTTGTCCAATCGCTGAGGCCTGCGTTTGATCGAGGAGCCACGGGTGGGAGGGGGAGTGTGCATCTGGAAGACCTGAGACTGGCTCTGGCTCTGGCTTTGGCCCTGCTCCTGGCCGTGTGCAAAGACCGGACTCGTGGCACATTCATATGGCTGGTAGGCGTGCTGTGCATGCTGATGGTGATGTTGATGTTGGTTGAGTTGCTGCGGATAGGCTACATAGCTCTGTGTGGTGCTGTCTGCCGATGTGGCCGTCGATGCTATCGAGTCTCTTTTCTGGTAGACATGGTCGTAAGTGGGAACTGCATCGTGAAAGTGCGTCTGCGTGGGTGTCGCGGCGTTGGCGTTGGCGTTGGCATTGTTGTTGTGGTCGTGGACATTGATGTCAAAGACGGTCGTGGTCGGGGTTGATGACGGCGTGAATTGCTGCCAGTCCCTGGACAAGGGTCGTGTCAGCCCTGGACAGGCATTTCGTGCCGCCTGCTTATGCTTGCATGTCGCTTGTCGACCTACCAGTTCATACTTGATCCTCTTGCTTCAAACTGGCTCATGTTTCCTCGCCGCAACAACAAAATACACGTGTAGAGCGAGTCGCTGTCAAACGGCAGGCCCAAGGGTGTATGTACGAAACCCTACGGTCCAGTCCGCTTCTACAAACGTCCCTTGCAGTCCGCCGACACATGCCACGCCCGCAGCGCACCAACAATCATCAAAGAGGCCCATAGCTTGCCCAGTGCCCACCGCGCAGCTGCCGAGACTGTCAGACCCGTTTGCACCTCTTGATTAGACTTCCGCCAAACGAGTCTGCTTCCGCCGCTCCGCGATGCCCACCGGCCACTGTTCCCTGGGTGCAGCCGTTGCCTTGTAAATCTTGTCTGCCTCAGGGTCCGTTCTGCGAGCCTGCGACCATATGACAATTGCGTCAGCCCTCTATGCTACGAACACCCTAAAATCGTCTACCTGTTCGTGCGAGGTACACCGCATGCCCATAGCAGACCTGCCCAGGTGACTAACGTACAATAGTCTACGCTCAAGACTGCATCTCTATGCCCTGTCTGCTCCAGCGCTCTCTCCTGATCATTACGTTACCACCGCCATCATCATTTGACCCCTTTTTTTTCATCCAGCCCGTGAATGCTGCTCTTGGCCCCAAACTACTGTTGGTGAGAAGCTTCTAGTAAAATGCAAAAGAGGTAAAATCCAAAAGCTTCCAAATTCGCCGCGCAGATGAGGCAGTCGCTAGCCAGGCACAGGCTGGGCTTTGCTCGCTTGAGCACGGTCGCCGTACCCACTGCCTTCCCATTCGGTCTCAACACTCCCAAGCCTGTAAGCCACCGCTGTCTTCTGTATCTGGTATTCTTATACGATCGCACGTGGCAGTGGCAGGGTTCTTGCCCTTTGCTCTGGAGTTGTCTTGATAGGGTTCGAAAAAGCCTCGGTTGGCTGCACCTGTTCCAAAGTCCCACTTCGATATCTCCAACCTCTTCCGTTTCTTCGCCCTGCACCTCAGCTTTCGGCCTAATGAGGAAGTGACTCTCTCCAGCCTATCTTGTTGGCTTTGCATGTCTATCTCGGCTGAAAAGTCCTCCAAGCTACTGGATTAGTAAACGGCGTCCGTATCTAGCAAATGTCAGATCGCTCGATCACCGATTCACCCAACCAAGCCCTCTGCAAAAGCGCCGGGCAATTGACTTCGACTGCTCGGACGGGATTATGCATGTGCGTTGCTCCGAGGCTCATAATCCCACACTATTCCCAAGACGAACTTCACGCCTGATCTCATTCACGGCACGTTTTCATGAACCCTCACTACTACTACGTGCACTCGCGGCTTGACTTCACGAGAGGAGAGTAGGCCATCTCCGAATGAGCAGTCGTTCATCAAGCTCTCGTAACACGGGAAGATTGGACGTTTACCCCTCATTCAACACCCTTTCTCCAGAGTCCAGCTTCGTGGCTCGGGTGACGACGATCTGCCGCTCCCCAGATCGACACTGCTCTTACCTCTGTTGAGGCTGCTTGGCTGCTCTATGCCGTACTATCCGTCTTGTAATTCACTCTGCCCGCAGATATTCGGTCAAGTTGCATGCGAGGATGGCTCGTCGCTCAAGCCTCCATCGTTCCTTTGCCAACATCTCCATTCTTGACACTTCACTCTCGCCGTTGGCTCCTTTGGTTGATGCTCTTCTGGAAGGCGATGGCACAGTTGGCACCAGATGCAAACGGGTACCACCCCAGCAAGAGTGCACGCGGCCACGAGAGAACTAACCGGAGTGACATCGATGCGCGATTCGTATTGGAAGAGGAGCATTCGCCTTTTCCATACTCTACATCGCATTCAAGTTCGCAGAGCCTCAAAGAAGTCATTGCTTTCGCTCCCGGTGACCAAGACAATCCCCACAACTGGTCTAATCGAAAAAAATCCTTCGTCGTGTTCAATGGAGTAGCTCTAGTCAGTGTGGGTTCTGTTCGGCGTGTTTGTGTTTCTAACAGAAATTCAGGTCATGTCTTCGACGATAGGGTCGTCGATAGCAGCAGGAGCGTCGCACCAATTTGCTACCTTCTTCAACATCACGAGCCAAGCGCAGCTGGTCTTGCCGACATCCTCGTACCTGGTCGGATACGTCGTTGGCCCGCTACTGTTCGGTCCGCTAAGTGAATACCATGGGCGGAAAAAGATCATGATACTCACTTTCGTAAGGACTCGTGTTTTTGATCAGTGTTTGACAGCTCTGACGATGCTCCGCACCTAGGCGCTATTTTCTGCTTTCACGTTGGGCTGTGCATTAGCACCCAACTTTGTTGGTCAGTCTTATCAGGCTCTGTTACCCAGCTTCGTCTGACTTTGCAGCTCTTTGTGTGTTTCGACTTTTAGTGGGTATAGGTGCTTCCTCGCCAATATCGGTGGTGGGTGGGTGAGCATGCAGATCCACAAACGTCTTGAAATGCCCGGACTGAACTCCCATGCTAGCATCTACGCAGACATCTACCCAGACCCTGTGACTCGAGGTCGAGCCCTGACAATCTTCATGACCGTAAGCCAGTTGCATTGCATATCGCCCCACTGAATAAAGAAGGACGCTGGTATCCAGAATCACGATATCTCCGAGACCAATTGACAGTCGCTATCTCTTGGCAGAGGGTCTTCTCGCAAAAGACTGAAGAGAACGATCACCAACGATCTTGATCTTCAGACGGTCACCTGCGTCTCGTACACACGCTTCTACCTCGTGGTAAACACGACTGGTCGCTGTGGAAGCTAGGAGTGTTGGGATTCTCGATACTAGCGTCCAAGCAATTTAAAGTCGAGCAGTGAGGAGCTAACCACTGGCGCAGGCAACGACGTTTGGCCCAATTCTAGGACCTATCATGTCAGGCTTCATCGCTGTCGTCTCCTGGAGATGGATCTTCTGGCTTTCGTTGATTATAGCAGGAGTGACGTGGCCGATCCTCTTGCTCAGCTCAGAAACTTACGCCCCCGTCATCCTTGTGACACGAGCACAGCGTCTTCGCAGAGAAAACAACAACCCCAACATCTTTGCACCGCTTGAACTAGAGCATCGTGACATGAGGCAACTGATCACCGTCGTACTTACGAGACCGGTCCGGATGTTTCTTTCCGAGGCTCTTGTGCTGTGCAGTTGCCTATACCTATCTTTTGTTTACGCGATCTTCTACATGTATTTCCAGGCCTACCCGACCATATTTGAGGGAATCTACCATTTCAACTCTGGTGAGGTTGGATTGACGTTCTTGCCAATCGGAGTCGGAGCCCTACTCGCGTGCGGTCTCTATCTATATTGGGATCGTGTTCTGGAAAGAGCAAAGGCGCGGGATCCGCCCGCTGCATGGTCGCAGAGTGAAGAGTATCGACGGCTCCCTCTGGCGTGCATTGGAGGCCCGCTGCTCATGCTCAGCTGCTTTTGGCTTGGATGTATGTGTAACGGAGATACATGTTCCATGAGCCCACAAACCATCAGGGTGATGCCCCCACCGCCTGCAGTCGTCGCAGGGCAGAAAAACAGAGTACCTGCAGCCTTAGAACATTCTCGTAGCGGTGCCAGTGTACTTTGTACCTTGCGACGTTCGGATAGTGCGACTGATGACCTCGTGGTCGTGTATCTTCTGTCCGCGATTAGCATCAACCTGACTGATACTTTCTTTCCAGGGACAGCTCGAGAGAGCATTCATTGGGCCGTGCCTGTCTTGTCCGCCTTGCCTTTTGGCATGGGGTTTCTGTTGCTCTTCATGTCTTTGATCAAGTAAGTCGCCTTGTCCGTCCAGGTATCCTGATCTTATCATCTGACCGGTTCATCTATAGCTACCTGGTAGATGCCTACGAGGTATTTGCTGCAAGTGCCATGGCAGCATCCGCTTGCTCAAGGAGCTTGTTCGGTGCAGTCTTGCCGTTCGCGGCAAGACCGATGTAAGTACATGTGATTCGAAAAAGGGTGTCCCCCTCTGAGCCTTCTAGCGGAGTGTTGATCCGCCCCGCACAGCCTCTGTGGCGTTATGCAGTACAGTAGTATCGCTAGGGACATGCAGGAAGAAAGAGAGTCATGTCCAATCATGATCAAATCGCTAACCTCAGTGGCCTTGTTTGGTAGGTACCAACGCTTGGGTGTCGCATGGGCCTGTTCATTGCTGGGCTTCCTAAGTTTAGCAATGTGCGCCATCCCTTTCGTTTTCATCCGCTACGGAAACACCATCCGCGAAAAGAGCAGCTTCTGCCAATATCTGAAACAGTGTAAGATGCAAGAGAACGAGCAGCGGCAAGTGCAGGAGCGAAGAATGCAGCAAGAGGGTCGGAGCGGGGTTGACGAGGCCATAGCTGTGGAGAAACTGGTCTAGAGTGAACGGACACGCATACAGAGAAAAGTTGTGGTTGGTTCAGACAGAAGAATCACATTCAACGGGAAGGAACTTTTCTGTGTTTTTGGTTAAACGGTCTAGCATGGAAAATGCATGTGTGTTTTTTGGGCTGGGCAAAGTAAGGTGGAGTTCGGTTCAACCACACCTTGCAAGTTGGGTGAGCACTATGGATTGCGCAAAATCGGTTCGCGGCATGCAGGTACATAAAAAGCGTGAAATTTATTTTTATGGGATTGGCATTCCATGCATGAACTTAAGGGATTACGAGAGCTTTGTAAGTACTATGTAAGAAGCAGTTTGTGCAAGATAGCGTTTAATGATAGAGTACGCTCGTCTCGCTTTGCCTTTTGTTAAACGCTTTATTCTCGTATGTAAGTTCATCGAGATTTCGCGGAACGCGTTTCGGCTATACCCGCACCAAAACGCGTTCCTTCTATGCTATTAGCTGTTAGTCCTTAATATACACGTATTAACTACCTTGCTATCGCGTCTTACATAGTATAATAGACTCTCCTATCTCGTCCCCTTCTCGTAGAGGTAGTATAACTAATGACGACGTCAATAAGTTGCTAGATTACCTTAATTCTAACGACCTAGACTAGAATCTACGCCTAGAGGCCTATTAATTGTCGACTCTAGAGATTACTCCGGTAGCGCGTAGAACTATAAGAGGTGTTCGATTCGATAGATTAGATACTAGTAATATCGTCGAGGGTAAGAGGCGCTCTTGCCGAGCCTTAAGTAGAGCTATAGAAGTAAGCGCTTTAGTTACTCCGGTCTAAAAGTCGACTCTAGTCTAAAAGTTAAAGGCATTACAGTTAAAGTCGTTAAATCTAAAGTTAGCAAAGTTAGCAAAATCGAAGAATAAGCGTATAGCCGGTAAAGAGGAGGCCGCTCGAAGGGTCGCTACCGAGCGCGCTAAAGAGGAGGGAATTATATATACGCGGATTATTACTACTAAGGCCGCTACTACGAAGGCGAAGGAAAGGGAGAAGGCTACTCTTACTACTACGCGTAAGGCTAAGAAGTTAGCTACTACTGCTTCGAAGGCGTAGAAGGCGAAGAAGCGCACTACTAATGTTATTAATGTTAGTAATAATAAGGGCTCGTAGAGTTAGAGTTAAAGTTAGCGGCGTAGGCCCTCGCTAATTACCTTTAAAGTAACTTAGCGTATCGAGTTTAATGCTTAAGAGGTCGCCGCTAGATAGATAATAACGACTACTAACGATGCTCGGCACTAATTTAAATAACTTAAGAGGGACTACTCGGTTAAAGTAACGTAGCATGCTGCTTAGTTAGAGATAGCTACACATCTAGTCTCTCGTAAGGCCCTTATTTCTTACGTATTTAATCGAGCTATAACGTTAGATAAGATCGACTTAAGGACCTTCTGTTAAGGTAATAATATAGATCCTAAGGACGACTGTCTCGATAAGCTTATAGACCTTGTTCGCTTTAACGACATAAGCCGGAAGACTAGCTATAAGGCTATATATATAGAGCAATAGTCCCGGGTGTAAGGTAGACTTCTAACTCCCTAGGTAACTAATAACACTCCTCTCGACCCGCCGGCGACTACGGATTTAAGCTTAAACGCTACTAATTCGACCCTTAACGCCGCCCCTAAACGGGACAAGAAAAGATTAGAGCATTCTAAGAAACAATCCGCTCTATATAAGTTAACTAAGGGTCTCTTTTAGAAGGAGGTTCGTACTCGCTATCTCTATACCGATGCCTACTACAAAAATAGAGCTAATAGCTAACTCGCATGCCTTCCTTTAAACGCTACTAGACATGTTCCTATTATAGGAAAATTAGCTTAGATATAGCAAAAGGAAATGAAGAAGGGTAGAGTAACTATTAAAGCTCCGTCTGCGAAGGTAGTTAATACGGCCTTCTACCTATATAGGGTTAACGAAGTAAAGACTACGAAGAATAATAAGGACTTACTATAAGTGCCCTAGTTACCCTTTAGGTTAGATAACCGATCGATAAACGTCTACTTTAGACCCGGCATAAATAGTATAGGGAATTAGCCTTAACCCTCGTAGGCACCATTACTAATAACTACGCCTTCCTATCCTTAAGAGCCGCCTTAAAGTAGTCTACTTTCTATAGCCTTAAACGACGACACCGAGCTAGACAATTTCTTTAATTTGTTACTTCGTAAACGACCCCTTAAAAAGGACACGATATTAGCTACTCGCGAGGCATTTATTAACGATGCCTAGACTCTTTAGGGTATTAGGAAGATTACCGACGACCTACTTAAAAGGTATAAGGACGACCGGTTCTATGCCCTCGTGCCTTAGGGTAGTATGTAAGACTTTATCGGTAACCTAATCGCACCGTTCGTTCGTTAGCTTAAGTAGGTAAGAAGGGAGCAGATAGCTAAGATAGAATAATTAGCAATAAACCGATAGGGTAAGAAGAAGAATCCTATCGTCCTTAGGGAGGGACCGAGCGACGATAATAGCGGTAATAGTAGTAATAGCGAGGGAAATAGGGACAAGGTAGAGAGCGGCTCTAACTCTAATAGAAACGAGGACGACGAGTTACTTAACATAGCGGATAGTTAGCTATATACATCTCCTCTTAGCACTAGATTTTACACTTTCTAAATAAGCTACGTACGTCGACATCGTCTAAATAGACATTAACTGCCTTATAGAGGTGTTCTATAAAGAGTGCTAAGTAGTTAGGAATTCCCTACTCTAGCGCGAGCTCTCTATGTCGCCGGAGCCATTATTTAAGTAGGTAGAAGGTTAGTTCTATCGGATTATAATCCGGTAAATAAGGCGGTAAGTAGACGAGGGTAACTCCGGCGCGCTAATAGAGAGATTTAATGTGCTCTAAGTAGTAAGTAGAGCAATTGTCCATAATAAGGACCTTACCTCTAATCTAAGGGAGCAGTCTATTCTCTAGCTAGTTATTATAGATGGCCTGTGTTACTAACCCTTTAACAATTAGGGTCGCATTAAGGAAGCCATTAATAGTAAGTGCTAGCAAGACTAAACACCTCGTTACATAGCGTAGAACTAACTCTATAAAAGCTAGAAGTCTAACTACTACCTAGCAGGTACGTCGATAGAGCGTCTTCTCGCTTATAGTAGTCTTATCGACAAACATAAGGTCCTCTAGATCGAACTAACTAATAGTCTAATTATAGATACTACGTATAACAAAGTCCCGCTAAGTAGCCCTACGAATAGCTACCTTCTTTAAGAATGACCGTCTTTTTAGGAATCGGGAAATCGTCGATTAGTTATATACTACCCCGAACCGGACAAACACCTCGAACACTAGTTCTTCTTGCTAGAGGTCGCTATAGCGGACTAATAGGTTAATTAGGTAGTCCTCGATGGCTAGGGTAATTAAGTACTTCGGTCTAGGGCGGATATATGCGTCTTTAGGTCGTTTAATAGAGCTAAAGGTCTCCTAGTTGTCGCGCATGCGGTATAGGGCTACCCGTTTAGCTCGGGGGACAATATTAAGGATCTCTTTAATAGGAACACCTTATTTAAACATCTCTTAAACCCATTAGAGGTCCATGTTGTTAAGCGATAAGGGAGGCATAGCGAGGGAACTACATGTTAAACCCGAGTCAGAATGGGTAAAAACTTGAGCTATAGCGACCTACACGACGACGACGTCTATACAGCTAATTTAAGAGCTTCAAATGCTTTAGGGCGCGAGGTAAACAGTAATAACGACTGCTCTAGTGCTAATCTAAGAGGTATCTATGTCAAAGCGCCGTTGCCAAGTTTTAGAAATCTCGATGAACTTACATACGAGAATAAAGTGTCTGTTCTCTCGGATTGAAGATCACGACTAGCGTCATCTCTTCACGGCCGAGCGATTATGATCACCAAATGAACGCCGTTCTTCACCGTACGTACGGGACTAAAGAATGGAAGATCTTCGTAGTATCATGACAAAAGTCCCTGGTTGGCAGTTGCTTGACAGACTTTCGGCAGGATCGTGGTGCTGATGTTTAATAAACAGATACGCTATGCTTTGCAGCCCTGTGAACCTCCTCGGCCACTAGAAAATAACCATCAGCCTTCTCACAACTCTTGCCTATATCACCCGGCAGTGCCTGACGGCTGAGGGACAATAAATCAATGTTGTGAGCTTGCAGAGTATTGAATGATCAGCAAATACTGCCTACGACTACCATGTTACGCCTGGACCCTGCTTTCCCTAATGTTGCGATTCGACCCGGGAGCGTACATAATATTTCTGCTCCTTGAATAGCTTCGGAGTGTCCATAAGTTCCGTTTTGTCTTCCTCCAGTTTCTCCTGGCCTGTCATGCCGACTAACTCCCTTACTCCCAAAGTGGAGCAACCACCTCAACAGCCCGTTCAACCACAGCGCGGATCCTGTCAGCCATGCTCCGCATGCTGCATTCTACCTCGAGTGTCTCGAGCCAAACCTTGGCCACAATCTTGTCTACTTTAATCTCCAGACCCGGTACGGGAATGCCTGCATTGTGAAGACGCTCCAACTCTACCATCTCCAGCTGAGCTCTGGCCTTTTCCGCTGCGATGGGATCGTCAGAAGAACCACTGCCGTCGTCCTCGGAAATGTTGAGTTTGGGTCTTGAGATAGGCGTGATGGCATCTTCGCCGAATTGAGCTTCGAGGAACATGCATAGACGGGATAGTCTTTCTGACGGGCTGATGTGTGCGTGAAGGTTACGCTTGTTTTCATGGTGGTCGTGTGAGTGTTGACTTGAGGATTCTGCAACTAGGTTAGAATGGTGATTCTCGTGAAGTCAAGGGAGGTCGAAACTTACGCTTGACGGCTGCAGGGCTGCTTTCGACCGTAAACAGAACGGCAAGAACAGCATCTGCGATTCCGTCATTGGCAATATTGCCTTCCCACTCAACTTCAATCTCGCCACGGCTGGCAATTTGAACTACGACTGATCCCATGACCTCGAAGACTGTCGCCTGGTGTCGTTCGATCTCTTCATCGGCTTCTTCGAATTTAGCACCGCCATTGGTCTCCGCCTTCACATCTTCAGAGGGTGATGAAATGGTTTTGATGGCTCCAAATGTACCCTCTAGAGCCCATTTGATCAGGTCGAGTCCAGCGGCCGCAAGTGTAAGCCTTTGGCGGCAGAGGATTGTCGTGGTTGTCAAACCAGCATACTCCTTCAAGTCCTCGGGTGCCATCAAGCTGAGTTTGAAATCATTCTGTACCAAAACTCCAGATACGATCTGATCCTCGTTGGCTGTCTTGTACTTCTTCTCACCCCGTGTCACGCCGCCTTCGTCAGAATCAGGGGGCGAAGGAGGAGCGTTCGATATCTGGATTTGGTTTGCGAGTCGACCGACGACTTTGGCAACCTTGTCTTGTCTAAAAGGGATGCGGAGCTCTTCGCAGTTGGCTGGAGAAAAGACCTTGACGGGTGTCGATTTGTTCGCGTTAAGTGACAATAGCTTGGACTTTAGTCTCATCATGTTGGTCTTCTCTCCGTGGACAAGGATCTGTTTTGGATCGGTTAGTGAGGTTCAAGGAATTACACCATTTGACAGTACTTACCACGACAGGGGCCGCGACTTCCTCGATAAACTCGCGATTTTCGGTTCCGTCGACATGCGCTGCGAAGGAGTATTCTTGAACAGTACATCTCCGGGGTATCATAACCTTTTCTCCTTCTGTGCCGGGCTTTCCTCTGCCGCCTACGCCCTGCACTCTACCGCCAACCCTGCCAGTCATGACCGCTTGGATGCTTTCTGGTTCGGTCAAAATCATCTTCGCCATGGTACCTTCAACACTGTAACCAGTGACGATGACACCATTCTTCGGGTCTGGCGCCCAACGCTCGAGGAGTGCACGAGACACTCCATTTTGAAGCATGCCAGGAGAAGCGAGCATGACACATCCACCAACGTCATCGAACCTGTCGAGAGACTTCAGGTTACGGATCCAGCGGAAGTCCCAGGGACCTCCAGCGCCAGCTTCGCCGCTGCTACCGTCAGCTGCTTGGGCTAGCCTGTTCTGAAACATGGACTTGATATTGTCGTTCATAGCATCAATGTACGTTTGGTAGACAAGCATACATTTCTTTGCGAGATTGCTGGCGTAGTAGATGGGATATTTTCTGTACTCTGGGTGACGGTTCCAGTAGTCTTCAAGAATGAGAAGAAGCTCTTGGGCACGGCCAATAGCGAATACTGGCATGAGAACACGGCCACCACGATTCAAAACACCAGTCAAACTCTTCATCAAGGCGGTCTCTCGCTCCAGCCGGGGTATGTGGGAGGCAACACCGAAAGTTGACTCGGTGATCAGTACGTCGACTTTGACACCCTTTGGAGCGGAAGCAGGGATCAAATGGCGGTCATGTTCTCTGGAATAGTCTCCGGTGAAAAGGATGTTGAGGCCAGCAATCTCGATCACGTACATGGCGGCACCAAGCACGTGGCCAGCTGGGTAAGGGGTGATTTTGATACCTGCATGGGTGTGTGTGGTGTGGAAGGCAATGGTCTGGATCATGGGAAGAGTGGAGAGGACATCGGCTTCAGTGTATAGTTGTGTTGGTTGTTCTGCAGTTGCGTGGGTGTTCCTGCTCAAGAGTCAGTCCCACGTCATAAGCTGATTGGGGCGACGGACGTACTGCACACGAACTGAGTCTTGCATCAGCCATTTGTAGATGGCTTTGGTTGGGTGCGTCATGAAGACGCGACCCTTGAAATTGGTCTTCGCCATGACATAAGGCAGAGAGGCAGCATGGTCCAGATGGAAGCTGTACGGCGCGTTAGCCATCGGAAAGAGCAGGCATGGGGCTGCAGAGCATAGACTGGTGAAGCAGAAGCCGAAGGCTCAATGAACCAAGCTCACGGTCACCGGCACACGACGAGAAGTGGTGGAAAAAGAATTCGATTTGGTTTATATACATACTGCGGGTCAAGCTGCCTAGGTGTGCAGGGTATGGCGTGCAGATGCAGGCAGTCAAGGGGACGGGGTGAGGAGTGGAACAGTGTGCCGGTGCAATGACCGTGGTGGTAGTGGCTTCTTGAATAAAACTTACTGAGTGATGAGAAGAATATCGACAGTGCTCAAGTCGAACTCGTCGTAGAAAGGGAGAGAGGCCAGACCATCGTAGGCAGGATGCGCGCCAGCATCGAGCATGACAGTTTTCCCCTTGTATTGTATAATGTGACATGAACGTCCGACCTCATTTCCACCACCCAAGCACAGGAACATCAACTCGTCAGAGGGGTCGATGGGCTCTTCGGGCTCGGGCGTAGCCGTGTCGAGCTTTCGTTTTGTGGCCATGGCGAGGAGTGCTTTGTCTTGTTACAGGTCTTCGAGTCTCGCGTGTCCGAGAGATGGAGAGTATCCAGCAGCTCAATCGTCGCCTTGGGATGCGCGTAATATATCGTGTGATGCAAGGGTGTCGTTGGTGTTGATGATGTTGTTGTTTGGTGGATGATGAGGACGAAATAAGTCGACGTGATGGGCGGGCGCGGAGCTTGATTGAGGAAGTGACGGTCGAGACGGAAGCTTCCGGCGCGTTCAAGGCCGACCGTCGACCGACATGGCAAGCATCGAACTTTGACCAGCAATCCGATCATGACTGCACCAACCCAGTAATACCGCCTCGAAACAAGTCGATCACACGCTTCCACCTCACTTCACCTCTCTTCACCTCTCTTCACCGCACTATATCCTACTCGTATACCGCATCATCACATACTCGACTGCTCCTCTCGGCATGTTTTGTTAATTCAGCTATCCATCTGCTACACCTTTAGCTGCGCAGCGGCCACGGCCGCAACACTTCCCCCGTCGCATACCTCTGCGCAGTCGCCATCATGTCGCACAACATGTCTCCATCTCAGCAACCTCCTCCGCAGTTGCCTCAGCATCCTCAGCAACCACAGCAGCAGCACCAACAACAACAACAGCCGCGACCACATCCGCATCTTCCTCAGCAACCACACCAGTCGCATCAACCCATGCAACCTGCTTCGCGTCCTTATTCCCCATACCAAAACGCTTCTTCTCCCACGGGAATCGCCCTTCCTCCTGCCAAGAGACCACGCCTTTCGCCCAACCCTCAGTCACCGCACACAGCTCAAAGCCCGTATCCTCCGCCGCCTGCTCTTCCCGAAAGTCCCTATGGCAACTACTCCCCCATGACGGCTGCCAGTCCACCCGCCTTCAACGCCCCTCAACCTTACACTCCTTCACCCATGCCTGGTGCCATGGGCCCTCCCCCACGGCCCACTCAGGAAAAGCCCGAAAAGGAGGACAAGGAAAAGATCACAGATATCAGCGACGTCACCGATGTCTTCCACGGTTCGGGTATTGACTTGAGGGAGGAGGAAAACTACATGACCAGCACCTATAGAAACGTGCACAAGAACCCTTCTTTCAACTCGTCCTTCGGTTCAAACACAACTGTCGCTTCGCCAAACAATAGCTTCGGTCTGGTCTCGCAAGGCTCTTTTGGAACACAGCCTGCTTTTGGAGGAAGTGGTCCCATCTCTCAACCCACCATGTCGGAGGAATCCATCCAGGAAGAGCTCGATCGCAAACATCGCGCTGCTGCGCTTGCCCTCAATGAAAAGCGTCAACAACACCTGAACGATCCTTTCTTGCAAGCCAACAACATCCGTCACCGCATGCACAGGATAGCCTACGATCAAGGTGTCGCTTTGAACGTGGAAGGCTTGTACGACAAGCTACCCGAACGTCCACCCGGTGTCCAGGGCGTCTCGGCAACTGGTCCCAACGGCACTGCTGCAGCCGTCAAAGCACATGGTCTGCTTCAAGAGACTGCTCCTCTAGCTGAAATTCTCACCTTGGTATCACTTGCTGCAAACGAAAGAGTGCGTTCGCTTGTCGATGAATCATATGCCATCGCACGTGGTAGACGCTATGGTAGCCACGGAGTCGTCCCTCCGAATCTGTCAGATCTAGCTATTGGCGACAACGAATCAACAGCGGCCTCTGAGATACCCCGCATCACAAACTCGGCTTGGGAGAAGGTCCCTGAAGACAACCTCGAGGGAATAGAGGGGGATGGTATGGCAAAGAAAGAAGCACCGGGTAAGTATGCGTTATTCTGACACCTTTTCTCTACCACTGACTCGGAGGCCAGGAATTAAAACACTACCGACAAAGTCATTTACATCAGCCATCTCTACGCACTTGTTGGACTTGGCCAAACAAGATCGTGATGCCGAGCGCGAGCGAGTGCGCAAGCGCCAGGAACGTGCTAAGCGTGCCAATTCAGCCGCCAATGCCGACAGTACCAACGGCATCGATCCAGCATCTGGACCTGCAACCCCTTCCACAGCAGCCGCCCCAGCTTCTGCAGATGCTTCCGGCCAAGCTGCTCCAGAAAAGCCCATGACGAAAAAAGAACGCGAACGACAGGCGAAGATGGGTCAGACCGAAGAGGTTTTGCACAAGAACTCCAACAGCACTGCCGCTCTTCAATTAGGTATGGGTAAAAAGAAGAAGTACAGTTGGTTGACAGGCGGTGCACCAGCAACCGCATCGAACCCTTACAAGCCAACTCCAAAGGCAGCATCGGCCGCTTCAGCTGCGAACGGCGCGAGCGGCGGGCGAAGTTCCTCAAGTGGCGCCGGCGGTACTGATAAGGCATTGCAAGCACGCGAAAGGAAATGGGGAAGCTGGAGAGAAGACGGCATCGAGGGCAGAGGCATTCAAGTCAGGGATTGGGTTGTCGTCCTTGAGAGGGATGGCAAGGAGAAGAAGGCTCTCCAGAAGAGCCTGCTGAAGCTCGACAGCTCTGGCGAATAAATAAATATGCTGCATGCTTGCACACTGCCTTAAGCAAAAGCCTCGGCGACTGTAGAAAAATTCCGATCAGGAATTCTTGAAACGATATCGGCATTCAGTGCTGTCAATGATGACATGAGACCAATTCAAGTATTCCTGATCCTCTGGGTTGACTCTCAAAGATACCAAAGACCTTTCTCTTTCGACGAGTTCCTCTTTCCCATATGGTTTCCTCAGTCTTTTGAGAGTCCTTTGCGTTGTCGACCTCTTCCGAACGTAACAGACTTTGGCACAAATCTCAGTGCAGCCATGGATCCGGCAATTTCATCCATTGAAGTATCTGTGGGTGATGCATGTCCTTCGGCTTTGGCTTTCGTGACCTCAGTCACCATATCATCTGCCATGGCCAATAGCGTGCGAGTGCTTTGGCCGGGACTTTGTTCACGGACAGCGTTTGTGCCTTGAGATCCGCCAGCTTTTCTACTTCTGCCCTCTGGTTTCAGTAATGAAGTGCGATTGTCAGAGCCGTGGTTCACAATGTAGAAATCATAGTTCTTGGGAAACATATGCTTGTCGACCAGATGCATACGTCGCTTCTGTGGGGTGCTGCAGACCTTTTCGCAACCCTCCACAAAGCAGCGATACGTCTTTTCGCCCCTGTCGCGTTTGATGGAGTTGAGAGGATCATGGTGTTCGGTGATATGCAGAGAGAGGAAATGACTCGAAGGAAAGTTCTTGCCGCATGCTAGACATCTGTTGACGTGTGACTTGAGATAGTGGATCTCGTAGTCGCCGTATGTGGTGAAGTTGACGACCTCATGAGGGGGGAGACCGCAAGTAATTGTTTGACTTGCAGTGGAATGACTGTGCCGGTCCAGTTGTGCGTATTTGCCAGGTGGTTGCAAGTTCTGGGTGACTGGGTGGTTGGTGGATGATATATGATATTCTTCAGAGTCTGAATCTGTTCTTAGGCGTTTTGACATGGCGATGAAGGCACTGGGGGATACTTAGACGATTCATCGGTTGAGCCAGGGTGTTGACATGGCTAAAGCAACGCAACAGGTTTTCTTATTTAGCGTACGCAACTCCCTCTACTAGCATGATTGTCGCTAGCAATACAAATACACGGCATTTCTCAGACCGAAGGACCCACTGCGAGTTTGTAATTTCGACTTGCCTATGGGGCTTTTCAGGTCTCATGTGCTTCCAGATGGGTTGGTAAGTGGGCATAAGGTACCTTGAGGCTTGTGGATTAGACGCGCTGGAGCTACCGGGTCAATTTTAGCCGGCCCCGTCAGAGCCCTTCAGGATCGCGCCTGCCACAAGCACCCTTGACGAACATCGCGCACAGCGACTGTCGTCACCCCAGCAAGTCGTCTCCTTGTTGTTTATCTTGATCCCTCGAGTTCGCGCCATGGATCTCACCGGCTCCCTCGCAATTTCCGGTTATCACGTTTACATCTGACCTCTCGTACCACTTGGTCACCGCCGACCCGGTCAAAGGCGCTCTATGACGAGCGCCATCCTCTGAAAATGGAATCCACTGGCGATCAGGCCCTTGCGTATGCAGACATATAAACACCCCGAGGCAACCTGGCACTTACACATTTCGCAGCAAGGCTATCGCCCTCGACCAAGAATTTACACAAACGCTGCAGGCCGCCGACTCTGCTCTGGACCATGTCTTTCTAGTGCTGCAGCAGTGAGTAGGAAGACGTTTGCACACAAATATCAGCATGCGCTCACAGCGCCCTCGACACAGATATCGTACTGCAGCCGCGCATGCTCTCGCCAGTGACTTCATGTCTGCCCGCGCCGGCGACGTTGAGATACGCCTCTGGAACGCACACAACCGTCTGAATGTGCGTCTGCGCAAGCAGCTCAGCAAGGTCGGCTTCCAAGCCCTGATTCGCTTCGATGAGCTCGTGCTGACTTTAGCCATCAGCTTCGTAAAGAACGCCCCAGCAAGCCCGTAGAGACACGCAAATTCATCAAGCTGTATCTCGAGTTTCTGAAGGATAGCCAGCGCTTTTACCGGGACTACATCCAGAAGCTGAATGCTCGATTTGGTGGTATCCATGATCTGGAACGCATTGCCCGCCAGGTCAGATCTGACTGTACAATCTCCCTACTCTCGCTCAGACCACACAGAACTGACTTTGTATAGCCATGCAAAAGTCGCTGAAGAAGCCTTTGTCTCCTCAACTCAAGGCCGCCGTCATTCTATCTTGTCACCAAACCCTGATTTATCTTGGCGATCTGTTCCGCTACCGCGCTGCTGAGAGACTCGACAAAGAGCCTGACTGGGGTCCGGCCATCGGCTACTATGCCCTTGCTGCCTCTCTCCGCCCAGATTCTGGACTTGCTTTCCACCAACAATCGGTCGTTGCCTTCGAACAAGGCGACTACCTACGCTCTACATACTATCTTTACCGCTCCATCAACGTTGATGAGCCCCATCCCAACGCCATCCCTAATCTGGAACTGCAATTCAAGAAAATTACTACAGGATGGCAGAAAGGCGACCTGGTACCCAAGCACTCCCCTCAGGATCCCGTCGCGTCCCGCAGCGCTTTGCTTTCCTGGTTTATTCGGTTTCACAGCCTCTGCTACAATGGACAGCAGTTCCCTGGATACGACGAGCTTGAGCGTGAAGTTCTGAGCGGTACAGTTATTGAGATCAAAGGCCGTACACTAGACGCTCTCTTGTCGAAAATGACTTTAATCAATTTCTGCGCCCAGGCAACTGCCGGAAACCAGTTCGAAAGCAAGCCCGAACAACACAAGTTCATGCAGTCTTACTTCTTTTTCCTGAGGTTGAACGTCAAGTATTTCACCGCGATACTGGACGTCTATTTCGAAGATCTGGAACATCACATGCAGGAGCACTCGGATCCTAAATTCCTCATCGACAATATTACAGACCTAGCACGACATGTCCTTCCTGCTTTGCGTCTTTACAGTACTTGGCTACTCAGCAACGCTCACATAGTTGCCGCACGCGTTGGTGACGAGCCAATCCAGAAGGCCATGGATCGCTTCTGGTCCATTTACGCTAGAGCTCTATCCCTTATGGCATTCAACTTCTCGTTCCGAGAGCTCACCGAAGTTCCGTACCAGCTAGAGGAAGATGTTGATGCTTTTGGCCTCATGCCTTTGGACTCGGATAGGTCGCGTAAACTCTGGCTGAATGCAGCAACCGGACAGGCCAAGCCCAAGTACAATGACGAAGGTGTAAAGCGCCTCAGTAACGACCAAGAGATGCTCGGAAGAGTCCGTGAGCTCCTCTTCGATGCCTTGCTCTTAGCCGTAGACAAGGTCCGTAATGTCATCTGTGATCACGCCTTGCCCATAACATACTGATTCCAATACAGGATATTCCGATCACTTTCGATGGATCGCAGTTCGTTCGTCAGGATTCGAGCTCAATTGAAAATGCGCCACTTACTACAATTGCAGAGGTTCAAACAATGCGTGATACTTCAAACGTTGCACCTCAACAGCAGACGGTCGTGCAAAGGCTGACTCCCCCGGCCATCGAAGCCTCCACTCCAGAGGGTACCAGCACGAAACCTATGAATCGAGAGGCCCAGCTCAGTCAGATGGTTGATGATCTTGTTGGGCCCGATGAAGACGATGACATGATTTCGCCAAACATGGTCGGGCAGTCTTGGGAATCCGCACGAGTTGTCCCAATAGAAAGAGGCACCTTTGGCACTAATGGAGATAAGAGCGGCGGACCTCCCGGAGGTGTCTCGCCCTGTGCCTTGCAGGCCGTGCGAACACCTGAACTGCGAACAGAAGCGTGGCAATTGCCGCTTAGCCCGACTGGAGTTCCTTCACAGCGCCTGCATTCCGTTTCTAGCATCTGGGAAGACGGGCTGGTTCGTGAGACAAGTCCTGTGACACCATTCGGAAGTGTACCTCCGGGACTGCCTCCTGTTTCGGCCAGCGCTAGACGATCAAATGCGCATTCGCGTGTGAACTCGACTCACTCCGTTCGAAGTCCTCTTCAGCAACCTGATGGATTATCTTCTTTCGAGCCTACTCCGAACCCTTACAACACAATCGGCGCCCGTGGTGACCGATACCAGAGCTTCTCGGGCCATTACACGGGCATGCAGAGTCCTCTACTCTTTGGAGCAGGCATGTCACCCTGGAGCACTGGACCTAGAAAGTCAGTCTCCAACTTGACACCACCCAATGGCCAAGGCGGTTGAGAGCCAGGAAATTTTGCCTCTTGGGCAATCAAGCGTTGTACCAAAGCCCACGCCTCTAAGATGTGGGTGCACATCTCTGACAAAGCCTCGAGTAAGCTCGAATTGCGCGTCGCCGCCGAGGAATATCGAGCACGATCGAATGCTTCTTGTCTCGAAGCCCTTCAAGACTTCCACCATTGAAGTCTTTTGAAGCAGCTTGGCTTAAGTATGGAAGTCAAGCCGTTGGCCTTGGCCGGGTTACGACAGAAGAATCAAGCAAGATCCAATATGCGCTTATTACGGAAACAACCGAAATTTAGCAGGACACAGCGTGGTTCTCTTTGTATTTCATCAACATCATCTTATGTCTATATAAATCGCTCGTGCTGCATCTTTTTTCAGTGCCTGGTATGCAAGAATGTGTAACCAACCAACAATGTCACGACCAAGATTGAATTTTCACTCCGCAACTCACCTCTTCCGGGCCATCCAATAACTGGGCTTGTACATGTTTTGCAACATGCTGCGTGGGTCTTGGATGTATCCCGCCTCCCAGACCACTGGATTATGCTCGACAATGTCAAACCCAAGATGCTCGACAAGCTTGACGACTTCATCGTCCGCAAGCTCGAAGGAGCCCGATTCGCCGATGCCCTGGTTTCTGTCTTGGTTCTCTCTGTCTGTCTCGGAAGACGAAGACGAGAAGGAGTTCTTCTTTTCTGGAGAGCCACTTTCAAAGTGCCAGAGTAGAGGTCCTAGGTTTATCCAGACACCACCGGGTTTAAGACAGTGCTTAACGGTCTCGATATACGCGATCAGATTCGGCGCCGTGTCGATGAAGAAACATGTAGTGACTGCATCGAAAGCGCCTTCATACTGCGGCTCTTTGTAAAGCACACAAAAGTCGCCCGAGGACATTGACATGCGTTGATGAGCATGTAATTCCGATGCCAGATTTCTGCAGCTCTTTTCCAACTCTTCAGCTGGAAACACATCTGGGACCTCGACTTTTTGCACTTGATGAGATCTGTGGGTATGGTTCGAGAAGCTCAATGCCCAGGGATAGAGAGAATGTGACTTGGGGCCTGTAGTGTAGTTGAGTATCCAATTACTCATGAGGAGTTGATGGTAAGAGATTTCATTCCCTTCCATGGCGTATCCTGCATTGCAGATCTCGAAGGCTAGACGCCCCAGTCCAGCACCTGGCACCAATACGCTAACATGTGAACGTTTGGCTGGAGCAATGTCTCCGAATGCTTCGTTGAGGCCAGCTAGAATAGGTCCGTAACATGCTTCTCGTTCGGGAGCACCTTCAGCCGCCCAGTCGCGATATAGTTGGCGGATGGTCGAACGTACTTTGTCCATGTCCTGAGAAGTTGCAGCTCCGCGCCACTCTGTCGAGTCGGGGTCTATATCGTACATGCTGAGGCCGAGAGCAAGAACGGTGTCGGCAATGTCGGCATTTGCATCAATTGCTGCATCCACGGCATCTAGGGTTTTGGGCAGACCAAAAGGAGTGGAAGCCAGAATCTCCATGTGAGCCGAGGGTAGTGAATAGAAAGATTGACGTCGTAAATGGGTTATGTTGTAGTGGGCAGCCTGGCGGTATTGTCTAAGGGTGCCGTTTCAGAATACATTCTTCTCCATCCAGACCTTGATTTACTCCTGATTTTCCAGCCTCTGGATTCTTTTGCACATAGAAGCCGAGACTGAAGATACGATTCACTCACCGGAAAGAATCAAGAGCAGAATATAGGACCCTTCTTTCCTCAGGGTCAGAGAGCGGGTCGACCTCCGAACCTCCATCATCTGCCACTACCTCGCAAGGTACCATTGTCTGTTCGTCTATTTCATCCATAGCATTCGCGATTTTGTCGTAGACTCTCCTGATATCGAGTGTCAAAGTGTCGGTTGATAGACCACTGGTCAGTGGTCGCAGCCAAAAAGTAGAAAGGCCGAACAGCTCACAGCAAACAAATCAAACATGACCATCATGGCTGTCCAACCATCAATGCCATCAACCAAATCTTGCGTAACGGACAAACAGACAAACATCTGTAACATAGCAATTATGACCACAGAAACAAGCAAACCTCTTACGAACGGCACCGGCACAAGATCAATGACAATGGAACCAATCCAGTTCTCCATGCCCTTGCCCAACGCACCAGGTAGTCGCATCCACACACACCTGACCATTCTCGCAACCTCCGTCCTCCTCTTCTGCACCAGTACTACGGCCGAATTCTCCACCCCGCCTGTTCCCTCGCTTGGAAGCTTCGTCTATGCTATGCCTGATGTTTGTTTAACAGTTACAATTACCTACCCATCCAAGATCTAAACACTGACACAGTAACACAGCGCTACAACCCCTCGACACCTCTAAGCACGCCCTTGTATACACTCCCTTCGAGCTTGGACTTTGCAGACCGTCTGGCCAAAACGTTGGCTAGAAGGACGAATATGCCTGTGCAGGTAGGCAGCTCGGTCAACTTCTCATCCGCTGGCAACGGTGGAAGTGTAGAAGAGGAGATGGAAGCTTTCAGGCAGCTGGTGACTGTTGTGCTGAGTGAGGTTGAGAAAGCAAGGGCTGGATGAACAACAGAAGAATACTTTCGTCCAGTCACTGAACTCACGACGCAAGAGCACATGGGAAACACTCGGAACATGATTGCGACTATATTGCCCACCTAGTCGAGCGCCACGTCTATCCTGTCTCTCAACTCCATTGGATAGCAGCAGAAGACGCTTGTCCAAGGCACACAGTCGCAGATACAAGTCGGTCCGCTTTTTCCCTGGATTTTGACCATGGTTGTGATCGCGAAACGATGAACACCAGGATTATCTCGCTCGAGAGACTTGAGACAAGCAGCTTGTGCCTGACTCTACTCTCGAATTCCACCAAAGACAATAGCTGGAGACCACCGTTGGAGTCCCAGACTCAAATAGCAGAAGATATTGCTCTAATTCAAGGGGTCTACTGCACTTCCTCGGCTTCTGTTTCAGCTGGACGATGCTCTTCAAGGTCGAACGTCGCAAACAAAGGGACATGATCACTAGGCCCTCTCTCCTTCTCGGATGCTAAAACACCTGCATCGGTCAGACTTCCTTCCAACGATTTAGAGCACATTATCAAATCCACTCTATCGCAACTGCTTCCGAACTTCCTCCCACGGGGATAATAAGTATATCCCTTCTCGTCTCCGTGAATATGCCTATACGTATCGATAGCCTCCAGCCCGTCATCTGCCTCAAAAAACTTTTTGTTGAAGTCCATTCGGTTGACAACATGCTGTTGAGGAAAAGTGCGTAAGTTTGGATGACCATCAAGGCGGGAGCGAGCGATGTTCAGATCGCCAGCAATAATCACACCGTAACCTCGGGCTTCAAGCGCTTTGGCTTCTTCGAGCATATGTTTGTGCACCGCCAGCTTCCGGTCATGTCTGGTACCCGTAATGGCTCCAGTCTTGCTGTCTTTGTATGGATTGTCGGTCCCATTGACTGCGTATATATTCCAGATGCTGAGCTTTGGGTCCTCGGTCTCGACAACCTGGATTCGACCTTCGAGATCCCAATCGACTGTTCGAACGCTGTGGTTGTGTTTGGTGGCAAAGTCTTTTCGAAGGATGGTGCAGACCCCATAGACTTTTCTGCCAAAGCCGCGGGCGTTGTGAGGGTCGCTGGGTAGACAGAAGTGAGCTTCATAGTCGGGCTCTTCTGCTTTTGCACTCTTGACAGCTTTTTGAACCGCCAGTTTTGTCGCTTCATCGTCCGGGCTGATTTTCACTTCTTGAAGGCATAGAATTGTAGGCCATTTATGCCGACGAAGGAAGTCTCGGAGAGATGCCGTTGCTTTGGTTTCTGCTTTTGCTTGCTTGGGGGATGATTTCTTTGGTTGAAAGAAAGAAGTTATTGGTTTTTGAATGAAAGGTTGTATCCCATTGACATTCCAGGAGTAGATTCTAAGAGGCTCGATCGTGGAGGTCCTGACTGATACAGTGGCGCCCACGTCGGTCTTGCTGTTGCTTAGGCGGCGTCTTTTGAGAGGAGGCGGACTGACGCTCATCTTACAAGAATTTGCCCTGTGTATTGCTGTCTTGAAACACGGCCTCAGACGCCTTGGTGTATTGGGAAACCAGATTGCGAACATGAGGTAAGTGTTACTCAGCTAAGGAAGCGCAATATGAGGCGTTGACTTTTGCACACTCACACACTTGTCATCTTCTACAAACCGTTCGACATATTGGTGAAAAGGTACGGTTGCGTGTTCAATCAAATCCGATGAATGTGTTCAAGCCATACTCGTACGTCCGATGACAATTGTGTGTTCGCAGATAGCTTTCCCGATCGAACGTGTTTGCCCGCCCCGCATGTCGAAGATGTTGTTTCCCGTCGCTTTCCCGACCCGTGGATAAATAAAGCATTCGCCCTGCATTTCTATTGTGGTTTTATCTTAGTGTCGAGTTGATAAGCATCTGGAAGTCATCAACATGGACGCATCTGAATCACAAAGCGCAGTCTTTCACCGGAGTCTTCACACCAATCCCATCCCCATAATCGGAGCCAGCGGGAATTACTTGCATTTATCAACAGGCGGAAAACTGCTCGATGCTACTGGAGGTGCTGCGGTATCATGCCTAGGACATGGAAACAAAAGAGTCAAGGAGGCCATCATAAGTCAATTGAATGTGGTCTCATATGTCCATTCTGCAACCTTTGCTACCGAGGCCGCCGAGAAGCTCGCAAGAGAACTTGTCGAGTCGACTAATGGAGAGATGTCAAGGGCGTACATCGTCAGCTCTGGTAGGTGGAATCTTTCGAGCTCTTGGTGTACCGCAATTGCCAATCAAAACAGGTTCCGAAGCAATGGAAGCAGCTCTCAAGCTTGCAAGACAACATTTCCTCGAGTCCAACCCGCCACAGCCACGAAGAACCAGGTTCATCGCCAGGCACGAGTCTTATCATGGAACAACATTAGGGGCACTGTCGGTCAGCGGCCACAAGGCTCGTCGTGCTCCATACGAACCGATGCTGCTTCCGAACATGAGTCGCGTCTCTGCGTGCAATGCTTATCGCGGGATGATCGAAGGTGAAACCGAGGCAGGATACGTGGATCGATTGGCAAAGGAACTTGATGAAGAGTTCCGGCGTCTTGGTCCAGAGAATGTTTGTGCGTTTGTGGCGGAGCCAATAGTGGGCGCAGTGAGTACGCTGAGTCAATCTTGCTTGGCATCTACTGACCACAATCCTTGAAGGCTTTAGGTTGCGTGCCGGCGGTCAAGGGTTACTTCAAGGCAGTCCGCACCGTTTGTGATAAGTATGGGGCACTACTAATTCTTGATGAAGTGATGTGTGGCATGGGCAGAACGGGGACTATGCATGCGTGGCAATCGCCACTCATTGATGTGACTCCGGATATTCAGACCATCGGAAAGGGGCTGGGTGGTGGATATGCACCTGTGGCTGGTGTGTTGATCAGTCGCAAAGTGACGGATACCCTATTCGGAGGTACCGGAGCCTTTGCCCATGGACAGACTTATCAGGGACATCCTGTCAGTTGCAGAGCTGCGTTGGAAGTGGTACGGACCATAAATGAAGAGAAGCTGGTGGATAATGTCGCAGCCATGGGCTTGAAGATGGAAGAACTGTTGAAGCAACTCGTCTTACCGTTACCTCATGTTGGTGATGTACGAGGAAAGGGGCTCTTCTGGGGAGTAAGTCTTTGGAGAAAAAGCAGATTCGATGGACATGAAACTGACCAGCAAAGATCGAATTTGTTAAGGACAAGACAACGAAAGAACCATTTGATCCTAAAGAGAATGTTGCTATGGACATCCACGAGAAAGGTGAGCACAGTCTTGAGATTGGTAGAAAATAAGCTAACCAAAGTCAGGTTTAAGTGGCCCGCACAACATCACACTCTATCCTGGAAACGGCACGATAGACGGTAAGGTCGGAGATCACATTCTCGTTGCTCCTGCATACAATGTGACGGCGGATGTCGTCGAATTGATTGTGCAAAAGACTGCGGCGGTCATTAAGGAATACTTCGAACAGAGCAGAGAATGATTTTGGGGATCGGTCGTTCCATAAACTCAATGAGAGTCTGTTGAAAGAAGGCCACCACCCTCCATAGACATATGACCGTTAGTTGCTTGAGTAGTCGAGGAGCCTGTTCATGATTGAAACACCAAACAAGATTTTTCTTTATTGGCCATTGATTCGAAGAACGCTCAAAATAACAACACTCAGTTTTGATGGAACCATTATGCGCCGGTCCACAAGGCTTGCTGGTATAATTGAAAATTGATGGACCGGGACGGAGAAGTGATAGTGAGCGGAGGCGAAGCTCTAGAACTTGACGAAAGGGTCCTCGGGTCTAGGCTTCAGCTCCTGCTGTGTCTGCCATGCAAGTTTATCCCAAACTCGTTGATCACTCGCATTAACGTCAAGAGATTACATCAAAGGCGAAGAACCTACAGGAGTACACGTGTGTATCAGCGGGAGTTAAAGAGATTGCCGAAAAGGACATTGGGTGTTGGCTCTGAAGTACCACTAGGCGAGGTATTTCTAACTCGACAGGACGAAGCACAGAACGGCTCAATGATTACAAGGATGCGAGAAGGCGCATTGAGATTTTGGAAAAAGCAAATAGTGAGGATGTTCAATCGAAATAATACAAAAACCATGTGAAGGGAGCCGGAGCAGATACAAGGGTGATGACTTTGGAGTTGTGAGAAGTTGCGGAGGATTCCACGAATGACGAAGCACACTTGACGAGCAGCTCCGTCGTCCTCTTGGTGCTGAGTGCCAACGGATTTCGGTCGAGCAGTCCAAGACACACAGTCTCAGCTTTTCGAATTTCGAGCCCTCGAGCAAGACGACAAAGACGCGCCTTCACGTCCAACAGGCCCGTCACTTGGCCTACTTCATCGGCTTGCACCCACAGCCGTAGTTAAGCCGCTTGTTCTGTGGGAGTGAGGTCTCTACGCCTGACTTCTTCTCCGCTCTTGCGGTATTGCAAAGGCTGTCCAACTGACGGTCGCTTGTTGAATGACTCCGGAATTCCCTCTGCATCACCCTCGCTGACCTCGAATCGCCCGTCTCGAGCGAGCCGAGTCCTGTTGATATCTGCCACTCTCGCTGCTCGCTGCCGACGACGACATCGACGACGACGACGACCAGACACCAGACCATGTCGACTCCTCAGACGGCTACTGCTACCCTCGCGCCGAACCATTACCAGCCTCACCAGTATCTTCCAGCCATGACAGAATACCCGTATCCCCCGCAAGCATATGCCAACGGCTATCCTCCACCATCACGAACTGCCACGACCACCGCTACCGCTCCTGCACCTTATCCCGCCCCGCCTTCAACTGCTGCTTCGTCCAACGGCACTGCCGCAAAGAGACAGAGGAACCAACCCGTCGATTGGAATGAATACTTTGGCGGCAAGCCTCCCAAAGAGATCATAGTCATTGACGATGACGACGAGGATGAAGCGCCCGCTACCAACCAGACCAACCAGACATACCACAACCCTCCCGTAGCCTCTGCCAGCACGAGCCAACAGCACATGGACAAGCGCAGAAAGACAACCAACTATGACGCTGCCTATCACCACGCCGAATACTCAAATACTCACACGCCGTACTATGACGCCGCCTCGACGGACCAGAACCCGACATCATACAAGACATCGGCCGCTACGTCTCTGGCTTCACAACCAAGCGCGAGTGCATACGCCGAGGATGCCGCTACTGGCCAGAAGCGCAAGAGAACGACCCGCCAGGGCGCTGCCGACCAAAAGAAGCGTGAAGTCAATGCCCGTCCCGATCCCTTCGCCGAGTATGTTCCCCCGCCCAAGCCGCCACTCAAGGCCAAGGATGTCTTTGTACCGCTGGTGCCAGACGTACGTTCACCCATTGCCTAATTGCAGGCGCAACAACTGACACGAGCGTAGAGAACGGCCAAGCGTGACCAAAAGGTTGACGATGATGATGGACATTATATTGTTCACGACCACGCCGACTTGACCGAGCGATGTAAGTCGACGAAGCTTCAATACTCGATCGCTCCTGTGCAGTACTGACTCGTTCCCGGCAGACTCGATCGTAAAGCTCCTCGGCCAGGGCACCTTTGGCAAGGTGGTGCAAGCGTACGACCGAAGGAGAAACGCCGACGTCGCCATCAAAATCATCCGCTCTGTGCAGAAATACCGCGATGCTAGCCGCATCGAGTTGAGGGTCTTGTCGACACTGGCATGCAATGACAAGCACAACCGCAACAAGTGTATCCACCTGCGAGACACGTTTGACTTCCGCAACCACATCTGCATCGTCACTGACCTCTTGGGCCAGAGTGTCTTTGACTTCCTCAAGAGTAACTCTTTTGTGCCTTTCCCCAGTACTCACATTCAGCAATTTGCCCGCCAGCTATTTACCAGCGTCGCCTGTAGGTCATCCCCATCGCTCTCGTCTGTCTGCCTCTAATTCTTGGCCATAGTTTTGCACGATCTCAACCTCATTCACACCGATCTCAAACCCGAGAACATCCTTCTTGTACAAAACCACTACCAGACCTTCACATACAACCGCAACATCCCCTCGTCATCAAACACAAATCCACGCTCGGCTAAGTTCCGCAGGGTGCTGCTTGACCCCGAGATAAGACTTATTGACTTTGGCTCGGCCACCTTTGATGACGAGTACCACTCATCCGTCGTCTCGACGCGACACTACCGCGCTCCCGAGATCATCCTCAACCTTGGGTGGAGCTTCCCTTGCGACATTTGGAGCATAGGCTGCATTCTTGTCGAGTTCTTCACCGGCGACGCCCTGTTCCAGACGCACGATAACTTGGAGCATCTGGCAATGATGGAGGCCGTGTGCAACACCCCTATTGACAAGGCCCTCGTGCGCTTGGTCACTGCTGGCCGTGGCAGTAACAAGAACTCTGCTGCAGCGTGAGTCTCCTGGTCCTCTCATCCTTGGTAGCCCGCTAACCTCCTCCAAGCTACTTCAGGCGTCAGATCCTCGACTACCCACAAAGCGACACCCCTCGCTCGTCGCGCAAGTTTGTCAAGGCGATGAAACCTCTTCATGTAAGACCTCCCCCTGTCTCCAGACTGGCAGACTTCCCCTGCCCTCCTCTCCTCGAGCCCGGTCCAACCGCACCTCGAGTCGCTCGCCCAGCCAGTCTCAAGAAAAACCAATATGCACCATACTTATACACTCTTCAGGAAATCATCCCCGCTCACAACGAATTCAACCGCCAATTTCTTGATCTGCTGAAGAAGATCTTTGTCTATGACCCGAAGAAGCGTATCACTGCACATCAAGCCCTGCAACATGAATGGTTCAAGGAGCACTATGAAGACGACGGCACCGAAGCCGAGAAGATCAAAATCGAGAGACAACGTGCTGCTCGCCTCGACGCCCAACAACGAAGCCAACAACCCGAACCTCAGGTCGGCCAGGTCAATCGGTGATACTGTACAAAATCATGTCACAAATTCTTGGACACGTACCAAACAAATTCGGAGTACATGCACCCCTTTGAGGGAACTGGACAGACCGGATTGATCACGGCAGCCCGTTGCATTAGTGGGGATAATGGGAGGTGAATGGAGTTCTTTTTTCTTTCTTACAACAAGCATCCGAGTTATCACAACTATTCTCATCCAATGGGGTCACGATTAACACACGAAACTGGGAAAGGGGTTCTGCATGCATGGGTTAATGGGGAAGGGCTCCCCTTTGTTGTTTCTTACTTTCTTTTTCCTTCATCTTCATCAACTAGCGGGCTCATTCGGCCGCCTGAGTTCTGCCTCCAAGGACCATTACCTTTCGAGAACCGCACTCCATTCAAGGAATCGCTGAGTTTTTCATTTTCACTACTTTCCTTGGGCATGGAGGATTTTTCTAGAAAACAAATCTCGGCGGGCTCAATCGGCCCCAGCCTCTGCTGCAGGGATGAAAATAATGTTCTTCAACTTCGCTTTCAATTTCACCGTCTCGACAACGTTTTCCTGTGTTCAACAAACTTGACACTTTTGAGTATGAACCCTCTTTCGGACTCTTCTCATCGATATCCTGAACCGCAAAAGCGAATTACAAACACATCGTTGTCCACATTTGGTTGTAGAATAGAACCAGCATCAGCAACGATGCCATATGAATCATCGGTATCGCAAATAGAGCTGGGTAAAAGTATTGAGCATGTTTGGAGTGAGTACGGCTTGAATTGATTGTTTCGATTTTGCTCAGTCAATGAACTACGGTTTCTTCTTGTTCACCAGAATCGATCATCCTCTGTTCTGTCTGAACCCCATGATACCCAAGAAGAAAAAGGATAAAGAAAAAGAAACCCCCTATGTTTAATCTACACGAAAGTCTCGGAAGAGAAAAAGAAAATAAGAACACGATTGCTGATGGATCGCATTGCAGGGAAAAGAGGTGAAAGGGTAAGAAAAGAAGCCTCGCAGTGAAGATAAAAACGAATTGTGAAGAAGGGTATAATAGACATTATGAAGAAAAGTAAAAGGCGGCGCTCAAAAGGCATCAAGAAAAACAAGCTTCATCTGCTGCTCTCCACAAGCACGCCGCTCGCTTTGCCATGCAAACTGGTGTTGACCCTGTCTCGCAGACCCTTCAACGGTGCAGAAGACGCTTGTGATACTGTCTTCTTTCTCGGGCTGCGACGCAGAACACGCTGTGCTTCACGCTCCTCGGCTGCTTCCTCAAGAAGGACTTCTACACCACCACCAGCCTTGTCATCCAGGATTTGCTGTCTGGAGCCTAGGGCTTGCAATGACGCCTTGCCTTCAGGAATGCTAGGGTTGAGTTGAGCTTGAGCTTGTTTTGCTAGTGTCGAAGCATTCTTTTCCTCCGATTCGTAGGGTGAAGGCTCGGCCTTGAGGCTTTGTGCGGGGCTCGAGTGAGAGATGTTATCTTGTTCAACCTTTTTCTGAGCAGCAATTCTCGACCTCTCGTAGCGGGCCGAGACGTCGCCACCAACCCATTTGGTACCAAGAAGGCCGTCCCAGAAGGTGAAGAAAGGCTGGCTGAAGTTGGTTTTGATACCCCAGCTCTGGTGGTGGATATCGTGATAGCCGGCGTTGTTGCTGGTGATGTGCTGGAGAGGGTCCCAAGGAAGGGCATAGCCACAGTGGTCATCAACAGTCTTGATGGTGCTGCAGGTAAAGAACCACATGGATTGTCTGCAGGTCATGCCTGCGAGCATGTAGGCAATGCCGGTGCCCAATGTGTCCAGAAGGAAGCCCTCGAAGGGGTGATTGTAGAGAGCACCGTATGCATAAGGTACATAGAGACGGTGGTGACGGGAGTGGAAGGTTGTGTAGAGCCACTTGTTCATGTGCATGGCTCTGTGCCAGAAGTACTGCCATGTGTCGACAACAAGGACGGCGAATGCGAATTGCATGGCGGGAATGAGCATCCAGTAGACGGCCTTGGCAAGTGTGAGCTCCCACGAAGCAAAGGCTGGGACGACGTGGCCCGAAGCAGCCTGTTGGAAGAGGTTGTAGCTACCACCTCTCAAGGCGGCAGAGAGGATGGGGTGTGCAACGGCCTGCTTGCTGGCCATGGTGTTGGCGTCGAGACCGGCAAATGCGAGAAGGTTGGGGATGGCACGTTGGGCGAGACGGATTCTCTGAGCCCAGACAGCGACATTGTAGTCGTCCTGGCCCACGGTGGCCTCGGGCTCAAAGATTGTGATGGCAAGACCAACAGCCGTCTGGATGACTTGTTGGATGATGACGTCGCGGAAGACGTCCCATCGTGAGACGTGGTTTCGCTTGAGCACCTCTGCGGGAGTGTGCAGACGGTATTGAGGGAAAAGGTCGTATTCGTCGATGAAGTGGAAGATGAACGAGACAATCCAGTAGGCGGCTACGGGGAGAATCAGGGCCAGGTAGAGGTCGGGAATCCATGAGATCAGAGGTTGTAGCGGAGTCAGAGTGTATGTGGGAAGAGGGGGAAGCGGCAGCATGGTCGCGTTGGCCATGGTGGGCTGCATGATGGTGCTTGTTATGGCTTCGAAGCCGGCACGCGAGTTGAAGAAGTTGCGATCCGCGAAGCTCCGCTTGTTGTCTTGGGCGAGATGATGTTCAAAACAAACGCAATTGAAGAAGGAGCGACGGTCGGATGGGGTTGGTTTGGCTGGTGGATATGGATTGTCGAACAGGAAAGGGTGTAGGAGGGAGAAGTAGGAAATGAGGCAGACGGTGCCTATTTCAGATCGTCATTCGATTTCTCCTGTTGCTGGCTCACGCTCTCGGCTTGATCTGTGCCCGTCACCCGATACGATGAAACCGATCAAAGAATTCCTCGCCACTCGGATATCCGTGACACGTCCATACGCCGTATTCTAGAACCCTGCCTAAACGAGTATAGCATTTGCTGATCTATGCCCATGATACTCGGTAGTCCAAGTCACTCGCCGCCTGGACGACATCATCGTGGCCAAACAGTAGGTCGCGCAGTATTTCCTCCTACCATCTTTGCGACTCCATTTTTGCTTGTGTGTCTTGCTGCCATCGCTTTCTTGTTCCTACCAGCCCTTCTCGTGCTTCACCATGTCAACTATCCCGGCTTGTTGCATCTGTTCCTCGGTGCTAGATACGATAGACTCAAAAACGGAAAAGCCTACTATTGCTGCACGCCACCTTTCGTGCTGTTCACGTCCCGTCTGCCAACGATGTATTGCCAACAATCCTCGCTACAACTCGTATTGTCCGTATTGCCAAATCTCCACAGATCCACGATCGACTCTTCCACAAGGTCTACGTGACCCACCGCCATACAACGACACACAGGCTTCTGCTTTACCGCCGTCTGAAAAAGACCAGGACGCACCTCCTGCATATTCTGCGCACGAATCATTGCAACCTCCTTCAGAAAAGGCTATCGAGAATGCCCCAGATGTGCTACACTTTTTGACCCCGACGGACACGGCTCTTTCATTATCCTTAGCCTATGGTGTACCTCTTCATGCTTTACGAAAGGCCAACAACGTCTTTGCAGACCATCTTCTTCAAGGTCGTAGAACCGTCGTAATCCCTGGAGATTATTACAAGGGCGGCGTGAGCCTAAGCCCAAGGCCAATCGAGGGCGAGGAAGAGGAGCTGCGCAAGTCCAAGTTACGGCGATTCATGGTCACATGCAAAGTATCCGAGTAAGGTTTCATGTCACAATCCCTCCTGGTCGCCTCTAATAGTATCGCAGATATGACGTTGCACAACTTTACCTGGAACAGAACGACTATGATTTGGACGGCGCTGTCGAGGCGTACAAAGACGACGAGAAGTGGGAGAAAGAACACCCGCTACAAAACAACGGCAAGGGCAAGATGACTGCGCGTACTGTTGGTAAAAGGCGATATGTTGGCTCCTCGTAGATTACCATTTGTCGATTTGCGTAGAATAACATGAGTTACGACACCCCTGCAGGATACCTCTGATACCTCACTCATAATGTCATCGTATTCTTTTGGTTGCTTATTCAAAGCGGATGAGCCAGCCATCTGCTTCCTTCTCACCTCTTGCGTTATCTCCTCCCCACATGACTACGCTTCTTCCATCGCTCGCAACGTCTGCTGCGAAAAAGCCTCGAGGTCCGGGGTGTACCTTGCCTTCATGACCACTCTGCTCTGTCGCTTGCACTTCGATTTCGGCCCACTCATAGCCACCGCTCTTGTATCCCAGCTTGTCCCTGATCGTGTCCTTGATAGCCGCCGGCTTGAAGTCTGTCCAGCTAGTAGGTTTGGTCGACTTTGATGGTAGTTGGTAGGTCCACAGATCAGATTCGAAAGGTCGAGGAGCCTCGCTAGACTCGACTGACTTCCCGGGGCTCTCGGCATCAACATGGACTTCTCTACTGCCAAAGAAGTAGACTAGGTACAGACGGCCATATCCGGTAGTGACCGGAATCAGAGATCCGCCGGTTCGCGCTCCAGGTCCTGCGGATGAAGGGACTTCCGTCGAGTTTGTGATTCGCTGCCATTGTAGTCCATGTGCCGATTCTGGAGCAGGAACACTGTCACCAATTTCGAGTCTGTATACATGAGTGATGCCCTCAGCGGGCGAGTTGGTGATCATATAGAGTGTGCCGTCGGCAAAAGCTACACTTTCTGAATGTTCTGGAGAATCGGGAAGTTGAGTCCAGGTGTGAGCAATCATGTCGAAGAACCAGGTATCGTTCAGTTCGGTCTCTACGGACGATCGTCCGCCGTGAAGAAGAATGTGGCCGCCATAATGGAACAGTTCGTGGTCGAATCGTGGGCAAGGTTTTGGACTGGAGTGGGATCGTTAGCATTGACCGGTCGAATGACAAAAGACACGACATACCCTTCTGAAGAAACCTGGTGCCATTTTGAAGATTCAATGTTCCAGATCCACAAGGAAGAATCCTGATCTACAGGAGCATGCTTCTCGTCACAGCCTCCAAAGACGGCTAGCTCATGGCCTTGGACACAGGCAGCATGCCTGGTGCGTGCACTCGGCACAGCAGCTCCTTCATCGCGAGGAACGGCCGGGTAACAAGCATAAGCAATATCTGTCTCGTGTGTCTGCTTCAATGGCAGAGTCACAGTGTGGATGTCGTTGGATGCCAGCTTTCCATCAGTGGTCTGGCCTCCAAAGATGCATGCCTTGTCGTTGGCGATGCTGACGGTGTGATGTGAGCGTGCAAGAGCCAAGCTGTAAGGGTATTAGTCGCTGCAAACCTTCCAAAGTTCTGCTGTTCAATTACGCGGCGTCATCCTTGTCTGCGGTAGCAATCTGAGAGAAGGTTGCCTTTAGAGGTACGGTGGGTTTGGCAACAGCATATCCAGCGATTGCTGAGCCTTCGAGGGTTGTGGATACGACTTGTTCAGCCACAACAGCTCCAGCTGCTATTTCAGCCATTTTGGGTGAGAGAGTTTTGTGGAAGAGCGAGCATTCATCTTTGGTAGCTACTCGAGTATGGTCCCTCGCATAGACACCTTGTCATGTGAAAGAGGACCATGACGTAGCACATGAGCTACTTCGAGAGGAGATGATACCAAACGCAAGAGGTAAGCTTATCCAGCGCAGGCTGCGCATCTGGTGAGGTTTCCTACTGTTCCGGCTCACCAAACGGACTGGTATTGAGGACTTGGGGAGGGTTTTCTGAGCGCTTGCCCTGTCGACCTCCTCACTGACCACTCTTAGACGCACAAAGACATCGCGCACCTCTACAACAAGCCGCAGCTGTATCTCGGAGCAGCTGTTTCGTAGCAGAATCCAGACGTCCGGTATCGCCTCCCTTCGGAAAAGGGGCACGGGCTCTTGGCATCTCCAAACGACCCCAGAGTCGATCTCACGTCGCATGAGCAGCACCAGGATACCTTGGATGCATCGCACGAGCACCATTGCGCCCATCTGTCCAGAGCGGTAGAGCCAGCTACCAGCACTCGCCATGGCGACAGCGACGACCGCGAAAGCTGGGCATGCTCCAATGCGCCGCCCACGGCCGAGCATGGCCGCCCGTCTCAACACACGCGCCAACAACCAGGCCAACAGTGCCAGCGACACTCTGGTCAAAAGGATAGCCGAACCTCATGTCAGGAGCTCCGAGTACATCCTGCGCAAGTTCCGCGGCAAGCCTCCCTCGCTCACCATCCATCTGCATGCCACCTTCTTCCGCTTCGACCAGCAGGATGGCAGCTTTCCCTACGACTCGCCCATGAAGTTCATTCTTCAGCACCTGCGCAAACAGACCATCCCTCATGAAATGGTCCAAGATCTGCTGGAGAATCGTGTCGCCTTTTATGACGGTTGTCTCATTGTCAACGTCGTCAACCACAAGTCGTCTGTCGCAAAGACTCCTGCTCCTGGCAACCTGTCCGTCAGCTCGGCCGACCACAATACTCCCTTTTCCATGCACAACTACCACGACCATATCACTCCATCTCCCTTTGGTCCCTACCCGAAAAAGGCTTCAGACCGTTCGTCGCTACCAAACAAGAGATCCGAGTCAGTCAAGCAACAAGATGGTCTGAAAGATCAAGCCCATACGGGCCCTAGGACTTCGACTGTCGTACTTCATCCCACCGATCTTTCTCGCCATCATGAGCTGATGCACCTCGCGAACCAACAATCTAAGGGCGCTCTAGTCGATGAGACCAACTACTACCAGTTTGAAGCGACTATGCTCATTTCCTCCGAACCACCACTATTACTAGATCCCGCAAAGACCTTTGAGGAGGCTGAGATGGCCTTGAGTCTGCTCAAACACCCTCTGCATTCCGAAGCTCCTCCATCACCAAGATCCCGCAAGCGTACCCACGCCGAAATGGCTCTGGACGATGCACAAGCCTTCGAGGAAGAGAGACGTATGCTCATTATGGACGAACGCACAAAACCTTCTTTGCGTGGTGCAAATGGTACCTCGGCCTCCGAAGGTCAAACTGCTTCGGTTGCTCTTGGCTTTTCCAGATTCAAGACCCTCGAGACCATCAAGAAGAACCACGAAGAGAACGACCGCAAGAAAAAGGAGGAAGAGGCGCAGAAGGCTATAGAGAAGCGTCAACACGATGCTGCGCTGGCGCAAAAGAGAAAGCTCATGGAGGACAGGAACCGTCAAGAGCAAGCGGCCACACAGCAACAACAGAAACAGAAGATGATGATGCACCAGCAGCAGCAGCAATTGATGCAACAACAAGCCGTACAGCAGCAGCAGGCCGCTCAGCTCCAGCAACAGCAACAACAGCAACTCCAGCAGCAGCAGCAGCAATTGCAACAGCAACAGCAGCACGCTCACAATCTCGCTCAGGCTCAAACCCCTATGGCGACTAACCCTCAGCAACAGCATCTCCAACAACAAGCTGCCATGGCTGCCCAGCATTCGTCTCCCATTGTCCACAACCCTACGCCCATCATGGCCTCATCTCCTGTCATGCCCAACGCCTCAAACATGAATATGGGCGGCTTCCCTATGCAAACTACTGCTTCGAACCAAGGCGCTGGAAGCCCGGCTCGCCCTCCTTCCGCTGCTATGCAACATGCTAATATCGCCATGGCTAGACAGCTCAGCCAGCAAGCAAACCCGAGTCGTCATGCTACTCCACAAATGGCGCACGGTACTCCACAAATGGCGTCTGCTGTGCCTATGGACGGCAACCGCCAGATGAGCGGTACCCCTAATATGCAACACCGAAGCCCGATTCCTCCTCATATGCAAGGCACTCCCAATCAAGCAGGCTTGATGGCTGGAACACCGCAGATGAATGGAATAAACCAAATGAACCAGATGAACCAACTCACTCCTACTCAGCAAATGGCTATAATGCAACAGCAGCGCGCACGCTTGCAACAGCAGACAATGCAAGCTTCGCCAGGCCAGTACACACCAGAGCAGCTCACCGTGATGAGGAACCAGCAGAATATGGCTCTGCAGCAGCAAATGAATCCTCAGATGTACGCTCAGATGCAACAACGCATACAAATGCAAAACATGCAGGGAGGCACACCCATGATGCAGACACCTTCGCAGCAGCAACAGCAACAGCAGATGAATCAGGCGATGAGCCAACAGATGGGCCAGAGCATGCCAAATGCTCAGGCAGCTCAACGGGCACAAGCTGCTGGTCAAGCTCGTGCTCAGTTCATGCGTACAAAGCAAATGATTGTCACATTGCAATCTCAGGGTCAGCCAATACCCATAGAACTGCAGCACCGTTTCCAGCAACAGCAACAAATGGTTCATGCTGCCCAACAGCAGATGGCAGTCGCTACGGCACGAACACAGCAAGCGACTCTTGGCGATACGAACAACACGGAACAATACATGCAGAACCTTCGCAACCAGCAAGCGCTTATAGCAAGGTTGCAACGAACTCCACAAATGGGACAACAGGCGGGCATGATGAATGGTGGAGGGCAGCAGCAGCAAAATATGAACATGCTGCAAACTCAACAAGCACAGATGCAGCAAATGCAATTTGCTCGTCAAGTTGCGATGAATCAACAACGACCCGGATCGGGAATGGGTCAATAGGAGCGACATGATACCCCTCTGCAGGACTTTTAAGATGGCGTTGGTGGCTTTCGGGGCAGGGAAATGTTGATGTTTATACGTCAAAAATTAAATCGAGCTTATGTGCTCGTCCTTCGGCGCGGATGATTGAGCTGGTTGCTCTTGAGACACACATCGTCACAGAGCTTTTGAGACTGGTGTGATTTAAACATTCGTAATACCTGTATTTCTATGCTTATTTTCTTCACATTCATTGCGCTTCTCACGTTCATGTCTCTATTCACCATAACTCGTATTTGTCAATGAATTGAACCAAGTACTTTGTGGCTGGTTCTACTCCAACCTGACTCTCTTTACAAATCTCGTAATACCAACATGGTACTCCAGCGACAAGTATGGCATATATGCAATCCAGTGAGACCACAAGCTCTCTACATGAGTGCATCTCTTAGTCTTCAATCACGACACTGGACGACTAGGTTAGCACCTAGTCATTCTGCTCGAGTACAAGACCGCACAGTAGTCAAAAGAGCAAAAGGAAAAGGCTAGGCTCTCCCGAACTTGGCTTGAATTGTCATGAGCATGGCTTGGTTCCAAAGAAGGGTGTCTCGCGTGCCTGACGCGCGGGAAAAGCGTAGGAGCGGATGTCCGAGCTCAGACGCACGAAGGGATATATGTAGGAGAATTCAGCACCGAGGCAAGCACCACAGAAAGCCCAGCTTTCACATCTTCCGTGGCGCAATTGGCTAGCGCGTTCGACTGTTAGGTCTCGCAAGAGACTCGCTATCGAGAGGTTGACAGTTCAAGCCTGTCCGGGAGAGCTGCTGTTCTTTTTGTTTCTTCTCTCTTGACTTCTCGGACTCTTTTGCTCTTTCCTTTCACTGATCAATCATTGTTTAGGTGGATGAGAAAGCGTCATAACAGTCGAACGCACTAGCCAATTGCGCCACGGAAGATGTGAAAGCTGGGCTTCTTGGGTTGTCGCTAACGCGACAACATTGGTTTAAGAGCTGGAGACGCAGTTAAGGTCCCGAGTGTTCAAATCCTAGCAATAGGACTGACATACAGCATGATGCTTACATGGGCCGCTAAACTCGTCCATCCTCCCCGTGTGCTAAATTCTGTCACTTCTACTAGCCATCTCCCACGGCCATGTCTAGGGTTATCCAGTCTGTAGAAATGCACAATGTTTTTAAGATCTCTCTAGTCGTCCGCAGAGAGGCGCTGAGCATCACACTCTTGCACTGATCTCAAAAACATTGTGTATTTCTACAGGGTGCGCGTGACAAAGTTTAGCACACGTCAGGATGGAGCGTGGTCGTCTAATACACATCCCAAGACTCCGACTTCGACTTGGAAGGAGTTGTGCCTTGTAAGAGGCATGCATTGCCTCTCGTCGTCTTCTGAGAGGGAGCAAGACATGGATCAATTTTTCATCGAATAGCTTCATGTTGAAAGCCAATGATGGATGATTGGACCTCTCCTATCATTATGGTAGGCTGAGTGAATTGTTTGTGTTGATCACGGTGGCTGCTGAGTGGGTGACCCTGCTCAGAATATTTACGATCAAAAACAGTCGCAACACTTGATGTTTAGCATCTGATTTTCCCTCTGTCCAATGCTTAGATGCTTTGACGATCAGTCATGCCTTCTAAGGCTCATTTATGACTGGTAAAGGGGAGGAATTGCCATAGAAGTACGCTACAACTGGTCATGCATTCATCGTGAACTGCGAGTGACTGACCATTCCTGCCTTCTGCGTTTCAATATTGTGTTCTACGCGGGACTTCAAGAGGCGGTGTTTGAGCATTACTAGGAGCATGTGAATAACAAAAGTCTGATGGTCAGCTCCTGTGCAACAGGGCAAAACGAAGACCGGTCGGTTGTACCAAAAAGATGCTCATGCTGGGGATCGAACCCAGGATCTTCTCTGTGTGAGAGAGATGTCATACCACTAGACCACACGAGCCACGATGCAAAATATTGTCGCCGGGTATACTCAACAAAGCGAAATCAAAGCTGGACGCCACATCCATTCGACAGACGTTCTCCTCTACCACTCATGTTTACAGGAGAACTTGAGGAAGCACTACCTGCAAAGAGCTCGTTAGCATGAGATAACAGCATATATGTGGTTGTACTAGTTGCCTCCCTCTGCAGTGCTTACTGTATGACGATAGACGTCGGACAAAGCAGAAACAGCAGAGTGCATTATCCGAAGAGCCTCAGCTGTGGTGGGGTAAACAGTACGACATGAAAGCCGTGATGGCCAAGTCGTACGGTTTGTGTTTAATCACTCAACGTGAGTCTGTCAGCGAACCAAGCCACTGGGAGAGGAAAGAGGTTGTGCTGGCAAGTAGAGTCGAAGAGTGGTACGAGGTGACAGACCTTTCCAGGTCAGACAGCGCTCAGATCCGACACAACCGGGTCCGAAATTCGCTAGACAGCTTGGCTGTGGGCTCGACAGTTGTTGTAACAAACGCTTGTCAATGCTATCATGCAACGAGATGGACAGAAATCAGCAGGAGCACTCTTCATAGCCAGAAAACTGGTAAAGACGATGAAGAAAAAAGATCATCGGCGAGCTACTTCAGGCAGTTTTGATGCAAAGGCAGATCACCGATACAAGGCAGAAGAAAGGGCACGAAAACGGCCGATGCTTGGAAGAGAAAAACACCGGAAGGGGTACGCAATCGGTACATGGGAGAGAGTACCGATGCATCGGCCAGCCTCATGTTTCTCAAGAGTCGTGGCTTCCTTGCTGTGCGCAAAGATAGCCGAGTTGTCTCCATGATTATGAATCCGATCAGGTTTCTTGATGGACGTCTGTCTTGCACTCACCTAATTTTCGATAGTTTGGGGGTTAGGTACGGCTTGGCATGGAACTCCGCTCCGCTAAGGTTGATCGGGCTGCGGCATGCAGCCACTTTGCTCTTCTCCCGGGCCTTATGGCACAGACCACGTCAATGATGCATGTGAAAGAAAAAGCTTGGGATCTGGGCAAAGGACGACTGCAGGAACAGCAAGATCCTGGGACAAAAGACGCGGAAGCTGCTCGTTGAGCAAGGCCGAACGGATGTTGATCGTTTTGCAGATTTCACATGGTCAGCGGTCCGCGGCGTTTAGCAGTTGGCACGATAGATAGCTTGAACGAACATCGGCGGTGCGCGGGCGGAAGACTGCGGGCAGCAGCACGGGCATCGATGCTGTATGACTATGCGGTCATTCGATCGCATTTCTAATCCCTAGATCTCTGTTCTTTCTTTTTTAACACTTGCCATCTCCTTCGGACCTTCGCTTTCTTCACGTCAACTAGTCGACACACCCACCCACGCGCGCCTGGAGTCGCTGCTTCCGTGGGCAAACAGACAAACATCTTCCGAGCTGGACTCTTACATCACTCGCGAATCCGGAACCCAACTCCCTCCTGATCCGCAAACAGCAAGCATCATTCACAAAAGCTGACAAGCACTGTTACGATGGGCGCAAGCTGGGACACCGCGAGGTGAGTCAGCCTTGTTGGTCTAGCATGTCGGGCCTGTTATTGACAAACCCGGCAGGACACTTAGCATGGTCGTGTCCTCACTCATCTTGACATATCATGCTGCAACAGCATATCTATGCACTTTCCTGACCAGCGATCCGCTGTACATGTCTTTCAGCGTGACAGCATATGCCTGGTATGGCTGTGCTCTCGCCGTGCTAGGAATCTACGGATCCTACAAGGTACAAAGATGCAGCCTTCACATGTGAATCCACCACTTCTGACCCCAATCCAGAAATCACCAACACACCTCACAATCTTCTCCAACCACCTGCTCATAGACACGGTTCTCTCGCTCGTTCCCAAATTCGGCCTTGTCTATCTTTTTTACGATGTTACCGCCGATCTCTGCTTCACCAGCAAGCTCAACACGTCATTCTGGTTTCCTTCCACATCCGAGGACCTGCACGGCCCCGGACGTGTCATTCAGACTTCATCAACCGAACAGTCTCTTGGTGCGAGCATCAAGGCACGCCGCCATTGCGAGACAGATGTTCTTGTCGCTCAGATTGCCTTTGGAGCTGTCCTCGTCTTCTGGACAATTGCCCAGTGGGGCATGGGGCTGAGCGTGCGTCGCTATGCTGTCAGACTCGAACTTCAAAGCTACACTGCAGCCTCGTCAAATCAGCATATCGACGAAGAAAAGGCCTTCTACGAGGAGGATAGCCTTGCCGACGAATACCAAGATGCTGTCAAAGTCGTCCAGAAATGGACCTGTCGAGAGAAAGACAGCACTACTTTCATCGAGGTTGCCGAAAAGCCCTCTTGATCACGACCCTTTCCTTTTGAATTCACTTATTGTTTATCCCGGACACGATTAGAAGCGTCATGTTTTGCTTTTCCTCCCAAGAATGTCAGCTACGAGCACTTATTCCTCTATCGCACACTTCCCCTCTCTTCCCCTTGTAGATCTAAAGCTTGATGCTTTCCAGACTCGCTGAACCGTCACATTCTTGCATGAAAAGCACACGTATGCTGAGAACTACCTGACTGACCGCTTTGCAGGGCGTCGCTCCCAGAACATGCAATATTTGAGCGTGGGGCTTCGCAGCCATCTAATTTATAATGCGCGTATAACACCACACCTCCCTCTTCCAACAAGATGGACACGAAGCCTTGCAGCCACATCTACCCCAAGTCAAAACTCCACCGCAATGCATGCAAGCATTTTCCACTGTCCAGCCCTCCTGCAGTTGATTCCTTCCTGATGCTAACCTTGAAATCCTACGCTCAAACCTCGCGCGATGCCATCTGCACACTCGGTTCTCGGCCTCAACTCTTCCATCAACTGTCACATGCCCTTGACCACTCATATCACCCTCATTTCCACGATGGTCACCTTGTCTCGTACCTTGATCCGGTACCCAAGAAAACAAAGCAATCGGATACCAGCTCCTGCAGATCACACAACACCTGCGGGTAGCATGCTCCTCTCTTTCCTCCACCGCTGTCAACACTGCTTTTCTCTCACACTCACTCAGCTTCTTCGATCCCTGCCTCTTGGCCGCCGGGATCGCAGTGTATAGATTCCGGTTGCTGAGTCGGAGAGAAACGAGCGAGTCGTATGGGAGATGAAGAGGTAGATGTATGGCCAGGATGTCCATCGGCAGTTGCAAGATTGGGAATGTAGTATGCTGCGCTGACTGGTTGCGAGACTCTTCTCGAGGTTTCTGTGGAGGAATTGTATGCTGGTGGGCATCGCGGTTGCTTTGCTGAGTTCTGACTGATGGAGCGTCTCGATCTGAATTGGTGATAGAGTGACAAAGCTCGACGAGGTCTGGAGGGAGCCACATGGTCGCGATCGTTTCTTCCTTGCAAGGGTCGTATCTCTGAAGTAATATTCGTATGCCCACCCTGTTCGTGTTCTTGTCTTCTTCTTACAAATCTAGTTCACAGACTTGTCGCGGTGGTTCTCAGACAAAATCTTCCGTCTCGAATATCGACGGCTGGGCGATTCTTCTGCGTCGCTGTCGTTACAGATCCAAACACTAGCTGCGGCGAGAGCAGTAGCTATGGCCAATACAGAGAACAGGGTGAACATATTGCCCCTCAAGAAGTCGATGGTTATATGTATAAATCGACCAACCCGTTTTTCGTGGCTTTGTGCTATGACGAATGCTTGCTCGTGGTCGTTTGCTGATGAAACAAGGTTGAAGCCAATGATCTACTTTCGTGAAACCTGACTTCAGGTTCTCCCTTTTTGCGACTTGAGCTCGTGAGTGTTTGGATTTTGTAAGATGAAGACTTTAGGTACGGAGGTACAAGGACGTTTCGTGGGGGACCGATGGCAGCAAGTAAACAGACAAGCGCTTCAAGCAACCACAAATCACAACTTCTCCTTTCCAAGATCGAAAAAACATATGGACACCATTCTTATATCATTGTTATCATCGCCTCCAGAGGCTTGATGTGTTCAGCTGCGCTGTTGCACCTGTGGATCAAAGCCACGCTCACCTTTTGCGCGTGACCCATAAGTTAACGCCCGTCATCCTGCCAATTTCATTTTGGTACGCATTATTCTGGAAGATGTAATATGATGACCAAGGTCATTAGCTCAGTTTACATGAAGCGTTTTGAGGTAATCTACCGGCCATGTCGTACGGCCGCAATATGATGCACCCCGTGTTTTGGATTCATGCAGGAGATGTGTAGGTTTGCTTGCAACTCTCGAGACTTGAAATTATTCAACAAACACGACAACTGACTCGAGTATCCTATACATTGTGATATCGTGCTCTTTTCAAGGATTATGTGTCAAACTGTGCCTAGAGCATGCAGCTGGGCTTTTTGGCTGACCCAATCACGGAGTATAGAAAAGGCTGTGATACAAATGTCGCGTGACAAGGTCTGGAGCCATCTGCGTTGATGGATCAACTCGTGATTTGAAAATGTGCCTACACTTTCTCATGCTCACAGGTTGAATGACCTGCATTGTAGAAGGTAATCAGCGGGGCTGGGTTTGCTTGAAACAAACATGTCATCCATCAAGTCATCTGTCAGTCAGGCCTAAAATCATGGTCTGGTTCAACTTGGTTCATTTCTTATTTTGATATGGATGAGCTGGGTAGGTGATTCATTCATCGTGTCCTACGGGTCTTTGGTGGCAGTGACAGATCAACTGACCGAGAACGGATGTGTATCGCACGAGTGTCTGCGTGTGCGGAGGAGGGTGATAGATAGCTCTGCTTCGATGGTCCGGCTTACTTTATCACAAGTTGCCAACGATAGTTACTTCGAGAAGCAGACAGCACCGATGTACGGATTTATGTCTGGGGGGTTATCACCAGCGGAACCCGAATGTGTCGCGGAACTGGTTAGCTGCCTGTGTCAATACATCTCCATCAAACTTGTTTGGCACCAGAAAGACGACATACCATGATCTGCGATTTGACCACAACCGCTTTGCTCCCGCTTCATCTCAGCGTCGCCCAACCACGACTGAATTTTCTCCATACGATTGTGACTTGAGGGATGGGTCGAGAGGAACTGCGGGGGCGCTCCTTCCTCTGCATCGTGCATACGAGACCAAAGTCCCACTGCCGCTGATGGATCGTAACAAGCTTGTGACATCATCATCAACCCGATATAATCTGCTTCGGACTGTGGTTTTGTATTAGCTTCAAGTTCTTGGATGAAGGTTCAAGAAACGCGACACTCACCTCCTGCTTCCTGGACCCGGGCCGGAGGAAGACCAAGTCCACGACCATTCTAGTGAAAACATTCCCAACGTCGCCCAGGCCCAGCCACAGAGATGCGACAATCGCGACAGGTAGGAATATGAAGTAAGAGCTCATGCGCTCGGCGGAATGATGAGCCACATTGTGTGCAATCTCATGCCCCAACACTGCTGCCAGTCCCTGCTCGCCTTGGCACACATCAAGTATGCCCGAGAAGACGAATACCTTGCCGCCTGGAATGACGAAGGCGTTCTTTTGCTCGTCCTTGATGACATGGACTTCCCAATTGTTGGTTTCTGTAGGGAGCCCAGAGTGAGGAATCAGACGATTCAAAACGCGCTGTACGAGTTTGTGTTGAGGATGTGACGGAGGTAGGATTCGATCTTGATATTCAGACATGACCTGCTGGTACAATTCTTCTCCAGATTGTTGCTCAGAAGCCGCAGAGACGATGTTGAAGCGTCTGCGGCCAGAAACCTGTCACAAAATCAGTCACTTGTTTCCCCTCCATGCCTTCAATCCTCATCACGACATTGGTCGGAACTCACGGGTACAACTTCCAAGTTGTAGATGTAAAAGGCACCACATAGGCCAGACAAACCACCGACTTCGTAGTAGAATGTGCGTCTGTCTGTCCATCGCTTCATCAGTCCACCCACTTGCTGGAATCGATTATACTGGTAGCCGCCTCCTCTACGGAAGCCGTTGGCATACGTCCTTGACTGTTGCCGCTGCCATTGCCATGATTTGCTAGCCCCTCCATTTCTTAGCTGACTGAATATTGTTTGTCGCGGTGGTGCACGCAGAATAGGATTCGTGCTGAAGAAAGCGCGGGTGGTGTGGATGGTCCGCGCTGTTGCCATGGTTGTGTCGTTGCCTTGGGGTGATTTTATGTCAAAGTAGCGACGAGAAAACGCAGGTAAACAATCGCCTTGAGAGTGCGACGTGTATCTAGAGAGAACGTGTTTTGTCCTTATTGTAATGATACAAGTTCGAGTTGAGTTCAGGAATTACGCGGTATGAAAATGCGATGACGAAGGCAGCAAACGTGAAGCTTCATGCTTGCTTCTCCCGGTTTCCAGAAGCCAAGACTCGACTCAAAACTTGGTGTGGACCACCAACGTAGACTCGAGAAATTGAGAAAGGAGATCACAAACAACACGACTGACATTTGACATTCTTGAGCGTCAGTGTCTTGTGAAGAAGTCTTTTGCGGTGACAATAATAACTTGTGATCGTGTCTCGTAGTAGGTTGTTCAGACAATTCAGAAGATCTGATCTACTCTCCAAGTAGTACCTGCCTCTATCTCTCCACAGTGGGTGTCTCTATAACTTCATTGTACCATTTCCTCATCTCAGGCCCTTCACCAAGTACAGATAGTTTACGGCTTCCACAAAAGCCTCCTGGCAATGCCACCCTTGTCTTGTTCTTATATCCGGCAGACACATCACCGGCGTGCATCGACTCGGGGTCGTTGTTCTCCCAAACCATATCTTCATATGATTTGCCCGCCTCCTGCATCCTTCTAGGATTTCTGGTCGGCAGATTAAGGCTCCATCCGATCAGTTTGTGAAACGGGGTGTATACACGTTCGAATCGACGAGTGATGTGAAGAAAGGCAAGCGTTCTGCTGCTGTACGCGACTCTGATGTAGGGATTCAGGTAGATGCCGGTCGCTGTCAGGCCAGTATGATTGCTCGCTGCTCCGATATCAGCGTGTATCAGACAGCATTCTGATGCATCCCAGAAGGTGTCCGTCGAAGCTCGGAATCGAATTGGAAGTGTCACATTGCTTGCAAGATGTCGATTCAATGAGATGTCTCGCTCGGGTAGGGAAGTCGCTGGTGGCGTGAGACCCAAGGAGCCGGCACCAATGGGGATCAACACGGCTGAGCTCGGAGTCGTGGCATTGTGGTCCACCACCAAGTCAGCAACGCCTAGGTCCACATGCAAGCCATCTGGTTGGAACCATCTCGCATTGAAGGCTACCATACCACCCCAGCAACTTCTGACTCTTACGGCATCTTTCTGATCAAACACATCTTTTCGGCTCTCTGCTCTGCCCCTACCGCTGAACCATGGATATACAGGCACACCAATGCGGTTGCCCTCATGATCTCTTGTCGCAAACGTGTCGTAGTACTTGAAAGGATTGATGAAGTCGGCAGCGCACGCAGCATGGTATTGTGTTTTGCCGCTTTTGTCAACGTTGGTCGAAAACAAGAGGTTTGCAGCATCGATGGGATCGAAGACAACATCGTTGATGTAAAGCAGCTTGTCGAAGTGCGTCGAGTACGCAGAAGAGGTGGGGTCATCCAAGGGTGCTAAGGCGCGGTTGCGAACATGAGCGAGAAATTCGATGCGTTTCAACCTCTTCTCGCCGTTTGGAAGTTTGACATGGGGCAAACTCCCGCGATCGATATGTTCTGCAAGAACCGAGGAGTTACCTGTAGACTGGTCAACAGTAACCCATGTGAACACCAGGGATTTCCATACACTTGATCTGTTTCGTAAAATGCTGTAGAGCTGCTGTCGCCAAGGTATCCGGGTCATCTTCAAAGACACTGAGGAACACGTTGTCGGGGCCCAGCAACTCCACCAAGCCGAGGACTCCTTTGCCCCATGCTCCAGCGGCTAGCCGACCCTGCTTATCGTAGATACTGCTTGCGATAAAGATTTTCTCGTGTCTCGGGTTGGCGCGGCCTGGTTGTGTTGAGCCCAAGGCCCGTCCACGTAGGACATGGTAGTGATGCGGAGGATGGGAGTAGGACGGGTGAAGAGTCGCTATAAGGATTATGACGAGTATGACCAGAGTAGGAAGAGCAACAATAGTCATCCAGACGCATCGCCTGAATCGTACACGTCTTCGAATACGGAATGCTGGCTTCGACCAACCATGTGCTGGCTCTTGATTGTGCGTATCCATATCATCGACGTCGCTCAATAAGCTGTATGGTGTAGCTCCAGCGCGAGACCAGGCTGTGAGCCATCTCGACGCATTTGACGACAGGCGTCCGGGCCATGCCTGGGTAGGGGGGAAAGAGCGACCACAATGATCTTCTGTAAATAATTGTGGTTGTGAAGAGGCCAACTTGTATTCTACTTTGGGGCTATCCCAAGGCATTGCGACCGAGGATTCGGTCTGTGAGCATTCACCTCATCTTGGGCGCGCTTCCACTCGTTTTAAAGCAAGGCATCTTGTGTTAGCATTCCGCGCATCCGGTGAACAGAGTAATGCAAAATGGTCCGTTTGCGTGACGGTGACGCATGGACATTGCCCCGGATCGACAGCGCCGATCTCCGGGGTCCACTCATCGCATCGCATCCACGTGCGACTAATTAATCAAATCAGGAATGTTCGTGTAAGAGTCTGAGTCGGACAGGCCTGCGACTTTGTTGCGAACTGACCAATAGGCCAACTTCATGACGCCGGTTGTCTGACCGACCTCAAAAGAAGCCATAGCCCATAAGTTCAGCTTACGAGTAATCGTGCTGAGACCACTGAGCTGTATCTATGTGTCTTGTCCAGGAGTTGTGCCGATATGAGGCTCATTCTCATGATTTGTACCAGGCTTGAGCGTGACAGCGTTGATCGGCTAAAGTGCTGCCTACATGGACTGGATTTATGTGACTGCCAAGACATTTATTTGACGTCGTAGCATTCAATGACCTGTGAGAGGACTGGCAGATATTCGAGCGCATGCGAAATCTGGCAGGCAAGACGCATAGACATTGCTCAATCATGGACCAGTTCTTCCAGAAAATTATGCACCCGATGTTTGAAGCATACCGCCGACGCGTGCCAGTCCAGACGTTGGTACCTGTGTTCGTCAACCGAGTGTGAATGTCGAAGCCAGTGTCTATCACATCCACCAAATAGAGACTACCGATTTGGGTCACAAGAAGAGTTGGATCTCTTGACCTTTGGTGGTATGGTCATGATAACACGAAGCCAGCTAGTTGTTAGACGAGGAAAAATGAATGAACCATGGAAGATTGCGGTAGCCAGTTCTTGAGTCCCTCAGACACTGAATCTCTTGAGTCCAGCGATCTGCGGAAATCTGCTGGTCAACTGGCAAGTGCTTCCAACACGGTTGATAGAATAGAGTCATAGGATGCGCGCAATAGTCATAGATCGCGCCAAGTGCTGCAGTTGGTGGAAAACCAGACTTCGCAAAGCACGTGTCCCTATGCCAGCCATGGTTAGGCCCACCACAACATAGGGTGATCGTGATGCCGTCTACACCATAAGAGAGCGTTATTCGACTTGCCCAAAGATTCCAAGTATTGTGATGTTGCTGGGATATTTGACCATCTTAGGAGGTGGTGTAGATGAATCCAAGGAACGAAGTCCCCACTATGTGTCAAATCTGACCGGCGGCGTGGATTGAGGTAGATTCCACAAGATCACAGCTACGCGGATATGGGTAGATAAAGCCATTCTTGTCTTGATCTATCCATCTCCATTAGCATTCGCCGCTTAGCAAGAATTCCTCTGCGTTGATACAGACAACTGCTCTAACAACAGCCTTTCGAGAGCGCCTTGATCCTATCGAGCATCGAGCAGCACGTAGAATCGACAAGACTCACCATCCATCACCACCGCTAGCCTGTCTTTTCCTCTTGATCTCATCGACCCTCTGTCCTATTGCTTCTTACCTACACATCCAACACAATGAGTGATCTCAACCCCATCACGCGCATCACGGCCTCGGCGAAGGAAGACATTATCATCGACCTTAGCGAAAGTGTTGAGCCTGAATCCATGGAGCTTTACGATGATAATCCGATCATCTCAGACCACCGAGAGAAGAGGTCTCTTCCAGAAGGATTCCGCTTCAGCCTTCAACCCGGTGGCGACATCACCGACCTCTTGGCCATGGAAAACGACCAGTTCGCGAAAACTCGTACTGTCCAGCAAATGGACACACCATCCGCAGTAGAGCAGATCAACAATCAAGCCACCTTCATCGCCCCTACAATGCACGAGATGGCGCTGTATGACGATCCCACGTCAGAAACATACCGCCGTATGTTAGAAATTGACGAAAGTGATGCAATCAGATCAGCCTCCAACGAATATCCAGGATACATACCAGCTGTTGCATCTACACCTTCTCAACAACAGCGGCAACCACAACATGTGCCAGATTGGGTCAGTCCTACAGAGAAGATGTTGTGGACCGCCCTCGCAGGCAACAGTCAGCAAGCAAGAGTCGAAGCTGACGACATATACGGCAATGGGACCGAGAGCCTTGCTAGCCAGTCTCTGAATGCCGACTGGTCAGGCGCCCGCCAGTCGTATATGCAGAACCTGCCCCATCGACCAGCACTGGTCCATCAGCATCAAGCTTTTCAGCAACTATTACAGCAACCAGTACTGCAGCAGCAGAGCTCCTCAATCCGACAAAACAATAAACGCAAGCGCAAGGTTGATAGATCCGCCAGCTTTACTCGCGCTCCCAAGAGGGGCAAAGTCGTTATCGAGAGGGCCGTAGCGGAGAATGGCGACCGCAGAGTCATCACAAGCGTCGTCACGCCAGCATATGCGGCTGCAGTGGAGAAGAACGAAAAAGACCTCTGCAAAAAGGTCAAGAACTCTAAGAGGCAAGGCTTGGCGAAGGGTCTCAAAGCAGCAAGATACCAGAAGCGCTGCCATGGCGACAGTTGTAATGAGTTTGAAACGGAATGCCGCTGTCCAGGAGGGTTTGTAAACTAAGATAGGCCGGCGTTTGGAGTACGGAGTCATAGACATCAGGACATTGTCAAGCACAGTGTATATGGCGTCGTCAGAAGAAAGAATGGAATCTTACAGTGATGTCTTTCACGCCTCACATGCCACCTTGTATGGCAAAGGACGACAAGATCAGAACCAGGGAATTGATGATGCCCCAGGAGAATGGGATCCAGGTGGACATGCGAAAGTAGCCAGCAGTATAGACACCGCTCAAGAGGCCACCGACGACGTTGCCGGCAATCAGGGCTTCAACGGCACCGATCAGGGCGAAGACGATGGGAGTGATCCAGATGAGCTTCCAGTTGCGCCATTGTATGGCCATGGCAAAAGCAGCAGCAATCAGGTGGATGCCAACGACATCAATGATGGTCCAGAGCAGGGTGAAGCGCCATATGTCATGCGAGTGGTAGAGGTATAGAGTCTGAGTGCCGCCGACGGGAAAGGGCCAGTACAAGGAGGGAAAGGGAGGAGTCGAGTATGAGAGCGGAGGAGTGTCGACGATGGTACGTAGGAAGGAATCTCTACAGTGGGACGTCAGAGAGGATACGCGAAAGCGTAGAGCCAAGGACGAAGAGCTACCTGATACTGCGAGATGGTCAGAGACTTTGCGAGATTGAAGAGAGGACGAATTGCCATGTACCCCATGACTGCGCGTCTTGGTTTGCGACCAGTGCCGGTACGAGACGTCGGCGCTTGAAGAGCTGGACTTGTCTTGCGAGCAGATGGAGTCAAAGTCGCGCTGTCAGCTTCAGCTTCTGCTCCTGCTTCAGAAAGTGAGATGGCCCGAGTCTGCTGTCGCTCTTGACGGTCGCGGGTGGACGCCTTGACCGACCTTCCACGTGCCTCGGCTTGTTTTCATCGGCGTACTCGTACTGACTACCGAGACTCCATCTTTACACACTCACATCCACCCTTGTTCTACATGCCATAACTATATACAATCCGAACCATGTCGGCAGATAGATCACTGGCCACTTTGCTCAGATATCTGCAGTCTACTTCCGACCAACAAGACACTCCACGGTATGACCATCTGATTGCTCATCCATCATCGACTAATTACATCAAGACTGCTCGGCACTGCTCTATCACTGTTGACTTCGTTGAATAATCCCCTGAATATCACTCTACTTACCAGTCAACTGCTATCCGCGCCAGCCTTGTGGGCTCGTCCAAATGCCTTGTCATCTTCGTTAACCTTCATGAGCCTGTTCCACTCGGCCGCCATTAAATGCCATGAACGCGAAGTCGCCGACCGACATGACCATCCACTTCCTCTAGCAGCCCGTCCACATCTCGAGTCCCATCTTCCTTTGGACCAATGGATCACAGCTGTCATCAAGGGTGCTGATGAGCATTCCTCTCCGGCCAACCACGCCCTCACCATAGGAGGCTTGATGGTCGGCCTGGCCAGTCGCCATCATGACTTCATGACCACCAACCTCGGCTTGATACTACGGACCGCCTTTGTTAAAGCCGTCAATCTGGCGCTGCTAGAAACCCAGCCCGAGGACGACTTGGCTCATGGCTCCGTTGTTCTGCCTCTCAACCACGCTTTCACTCACCTGTCTGACTTGGACCGAGCAGCTCTTGATTACGATCGTCTTCTTCCCGTGCTCATGAGTACCACATTGCACTCGTCAAATGGCCTGAGGTCCGCCTACTTCTTGGGTGCAGCAGATGCTGAGCTCCAGCAGGTCTCGAGTCAACAGTTCAATTGGCCTTCAGACTCGCCGTCATACCAACAGGTCGACTCTATCCTTAAAAGTCCACTGATATCGTCTCTCGGTCCCTTGTCGAGACTGATAGCGCATACAATAGACCATGTACAAGACACGTGGCTGGTACTGTCTGCTGTTGAAGACATAGCAGACTTTTCGAAACGTCTCGGAATTCAATGGAGACAAAACAAGCTGTCAGAGATCGATGCTTCGGAAGAAGCCATCTTCCTTCATGAAGAAGCCCGTACGACGACCCTTCCTACCCTGTGGAGGCTGCTTCGATCCATCCTGTTTGCGATCGTCATCATGCTCCGTAGCGCTGTTGCTCGTGTAGTCGGGGATGTGTCTTTGGCAGCCCACAAGAGTAAGATGAACCCTTCAAGGCTGGATGATCCTATGCTGATTTCTCAGATGCACCTCATATTGCTCAAGCTACCTTGCACTCCCTCCGCAATCTTTCTTTCATCTTCACCCGTCTAGGCAACGTCTCGTTCTCGCAATATACCTTTACCTATCTCACCTCGATCGACATACTCGCCAATTACCCAACTCAGTCGTCTACTTTCCTAGATTCTATAGCACCTTCTGAGCCTGGTCAAATCCCCTCCCATCCCCTCGAGCGTAACTTTGACCTCTTTTTCCTCAACACAGCCGAACACTTCGCTCTCATTCTCTCACCACGTCAGAACGAAGACCTTCTACTCGCCGCGTCATCCCCCTACCTCATCACAGCCGGCAACCCCAACCTTCTCCCCATCTTCGAAGCCGCTCACAGCGTCACCCTATCAGTCTTCTCCGCGCCCCAAAACGTCGACCTCACAGCAAAACACCTCCCCTTCTACGTCGACGCCTTATTCCGTGTATTCCCACACAATTTGTCTTCCCGCCAATTCAGACTCGCTTTCAAAAATCTCATCAAGGTCGTTTCACCACCTAGTCGTACAGCTGTAGCACAACCAATGCTCGCCGCTACCCTCCTCGACCTTGTGCATGAACGTGCCATCCAAGCCCCGACCGCTCCCTTACCACCAAGCTATGTGCCTGCTCAACAAACCGCACCAGAACTCGAGAGTGCCCCTAAATCTAGCATACCCGATCTGTCTGAACAAGCAGTACTGGTGCTCACTCTGATCGACGCTTTCCCATGCCTCTCTCTGGCTCTGTTGGAGGAATGGCTCCCCTTGACTGCCGCAGCAGCACAGATGATTTCAGACACAGATATGCGTGAATACTGCAAAAAGCATTTCTGGGAGGTCTTGGTCGGTGGCGAGATGGATCCGGAGCGTAGTCAGATCTGTGTGCGCTGGTGGACTTCAAGAGGAGGACAGGAGGAATTGCTCACGGCTGACAACCCGGCAGAAGATCAATTTGTCATGAGTGGTGGTTTGGGTGAGCAAGATAAAATCATGGCCAAGTTATGATGGTTCTGGTAATGCTACGATATTATGTTTGAAAGCAGTGGGTTCCTTTGAATGTTTACACTACGGCTCAAAGACTCGAAGCCTCCTAGGATGCGAAACAATTTGCAATTGACGACAAAAAGGCATTGCCGAGAATTACTTGGAAAAAGCTGTATTCTGATCATTCCGCTACAAGTTGAATCGCTGTATAACTTCTTGCTCGAAAGAAAAGACTCATTAATCATGATGTCGTGAAGCTCATGCGTATTTACCCTTCAGGTCGCGTTGCGATGCAGGTTGACCAGCGATGGACTCGCCGACTCCGCTCTCATAAGCTGGTGGTCCGCTGTGCATGCCATATCCTTCGACGCTACCGACATTTCCATAGCCTGGCCCTTGAGCAGGCTGTCCATCGTTTTTGAGGCCTGCTTTTCTCATGTCCTCGTCTTCGACCACGCCACCGTCTCCACCGTCTCCACCGCCAACAATGACTTGGCCGCCATTGCGTACTTTGCCTACAACCATGCCTTTGGCGACCGACTTCAACACGGCGCGACGAGAGACGCCAGTTACATCAATGTAGACGAGACCGACATTTTTGACACCGCCAGCCAAGCTGGAAGTGATAGATCCGGCTTCGGCACCATAGCGATGGCCAACGACAGTCGTTGCAGCAGTACCACTCTGCTCGAGCAGATGTTTACCACTGGTGGCTATACCATCAGCGATGGTAGAAAAGGCAATCATACTCCTGTTCAGAAGACCAGGCTTGTACTCTTCCTGCGCAAGAGGCCTGCCATTGACATCAAAGCCCTTCTTGGCACGATCTTGGTTCTTTCCGCCGAACCTGGCACCGATGTTCTGAGCGTACTTGGAGGCTTGGCCAACAGTTTTTGCAGACATACCGGCGGCACTGTTGGTGAAGGCGTTGATCTTGCGGACGCGTTCGTGGGCAGCAGGACTGAACTCCATGGGCTTGGCTGCGGGCTTGACCTTCTGTGTAAAGTTCTCAGCGCCAGCAGTCAGAATGTTACCGAGACGGCTGCTTGAGGTGACGATAAAGCGAGAGGCGGTTGCGGCGTTCTGTACCATGCCGCTGTCCTTGTAGGCGGGGTGACGGGCCATCTGCAGGTACTCCTCGCTGATGGGCATGACGCTGATGCGCTTACCGTCGGCCGAGATTTCAAGCTCGACCGGGTCTGTAAAGAAGGTCAGTCGGGCAAAGACGTCGGTATGGGAGGATGGGACGTACTCTTGGTTCCCTGGTTAAGGGATGAGTCCTCGACAATGTGAGCGTCACCAGCCAGCTCGCCAATGACACTACCGTTGTCTTCGTCAATGAGGACGACTTGGCCGTGTCCAGCACCCTTGGCGTCGTGGTGCTTACCGCCGGGGGCGTAGTCCCTAGGGTCGTATTGTTCCAGAGGGCGAGATGGCTTGGGTGGGGCAGCGCGTTCGAGGAAAGCGGTGCATTGGGCCAGGATGGTTTCGAAGGTATCGTGGTCTTCGGACGAGATGTTCTTGTCAAAGGTGATTCTCGTGAAGATGCCGCTGTCGGCACCCAGGTCCCAGCGAGGGATCAGGTATGAGTGGGGAGGCTGGTGGTAGACCTGGGTGGTGGCTGGCATGGGAAGATCCAGCTCCGGGGGCAGGTTGAGGTGCAGGTAGAAGTCATTCTCGGGGATTTCGTTCTGGGGGATGGTCGAGGACAGGTCCGAGAAGGGCGACGAGGTGGGCACCATGAGCAGAGACAGGGTTTGCGGGCCAGAAGGAGTCAAGTCCTGCTCTTCTCCACCTTGAATGTGGTATGCCTTGACATTGGCGATTGTGTACAGAAGCTTCGGGTCGTGGTGTCCTGCCATGATTGCTGTTCGTTTCGCTGCGCGATCTGGGAGAGCTAGAGGTCAGATGCTTGATGCTTGAGGCAGGTCGCGATGATTTAAAGTCATGCTGCTTCCCTGTTGTCCTGCATCTCGTCATTGGGGGCTGTGCTGCACCCTTGTGGCTTATGCTCGCCGAGACGTCCAGACACCGCAGATCTGCCAAGCCAGAGCTCTCTTTGACAGTTCGGCTTGCAAGTCGCAGCGGAGCATGCGCCACACTGTGGCTGCGACATGTACAATTTCGCCCAACTCCAGTTGCCTGAACAAAAGTCCTCTTCTCACGGTCCATTCCTCCCGACTGTCCCGTAATCAATTCACCACCCACTTGACCTGCTAAACGTTTAGGCTCTCATCCTCGAGTGCCGTACCGTCCGCCCACTGTGCATCTGTTTGCACTTCCCCGTTTCCGCACTTGCATGAATAGGGAGCATCTCCATGGCCTACGACAACCAGCCCGTAAGCGGAACCGAAGTTGCAAACACCATGACCTATTCGCTAATCGTACCTTCGTTTTAGGATCCCCCCCAAAGCTACTAAGGCGTCGCCCAGAAAAGTAGATATCCGCTATCATTAACTTGTTTAGATCAAATCCTCTCTTCGATTCGCAATGCTGGGTCGACGCCTCAAGCTGCGCTTTGCTCGCCCCTTGCGAGCTATCCGTCGCGCCCTGCCTCCAGTCAATTTCATCACTCTGCATTATGCCTACTTCATATTCACTTGTCTTTTGGCCGCCGTCATCTTCTGGGCTTCCTCTACTGATACCCATGTTGAATTCACTGATGCCTTGTTTCTTTGTGTCAGTGCCATGACTGAGGCGTGAGTTGTCATCCCTGCACCCGAGGCTTCATGCTTGACATGACCGCTGGCCTTGCTAACCCTTCTCACAGAGGCTTGAACACCGTCAATCTCAGTGAACTTAACACATGGCAACAGATCATGCTCTTCGCACTCATCTTCGTTGGGTCTGCAATCTTTGTGTCCAATTTCGTTCTTCAGGTCAGAAGAAGAGCATTTGAACGAAAGTTCATAAGCATCATCGAAAGCAGGAAGCGGAAGCAACGGCGAAACTCTTCACGCGGATCTGCTTTCTCTATGTCCAGACTCTCGATAAGCAGATCTCGGGAGAACCAAAATCCGAATCTGGGACTGAATAAGTCTAACTCGACCGATGTGAACGAGGCACAGAGTCCCGTTAGAAGAGGCCGCGCTTCCATTAGCAAAAACTCCCTCCGTCTGAGCACGAGCAAAGACACGGACGGGGCCAGTGACCGCCCGAATGCTGCTGAGGATGAGCTGAACGATGCCACCTCTCCGGACCGTATCACTTTTAGCCCCGAAACCGTGTTCCGTTCCCAGAAACAACAAGACGACCAGATCTCGCCGACGAAGCCAAGACATCGTGTTTTCTCCGTCTCCGGTGTTGGTGCCAGATCTGAAGCGAGCCTCCACCGTGTCACGTCTGTGTCACGCACGTCTGTCGCTGAGGAGGGACCCGCTGCTGGTAATCAGTCTACTGCCGACTATTTTCCTTCTTCTGGCTACATTTCCCGCAACTCAACGTTCCACAACCTGACAGAGGCCGAACGTCAGAAGCTGGGTGGTGTGGAGTACAAAGCACTGTTGTGGCTATCCTGGATCGTTCCGTTGTATCTGATCCTCTGGCAACTGCTCGGAGCCTTAGGTTGTGCTGCCTGGGTCGCCTATAACCGCCCAGACACTGCTCGAGCTAATGGTCTAAATCCATGGTGGGTAGGTGCTTTCAACGCGATATCTGCCTTCAACAACTCTGGTATGAGTTTGCTTGACGCCAACATGGTCGCTTTCCAGACGTCGTACTACCTACTTCTTACCATGGGTGTCATGATTCTTGCCGGAAACACATGCTATCCAATCTTCCTGCGCTTGATCGTCTGGACAATTTACAAGCTTTTGCCCAAGACTGCCAGATTTGACGACCATCGAAACACTCTGCGTTTCCTCCTCGACCATCCGCGTCGTTGTTACACCAATCTCTTCCCGTCAGAGCACACATGGTGGCTAGCCTTTGCCGTTTTCGTCCTCAATGGCGTTGATTGGGCTGCTTTCGAGATCCTCAACATTGGCAATCGCGTACTAAATGATACCATTCCTATCCACATCCGTGTTCTTGACGGTCTATTCCAAGCTTTCGCCGTTCGCTCCGGTGGCTTCTACGTGGTTTCCATTCCCACGGTGCGCATCTCACTCCAGGTCCTCTATGTTATCATGATGTACATTTCAGTTTATCCTGTTGTCATCACCATGAGAAACTCCAACGTCTACGAAGAGCGAAGTCTAGGCGTGTATGATGAAAACGACCCGGATGACTTGTCCGAAACCTCGAAAGACCCCAACAGCATCTACAGCAAATTTCGAGGTATCAAGAAACAATTTGCTACTGGATTCGGTGGATTAAGTGAGGGTAAGAGTTACTTTTTACAGCAACAGTTGAGGGCGCAGCTTGCGCATGATGCTTGGTGGATTGTGTTTGCGGTCTTCCTCATCATGATTATCGAGGGCGGTCAATTTGAGCGTGACCCGAAGACCTTTTCAGTTTTCAACGTCATCTTCGAAGTCGTTTCCGGCTATGGCACAGGTTCGTGATATCCTATTTCACTCTGCTTTGTTGTTTAACAAATGCTAATTAGAATGAAACAGTTGGTATAAGCGTGGGAGTCCCAGACAATGCATACTCTTTCGCTGGCTCCTGGCACAAATTGAGCAAGCTGATCCTTTGTGCTGTTATGCTGAGAGGAAGGCACAGAGGCTTGCCCATTGCTATTGATCGGGCTGTGTTGTTGCCAAACGAGAGACAAGACTTGGCCGAGGAGGAGGATGCAGCCATCAGAATGGAGAGGGCAGTGAGCAGACAAACTGTCAATGGTGAGGTCGTTTGAGAGTTTCACCAAGAAGAGGCGATCCCCGAAGGAATGCGCGAGTGTTCGGGGTGTAGAAGAGGCTCAACGAGAGAGGGGCGAAGAGGAGTAAACGATATGAGCAAGGTGGAGGAGAGCGGTATGAGGATGTCTCGGGGTGGTGGGTGTGGGTTGAGATTGAGCATCAAGGTCATCCTGTATAAGTATCATACTGATAGCAATCATCTCCGGTGTCCTTACAGCATCATTGAACGCTGGTTCAGACAAGGGGGGTTGTAGAAATGCTGCATCAAGCCAGGAGTCACCTCCCAAAAGTCTGGATTGAGGTCAATAATGTTTAGTGTGTCGTTGCCAACGCCAGCTTCCCCACAATCATGTTCGCCACGCCAGACACTGTTCTCAACTTCTCGGCATCACCTGCCTATCTTTAGCAAAAATCCAGGCTAACTCGATTCAGCTAAAGCTCTTGGTTGAGCAGCTCTCGCAGAAGTCTGCACTCGTCGTTAATGCTTCTCTTGGTGCTTGACAGGCAGTGAATTGTGGTCATGAAATACCTAAAATTCACGTGTAAATTTCCAGAAATTGTCTTGATGAGCATATATGATACAGAGATTTTTTGTACAATTAGGACACACGGTGGGAATGGTCCACAATCTGCCCGTCAAACTCTTCCATAACAAAAATTCGAAACATTCAGAGTCTGGACACAATTACTGTCCATCACCACGAGCCTTCTGTGACTCCGGCTGCGGCTCCTCATCCGTCCAGATATACCTGTCCAAGGGCTGTTGGAATGTTGGCCAAAGGAACGTGCCCGACCTGCCACCGTGTTTGTACACTAGGTGTATTCTTCCAAGCTGTATCTTCTTGTCTACGGCTTTGCACATGTCGTATACGGTCATGCATGCGGCAGTGACTGCGGAGATTGCTTCCATCTCGACACCTGTCTTGCCATGTGTATGAACTCGTGCTTCGACAGACACCGATCCGTATCTGTTAGGAATTTTGAAGGCGGTGGGATCGCTAGGGGAATGCGTGCCGACGTTGACTGTGACTTTGGTGATCGGGATGGGGTGGCAGAGGGGAATGATATCAGAGCATCTTTTGGCTCCCATGATGCCTGCGATCCGTGCGATACCGAGAACATCGCCCTTTTTGTTGAGATTCTCGGTGATGAGTCTGTGGGGTTCTATATTGCTGAAGTGGACGAAGCCGACAGCCACGGCGACTCGATCTGTCGCTTCCTTCTGGCCGACATCAACCATATGGGCTTCGCCGGTAGAGGTGAGATGAGTCAAAGTGACCCCTGAGTTAGCAGGAGCGTCTTCTCTCGGTCCACTCGAAGGAGTTGAGGTGTCCTTTGATGCTTGCGCACCAGATTCTTGGGTCAATTCCGCTTCCAATGCGTTGTTTTGTTGTAGATCAGGCGAAGGCATCCCGTCCGAGAATGGGGACGATCTCTGCTCCGTCGCGACAGTCGACACTGCCTTGCGTAGATTGACTGATCTCGGCGAGGTGGAGTTTCCGGTATGTTGCCCATCTTGCCGAGATGGTGGTGATCCAGAAGCACTTGAATCGACCTTCCAAGTTGGTAGAGGCTTTGCTTGATTTGGAGCATGCCTGGTACGCCGCAGCTTTTGAAGCCGGGGTGAATTGTGTTGATTTTCCCATCCATCTTTGCTCGCCACTTTGTGATACCGCACTTGCAGTGGCGCAGATCTATGGGGTTGAGAGCGTGGTGGTGATGGGCCTGACGTCTCCAGTGTAGGTCCCAGTGAGACACCCGTATCGCTTCGTCCTTTGAAAGGCACGTTGACATGGGGTTGGTCGAATTTCTCACCCCCGGATGAAACATAATGTGCTTCTGATTTCTCTCTTTTCATTGGTAACAAATCAGGGAGCTCGTCTTCGAACGGGTTGTTGTCAAAGTAGCTATCGACAGCCGCAGGCTGTTGCGGCGGCTCGCTCGGCGGGGCGTCTGAAACTGCATGGGCGTCCGCTGTCGTATCTGAAGGCTGAGACCAGGTCCTTTTCGGTGTTCCGAAAAGACCTCTGAGGCTTGCGAACTCTTGTTGCGGTTCGCTGTTTGCCGTCGATGGAGCGGAGACGGCATCAGAGTGATGTTCTTCGGATTCGGAGGTCTTCTCATCCGCAGCTGAAGGTGGAGATGAAGACGATGAGGAAGAAGAGTACATGCGCACTCCACTAGAGTTGGAGATCCCTGGATGTAACAGGTGGAAGGGAATGGTACATCCTAATCGGCTAGAGTTTGTGGGACGAGCATTGAAGTTTCGGGGCGCAGGCCTCGTACGTTGGTCACCCTCAGCTACCACCAAATCAGTATCAGGTCCAGCATCGGCAAGGTCCATTTGATAATTCGGAAAGGCGGTCGCATGAAGACGATAACGCTACGAATGTCGGAAAGATCAAAAGGGGTTGTGGAACCTACCCACCAATAAGTATCATGGGCCGATTCTCCATGTTTTGTAGTTCCTCCATGCCAGCATGTTTTTCCTTCTTGCGTTTTACTGCCTCTCCGATGAGATTGAGTAGCTCCGTCTCTCGCTCAATCCAGCCTGGTCTTGAGTCTATTGTAGGCAGCCCTTGGCGTCTGTTCATTTCCATCTCCCTCACAGCCTCAAAGGCTTGCTCATCCATAGGGTCATTATTGTTGTTCTTTCGCATGAGGTCTCGTAGCGAAACCTCGGTATTACCATGAAGGCATACCTTTAGGTTACCATCGCCCGTGATGCGTAGGCGATTGCAGGTACCGCAGAAGTTATGCGTCATGCTGGTGATGAAACCAATCTTGCCGACAAAGCCTGGGATCTCGTATGTCTTACTTGTGTCGTTGAGATGGCCCTTCACGGAGCGAAGCGCAGGGTATTTCTCACGGATGATGTCCAGCATCTCCTGGTAGGTCAACATCTTGCGCTCACTCCATTTGTTGCCACCGAAAGGCATGTACTCGATGAAGCGGACTTCGATGTCTTTCTCCCGGCCCATCTCGACGAAGGGGACGAGCTCGCGTTCGTTGATGCCACGCATGACGACGCAATTGACCTTTAATTTGACGCCAGCACCCAGCTTGTTCACCTCCAATACACGATTTATGCTCTTCATGACGGCGTCGTAGCCTTTCCGTCTAGTCAGAATCTGGAATTGGAAGGGATCTAGAGTGTCGAGACTGATGTTGACGCCAGTCAGACCAGCTTCGATCATTTTGTCCAACTTCCGGTGTAATGAGATGGCGTTGGTGGTCAGGGCAAGTTCGCGCAGTCCCTTGGTCTTGAGATTTCCAATCTGTTGCATCAAGGGTAGTATGTCGGGCCGAACAGTTGGCTCGCCTCCGGTCAGACGAATCTTGGTGACGCCTTGGTTTACGAAGAGCTCGGAGAGGTAGACGATTTCAGAAGTGGTGAGAAGATGCTTCTGCGGCGAAAGCGGGACCCCCTCTAATCAGAAAGTCAGTCTTCTGGGACGGGTAGGCACAAGACATAAGATGCAGGCGGGTTACCTTCGGGCATGCAGTACAGACAACGCAAGTTGCAACGCTCCGTGACGCTGATGCGCAGGTAGTCATGCTGGCGGTTGTACTTGTCGGTCAGAAAGTCGGAAAAGGGTTTTGCTTGCTTGATAGCTTGTCGTCTGTCGTTGAGGCCGACATGGTGTGGCAGTTGATCGAGGCTGGCCGATGAGGGTGCTTGTGCCGTGGCCGTCGCGATGCTTCGCCTGGTCGGGCGGAGGCGCCTGGTCAAAGGCCCAAGGTTGCGACTTGAGCGGATCGCAGCTAGAGCCATGGTGTGTGAGAGGCTGTCATGTGCAGTGGCGCATCTTTTTATCTTTCGGACATGGCTGCTGTTGCTTGCAAATGGGTGCCAAAAGTTGCGGAGTTAAAAACGCCGCTCGCCGTACTGCCGTCTTCTCCGCCCCTCGTGGCCCTCCGCCTTATCTTTGACCCGCCAAACTCGTTTCTTCTTACGCGATATTGAGTCCTCCCTGTTACTATTCATTTCTCCTGTCATTGTGAACCTTTTACTACTTTGTCTTCTGCTATCCTCACATTCCCAGCGCTTCCCTCTGAGCTTCAACAATCGCGAATATCTCCTTCCCATGCTCGCTATCGTAGAGTTCGTTGTCCGCCAGCTTCCCCACATAATACCAAAAGTCCTTCTGTCCCTTTTTGCCTCGTAGCCCGACGCTCAGGAGACCTTCCTGCTTGTGACAGTCGATGACTATTTGTGCTACTCTGTCCCACTCGTTGTTGCGTGCAAGACATTGTACCACGGCCATCATGGCTAGCCAACCTGGTCGCTTGCCCTCCTTGCTCATCCGATTCAAAAATGCCATCGTCCTGCCCACATCACCGTGTCTTGCAAATCCTTCGACCATTCGGTCGTAGAATATCACGTCCAGCGTGTGGCCCTTTGTCTTCTGGATATCATTCCACAACGCATCCGCCGCGAAGAGCGCAGGTGGATTGGCGTCGAAGTAATGCGTCATGAGGATGGTGTAAATGTGAGGTGTACATTGCACTCCGCGGGCCATCATGTGTCCCAGTACGCTTTGAGCAGCTGCCAAGTTCTCGTGCTCTTTGAGCATACGGTCGATGAGCAGTGCATATCCTTGAACATCGACCTTCAGACCGCATTCTTCGAACGAAGAGATGAGACCCATGATCTTGGCCTCTTGTTCCATCTTCGTCAAGTCGTTTAGCATCGTTGTCGACAGCATCGAATTGACGAGAATCGTAAAGGTAGACGAATTGGGCTCAATGTTGGAGGCTGCCATGCGCTTCAAGATGCTCGCCGCATCTGCTGCCTGCCCTCCGTTCAGAGCCACGGCAAGCAACATGTTGTACGTGTCTACGTCCGCCTCGATGTTAAAGGATCGGCTCCAAGCTAAAACATTGGGAATGTGATGTGCTCTGCTACCACGAAGTGCCGAGACGGCCGTGTTCAATATAGCGATGTTAGGAGCCGGTATCTCAGCCGTGACATTTGTGGCAGCCGACTTGGGGTTTCTTTTATTTTGAGATGCGAACCATTCTCTTCCCATTTCGTCCAGTGCAGACATGCCTTCTCGAATATCGCCAACACGAAGGTGGCCGTAAATCCTCGTACTCCAGGATACCACGTCAGGTTGAAGACCAGAGTTTCTCATTCGTTGCCACATGGACTCCATGATGTTGATGTCTCGTGAAATATGACAACTCTTCATCATGATGTTCCAGGTGCGAACAGTAGGTTCGAAGCCCGAGTTGAGCATACTGTTCCAGACTTGCAGTCCAGATTGAGGGCGTCGTAGCTGGAAGAATGCGCTCAAGAAAGCCTCGTACAAGCGAAGCGTGGAGGGTGCATTGTCAGTTGTCCGCGATTCTTCGTCAGCAAAAAGATCTTGTGCTTCCGTCCAGAGTCGCTCTAGATTATCCAGGTTTTGCTTGTCGGCAGCATGCGAGACATAAGCAACTAGTCGCTTTGTTTTCTGTTCAACAGTTTCGGGAGCGACTGGACGATTTTGGTCCTTCAGCGTGGCATTGGCTGGCACATTGACTAGCACAGATGCTGAACGAAGGTTGCACAGTTTCGCGGTGAGTTGTGCTGATCCTAAGGCGTCATCCGGAGATTCTGACTTCAGTCGCATCTCAATGTGACGCACTGCGGCGCCAGAGAACTGCGCAAAGGGAGTGGTCCGGCTGAGGGCTCGGAGATGGAGTCGGTATTGCTCCAAGTCGGGTGGGAAAGACTTGGCACGACACAACAGATCCTGCACAAGCAACAAGGATATGACGAGACCTGAGGGTTTTTGAGTCGGCGCCCGGACGAGGGCGGCGCAACGACTCTGGAAAGCCTTGTGGTCCTTCGTCTCCCATCTTGGAAAGAAACAAAGGGGCCACAGTTCAATCAATTGGACAAGGACAGGCTTGGTTGTGGGGTCATGCAAGACATCGAGGCCTTTTGCAGCAGCAAGCTGAAGATGAATGGCCAAAGAGAATGCCAGGCTGGAAGTGATGGACGGAGAAGATATGGCGAGACGATCAAAGGCTTGGAGTACGTCACAAGGGGAGGGTGAGGCTATGTTTTCAGGAGATCCGAGAGATTCGAGTTGTTGAATCCAGTGACGAGTCATCAGGGATAGCAGCTCTGTATAAACGAGACGACTCTTATGTTTCGGGACGTCGATGAATGGGAGGCAGGCAGGATCCAAGGCTGAACAGTCGGGAGCGGTATAGTGGGCGCAAAAGTAGGACCACGCAGCATTCGCATCCTTTTTCGACACCAATTCCTGAAGGTTCGATGTGTATGAGACGAGGTGGGCGTCGGGTTTGCTGTTCGTGCGTGGTGACGAGTGTATACTGGAACTCGCATGCTGAGCGTCTGGTACGGTATTGCTTGGAGCAGGTGTGTTCCGGGGACGTCGAGCTGGCTGGGGAGTCGTCTTTGCGGCTACGTAGTCGTACAAGCTCTCGGGCCGGGTGGGAGTTGTAGTAGCAGGCTTTGGTCGAGGTCGTGAGTAGCGAGTACTGCGCGGCAGTTCCGAAACGAGATCATCAAGGTGGTAAGAAGAGGCCCGTCGCAGTTGCGCATGCGAAGAACATGGCTGCTGTCGAACAAGACGTACCGCTCTCCGCGCCGTAGTGCGACAACATTGAGAGCAGACGTAGGTGCTTGACATGTGGACCGTGAATGACTGCTGAGATGGCTTGTGACAAAATCATCTCCAAGTCGGACTTTGTCCGCGTTTCCAGCCCGCCAAGCCCCGACCATCTCTCGACCCCTCGGACGTCTTGATTCGCAACGAGACCCACCTCCTGTCATCACTCTTCATCCCTCGTATCTCTCCAATCCTTTGTCTCTTTCCACCTAAGTCCTACCTCTCTCGATCGCTCACCATGACGACCCTCGTACCTCGAGAGCCGTACACCGCCGACGAGCTCCACCGCTTGTACCCCAAGGAGCTCGCATTGCAGCAAGTCCAAGTCGTAAGTCGTTCAAGAGCCCAACTTCCCATTCGATGTGTTATACTTACCTCGCACAGCTCCTCAGACATGGTTAGACTACTATCCCAATTCAAGATTCCCAATCATCTGACTGACTTGGAAAGGCGAACGATCACCCGTCTCTGCCAGATTTAAGAATGTAGGTTCTACACAGAACTACATATATCAATCCTCAACTGCTGACATGTTCAAACGCAGGCTGGCCTCGCAGCTAGTATGTTGAACTCGAAAGCTTTGAAAACGACCGACTGACTTGGATGCCAAGATTGGCCATATTGCAATGCTGCACAGCATCTTCGTAGCGTAATCATGTCGGCGAATGATTCTTGGGACGAACTGGCTTACAGGCGGAGGCTCGAGACGTTCGATGAAAACGATGACAGCCCTGTGCTGTCTACTGGCCCAGGACGCGAGACTGATGGTATTTGTCTTCCTGGCGAACTTACTGATCAAGGTCGTGCTTCCACCCTTGCTCTAGGTCAACGTCTCCGGGGCTTGTATGTTGATCAGCTCGGTTTCATGCCGACTGTTCTGCAAGATGCAAACCACATGTACCTTCGGGCAACTCCTATTCCCAGAGCTCTAGAATCCGTACAGCAGACCTTTTATGGCCTGTACCCCCCCTCATCAAGAGCCGCTGGCTTTGTCTCGCCGACAATCATCCAGCGCCAACCTAGTCATGAGACGCTGTTCCCTAACGAGGGCGCTTGTCGGCGGTTTGCTCAGCTCAGTCAGGCTTTTGCTCAGAGGACCGCAGACCGCTGGAATGATACTCCCGACATGGCACATCTTAACAAGATGTTCGGAAAATGGATGCCCGAGGATTCACCTACAGTCAAGGTTGACGGTCACCCAAGATTGAGTGGTATCATGGACACTGTCAATTCAACGTTAGCTCATCCCAACGAGACTCGCCTCCCAAAGGAATTCTATGACAAGAAGGGCAGAGAGATCATTGACAAGATCGGCGTCGAGGAGTGGTTTTCAGGATATATGGAGTCTAAAGAATATCGTCAACTCGGTAAGGGGCAAGTCTAAACGAGTCATGGTTGTCACTGACGATTGCTAGGTATTGGTGGACTCATGGGTGACGTTGTAAGCCGTATGATTGAAAAAACCAGAGCTCCGACCAGCAGCAACAAGGACATCCAGATGGCTCTTTCTGGCTGTCATGACACAACTCTGGCTGCTGTTCTCAGCAGTATGGGCGCCTTCCAGGGCGAACAGTGGCCCCCGTACACCAGCCACATCGCTATTGAATTGTTTAAAGATCGCACAATCTCCACAGCTGCCCAACCTGCGATCACTACTGGTAGCTGGTGGAGCTCGCTCTTTCCTGCAAAGAGCATACTGACACCTAACGGCTCCCCTCGCACCCCGCTGTCAGATCTTTCCGAGTCTGATAAGCAGAAGCTGGACGGCTACTACGTACGACTGCGTTACAACGACCGCGCCATGAAGGTCCCCGGATGCAGACCACCTGGAAAGCACTATGGCGATGATGAAAGCCTGTGTACCCTGGAAGCCTTCAAGGGCATCGTAGACAAGTTTACACCAAAGAACTGGAAACAGGCTTGTGGTGCTCGTCTGGGAGAGAACGCATTCCCTGAGAGCCTCGAACCTGCTGGTGTTTAAGGCAAAGCAGTGTTTATACATGTTACTGAGACCTGGGACATTAGATCTGGTCGTAAACAATTGCTAGACTAGAGTAGATAAGGCACAATCGAGTGGTTTGATTGGATCTTCACATTTCACGACTGTTGTTGTGTCGACTGTACGTTGCATGAGCAGGGTCTTATCGAGGTGCGGCAAAACGCCCACTTCGTCAGAGGCGGCCATGTTCTGTGTGAATACTTGGTGTCAATCTATATCACCATGATCCAGTCTTGTCCATCCAGCAGATCAAGCTGTTCGTCTATTCGTCTGTTCCAGTTTGATGGAGATCTACGCGTATCGACGTGGAAATCAGGGTCCGTGTTGATGTTGACGTGGGCCAAGATGTGTTTCAGGGCTGAGAGGCGGCAATGTAATTGGTGGTTGGTGATTCCAGCCGTGGCAGGCGCGAGTTAAACCTTGATCTCGGTTGCGCTTGAGAGTTTGTGTTGGCGCCCAGGAGTCGGCAACATGTCCGTATGGCATACGGCGACTTTCTTGGAGACGAGTAATTACTGGATCTTTCCCACTCACTCCTTAGACCTGGACTTGATTGCCTTTGACACACCTACTCGGAACCCAACACGCCCCTCTACCGTTACAGTCGCTATCTAACGCGCCTTTTATCACGCCTGACTGACATGGGACGTTTCGTTCGGTCGTGAGCGTCTTTCTACAAGGAGCCTCCTTTTGCAGGAGACATAGTCTTTCGCCATGTCTGCAACGACCTCAGCGGCGTCATCTGCTACCACCAGTTGTGGCGGCGGTCTCTTTAACGCAGGTTGCGGTGCTGCACTCAGCGATGTTGGCCAAGATTGGGGCACCCTTCTCTCCTCTATTGTCGTTGCCCTGGTCTCTTTGGGCGCCCAACTTCTTGGTTTCGTCCTACTTCGCCTACGACTCAGCAGAATCTAGTAGGCCGCTTGACACGCATCCAACATGCCAACTCCTAGCTGACCAGAACTGCAGCCGTCCCAGATCCTATCTTGTCGCCGAACGCGAACGAGTTCCTGCCCCTCCCAAAGGTGTGTGGCAATGGACCATCCCTCTCTTCGTCACTCCGAACCAGACCTTTATCGAAAAATGTGGCCTTGACGCCTACTTCTTCCTGCGCTTCTTGCGCATGCTGTTGAAGATATTCGTGCCCCTTTCGGTCGTCATTCTTCCCATCCTTTTGCCCATCAACAAGCTCAGTTGCAGAGGTTGTACAACAGGTCCTGATCAGCTGGGTTGGAGAAACATTCAACTTTCTGACCACGCCCAGCGCACCTGGGCCCACCTGATTCTGGCAGTACTCACCATTCTTTGGGTACTTTATGTTATGTACACCGAACTACGTGGCTACATCCGTATCAGACAGGCATACCTGGCTTCTCCCGAGCACCGTATCCGCGCCTCAGCTACCACTGTGCTTGTCAGTGGTATACCCAGAAAGTGGTTGACCGTTGACGCTCTGAATGGCCTGTACGACGTCTTCCCTGGAGGTATTCGCAATATCTGGATCAACAGAAACTTCGATGATCTCGCCGATAAAGTGTCAGAACGCGACAACATCGCTCAGAACCTTGAAGAAGCGGAAACCAGCCTTATTCAGAAGTGTATCAAGAAGCACAAGAAGATCGAAGCGAAGAAGGCCAAGGAAGAAGGGCGCAGCAAGACGAAAGAAGAAAGACAACAAGACATGACCAGGGCGGACGAACAAGCCGAGCGCATTGCACAAGGAAACGGCGTTAGCTCTGGCGACCCTCACCAAGTCCCACACAACCTGCAGGAAGTGCTTGAGGAGATCGAGGAAGACGAGCACAAGCATGACAAGCAACGAGACTCGTCTGAAGGGCTACGGAACAAACTTGGTCAAGGGTTTGGTGCCGTCGGCCATGGTTTCGGGGCACTTGGAAATTTCGGTCGCAAGGTCGTGGGTGAGGTCGCTGACGACGTCAATCGCGTCATCCGCAACGTCAACGAGACCGTGGACCAGGCCAACAACATGACGGGCTTCTACGCAGACGTTGATGAGCTTAACAAGCCAGCGCCTGCCGAAAGGCTTGCTTTTGATTCGTCTGTACCTGCACCTGGACCCGCGCCTGCTCCTGCGCCTATGTCTGCACCTATACCCTCTTCTGCTCGTGTTCCCCCTAACCAAACTAGTCAAACCAGTCGCGCCAGTTACCCCAGTGACCCTAGTAATCCTAGTTACTCAGAGATGGAAAATGATCAATTCGAACCAGAGCGTCCGACCGGGCTCAGGAAGCCTGACGATGTCGCAGTTTTGGATCGAGCCGACCCTTCAGAGACTAGGCGTTCGGATTGGAGCGAGCCTTCTTCTGCGAACACACAGACTCATAGCCAAGACAACTGGACGGATAGCCCGAAATCAGGCGTCAAAGGATCAACTACGCCGGACAAGGCCAATACATCGAAGCCGCGAGGCGCGCCTAGAAGAGCGTGGGATGCGATTCGGAAACAGGTGCAAGCCACTCCGATTCCTATCCCTAGCCCCCAGCCTCACGCTGTAGAAGAAGACGAGTACCCTCTCCGAACACTTGGGCAACCCAACAATCCTGATCCGAGCGAGAACCCTGATCAAGACATGTCTAAGAGCAAATGGGCCAACAAGTTTGGCTGGCTCAAGTTCTGGAAGAAAGGTGGACCAGAAGAGGAGAAACCGGTCTACCCAGAAGCTTTCGACCAGGAACTTGCTGATGCGGAGGAAAGTGAGCCCTTGTGGAAGCTGTACATTGATCCGAAAGACCGTGATACCCTTCGCGAGCCAATTTTCAAGTGGTCGTGGTGGCCTCGCTTGCCTCTGATGGGCAAGAAGATAGACAAAATCTACTACTTGCGCAAGGAGCTTGCTCGACTGAACGTTGAGATAGAGGAGGACCAACAGAATGTGGAGCGATACCCATTCATGAACTCGGCGTTCATCCAGTTCAACCACCAAGTGGCCGCACATATGGCTTGTCAGTCTGTCAGTCATCATATGCCACAGCACATGACACCTCGTCTGGTAGAGATCTCTCCCACCGACGTTCTATGGGACAACATGTCAATGAAGTGGTGGGAGCGCTATCTGCGTAGTGGCATCGTGTTCGCGGCTGTTGTCGGTATGTTGTTCCTCTGGGCGCCTGTGGTCACGATTTCTGGTTTCCTCTCGACTCTGAACACCTTGGAGACCATTTCATGGTTATCGTGGATCTCCAAATTACCACCCAAAGCTGTCGACCTGGTTCAGGGTATCCTTCCGCCAGTTTTCTTGAGTATCGTCCTCGCGCTAGTTCCCATCATTCTTCGACTCCTGGTTAAGCAATCAGGGGTCGCGACAGGGAATGGCAGAGAGATGGGAGTCCAGGTCTACTACTTCGCGTTCCTTTTTATCCAGGTCTTCCTCATCGTCACACTGTCATCTGGTCTGCCTGCTTTCTTCAAAGAAGTCGCGACCGAAACCACGAAGATTCCCGAGATTCTTGCCACGAACTTGCCGAGAGCGTCGAACTACTTCTTCTCTTACCTTACAGTCCAAGCTCTCAACAACAGTGCAGGTGCATTGTTGCAAGTCGCTGCTCTGTTGGAATGGTTCTTGTGGGCGCCCATAGTAGACACTACGGCACGCCAAAAGTGGGCTAGACAGACCAAGCTGAGAGTTGTGAAGTGGGGATCTTTTTTCCCTCCATTCACCAACTTCGCAGTTATCGGAATCATCTTCTCCATCATTGCACCTTTGGTCATGGTGTTTAACCTGATTGTGTTCTCGATCTATTGGATCACACAAAGGTATAACGCCTTGTATGTCTACCAGTTCCGACACGACACTGGTGGTCTGCTGTTCCCCAGAGCCATTAACCAACTATTTGTCGGACTATACATCATGGAGATTGCCATGATTGGTCTGTTCTTCGCTTTCCCGGGTGATGACAAATGTACAGCACAAGCAATTATCATGATTGTTATGCTTGTGGCGACAGCCATCTTCCAATGGCTCATCAACGATGCATTTGCACCTTTGTTCCGATACTTACCAATCACGCTCGAAGACGATGCTGTAATTCGCGATGAAGAATTCGCTCGCGCTCAGCGTGTCAAATGGGAGAGTATGGCGGAACAACAGGGCGAACTTGAAAGGCTACAAGCCGATCCTGAGATGACAATGGAAGAAAGAGAAAGAAAGGAAGCCGAAGAAGAGGAAAGGGCCCTTGCCGAGGAGCGTAGAGTGATCAGCGAGCATAGGCGCACCAGTACTCGCATGTCAAGCTACGGTTCCGGCGCACATTCAGATCATCCCCACCCCGCTATCATGGACACTAAGCCTGCCAACAACAACAGCGGCGATCGATGGAGAAAGGTCAAGCAGGTCAGCGAGCCCGTCCGCCATTTGCGCAAGATTGCCCGACCACACGCCCACGGCATGGACGGCCGCAAACCCACTGCCATCGACGTGGACCCTCAAGCCGTCCGCGTGGACATGGAGTCTCAAAAACAAGTCGGTGACGTGCTCTTCGGCGGTTTCAGCGATGAACTCGAAGACCTCACACCCGAGGAACGCGATACTCTCATCCGCTACTCCTTCCAACACTCCGCCCTCCGCGCCCGTAGACCGGTCGTGTGGATCCCACGAGACAATCTTGGAATCTCTGATGACGAAATTGAAAGGACCAAGCGCATGAGCACTGTGGAGGATATTGACCCGAAGACAGAGAAGAGGACGCCAAGGACGAATATCTGGATCAGTAACGAGGGTACTGCGTTGAATGCGAAGGGCAAGGTTGTGTTTAGAAGAAGCCCGCCCGACTTCGCCAACGTGGACTTGATTGCGCTGTAGTGGAGCAACAAGAATCGAAGGAAGAGAGGAAGGAGTTTATGGCATCATTTTCTTGATTTGCATAGCGTTGGGTTTGGGCAGGCATGGTCTTTTCTTGTTGTTGCATGTTCTATTTTTCTTTGAGCGCATCATATCAAGCAAGCATAACTTATCCGAACTAAGATTTATTCATTTTCCTAGGACAGCATCCTCACCTTATGAATTCCATTGCGAGGTACTGGCCCTCACTATCCAACCTTTGCAGGTTTCGAAATCGGAGTGGGTTTGATTGGCTGCAGTCTCACTTCAGTCACCTGCGCTTTATGTCTTCGAGATCCGGAAACATAGACAGACACGTTACATTTGAAGATCAACTTCCCTCCATTGCCCTTCTGATGTCTTTGGTGAATGTGAGTGACGCGAATACAACCAAAAGAACTTCAAGCGAGGTACAGTAGCCGTGAGACCGCTACTGTAGAGGCACAGATGGCATGTACGCAGGGCAACCCTGTCAACTGACATCGACCGGAGTATATTTCCATATCGTCCTTCGGCCAAACAATATAACAGATAGTGAAGCCTCTAAGATCGTGCAGTGTTGAGTTGACTCTCTCGGGTATCTAGTCAAGCAATTCTACAAGAGGGAAGGTCATGTATGTGCGTGATCATTTTAATTGTCGATTCTTTGTCGGCTGAAAGGGAGAACGTTCACCTTACTTCGCAAACCACGGAGTATAAACATATTAGCCGAGTTATGGAAGCACAGCATGGGAAGGAGTGAGAACTTGGGGGGAAGAACCCTCAGATACGGTCGAAGCTGCCATATCTGCGGTGCCAACATGCGATGTCCGAAATATATAGTCGGGAGCGTGCAAAACGCAATCACTCCACTTCATTATTCCCCTCCAGCGCCCAATGCAAAGTGAACACACCACCATAACCATCGATCGTCAATTCCTGGAAGTAAAAGGTCAAAGACATAGATAGAAGGCGGGTTTTTACATCCACACCCTGCCCATCTCAACAGCGACTTGACACCTCAAGACCCTCATGACGTCCTCTGCCTTGACACTCTTGCCCTTCATATACACAGCACCGACCCTCCAATCCCACGCTCTGCTAACATTCAACCCTTGCAAGACATCTTGTCCACCTACATTGCTTTGACCTTCAGAGGCAATGCTACCATTACTGTTCACCATGTTCCAGGAGACACTTTGTTTCAGGCCAGCGATGGATTTGCTCAGATCGATGGTTGGGGGTGTGGCGGTTGTTGCAGCGGTTGAGGGAGAGGAAGAAGAATTGTAGGCGGAGATTGCTGCGGTGAAGAGGGCGGTGTTCTGAGCGTAGATGCCGGGTGTTATTGTCTCGAGATCTTCGATTGCGCGGATCAAGGTGAGGAGGTGTGGTGTCTTGAGGATCTGCTTTGGTTCTGTTTTCGAAAGTCAGTAAATATGTTGTAATGGAAGGGAAGAAGAAGCGCTTACGATTCATAAGAGGCAAGGCTTCGCACAACAAAGCCATCAGAGCATCGACTTGTACCACGGATTGAGTGTCGGGGTCATACAAACCACCATGAATACTATCCGCGGCAGACTCAATAACAGCCATCAACGCTCTGGCGGCTTCACGCTTTCTTGCCAATGGTCTCAGCATGCCAGGCTTGCGACTGGCAGCAATTTCGTCATCCTCTACATCGGCTTCTGTGGCATCCTTTGCAGCATCCGCATCGCGCAGGTCATAGAAGCGACGCAGAGTTGCGTAACCACTGAGTTGTGATGCCAATAGTTGAGCAGCTGCAACGTCCTGACGGGCGACTTGGTGAAGAGTGGCATGCTGATCATTGAGCAGAGCATCTAATTGCGGGTCGATGATTGCTTGTGGAGGGAATGCTGCACTCTGAACCAAGCAAAAGGAGATGAGGAGATCGACGGTGCTGCGGAGCTTTTGCGAGGCGTGTGCGCGGGCATAGTAGACGAGTGCGCTACCAAAGTCCTGGCTAGAAGCTGCCAAATCATCGGCATAGCGCTCCGCGATCTCGCGAACTTGGTCAGGCAAGCCGATCTCATTGAGAACAGCGAGTACCTTGTCCACTCGTGATGTAGAGTCGAGGGTGATCTGGTTCAGCAGCTCCGAGATCCTAGACTTGGCTGTCTCGAAGCTATCGAGACGGCCCAGAACACGGCAAGCAAGATCCCAGCCTTCCTGCACAGGCTTGCCAGCGGCATTCTTGAATGAATCCTTCTTGGCAAGGGCGGTCGCGTATTGAATCAGCACGTCGTCGCGCTTAATCTCGTCTAGTTTTGAAGGTTGGCCATGGCTCAATACCATCAAGTCATCTTGATCAAAGGCATCCAGAACGCTGGTGGCTGCAGATGGCATCCAGCCTGCAGCACTGGCCAGCTCGACGACAGCCGATGCGATGGGCAAAGACCAAGACCTCAAGATGCCAATGATACCTTGCATGTCATCTTCGCAAACGCAGCCGAGGCCAACGTGGACAGGATTGAGGGTGTTGAGATAGAATTCATCTTCATCAGGCTTGTCGGTAGTGGCGGCGAAAGCTAGGAGCAGTTGTTTCTTGTAGGCGAAAAGAGGAGAGACGTCGACTTGACGGATAGACTGCGATTGGCGCATCGAACGCCTGCTAGCAGCAAGATCATCCGAAATGACATCGTCGTCTTCACCGTCCCACCAAGCAGTTAGGAAGATGACAGCCTCTAGCCAGTCTTGAGTAGCGACCATAATCTCGTCTCGCTTGCCCAACAATTGGCCGTACAAGGTTTTCAGACTCTCATAGATCAGCCAAGGGACCTTGCTTTCGGCGCGACGGCTAGCAGTGCTGAAACTCAAGCTTGCTCTTCCGAATGGCGCGGCAGCATACTGGTCCTTGTCACGGCTATCGGCCTCGGCAAAGTCCTGCAAGTCTTGTAATTCGCGGCGAACACGATGACGGAAGATGGCCCAGTCGGAACCCTTGACATCCCAATCGTTCTCGGTAACAGCGGGGCAGGTACTGAGCAGATCGACGCAGCGGCCGACGACTTCGCGGACAGCGTACAAGTGGTTGCCAGTGTATCCAGGCTCATCATAGCCGTCCTCAAGAGCGGATTCGGCTTGCGACCAGTCGGCGGTTTCCAACAAGCTGATAGCGCTTACGATGTCGCCGCGCAAAGTGCAGGCATAGACCATGTCCCAGAAACGGTCGTGGGCGACTGGAGTAGGACGGAAGCGCATTACCTCGGTGAGGTCATCGGGGAAGGGGTTGTGGTATATGACCAGCCAGTCGAGCAGGGCACGGGGGATAGAGGTGGGCTGGTCTGAAGACAGGGCGAGATTTGAGTAGCCAGTAGAGCGCTGGTAGGAGGACGGAGTGTTGGGAGTGGAGGAGAAGGGATGGTGCAGGCGGAGCAATAGTTGTGCTAGATAGTTGGCCTTGTCGAGGTTCGATTGTGATTTGGGCCCGATGGCGCCGGATTGCGACTTGAGTTGGGCGTGCTTCTGCCATAACTGGCCAAGCTGCTGCGCTGTGCGGTTGAGCGTGATGGGAGATTGACCACCTTGGCCCAACTTGATGTCGGCGTCCAACTGAGCCATGATGGAGTCGGTGCGCAAGACCAGATCATCCGTCTCGCTCACCTTCGCAGCAGATTTGCTTCCCAGATTCTTTGCGACACCCGGGATGGCAGTCTGTCTGTCCTTGTCCATGCGCAGGCCGGTAGACTGGCGCAAGGAATTGCCCATGACGTCTCCATAACGTGAACGCTTCAGACCTCGTGGTGATGAAAGCATGGTCGACTGTGGTAGCGGCTTGTTGACGCTGCGGAAGGCTGAGGGGAAAGCGGAATTGAAGGCTGGTAGCTGGTTGTTGGGGAAGTCAATGCTCTCGCCGTCTGCATCCATTTCATCGTCCGACTCTTCCTGATGGTTGCGCGGCGGACTGCTGGGTACTGCGAACGAGGGTTTCGGTGCTTGTGCTTGAGATTGCAAGCGCGTGTGGAAGGTATTGTGCGATTCGCCGAAGAGTGAATTGCCATAGACGCTTTGCGGAGGGAGGCCAGCTGGAGTGAAGGAGGCATTCGTGTATCCTGTCGGCGGAGGATGTGCTGGTGTTGTTGATGGATGGTCATGGTCGGCGCGCCGCGAGCCGGGTGTCGATGGTGCTGAGTCGGGCACTTTGAACATGTTGTCTATCTTCGGATGGTACGGTTCGTAGCAGAGGCCTCTTTTTACACTCGCGTCCAGATATTGAGGATTAATTGTATATTTCCAATACGATGCTTTGGTTTCGTTGCGCGTCTTGGACTTTGATCGCGAACTTTGGAGCTCAAACGCTTGGACCATGTCACACTGCCTGCTGTTTCTCCCATCGTCATGCTCACTGTCTCCTGTCTTCCTTGACAACACATAAGTAAAATGTAAGATTACTCCTTTCTCTTCTTCCTCTGGTACTCTGTCTCTGATGAAAGACGCTGGGGCCATATGATCCGCTTGTTCTAACAGCCTCACTTTGCTGGAGCGCGTTGGACGTTTGCTTGATTTCAAAACCAGTACACAACATCTTCTCACCTTCTGATCCTTCGACCTCATCCACTTTTGCCGTCACACTATCAATCGAGAATACATGCTGATGCCGACTTAGGAAGTAACCGCGATCGTGCCTGATTATCATCATTATCAACAGACTCTCTTTTGACAAATCTAACCACTCTTCTCAATCTCTTGCTCCAACTTCTTCAGTCCCTCGTAGACACCGCTCCAGTTGCTCCATTCTTGCTCACCACCCTGGAACCCGCCTTGAAGCGGCAATCTAGCGCCCTCCTTGTCACCAAAGCCCCAGCATCTTGAAATGGCCTCCTTGATTCCAACCGTACCCCATCTACCGATCAACCTCTCACCCTCGCAGATTTTGAATTGAAGCTCACGCAGCTGCTTGTTGTCCGCTCCTTCTTGGAACAAGTTGAAGAGCTTGACCACAACGCGAGGGAAGATGCCTGCCAGTCCGTCGATGGCACCTTGACCGCCAATTGTCAGGACAGGAAGGAGGTTCTGCCCAAGACCTGAGAAGACCTTGAAATGCGAGGGGTCGATCTTTGGTGATGAGGCGATCAGAGTGTGATCTGGGATGTCTCCGTGCGAGAGCTTGCAGCCAACAATATTGGGGTGCTGAGCAAGGCGCTCAAATGTCGAAGGTGCCACAACGACGTTGTTTGTTACGCCAGGATAGTGGTAGCTGCGACCAATCAGTGGTTGCTCAAGCCTCGGGACTTCAATGTGATACATACATCATGATTGGGATAGGGCTCTTATCTGCGACAGCCTCGAACCACTTGGCAATTCCTTGCTGACTAGCGGCCGAAGCAAAGTAGCCTGGTGTGAGCACCATACCGTACTCTGCACCGGCCTTCTTTGCATCCTCGAGCTGGATCAGAGTCTCCTCGATATTTTGTGTGGCAGTACCAGCAATGATGGGTCTATCCTTGAAACCGGCATTGTCAAGCTCTTTACGCTGGCTGGTGATGAGCTCATTACGCTCCTTGTTGGTAAGGTGAATGGCTTCGCCGGTTGATCCGAGGATGACGAGACCGCGGACTCCGCCCTTGACAAGGAAGATGGAGTGCTTGGTCTGAGTTTCGAGATCCAGAGGGTTATTGACAGGGTCGTAGTTGGAGGCGGACTGAGATGCGAAGAAAGTGGGGACCTTGATGCCGTCAATACCGTGAAAGCTGGAGCTGCGGGGGAGAGCTCAGTAACTTACAGGGACGTAGATGCCCGAAGGAGGAGGAGAAGAAACCATTGTGAATATGCAGTTGGGTATACGGATAGAAAGCAGAGAGAGCAGGAAGAAGCAGACGTTTTTCTCAGCAAGAACAAGAGGGGCAATTTCACGTTCTTATTGCACCACAGTCCGAGTTGGCCGCAAAGAAAGCCGAAGGATGGTGGAGGGCGAGCCCCACGTTCCCCAGAACTCTCTCGCTGCTTTCGGCCCATCGCACACCGAAGAACACCTCTCCACCAACATGTGTGTTGAGAAAGACATGCCGAACCGGCCAAGACTGAACCCAACTCATCGGCTGTTGAGTCCATGGCTTCGTTTCAATCTCCACCGGCGCGACTTTTCCGCTCCAACTCAGACCGACCGCTATATCTCATACCACTGTGATTGAACATCTGCCATGTCGTCAAAGCATCCCATTCTCGACAGCCACATTCATCTCTGGCCAGCGTCAGCAGCAGATGCAAATGGCCACGCCTGGATGAGCGATCCGGATTTCATCCTCTCAAAGCAACATATCCTCTCCGACTACACGAGCGCTTCATCTGCAAACCCACCAACCGGTGTCGTCTACGTGGAAACAGATCGTCGGCTCGAGGACCCATCTTCATCATCATTAGAATCCTGGGCTTCTGAAGCGATCAAAGAGTTACAATTCCTACGCAGCATTGTGGAAGGTGATTATGGCTCTGAAGCCTCGGCGCTACTCCAAGGCATCGTGACCTGGGCCCCTGTACACCAAGGACAAGATGTGTTCTCTCAATGGTTGGAAATAGCCGAAAAGACTACTGGACCCGAAACTTGGGGACGAATCAAGGGGTTTAGGTTCTTGTTACAAGCCATCACAGACAAGACCGAATTCGAGAATCTGGTCTTCAGCGATGGCTTCATCTCGATCTTGAAATCCTTGGGCCGACACGAGAAGAAATTCAGTTTCGACGTGGGAATCGACCAACGAAGCGGTGGTACCTGGCAACTGGAAACGTTTACCAAAGTCGTGGAGAAGGTGTACGAAGGCGTGCCAGAAGAGGAGAGAACAGTGTTGATATTGAGTAAATTGACCGCGGGCCATTCACCCATGTTACAGGAAGCTAAAATCCATACGCAGATCACATGTGCAAACCCTCCTACACATCTACATCCTCGGACTCATTCGCTCGCTGGAAATCCTGCATCCAAAACTTTGCCTCTCACCCTCAAGCCTACATGAAGCTTTCAGGCGCCTTCTCAGAACTCAGCGATGATGCTTCGCCGGTCAACACTGTGGACCCTAACGTCTTGGCGCAAAGGATGAAGCCATGGACCGATGTGGTCTTTGATGCCTTTGGCCCGCAAAGAGTCATGTTCGGAAGTGACTGGCCGGTGTGCAATGTCAAGGGTCCGAAGGGAGAAGGAAGTTGGCCAGTCTGGACAAGCGTGGTCGAGGAGGTTCTAAGTCAGCGAAAGTGTACGGAAGCCGAGAAGGCAAGAGTATGGAGCGGAACAGCCAAAGAGGCCTATAAACTATGAGCCTAGGTGACAGATGCCAAGCGAAGGGAACGAGATGTTCAGATTCATGGTGTGAGCATATGGACAAAATGATATAGATCGAGAGAAATCAAGAGGATATACGAAAACATGAGGAAAACATCCACCCAGATGAAGAGACATTAAGAGTCTGGCCTCCACTGCTTGCCGCCCTGCGCCGAGATCATGCATGATTCATCTGCGACCAACAATGTGGCAGAAAGGAAAAGAAATCAAGACCCGCTGTCGTAACATCATGAACAAAAGAAATGCAGAAATTATGTGAAGCCGATGCAATATTCGCAAAGAGATTGCCCGCCTAGATTCTTAAATCTTGATAGATGGCTTTTGGTAATACCAGGGATAAGTGGAAGCTGTGGCCTGCTTCCAGATATGAGAAGGTTCTAAGATGCTTGGGCACCCTCTCTCGTCTCATTTGGAGTAGGAGGGAGGGAATGGAACGTTCCAGGCATGTCGAGTGAATCTTGGCTCTCGTTCCTCCGGTGTTGTTCCAGAATATGACCCCATGGGTTTCTCTCTTCACCAGGGCTAGGTGAAGGGTCGCCGAAGCCAGGGCTGTCAGCGCTCAATTTATCTGGGCTAGAAGGTACACTCCATTGAGGCTTGTTGGCCTTGAGGGGAGACTCTTCAGGGCTCGAAAGCTCGGTGGAAGAAGGACGCCGAGCTCCGGGTTCAGCATTGATAACTACGGGACCTTTGCCACGGTTGGGGTTGCGGGGAGGAAGCTTCGGTGTGATTCGTTTAGGCACTTCGACGAGACGAGCGCGAGAGATGAATTGAGGAGCGTTGGCTTTCTGGACCGAGTGCACGACAGGCTCTTCAATGATGGCCTCGTCAGCAGTGTCGTCACCATCTTCGTCGGCATCGTCAAAGCTTTCTTCGGCAATGTCCTTGTTTTCCGGCTTTGCTGGCGTTGACTGCTGTGGTGGAGAATCTGAGCGCGAGTCGCTGCCACTATCCGTACGGCGGTGCGAGGAGCGGAATGAGGAACGTCTGGGACTCGAACGTGTTGAGCGCGAACTTGGATTGCGATCGATCTTTGGGCGTGGCTCTGAGAGCACGTTGCTGTCTTCAGCAATTTCGTGCAAACTGCTTTGGCGACTGCGGAAACTGCCCACGCGTGGGCTGATGGGTTCAGCAAAGTCCGTCTGGGTGCACATGTCTGACATGGAGCGTGTGACGCTGACGCGTTTGGGTTGCTCGACGGCTGTACTGGCGCTCGAGAGGGGCGTTTGCGACAGGTTTGAAGTCGTCTTGAAGGTGGAGTTGCTGCTGCTGCGGTTACGGTTACCGTTCTTGTCCAAGCTCTGTCGACTGAAAGTGTTGAAGATGGGACTTGTGGGAGCAGGCTGGAAGTTGAACTGCTCCCAGCTAGCTCGTTTTTGTGTTCCTGCTTCACGGATGCTCATTCCTTCTTTTTCAAGAGCCAGGACACCGTACGGGTCTGGATCTTCTTTGTCCGGGATGCCGAAAAAGTGGTCCGGGTTGTTGATGTCGAGGTCGCTCGGTGGCGGAGCTGAAGGAAGTATGGATTGATCGACGTCTTTGTCGCCTTGCGCGGCTTTGATGGTCTCAAGAAGCGGACGACACTCGAGGGGTGGATGGCGTATTCTGCCGGCTAAGATGTCGCCGACGGATATTTTTTCGTTGTAGAAGCGCTCGTTTTCGTCGGTTCTTTCGATGACAACTGTACCGTCAATCTGGACACCGGCATAGAAGCCTCGCGACTTGAGGTATGTGAATATAGGGGCTTGTCTCTTGTGAATCTCAGTTTCGATAAGACCACCGGCACCCACAGGTCCAGCGACGGCACTGACTTCTCCGCCTAAAGTGCATCTGATCTTGGAGAAGGCATCGAGAGCCTTTTGGGTGTTGATGACGACTACACAGTCATAGATGTCGACGCCGACTAGAAAGCCGAGGCCGGCAGTGTGCAACATGATGCCTGATGGAGGTGACCAGCTGCCGTCGGCTGTCCTGCCTACCAGAACACCTGAACCGCCAGCGCCGGACACCCATAGACCGGTGCGCATTGTCGTGAAGATGGCGAGGCCTTTTGCATTCTTGATAACCTGGGTAGTGTTAGACGAGCATCGGCGGCGAGTGGACGAGATAGAGTACGCACTTCTGGAGGGATATGTTTCAGGACCTTCTGCTTTGCCTTGGGACCGTCTGTTGTCGCGTCGGTAGTTTCTTCTTGGTAGAAGCCATCCTCTGGGTTATGTGGTTAGTGGACGCGCGTGCCGTGTGGACTGGACTTGGTGACATACTGCAGAAGCTGCGCAAGATGCGTGCAGCCTTGTCGCTCTCCTTGTCCAAGGTGGTCGGCCAGAAGGCCTCGGAGCCCAGCTTGTTGCTCAGCTTGTTTACAGGGGCGCCCAGCTTGTCGACGAGATTCCAGGCCTTGTCGAAGCCGACCTTGCCTCCGCCGCTTACTCGAGACCACCAGCTGCTCTGTTGCCCCGTCATGTCTTGGGCCTAGGACGCATTCAATCTCCAGTATGCGTGTGAGTTTCGTACATGGCCAGCGCCAGTCTAGGGAGAACAAGAGAGAAGAGAAAGATGAAGATTGATCGCACTGTCTGCTCGGACTGGCTAGGGAAAACGGCTTCTTAGTTACTTCCTTGTCCATGTTTGGCCCTCGTTGACGTAGCCGATAGTCTGTGCGTCAAGGCAGCGTCGCCGGTCGTCTGAACTCTCGAGCATCATCCAAGCACCTTCCGCCGCCTCCGGCTCCTCCAATACTCACGATTGGGCAATCTCTCTCTCCTCCAAAGACTAGCTACAATGTTGTGCTCCATCCAACATGTTTCTGACTTCGCCCCGATGCTGTCAACGTGCCAGGCAAACTCTCCCCTTTGCTTGCTAATTTATCCATTCGCACGCCTAATCTGCACCTGCAACGGTCTGCTGGCGTCGCTGCTTATGTCCGCCGCGTTTTTCCAATGTTATGCCCTCGAAAGCTACTCTCTATGGCTGAGACATTCAATGCAGATGTGCCCAGCGCCCGCTCGTATCAGCCTCGTGAGCCTCGATAATTCCGCTTTCTCTGCGACCCTTGTCTATCACGCGTCAATATTCCATCCTTCGTGATCTTCAGCTTCATGCTCGACTGCCCCTCTTCTCAGCTTTCTTCAGGCCTCCCATGCCGGAATCTCACCCGCCCTGCATCTCATTTCAAAAAGCTTCAACGCTTACCCCTCGGTCCGAGCCTTGAGCTCTTTTGACATCCACCCTCGACTGTCAGGGTTCACGCGAAAGGAAACCTCATCTCGTCGTCTTCTCGGTCCACCATCTTTCCGTTGCGTGAATGGTGTTGGCATTATACCGTGTCTCAGGTGGACGCTGAAAGCGTTATTTTACTCTCCATATCTTGCTAAATGTAACGGCTGAGATGCACCCGTTCGGACATGGTTTGACCATGCCGAACCGCTCGTTCTGTAGATCTCTGGTACTTGACCGTTGATGAGCACATAACAGGCACGCATTGATAGATATATGATCCTTGGTAACATCTTGTTGAACGGAGCGCACCAAGTGGCCAGCTCTGGTCACGCTGATGTCCTTGTGTCTTTCTGTCAACGATCGAAGTCCATTCCGACTCATGGATAAGAAGCCTGGGGGCTTCGTTAACTATCTGAGACTGTTCGGTCCTGGACATGCACTCAGGAACGAGCGTGTCTTAGCCATCAAGCATGGTTAGCAGTGACACGAAGGCCACACCATTACTACGAAGCACTCTCCAGAGTCGACATTCCATCTCTTGTTTTTCAAACATCGGTTGCACATTCGCGAAGCATGCAAAAGCCAAGAATCCATATCGGAGCTGACCCTTCGTCGTCTTCGAAGCACCCGAAGAAGTCTTGATTGTATGCAGGTGCCAGCGCTTAGCAAACGACGACGATTGGCTAAACATCAACCCTGAAACGTGGCATTTGATCTACACCTCAGGCGGCTAACGCAGACCAGGATAAAAGAGCCAACCATGCCTCCGAACACGTCTTCGCGACCGCGATAGATTCGTGTTTTTGGTGAAGATAGTAGAGTATTAGACCCCATGTATTATGCAGGTGCTTCACAAGGGTGTAACTCTGTAGGTGAGAAGATGAGGGGTCAATCACTTTGACAGCAAAGGTAGGTAAGATATAACTGGACGCTGATCGCGAGTCTACAGCTTTATCTCAGTTCTCTTTCATTACACCGATCTCAGAATCTTGAATTTGGAAGACGCTACAAGCTTGGCTTATATCACAGCATCATGAGTTCTAGATCTGGCAGTCTATCTGGCACCACCTTGACGAGCAAACCTTCCACTGCTTTCTCCGCGTCGTCGTCTGCTTCTCCTCCAGGTTCACGCTTGCTGTTTGGCGAGATCAACAGCTCTTGCAACCAATGTATGAAGATTGTGCCTTCCCAGGTTGAAGCTCGCACCTCTGACCTCACTTCTTGCAGCATTCAGAAGTGCTCGCTCAACATGCGGATTGATACTTTGCCCAAACCCTTCATTGCTTGAATTCTGGAATACGGCTGCATGTCGAGAGGCACTCCTTCATATGCTGTCACGCTCAGACATATCAGCATTGCGCTCAGTGTGCCATGGAATCAGTGAGCGTGTGACCGTGGAGGCATTCTCTTCTATCAACATTACCTTCCGAACCAGAACTTTCAGTAAACCGGCAAGACTTTCAGCTCTGCAGAGAATTGGTCGTCATATCAGAGAAGTGACTTTCCGATTGCCCAGGGGTCTAGAAGCTACATTGCCGCCGCTGATCGACCCTTGGACTGGAGAACAAAAAGAGTTCGCGTGGAGACCGTCTTGTGCCCAAGGCCATGACACAACATCCAAGAACAAGGAGTCGAGATACGGTGATACAGAAACCACAGAGTTGCTGATCAGACAATACCCACCTCTCTTTCACGCAGCTACGAACTTTCAGTCTTTCGCCCAAGCAATGTCTTACTTGTCGAGCCTGGAGCATCTGAAGGTATCTTGCCCGGGAACTGTTGGGCAGGATACTCAGTCACGGGGAACCGATATCACGGAGATTGTGGTCACATCTCTTCGCCTCGCTGTTGAACAAGCCAAGCTCAAGCATCTGAACACCTTGACCTTATCACACGTCTATCATACCGATATCATGGCTCTATCACCTCTGGCAATGGGCTCACATCCAGGCTCCGCCAGACGCTGGTCCAACGTCCGTGTACTGGACATAAGCATGTGCTCTCCACCTCCTTCACAAGCCAACAGCGACCAAGTCAAACTCCTTCGCGAATACATCCGTGGCTTCAAAGCGCTTCGGAAATTCTCATTCCGCTGGTCAGGCGCAAGAGGACCATCGCCACTGCCTGAGATCCCGGCAGAGCAGAAACACACACATCCAGCTTTGCGAACCGCATCCTCTTGTGCGCCAATCTTCCCAAATCTAGAGTACCTATCCATCAACAACGCAATCATGTCAGCTCCACAAGTCGCCCTCTTGATCGAAAGACACAAATCCACGTTCATCGAAGTTGATCTCGAGAATGTCGTCCTCGAAAATGGAACGTGGCAAGATGCTTTGGGAAGTCTCGAAGGCGTGGACATCAAGACAAACATTCCTCTCATTGCCGAAGAAGGAGACGTACCCATTATGCTCGCACCCAGTATGATGAAGCCTCTACCTCTGGCTCCTTCTCCAACACTATCTCAGTCCAAAGGCCAAGCAAGTAAAGCAACAGATGTAGCTAGAAAGATGTTACTGGCCGAGGAAATCGGGCAGGGTGTCCCAGGACATAGAAGACATCGATCAACTCGAGAGATTGAGGCAGATGTCGGTGGGGATAGGAAGAGGAGGAAGGCGAGAGATATGACGACATGGTTGCAACCTCAGCAGCTCAGAAGAAAATGTGGTGATTTGTTTGGTTGGAGGATGAAGAATGGACCGACGCTGGTCGTTGGATAATTTAGCTGGGATCCCCATGACTGGTATGACTGATGAGTTATGAAATTTCGACTTCCCAAGATTATAACGAAACACGCATAACAAGCGATGAGCCGCTGTGGGATATGAAAAGTGATGTGAGTTCGGAAAGATACCAAACAGGTATATACAAGTTATAGAAAAAGCTCTTTCTACCACACAAAAAGAAAAAACGCCATCGCTCAATCTGCAGTCTTCTCAACGTTCAACTCAATCAGCCTTGATAGCGCCATAGATCCTACGGACAAACGCGTACGCGGTCAAGAAGCCGATGGTTCCAGTCAGAAGAGCATAAACAGCGCATGCAAGACCGGAGTATGTGAAGAAAAGAAGCGACGAAACGAAGCCGTGAATATGCAGGTGGTTGAAGTAGTAATAAACACAATAGGCGAAGATCCAGAAACTGCTCGAGGCACCGACCATGAAACTGTGCCACCACCAATGGTAGTTCTATCAAAATTGTTAGTATGGATTCGTGATGAGAAGAACAGAGAAGACTTTACCTCAGAGCATAGCTGAATGTACACAGCTATGACTGTGACCTCCATGACAACTGCAACAAGCATGGTCGCTACAACAGCAAGGAAGCCAAACACGTAGTAATAGCCACTCTTGTCTTGCCAGATGCTCTTGAAGACGAACATCAGTTCGATGGCGATGACGAAAAATGCGGGCAGTCCGGCGAGAAGGATGCTCTGCCAGCTGCGAATGTACCAACTCTGTTGAGGGATCTGGCGAGGAATGGTGTTGGCTCGGATAGGATGAGACCAGGCTCCAACGCGCACAAAACCGTACCAGGAGCCGATGTAGACGAGTGGAAGTTGAATGAGGAGCCAGAGTGCGACAAGGCCAACGAGAGTTCCGAAAGGCAAAGCAGTGCTCGATGCCTGCGCCCAAACGAAAAGATTAAGAATGAATACGATTGTGAAGACCAGACCGGGGAAAAGAGTTGCGGTGACAAAGCAGTTCTTTTGCCAGACCTGACCGCCGAAAGTCTTGTAGACACGGGCAGAGAAGTAACCAGAAACGAGACCAGCGAGAACGAAAAGAGCGACGGCGACGCTGATAAAGCCGCCTCTGAAGGAGGGGTTGAGAATGCCGAAACAAGACAGAATGATCAAGCCAGCCACAACGAAGACGAGTTGAGTACCAGAACCAACAAGAGCAGCCAGAACACCACCATACGCAGGCGCACGGAAGACGTCAGCGTGGACCAGTTTCCAGCCAGTGAGATCTTCCACGGATTCATCGTCGGAGGAAATGTCATTGTCGCCATCGCCTTGATCCAGTAATCCACCAGCCTTCTCTTCAGGCTTACGGGGTGAGCGAGTACCAGTTCTGCCGCGCTTGACCTTCAACTTGCCCTCCTCGACATTCGGCGTCTTGAGGTCACCACGAATGGTACGAGCGAAAATGACAGCGACAACGGCTGTGAGCAAACCAGAAATGATGATCGAGTTCATGATGGCGAACCAGTGAGTACCAGTCGTGTCCTCCTGATCAGCGAAGAAAAGGCTCCAGCGGTTCTGCCACTCAACATGTGGCTCCTCTCTGAAGTACACAGAGTACGTGTAGGGAATTGTAAGAGTAGCATCCTCATCAACGTCGTCGATGGTCGCCGGGTGGTAGGTCGAGTCGGAGGAGTAGTAAGAAGCAGCAGCGGCAGCAGTACCGTTCTTGCGCATAGTCAATTCCATGCCGTTGCTGACGTCGGTGATGGAAGCAGGTATGCCTTGAGCATCTCTGTTACCAGCCTCGATGCTCTTTGCATAAACCTCAAAACCGACGATGACCTTCTTGCCTTGTTGTCCATCTCTTCCTGGAGCCATGTGGTATCGTATGACGAGGGTGACGTGGTTGTTTATGAAGTAACGAGGACGACCAGTGGTAGGGTCCTCGTCTTGAAAGCCCATTTTGAAGCCTGAAGCGTAGTATTTGCGCGTCTTGTCGGCCGACACGAAATTTGTTGCGCCGGGCAAGTTGTCGACGACCCATTCGGCCACATAGTTGTCCTTTACAATCTCTTGCGCCTTTCGCAGGCCTGCCCTATCCACCTTGTGACTGCAGAGGTAGTGAACCTCGTCGTCTTTCCCCATTTCCAGCTCATAGTCGCTGACGATGATGCGATCGCCTCGGAGGACTTCACCCAGGTTTAATGCGATGCTCGAACCAGAGATAAGACCGCCGGCTCGTCGACGACCGCTGGGTGGGCATACAAAGGGGAGTTCCGAGTAGGCGTATTGTATTTGGGTCTTGTCTGAGTAGACCTTGTTAACGAGCAGCGGTATTACATCGCCGTCGCTATAGCTTTTGATTGACCATCCTGTGTCGGGTCAGCGCACTTTCTCTGCACCCAATTCGACTAGCATACCAGGGATGTAGAAGGCCTGTGTGAGCGACAGCAACAGGAAGAAGGCAGCGCATAGGCTGGTGCGTGTCGACGAGGTGGTGGCCATGTGTGTGTGTGTATGTGTACAGTATTAAGGCGAGTGAATTAAACTATTCTTGACAGCAGACGTTTCGCAACGACAGGGCAGACATGGGCTGAAGCTTTTTTCCTCTTCGCCTCGGCCGATGGAAGGTTGAGCAGGTACGAGGATTCAAGTGTTGAATGCTGTTCCCCGTCCACAAACGAGGGTAATCGACACTAGTCTTACAATACGGGTGTCGGGATGGGAGACCAAGGGATCAGCAAATACTATGCCGACGGGAAGAGCGAAAGTCAAATCTGAGCGGTGGAAAAGGTTGGACGAGGGCGTAACGAGAGAATGGAAGGGAAGAGGAAGGCGGGACGTGGAAAAAGCGATCACTCGTGCATAAGGAAAGAAGGGGGTCGACCTTTCTAAAAATGCATGCGAGCTGCTGCGTAAGATAGGGAAAGCTTGTCCCGCCAATCCACCCTCGACCCCAGCATTTCAGGCACACGGCCCTCGACGACCAGACCAACAAAGCCACACTTGAAACCTTTCTCGACCTGTTGATTGCGCAACCCGTTGTCCTGTGCTGACCCCGTCTGACTCTTGTCCAAGACCGAACCTTTGTATTTCTCCAACATCACAAGTCGTGATTCAGTCGGTTGGAAGCGCATAATTAGGCGGCTCAACAGCCATGTTGTTCGTATCACTCTTCCGAAGGACGTGAGACCACCTCAGATCCGTCGCGCTCCCGCCAAAATAGGTCATGATCGCGTTGGATTATTGACATGGAAGCGATGAAGATCCACAACGCTTTCGGGCATCTTCGCGTCCTTAATCACATACAAAACACCATCCGTAGATATTTCTCAAGTGCAATTTTGTATCGCATGCAGGAGAGACGGTACACAACTGGCCTGCGTCGTTTCAACGATCTCTGTACTTGTCGAACAGTTTGCGACAATCTGATATCTCTTTCAACATGCTCGGGTGCTTGCATATTCAGGTGCATATTCTCTGTTCGCTCTGTCTCTTCCAGCCCCTCTTTGATGATGAGTTCGGTCGTTGAGAAGTCCGACGCACCGCAGAAGCATGCGGCTGACAAGACATCAACCTGCAGGGTGCAGGTCAAGCTCTCGCCTTTCTTAGCTTGCATCAAGCAGAAGCCTTTGTATCGCTTCAGCTTCATGGTGAAATTTCTCTAGCCATTGACATACCTGGACCGTCGTAGGTTCAAGATATTGGAAAGTACCGTTCTTGAGCGCATCTGCTTTGTCGAGAAAACTCGAAGTTCAAGTTTACCGCCCACCGTCGAGGCATGTCGTGCTCTGCAGGCAGGGTGTACATGGTATAGGCAGGCAGGCTCCGCTCGGACGCGAGCGCGAGCTAGAATACCTCAGACCGGCATGGCATACATCAAATCATTTGGCTTGAAGGGACGCAGTTGGGACTCATTGCACACTTCACAGCTTGTGTTGTTGTGTATGACTTGAATTTCGATCTCTACCTCGCAGCAGTGACCCTCTTCTCCAAAATGCTCTCGAGTCGTCCACCAAGGTCAGCGTATGACACTGTACCGTCTGTGTCGTCCGCAGCTTCAGCAGATTGGTTATACAAAGCCTCCATATCTTCTCTCTCCACTTTGACCACCCATCCGCTCGTAGTGATCATGGTGCGATGCTGTCCTTGGCTTTCAAGAAGCAGCCCAGAAGCTCTGACCAAACCTTCGACCCACTCCCGGTTGACGCTTCCTCCGACCTGTCTCGCCACATCTTCGAGATCGACAACTGGTCTGGCCTCAAGACCTTCCCTTACGAGTCGTACGGCTCTCTCCCTTCTTTGAATCTCTTCCTCTCTGGCCTTCTCTTCTTTTAGCCTCTTTTCCTCCCTCTCCTTTGCACGCTTAACCTCGACTTCTGCCTCCTTTGCCGCACGTCTAGCCCTCTCTGCCGCAAGCTGTGCTTCACGCTCCTCTGCTCCCTCTGCATCTCTCGCACGTTGAGCTTCTCCTTGCGAGCGCATAAACTCATGATAAGCACGACGTTGATCACGGCGTTGGAGTGATTTTGCCTTCTTGGCACCAACTGTGCGATTGTTGCCGCTGCCAGGAGGTGCTTGAGGACGTGGGTTTACGGGACCGGGCTCACCATCGTCATCTTGTGGTGGGTCTGCAGGTCCAGCGAAGTCATTGAAGGGAGCATCTGGCTGTTCTTGTTCGTCCTCTTCGGCGTCTTCAATGAATGGTCGTGGTGGAGGTACCGCTTGTTGACGTCTCTGTTCCGGTGCTTGAGGTTCAGGCTCGGGAATGTGTTGATCAGGTTGATGGTCCGGTTGTGGTTGATTCTGTGATTGTCTCTGGTCCTGAATGTAGGCTTGGATCTGAGGAGCATAGTATAGCGCTGTACAAAGTGCTGCGAGATGGAGTAGATCCTGGTATAGAGGCGTCCCCGGAGTTGCGAATGGCAACAGAATATTCAGCCCTCTCTGTATCAGGGAGAAGGGATTGACCATGATGGCGGGCTTTGGACCCCGACCAAAAAGTGCGAATCCAGACCTTCCCTTCTCGGAACGTTGCTTGAGAGATGCCTGATAGATATGATCTCGCGAGTGCTGGCCCAGAATTGTCTTCAGTAAGCGATGTTGACAGAGATGCTGATGGGATCGCTGTTACGTTGGCTGAGTATCAAAGATCTCGAAGTGTTTGATGATGCTTCCGACACTCCAGATTTTCGTCAATTCTGAAGATGTTCGAGTTGTTGATTTGGATAGTTATTGTACAAATTGTTCCCAATTTGTCGCTTGGCAAAGTAGATCAATGAAGTCACGAAACGCACGGACGCGTTTCTTCAACTGCCCGATGACAGCTCCGACACGAAACGACTCTTTGTTTCTCTCCAATCTTCTCAGTGATTTCATCCGTCATTTCACAAGCATGAGCACGTGAAAAGCTCTTCTCCAGATTTACGACTTTATGATTTAACTAGAAAAACCGTATGGGCATAATGCATAACAACTTTACAGGTTGAAGTGTGTGCGTTACAAATATGCGATGAAGCAAGCCCACTTTCGCTCAGCTTCCGAGTTGGTATTTGGAAACTGCAATGCCCCCCTCTTTCGAGATCAACCCGAAATTGTGACCCTGCATCTACAAGCGGTGCACAGAAATACACTGACACACAATCCGAAATGCTCAACAATCAATCGACGGGATTTCCATGGCTACAGATTCGTGGCACGCTCGAGGAGTTCATCTCTCAACGCCATCTTTCAACAAGCAAAACCTTCATTAGCCACGGCAAACTTCCTCGAGATCGAAAAGGTGGTGGATAGAGTTGTGCGACTTCGCTCATCAAAAACCTGCAAAGAAACCGCCACCGAGTGGTGGTAAGCCGTAGGCTCCGCCGGTGATATCCAAAAGCATCTCTTCCAGAGTCAGGCCGGCAAGAAAGCCATAGTCTTCGACTTCGTCCGCCCTGGTCAACTCCATATCCCATTCCTCTCCCGCATGCCACGCAGCAGTGTCTGCAGCAAGTACAGCAGCGAGATCTTTGAGGATGGCGGAAACGTCGCCAAGTCTTACATCAATGGCGGGATCGGGAACATGACCGCAGGGTATAGATGTAACGACCACTCCATCTTTGATCAAGCGATCATCTCTCTGTTCCTGCTGAAATGCGGAGAGGGACTCAGTATGCAGATCGTAGAGTCGACAAAACACTAGGTTTGGAGCAGTGGAGAGCAGCTCTACGACATGGCTCCAATCCTCCTTATCGTCCAGTCCCAGGCCGCCAAAGGTGATACCAGTGACAGTTTTGAGATGAGGGACGAGGCTGTCGATGGAAAATCCAGGTCCATGGTGCGGCAGAGAAAGACCCAAGATCTTCAGATCATGAATGTGGATGTTTGACAACCAGGTCGATGCGAGCAAAGCGTGGAAGAATCCGTGATACACGTCGGTATCGCTCAAATCACACACATTCTCGCGGATGCCTAGAAAGCGCTCTGGGTGTTTGTAACGCACATCCCACTGATCGAGATACCTGAGCTCGAAGCTCATCTCAGATAAGGAATGACGCAAGAGAGTCTGATCATCTGAGTTGGGATGGAGCAGTGCACCAAGCGGACTTGTACTTGACTTGCTTAGGTGCAGCAGATCTGTCAACACGGTCCAAAGCTCAGTAGCCCTGGCCATGGAGTCGTGGTGAGCAAGTCCTTGGATGTCGACTTCAACACCGCTGACGGTACATCCTGCAAGCGCGGCGGCAAACAGGGTCTCCGACAATGTGGATCCCAGAAAATAGGCGTGTCGAAAGGGCTTCTTGTCAACAAGTCTGCGGAGCCCAAAGCTGTTCAAGCAGTTGCCGGCCACACTGCTATCGTGAACTTCGATATTGATGCTGTTGCCATGTTGCTTGATGTTTCCAAACACTTGCACCATTAGCTTGCGGTACACAAGATCTGCAAAAAAGCGCTTGTGGGTTCGGACGTGATCGTTTTTGTCGCTCTGATCGGTCTTGATTCTCTGATCGGTCTTGATGCTCTGATCGATCTCGCCGCTCTTGGGAGAGGCGCTTTTAGACCTGGACGGGGTTTTGTCTGGTGATTTGATAGTAGTGAGAGCGCGGCAAGCGTTCATCCTGATCGTCTTGACGAAGGGACCGAAGAATGAGTGGGCAGAGATAGCAACCAGTGCATTGATGCTGTAGGGCGAGGCGACATGATCACGCGTAGAGAAGAACTCAAGCGCGAATGCGCGGTCGGCCGCCTTGCAAAACTTCGTACAGACGCTTCTGATGGCGACAAGGTCGGAGGGATTGGTGAAGATGAGGGTCAGAACCTCAGGTGGGAGGCTCAGAAGGGTTGCGCCTGCCATGGCTGAACCGATGATGGTGAGAAATAAGAAGCTTGACAGAAATTGACAGTCTGGGTCGCAGCTTCCTCTCTTTGAGGGTTAGGATTTTCTGTAGCAACAAACGGCCCATCTTATTCAGCGTTTCGGATACACCATCCAGCCACAACTCATTCGTTGGCTATCTCTGATCGGTCGCAATCGCTCACTCTGCAACCACAGCTGTCACGATATATCGGATCACAACTGGAAAGTTGGGATCCTAACGATAGCCCATTCCTTCGCTTCACAAACATCCAGCACTTCATCATCTCCAACTCACTCATATAGTTCGAGCCTCCCTTCACCCACAAGTGACACGACTAAGAAGCACTGTTCAGTAGCTGCAGTCCCGTCAATCACAACTCTGTTTGCAAAACATTTACGGATCGCACCTCTCGCGAACTCACGCACTTTCTGCTGACCGTGACAATTCAATCACGCAGATCGGTTTACAACACATTAGACTCCTTAGCAACATGTCGAACGAGAACCAAGTAAGCTTTGCGAAAATCCATGCTACAGACATCTGCAGATTAACAGCCATTGACCACTCACAGAAAAATGCTCTCGGTAGCATGTCTAATGAAAGCACTCTCCTCCTGCCTGCGGCCCAAGTCCTCCCCGACCTCCCGACTGAGGTTCTCATGCAAATCGCCGAGTCCGCAGAGAAGAAAGATCTTATAAACTTCCGCCTTGTATGCAAGACGTGGAAAGGCGCTGCAACGAAGACCTTCACCAAACTCTACTTCTCAAAACGTTACCATTCCATGTCATCCTATAGTATCGAGGTTCTGGAAAGCATTGCTGCACACCCCGAATTTGGTCCATACCTCGATACAATAGTCATCTGCATATTACCTTACCAAGTCGAAGATATTTCAGACAATCAAGCCTCAAGCGATGATGACTCTGGAAATAATCTGTGGATCAGAATCAGTGACAATGTCTTTTCTGACTCGATGGAGAGAATCTTTGGAACCATCAAACGCCACAGACTGAGTGTTGCAATCGGGATCAGCGACCGTCTCACGATCAACTTCAAGACGGATAACATTGGCCACGAAGCCTCTGTACTAGATGAGAATACCAGACATCAGATTCGTGCCTTTGGTCTGTGCAGACCGTCGAAGCCTCCTCATAGGTGTTACGGAGCAAGCCTTCCTCGCGATGAGAGCATTCTTATGGAGCCGATGCTTGCTGCAGCTGAAAAATCTGGTTGTCTCGTACACGGCCTGCTTCTGAAAGCTGGAAATCACATCTCCTGGTCGGCTCTGTCAAACTTGGTCGGAGGATACCTGCTCAAAAGAATCGGCTTTGCAATTGATGTCGAAGACGGGGTTTTCGACCACTTCAGATACAACCACGCCACAAGCTATTTGGAGTTGGCATGCAGAAGCTTCTACAATCGCGGCTTTGCTTCTAAAACCAATTCCCCAATGGAGAGCTGGCTCTTGCAAGTTAAGGTAACCAGACTACGCTTGCAGGAATGCGAATTTGTCGAGGACACGTTCATGGCCCATCAATCTGAAATACTCAGCCGCCATAGCAGATCACTTAAAAGTATCGATATCCGTCACGGTTGGATGCTCAACCAAGGAGACTGGGGAGTGATCTTCAACTATCTATCGCGCTTGCCCAACCTCAGGCATTGTTGTCTCGCCCAACTTACCGTCTCAATACACACACCGGACCAAGAGCAAGATGACCGCCTCCTTTTCCTTGTGTACTTTCCAAACAACACCAGCATGATCGATCTCTATGGTGACAAGATGTGTTCGAAACTACAGGACTTTGCAGCTTGTCTTGCCTCTCACAGAATTGCGCTCGCCCAAGGTGATCAAGACTTCAAGGTCCCAAGGACTTGTTACAGGAGATACGCGGACATGAGCCAGAAGGAGAAGGATGAAGAAGAAAGACTGTCTTACAAGTATTAGTAGGGACAAAATATCTCGCAGTCAGGAGGACTGCGTGGCAGATTGAGGGAGAGCGTTAGCTAGTCTGGTATTAGTGACCCGGGGTGGTGGGATGAACATAAGTGGGAGAAATTGTCAGACGAAGAATTCTGCAAGACCGACGTAAATCCCTTTACCGGCACAGCTACGAGTACGGGGTGGAAGCATGGCATCTTCACTTGCTGCAACAGGAACCGACTGTCGTGGGTGGGGAATGGGACGATGAAAGGAAGTACGTATTTGTACCCGGAAAAAGAGCTTCTTGGGTGGTTGGTTGCTAACAACTTGCAGATTGAATGACCTGGATGGATGAGAAATGTGGTGGTCATAAGATCGGCTAAAAGGGTGGTCAAGGCAAGATGTGCAAGAGACAACCGTAGATTACAATCTAGTCTGATTGGTATCTCGGCGAGCTGGGCTTCATGGACGGAGTGACAGTGGTAGAGGAAGACATCGAGACCATGAGAGTTGTGAGCAAGCCCACGAGATATGGGTTGCTTGAAAGATGAAACAGGAACCGAACCCTCTCAGTCCGTCGAACTGTCTTTGTAACCAATGCTCAATACGCTAGATGATCTCTCAAGGTAGCTACGCTGTCCAAAGAGAACACGAAAGAACAAGCGCTCTTAGTGGACAACTATCCGGTGACCAAAGCCATCTTGCCTTTTGATAGCTACTTTAATGCCCAGTCTGCGTCCAGGGATCTCGATTCTAGTGCGATTTCTCTTCGTATGCGTACACGTTGGCACCGTCCTCAAGAAAGACGCCGAGTGCTTATAATCGGCTCGGTACGATGTTGACTGAAAGCATGTGTTGTATTGAATGCTTCGAACTGATAATTCGCTACACAAAGAACTATGAATGAAACTTTCGTCTATGACCTCGAACGCACAATACCCTTTTCAAGTGCAACAATACTCTCTCTCACTTGGGGACAGAAGTGGTGCCTCAAAAGTTCGCCCTCCCAAACTGTTGTTGCGAAAGGATTACTTCCCTCAACCTCGTCTCTAAGGGGATTGAAAACACCGTCTCCCTTTCTCTCTTCCGTGTACCATAGTGCGGCAATCTTCTTTCCTTGCACCTTGGCTACTTGTTGCAACAGGCCCATCATTGCTAAACATGACTTTTCGGGTAATTGTAGAGAGATTGTGAGGAGCTGCTTGGCGAAAGCGGCTAGACGGAGAGGAGGAACGGAGCGAAGGTTTTGCGGCGGTAAGAGGACCGAAGATAGGGAGCGGAGGAGTAGGACGGTTGTTGTTTGCACGTTGATCTTGTGCTTTGCTTGTTGAGGAAGGAGAGCTTCGTCGTCGTTGCCGTCTGGATCTCTCAAACGTAGAGACTTGGCACTCAATTCCAAGTCTGGATTCATGGAGGATGGGAGGAGGGTCTTGTAGAGATGTGTGATGAAGAATTCGAGATCCAGGTGAAGCGAACCGACGCTCTTTACGACGTCTTGACCCTGGAGAAGGGCAAAGGCTGTGATGATGCAAAGGAGGGACTCGCGATTGATGTTTCTAGGCGCGGTAGAGGCGTCCTCATCTTCCTCGGCGAGTGCTTGTTCAGCGGCTTCTGTGTTGATGACGAGTTCGCGGAGAGCTTCTAGGATGTCGCCGAAGAAGTCCTGGTTGATGAGATGGGCGTAACGGGCCAGACCTTCCAGGACAGCACCCATGAGCTGAGGCACTCGTTGCTTGAGGATACGGAAGTAAGCAACAAAGACCAATTTCAACATCTCTGACTGGTTCTTGTCGCGCTCTTCATGCGAAACGGTCGCATCGGCTTCTCTGAACTCCTTCTCCACACCCTTGACTTCACGCAGGCGCTTCCTCTCCTTTTTCGTCCTGAACTCGCGCTTCTGCTTCTGTTTGACGCTCGGCTCGTCCTCATCTTTGTCGGTCCGTGTGCTGCTACTCCTGTGTGCAAACTCGGAAAGGAGACGCAGGTGTAAAAAAGTGTTGAGCACGGACTCGTGGATGTTATAGCTTCTTGACTTCATCATTTTGCAGAGCAAGTCGACAGCCTCGCGAGAAGCATTACCATCTTCGTCATCGCGGAAGAGTGTCTCTAAGCATTCGACACACTTGTGGAAATCCGGGTTTACTTGTCTGATACTGAGTCTGCCGACCAGGATGTTGATGAGGTCGCCGCGGAAGTTGAAGTGAGGAACAGTGTTGAGTAGAGTGCAGGCACATGAGATGGCGACGCTAGCTACCGAAGCAGCCTCCTTGTTCTTGTCACCACTCTTCTTGGCAGCTCTTGTCAGAGCCTTGACATACTCGTGATAGCCACCAACGAGAGATTGTTCGAAATTGCGGAGCTTGCGGACATCCTTGGACAGTTTTTGCTTCAACTCTTCCTTGGACACAGGACGGATGCGGTAGCCGGGGATAATGTCGCGGTAAATGGCAAGTTGAGTAGCCAGACACAACTTGACGACGGTTCTGTTCTGCGATGTGGCATGGACTTGCAACTTCTTGAGCTGGCCAATGTGCTCCTCTGGGTCTTCCGAAATCATGCTGGCAACACGGGCGAGTTCTTCCTTGGCTTGCAGGATCTGTTCACGCGGCGAGATTTGTGGCACCTCGGGCTGCTCATCTTCTTCGTCATCCTCATCATCCTCGACAGCCTCACCCTCGTCGCCGCTTCCCAGAAAACTGTCGGCATCCTCCTCTTTCTGCTCAACAACAGCAGGCGCTTGCTCAACCCAGCCTTCCGAAGTCTTGATGGGCAGTCTTGTCTCCTCCTTCTTTTTCTTCAAGTTGCGCGGCCGGTTCTCGTAATCCTGTTCCAGGTCCCATCCAGCAGCGTTACGGTAGAAATCCTCGATCTTTTCCTCGGAAGAAACACCATTCGCGGTGTTGGCGGGAGATGACTCGACTTCTGGGCTAATGCGACGCCTCTTTGCAATTGGCGCCATTTTCCAAGAATGGTTCCGATGGTCGATATGTTTTCTGATAGGGAAAGAATCAGCAGCAAGGAAGAAAAAGATTAGAACAGCCTTCTGCCAAGCTAGGCACGACGAGCCAATGAAAGGGCCGCATTTGCGGAGAAGTCGCGAAACCCCCGAGGGTCCGATCCTTCTCCGCGTTCTGGGAAAGCATCCGAGGATTCTTTTTTCTGCCTCGCTCTTTCCTTGGATCTATCCAACTATTGTCACTCGATCGAATCATTTCGCGCCTGCCCCGACTTCACTCGACCGCCTACTGCCGTTCGATCGTCTGCACATCTCATCCGCGCCTACCTCATCAACACTCGTTCGCACCACCGCAGACATGCGTCCTCTCACAGAAGGAGAATCCAAGACCGTCTTCGAGAAGCTCGCCAACTACACCGGAAAGTCCCTCACAAATCTTTTGACCGACACTGCACCTGGAAAGGATGGAAAGGCCTCAAGATTCGTCTTCCGCGTCCAAGAATCAAGAGTCTACTACGTGCGCGAGGACATGGCCAACTTGGCCACCTCGGTAGCAAGAGACAACCTGCTGTGCCTTGGAAACTGCATCGGCAAGTTGACCAAGACTGGCAAGTTCCGCCTCCACATCACTGCTCTGGACATCATCGCCCCTCATGCTCGCGCAAAGATCTGGGTTAAGCCCAACGGAGAGATGCCTTTCTTGTACGGTGGTCACATTGTCAAGGCACATGTTGGACGTTGGAGTGAGGACTGCCCTGAGCACCAGGGTATCATTGTCTACTCTATGAACGAGTATGTCGCATCTTCTCAAACTTCCCTTCTCGGCAAACAAACTAACACGCTCTAGCACTCCTCTTGGTTTCGGTGTCACTGCTCGCTCCTCGGCCGAGGCAAAACGTCTGGACCCTACTGGTATCGTTGTCTTCAGACAAGCCGACTGTGGCGAGTATCTCAGAGAGGAGGACACTCTCTTCCAGTCTTGAGCGTCCTGAATACATTTCGCTTCAGCATCAAGTTCTCGAAACAATCCGCCATTCACCCGCGCCCGCAGGAGCTCTTTTAAAAGTTGCATTGGAGATACCCGTCGATGAATCCGGGACAGCAGGAGTTCAAGGAGTTTTAAACTGGTCACAAAGTCACGTCAGATGGGAATGGATAGGCAAACCGATATCTCGCATTATGAAGATGATTTAACACACTAATTCGCATGCGCTGGTATGCAGAGCTATGGACCTGCCTTGAACGCGCGTCTGCAATTCTTTGAAGCCTTTGTGTTCCTTTCCTGCATTGTGATCATAAACTGTGCCTTTTGAACGTACAGCGCAGCTCTTTGTGCTTTGTGTGTGAACAAAGCCATCGACTTGAGACTTGCTGATGATCAGAAACATTTTCTGTCTTGACCCAATACTACATATAGATCCACGTCTTCGCTTTGATTCAACCCACCAACAAAGAACGAAACAGCACAGGTAAGCTACCTACCATTTGCTACTAACGAATCCTTCCAAGATGTCTGTAGCACTAGGTCTAACTACAGGGGAATGCCAAATTTGTGGCGAAGAGTCAGCTCAGCTATTTCTTCTGCCTTGTGGTCATCAAGTTCAGTGCACACAGTGCATCAACCGTAACTTCACTGGTCTAAACGAAGTCAACCCGAGGCCTGCTTGCCTAGTTTGCTCAGCCGCAATCCCTCTTGCTTCGGTCCGACACGTTCTACCTGCCAATGTCTTTTCTCACCTCGAACAGGAGTTTGAAACATGGACCATCCCTGCCCCTGAACGCCGATACTGTTTTTTTGCTCCTTGCAGTAGGTTCCTTGGCTCTTCTCGAACTGGCCCTCGTCTCCACTGTCCATCCTGCAACAACTCAACCTGCTCTGGGTGCAAGAAGGCCGCTCATGCCGGTTTCTGTACACCCAACACGGAATTTGCAGAGACCCTCAACAGCGTTGATACTAACTTCTCACAGTGCCCTCATTGTAACTACCTGCTCGAAAGGACACAAGGCTGCCCTCACATTACCTGCATTTGCTCATACCAGTTTTGTTTGTTCTGCAAATCTGACTGGGCAGTTTGTCAGGGTAACTGTGAAGCCGCTAGACACGACATTCATCAGCTTCACGAGGCGTTTGTCCTTGAAGAAGATCCTCTTGTTCATCAAGCAGAGGCTCGACAGCTCAGGAGAGCTTTCCGTGAACTGGTCGCTCGCCTCAATGAGCGTGCCCAGGAGCTTGAACGTCTTCGAATCGCATACGCACGTGCCGAGATGACCGGCAAGATCGCGATTCTATTTGTCATTCTGAGATTTCACTTGCGTGGTCGACTGGGGTATCTGTCTACCCTGACCTTTGAAGATGTTTTCCAAGTCGTTGAGCTTAGACGCGAGCTTACTCGTATGACAATTGATCTCTTCACTTCACCTGGAGAGATTCAAGAGTTGGCTGACAGAATCGCTGACTTTGGGAGGAGGGTTGAGGTTGTCGAATCCACTGGGGAACAGCGTGCTGAGAACTTGCGCTATCTCATTCGAGAGCTCTACGAGCCTCTTGACCTTGAAAGTTGAAACTGATTGATCGGGGGGAGATAGCCATAAGGACAGGTTCCTTGGTTCTACTAGTCATAATTATCCAAATCACATGCCGCCCTGCAAATGCCTAGGTTCCAGGTAGAACCATCCTGTGTTCCACTGTTGTTTTACTTTTGCCCTTAGTCACCTATGTTGACGTGTGATAACATCCAAATCGTATTTCTTACATACGACTGTGCCACTATCCGAACCACTCCTAACTACATTTAGTTCTAATTGCGTGAACGTGAACTAAACGTATGGACAGAACAGACTGCACAACGGAGTAGTCATCGAACGGCAAATCGCTTTGGATGATTGCCTCGGGGTCTACCGAAAGCAACAATTTCTTCATGATTTCTTTGAACGCTTAGAACAAGATTGGAGATATGGTGCCTGTGGACTGCTATCTAGCTGAGTGTCCTACCAGGCTAGGCAAGGTTTTGGTGTAAAGTTCAAGCCCCTGGTTTGATAGGTCCAGCACAGCTACTCTGACTCAATTCGATACCTAGATGATCGTACATGTCCCTAAGAAAGCTAAACTGATGCCTGGAAGAATTCTTTGTTCAAATTAGCCGCTAATTATTCGCGCTCTATTCTTTGTCTTACCATAAGAGATCAAAGGGTTCCCAGATCCGGCAGCCCTTCCAGTATAGATAGACAGAACAAAGAACTGCGAACAAATAACTCCTGAATCATCATGTCCTCTTGTTGATAGAAAGTTTGCACAACAGTCTCCAGAGATACATCCACTACAAAGCAATAATGTCACATGGCTTCAACGACGCAAGTGGGTTACCTGGCGGGAGATGGATATCTCCTGGTCAATATATAGCAGACGGAGGCCAAGGATCAGTCCACTATTGGGTTAAAGTCGACGCAACCCATAGAGTTATCGATCGTATTGTCATCAAGGATACTTGGGACTCTGAACCCACATCTGAGCCTGTAGAATGGGATGGGATGTACGAGGAACTCGTGCGCAAGGGTATGGATCTCGGTGTATCAAAATCCGGTGGATATGGGAATGCGCACGTCGATGATCGCTTCTACAAAGAGGCATATATTCAGGGGCTTCTCACACCTGCTGATGGAGAGTTATCTTATAACATGCCTCTACGTGGCTACAAGAGAGGTGACAAGCCTGATCCAAGACAAAGGCCTGACACCACTCATTGGCGACTTTACATGGACCACCTTCACTCTGGAGACATGCACACCTTCATCCAAAAATCTGTCAAGTTGGACGATTTTGGAACATACGAGCCGACGCAAACGCCTGAGCCTTTCATCTGGTACACTTTGCAGTGTTTGACTTCTGCATTGATACAAATGGAAGAGGCTGCCAGAACACGGCCAAAGGCTCGAAAAGCCGGAGACGAAACGATCGTCATGTTGGACATGAAGCCTTCGAACATCTTTCTCGCCCCTCCAGGAGGGCCAAGATATCCAGTCTACCCACGTCCCATCATCGGCGACTTTGGCGGTGCACAGCTGACTCACAAAACAGCTGCGGACAATGTCTGGGGCGCGATGCAACAAATTTGCACGCGTGGGTTTTATGCTCCAGAGATGACTAGATCGACACAAATCGAGAAGACGACATGGAAGATCATCAAATCGAGTCACTACGTGTGGAAAATCTACCAGTGCATTCCTGGACAAATGTCTGGCAATTGGGCCGCTCCATTGAATGTATGATGCGAGCCACCGGATCCATGAACGATGTTGATTGGGCAAATGCAACAGAACTCCAACGAGAGTCGCAAATCAAGATATCTCCGCCGAGATTCGATTACTCGCCTGGCTTCCAGTATAGTACCGATCTGGTCAATCTAGTGTACGACTGCCAATTGTTCAACCCAGAGGAACGACCGACGCCCAGAGAGTTGATGGAACAAATCAACGAAAACATATCTGATCACACCAAATTTATGGACTATTGGGGCACAGAAGCATGGGTCCGTGAGCAAGAACGATACCCTGTTCGAAGAACCATAGAGGAGAAGGAAAAGCTCAGACAGAAAAATGCCCGGCGCGTCTTGGATGGGAAGTTGTACTTCCTCCACGATTACCAGGATAAAGCTTTGGCTGAACGATACGCTGATTTGGACATGGACATACCCGAAGACTGTGCGCTTGTTTGGGGTGGAAACGAGGCGGAATACAAGCTTGGTCAGGTGGCAAGAGCGGGGGACACACCGCAGAAACCGGATAAGAGAAAGAGATCTAACGAGTCAGATGATGAGGACCAGTTGGACAGTCGACTGAGGAAGAAGCCGAAGAACTGATATAGTTGAATGGGAATGTATGGAGTCAGTATGAACAGAGTCAGTCTGAACAGGATATCTCACATGTTCTAGAATGAATTAAAGGAGCAGGAGTGTCGCTCTCTGTGGACAGTGGCTCGATCTTGAAAAGCATCCTGTTATTTGACAACGTGTCTGCATACCTACAGGGAGTACAGTAGGGAGATCAATCATGGGATGACTTCCGCCAAACCCTCAACCCACGACCAAGGCTAGTGCCGCCGATACCTCTGTCCAATCCTCCGGGGTGCAAACAATTCTGATGCATCAATGTTGATCGATTGCATAGCCATGCAAGGTTTTGTCTGTTGGCTCCTTACACAGTGGCACAGTCTCTCCCTACATTACCCCTGCTTCTTGCATCCCTTTCCATTGTCCAGATACTCAGGAGCAGGGCGTTTGCGGTTTGGCAGAGATATCTTGTTGCAAGGCTCAGTGGAGGCAACCTCGGGCAGCAAGACAAGGTCCGGGTAAAGCGGCTTAGCAGGCGAGCATGGAGGGAGGAAATCGGGAGGAGGAAGCGTGACCAGGCCGTGGTTGGTCAAGACTTGAGGGGTGACCTTGTCCCAGGTATTCCAATAGAAAGGCTTTGTGAGTACCTTTGCTTCGATGGCGAGAGGAATGGCTTGGTCGGACTCCTGAGTACGCATGTTAGTATAGCTGTTCCAAGAACTGTTTGCTATAGACCAAAATTTGTTGTGCATTGTGATAGGTACACAAGACGCTTGGTGCAGGCGTAGGTGGGAATTGACATTATCGAACTCACATGTATCAGGAAGACTGTTTTCTTCTCCTTGGCCTCCTTTAGACCTTCGTAGGTGGTATCGTTCAGAACCGTCCACTGCTCGCGCGCAGGATTCAGAGAGCCGAGTTCAGAGGCGAACTGATACAGCCACGACCCCTGAGTTATTGATGTGTTCGTCGAATAGCCACGGCGGCTTCTCTGTTTGCAGCGGGCGATTTGAACCATGCCAGGAAGTATCTCCAAGAACTTATGATAGCCCATGTCGAGACCTTTAACCAGGGCTCCAAAGGTAGCTGGCTTGCCTCCGATCAGATTCAGGTGAGTAATGATGGAAACACGGAAGAAGAATCGACTTTGGAAGCTCCTGCACTCGCTGGGCTGATAGTGCTGATCAGACTTGATGGCGTACAAAACAGCACACAAATCATCTATCCTACTGCGTTTGTAGACGTCCGGGACCTGGGCTTCAGAGGCGAGGATGAGTTGGTTGAGCCTCGTGATAGCGTTCTTGATTACTTTGGGATATGCTCTGCGCAGTGTGCGGAGAGCTTTGATGGCCTTCTGCGCAGGTGCATCGGCCTCGTTGATGATACACTTGGTCACGTCGATTTCCAGGGCGCTCAGGTCAAGGGTCATTCCTAAATCTCCGATGGCATCTTTCTTCATGTCGTGGATGCCGGCGAACTTTGCGAAGAACAACTTGATGAACGTGGTGAGACGCAGTTCGCCGAAACGATCATCAATCTGACGGAATATGGACTTCAGAACGGGATCCTTGGACATGACATGGATCAGGTCGACTTTCAGCCATTCTTCCGAGGACTCGGTTGCGGCCCGAACGTGACTTTGGGTGGAGTCAGGCAAGCTGCCAGGTTTCATGATCTCATCATGCTCTGCGAGTTCGTGCGGGTGCGAGGGCGTCTGGGTGTTGTAAGGCTCGTTGTCATCTGCTCTTGAGGCGAGATGACGGTAGTCGTCGTTGTGGTGCACGCTGCAATCATCATCTGGATTGTAGTCATCACCGTAACCATCGGAGCTGCTAGAGTGGTCGACAATGTGCTTGAAGTCGTCCATGACACTGAATGCGCGATCGGTGTGTGCGCAATCGAATTTGGATGGTGAGAACCGACAGGGTTTGGAATTTGGCTGCGATTTAGATATAGAGTAAGCGAGGCGGGGCGCTAGGATGCGCGCGCAATAAGGAAAGAAGAAAGAGGTTGCAGTGGATTTCAAGTGCAAGTGTAAATGGACGCGCAAGTGAAAACAAATCCACAAAAAGTTGGAAACGAGTGAGTAGTCAGTGCAGCTCAAGACCTCCACCGGGTATCTGCGGCCCTACCATCCGATGGAGACTGTAAACAAAACATCGATATGGGGAAGAGCAGTACAAAAATTAGGATAACAAAACTCCAGGAGGGGCGCCTCCGAACTACAAAACATGCATGTCTGCCATGTGCAGCGAGAGTGGTAGAGTTGTGCAAAAAGAATAGGAATTGACCCACGATGGAATCGAACCAACAACCCAGTAGCGCAAGCAGTAGCGGCGAGCAACACATTTTGGAACACAGCACCATTCCTGCTAGACTACCCAACTTCGGGACAACAGATATTCCAACTCTATGCAATATAGCTCTACAAAATGCTGATATCCAGTGCGATGATACCTGAGATCACCGTTCAGATTTACCAACATCTCGCACAGCCAGACTGATCTTTACGATCATCATACACCATGCATGAGCAATTGAGTCCAACGCTGCACGCTTCTGGGAGCTTATTGCACTCCTAGTGTACTGATATATGCCACGTACACAGCTTTAGAGATGCACGACAAACATCGAACACAAAACTGAGCGCAAAGTGAGATCGCTGGGACGCAGCTCTTGAGGAAACAATAAGGTCTTGATCAAAATCACATCGCGCATCTCAACGAAGCATGACCGTGTCAGCGAGAAAGTTGGCGTGATGGAGTTCAGCACGTTTAGAAAGGAAGAGCTCGTCAAAGCCTGCTGGCTATGAGTTATGCCTCTCTCGTACGTTCTTTTGAACACACAGCGATTTATTCCAACAGCGAATGTGATGCTAACGATGTGGGTGAAGGATTAGAGAAGTAGGAGTTTCTGGAGTGTGCTAATATCTCCAAGTTCTTTCTATGATAATTACGAAAACCACGTACCAGAGAGGCCTTACCAAAAGGGCTATGTATAGCAATGATCCGATGGCAAAAACGAGACTGTGAGCGCGCAGGTTGATACGCAAGGCACCGCTCGATCAGCAAGACCCTCCCACCGTCGACTATCCGCTTCTAGTGGTCATAGGAACGGAAACTTGACCAAACAGCTCGTGGGAACAAAGGAAGTAGAGAGAGCGAGCGAGGTGAGGTTGCCCTTCGGAAAATCTGCTCCACATGCCAAGAAAGACGTCATCGCGCTCCTCGCCGTAGACCTCCATCCATGTTGCACGTTGTAACCTCCATTATGCTCAATATTTGCATTTCACGAAACTCGTACACGGCGCTTAAAGCTACTTCTCTGCTCAGAGCTTCTGGAATTGATGCGACTTGGTGTCATACATTGACGCAGTGTCAGTCAGCGAACATCAAGCTGACACCCAAGGCCGTACTGTGATGACGAAACCATTTGTACGGGACCCCGACCCTGTGTCATTGAGTATTTCAGGATGCTGAGAGGATCATGAATCTAGAACTTGTCGACCATCGACTTTCCGTGCCATCGGAATCTCCGTGGATGGTCCAAGGACACTCCGTGCTTATCATGCATAGCAGCCTGGAGTGAAAAGTTGACATCATAATATAAAAGAGCAACACAAAAACAGGCATATCAGCACAATTACCACCTCTTTCAGAGATCTAAATTCTACTGCACTACCGACGCAATGACATCTCTGCAACGCGCCTTCGAAACTGTCCATGCATCTGGACAGGCCTGTCTGCAAAACCCCGAAACTCGCGAAACACGCCTTCAGGCCCTATCTGCGGCGAGGAGGCTTGTCTGGGAACTCGAGTCCGAACAAGGTGCCGTGTTCAACCGCATTGGAGACCTGCTTTCGACGCTGGCACTGGGCTTTTTGGTCAATATCGGTGTTCCGCAGAGCATACCTCAACATGGAAGCATCTTCCTTGACGAACTTGCAGTCAAAGTACAAGCCGATGCTTCTTTCCTCGCTAGGTTTATGCGCTTGCTGTGTGCTTTTGGTATCTTCCAGGAGACTGACCGAGACACTTACGCCCATACCAAGCAATCCATCTTATATGGCCAAGCAGAGGGAGAGTTCGTCTCCCTCCTAATCAACGAACAGTTCCTGCCGGTCTTTTCACGACTATCTGAGTACTTTGCCGACCGTACACTTGAAAGTCCGAACGATCCAAAGCGTCATCCGTATGGCTGGGCTCACGGAATGAACGATCACCACTGGATCGAGGTTCTTGCCAGAGACCCAAATAATCTGGCTTTGTTTGCAAAATCTGCAGGCTTACTGGGAGACTTTGCGGCTGACGTCTACATGTATCCCTACGACAAAGAACTCAAAGGTGCATCTGACAAAGCCGTGACCGACAACTCTGTGTTGATGGTGGATATTGGTGGTTCCACCGGTGATACGATGAAGATTCTGCGTCAGCATTATTCCGACTTGAAGGGTAGAATTGTTGTTCAAGACATCCCGGACGTCATCAACAACATACCTGCTGGCTATTTGCCAGATGGAATTGAGGCAACTGTGCATGACTTCTGGCAACCACAGCCCATCAAAGGTGCTGGTGCATACTATATGCGTCGTGTCATGCACGATTGGCCAGACGAGCATTGTCGAAACATTCTTCGCCACATCGTCGATGCTATGGATGAGCATTCCAAGTTGCTCATTGCAGAGGCTGTTGTCCCCGACCGAGTTGACATGCGCGACCCCTCAGTATACTGGATGGATTTGGTCATGTTTACCTTTTCTGGCAAGGAGCGTACGGCAGCGCAGTGGAAAGATCTGTTCGAGTCTGCTGGTTTGGAATTGGTTAAGATCTGGAGCATGGAGATGAACACTCATTCTGTGCTGGAGGGAAGGAAGAATATGGCTATGAAGTGCTAGGATTTCCTGCTCTATTGGCGGGTACGCTATGGAACATGTTGTTCCTGACTTACTGCCAGGGCTTCCCATCATCTCCTTACCCAGTTGCATTTAGTAAGATGTTGACCAAAATGCAGGATCTTTTTGATACTGAGGGAGCTGTCCAAAGAGAGGCTCCGTGCGCCATGCTCGCAGTGATGACCATCCTTTTCCCAGACTGATTCGTGCTTCTTGGCAGCAGTGTCGAAGAAGCTCTCACTGTTTCAGGGCTCTAGTGCGCATTTCCATGCCTCTCTGCTCATACTTCCTCTTGGCCTCCTTTTCCTTCAGCTTGTTCTCGGCCTCTTCCCTCCTCTTGCGTTGTTTCACCTGCTGAGTTGCTGTAAGGTCGCGTTTCGAGGGCTTTTTGAACTTGTCACCGTCGATGCCGAAGGCAGGCACGAACCAGGAAGGAACAAAGGGAACTGGTGAAGCTGATTCGACAGCGGTGCTCTTCCACAACGCCCAGGTCCAAGTACCGAATTCAGTGTTTGCATAAAGGTAGGCCTGCTTTGCGTTGATGCTGGCGGAGATGTTGAGTTGCTTCTTCTGTGCTGATGTTAGCTTCAGTCGTGCTGCATGAACATGTTGCAGTTGCATGAGGTAGGGGGCTTCAGGGTCACAAGGCTGTAGCCGACTTACGTTCATGATAAAGCATTTGTCGCTTGGAGCATGTGATTTGATCTCATGTAGTAGTTCGACACAAACTGGCTTCCAACTCTGGAGAATCATCAGGAGAGCTTCTCTGTGGGCGGCGTGCTGGAAGTACCAATCGTCATCGTCAAGGTCAGTGACGTTGCCGACGCGCTCGGAGCCCGCCAGGTCGATGTCAACTTGCACGTCGCTGACCTCTTCGATGAGCTTCTGCAAAGATGCGTCAATACGTAGGGTACGTTGGTCAGTCGTGGCTGGCTGACCACCGCAGAGACGCAGGTAAGTTACCACTTCAACCTGGAACTCGGTCGAGGCACAAGGAGATGAGACAGGGTTATCGTGAGGGAGGTAGTGGCAGTCGGAGAGAACGGCATAGAAGAGGTAGCAGATCGAGTCCAGGTTAGGGTAAGAGCCCATGAAAGGGGGAGGCTGGTACTCCTTCTCAGCCATGATTTGAATCATAAGGTCGCAGGCAGACCTGCTGGCATTGTTATCACTTCCTCTAATCTGTGCGATTGCAGTCCTACAGTCATGAGCCGCCTTAGCCATGCCATCGAGGTCTAGGTCGTAGAAGGCTGTGGTGGACTCCTGTGAGCTTTGCGACTCCGAACCTGAGCTGGGAGAAGACTGTAGGCGGTAGAGGGCAGGTCCTCCAAGGTTCAAGTTGCTAAGCCAGTCGGCGATATCGTTAATCTCCTTGTTGTCGTGTCTGATGTGTGTGAGAAGGAGGATTTTCTGGAAGTTGATGCGAACAATGTCGCCGATGTTGGTAGAAGCGCGTTCGTTGACTATTGTGAAGATCGTAATGAGTACAGGATCTTCGGTCTCCTCAGCATCAAAATCGTCAATATGATACGGCATCGTGACGAGGTATTTGGTTTGCTGAAATGTTTGCTAAAAGGTTCGCTGAAGGGCTTGCTGGAAAGGTATGTTGGAAAACTGTCGATGACAGACATTTGATGTTGTTGGCGGAATGGCAAGGGAGCTTGGTGGAAGACTTGTTGTCGTTGCTTTTGTAAGCGATCGTGAAAGTAAGACAGGATCGTTGTGTCATAGAATGTTCTGACTTCACACGCGCCATTCGGAACATGGGAAGCGACAGTTGCAAAAAGACAAGCCAACGCTTTGGATCGAACCTTGGACTGTCGGTCCTGTTTCCATGATTTGGCCTGCCACTACTAACATAGCTGTTTCTTATTTAGCGATGATTGAACAAAGACAGGGGCCGTCTGACAGGGTTGAGAAAGGCAAAAAGGTGTCCACGAAGGCAAAACGAAATACCTCTTCAGGCCGATATCCCACCGATAGATACCGCATCGATCGAACGGCTCCCGTCTTTTCGCAGCTCGCTATCCGCTAATATGGTGACAAGATTTAACCATTGCGCCAATGAAGACGTTTTGACAGTTAATTGAAACCTGAACTGGTCACAATATATACTCATAGCTGAATTGAAGGATTATTTCCGGATCAAATACTGTTGCTGGACTCAGTTGCACGCGCACTGTATCTGAAGGAGACCGAACTACTACGATAGTATCAGAGTGCATAGCACAATCATAGCTGCGGTACTGTGCTATGTGAGAGTATCCGGCCTAATTGAGCTAATCCTGCATGCTTTCATCTCCATCACCACCACTGTCCTCTTTGTGATTATTCTCGTCATTTCCGTCTTTTCCCGACCCGAACTCCGTTTGTACTTGATTACACACACTCTGCCTGGCCACGACGATCAATTCCGGACCACCGTTACGCCGCCGAAGTTCCACCACCTATCCTCTCTGTCTCTTTCTGAGGCGAATGGCCAGGTCCTTCTTGGCTGCCTGCTCCTCCGGCGTTCTTGTAGGCAGGCGCCTCTTCTTCTCCCTGGACTGCCCCACTACTCCCTGGTTGACCACAGAAGGCGACAGAGAAGGCAGGTCGTCGGGCTCGAAGGCAGGCATGTACATCAGAGGAACATAGGGCACCTCCGACGCCCTGTTTGCCCCCTCTGTCTGCCAGATGGCCCATGTCCAGCAGCCATGGCGACCATCGGCATGAAGGTGGCGCTGCTTGGCCTTGATGGCCCAGAAGAGCTCGATCTGGCGTGTCTGTGTATGTCAGCCTTGTTCTTGATACTGTGTATGCCCCTTTCGTACATTGCCCAGCTATTCCTGCAACCTGTGCTCTCAACTATATATCCCAACAAATGCAAGAGCATTTTCGAGAGAGTGTGAATGTCCAGTGAAAGACTGTTGACCCACCGTCTCTCAGTGGCAGTCGCAGCATTACTGAATATCTTTCTGCATTTTGACAAGCATACCAAAAGGCCTGCTGGGAGAAGGGGAGGGTGAGGTATCATGAACTTACATGCATGATAAAGCAGCGGCCAGTGCGGGCGGCTGTCATGAACACCTTGAATGTGCCAGAACTGATCTTTTCCCAGCTTCCAGGATCCAGGCCTTCGATATCGGCAGCGCGCTGGAAACGCCATCCTTCAATCTCTTCCTCTGCGGGAAGCTCATCCCAGTCGTCAAAGCTGCCTTCCTGCCAAGTGGGAACCTCGCTAAGATAGTCGTGTACATTGCGGACTGTTTCGACGAACTCGTCCAGGGTGGCGTTGGTGTCGCAGGGGTATGGATAACTACTGGCAGGTCGGCCGCCAGCGAGATGGAGAAAGTCCACAAATTCGAGCATAACACCGGTAGGCTGGTGGTCGGAAGCGAGTAGGGGAGTGTGGTGGTGATAGATGGCTGATGTTGCGGCGTAAAGGAGCAGACAAAGGTCGTCGAGGTTGCTATGGTGGCCACAGAATGGGAGGGGAGTGCAATTCAGTGCCTCCAGTTTTGCTTTGATGGTCTCTGCGGCTTCTGCGAGGGGACCTTTGTAGCTGCGACAGATGTTCCGGCGCAGCTCCATACATCTTCTGGCGAGCGACATCGTCTGGATGTCTTCGCGCTCTTGTCTGTTGCTTGCATGGGCTGTTTGGGTAGCTGTCTCGTCATCCGTGGTGGTTTCGCTGGATTCTGTGATCTCCAAGCTTCTTAGGATGTCGGCGACATTGGCTCCACCTCTGTCCCTCAATGCTTTCAAGTGAAAGATTTTGTGATAGTTTGCGCTTATCAGGCTCGTTATGTGGACAGGGACGTTGTCGGCGGAGAAAAGTTCACCGATGATCATGCCCGTGACAGAATCCTCTCTGGCGCGAGACTCAAGATGCTCTTGGGCGTCCATGTTCGCGATATGATACTAGCCTATGCTTGGTTCGAGGTCGAAAAAATTGGAGAGAAAAGAGTTTGAGGAAGTGATGAGTATTGTGCGTGCGTCAGAAATTGCGCGTGGTCAGGAAATTCAGAACGTTGACACTTCGGATAACTTTGGTTGATATTGTGTGCGAAGCAGGATAGGTCTTGGAAGCTAGCCAAGACCGCAAGTTGCGGACAATCTGGAGATCAAGTGGTTAAAAGTGCAAAAGGAGGTTTGGGGCTGCGGAGGATCGATCCAAGGGCCTTTCGGCTTTGCTGCCGTCAAAACATAGCTTCCAATGCAACATATATTACACGATGCAAAAAAGGGGGGCGAGTTGATCACCGCAATGTTGAATTGCGCTTGGTGTTTGTGCGTACCGACCTAGTTAGCAGTGTAATCATACCTCTTGCACGATGCTCAGTCGAAAAGAGCTGACCTTTTTTGGGTATTGCCAACGCTTGAACAAGTGTCCTACGCGGTTACCGGACTCCAGTCGGAGAAACGCAACATTGCCCATTGCGCCACGAGACCAACTCTATGCTTAGAATTCAAATGTTATCAATATGTTTCCAACACCAAGCTGCGCAATCACATGATCTCTTCTAGACGCGACTCTCCGCCCAACTCCCACCACATCATCTGCCTGCACATATGCGCATAGGTAAGGCAGGACTTTGACGCTCTCACAAACATCTGCGCACACCACACTGCCAATGTACCTACGACACAGCGATGTGACCAGCACCTTGCGAAGACTCACCAACGAGCAACGAGGCCCTTTGAAGCTGAATAGATCACCACTGAGGGCGGGCAGCACACACACCGTCTTTGGAAACACCTGCGGTTCTCAAATCCTTCATACCTTTCGATGGTCTTGCAGTAGCTGCAGCTGTTGCGAGGTGTCTCGGCCTCATCGTTGGCGCAGCATATTGTGCAGCTTCATCTCCGACGGTCGCGTACCACCCCAGCTCAGGTGGTACTTGCAACAAGAGACGCGTCGGGAACCAACAAGCACTCGCCAGACCAGGAGACGCAGAGGATATCAGACCAGCGGCACGATACAAGCACTCGAGATAAGCAGCGACAAGAAGGCGCACCACCAGCCTCCCAATGCCTTTCCTTCTCTTACTTTCATTTCAACAGACAAAGAGATGACAGACGTACCTTTTTGCCACCAACCGCCGCGATACCCCGACCTCGCTCCTTGTCTCGATCACATCGACCCCAATAACTCCAGACGCTTCCATCTCTTTCGTTGTTCTCAGAAGCTTGTGAAAGAGCAAACATACCTCTTTAGCAGTCACACACCCATTCTCCCAGCCACCGCATACTGTTTGCTCGTCAAGCGAGGCCATCGCCCAAGCCACACATCGGTCAGAACCGTCAGATTACCTCAACCACCACCGGAGATTTCCCACGCCCTCGAATATACCAATCGCATCATTGTCGTTGACTATGGTCAAAGAAAGGAAGAAAGAGCAGGAGGTGAAGTTCAAAACTCCGCCCCACATTTTCCTTCTTCTTTCGAGACACTTTTGTACCGAGATTTCCCCATCCGTACTGTTCTATCAATGGATATGTACAATGGATGCATAGGTGTTTGCTATCGGAGAAGTATATATAACTAATCGAATATATTGAGATGATGTGTCGGTGTGCACTAGACGTGTCCGGACGTTGCTTGTGCTACCCGTGTATGTTTCGCAATTGCTCCCATAGCGAAACTTCTGCTTCAACGATACACCTCGGTGAATGAACCTTTGTCAGTGGTCGATAATGCCCAGCGTGATCACAACGGCCCACCAACTCTTATCGGCCAGCGAGCTATAATCAACAGTGTCTGCAGTTTGACATGCAAATCATAAAGCTATTCAGCCATTGAGGAGCTGACCTTGCTGAGGTCGTCACGGAAGAACTTCGGAGTTTTGAGCAAGAAGAATATGGGGCAGCTTTTCCCAACCTCACTTCCTACTCTATCCCTTCTTGTCTGTAACCACATCATACTGCTTGTTGATCGGATATAGATCGAACATACCTCATATTTTGCGAGATTCATCTTTTGGCCTCTTTCGCTCATCTCGGGCATCCACGTCCAAGGACAGCCGAGGCTATAAGAATGCACAATGTTTCAAGAGCAGTGCAATCGTCTACAGAGATGCGATGCACAGCGTGCTCTCTCAGGGGACAATCTATAACCCAGAATCTAGTATTGCATTCTCGTAACTACACCTGCGCGTCGCCAGGGTACAGGAGCAACGGACTTTCTCATAATATTGTTACAACTTTGACTACCCCTGGCAGTTCCTTCTGGCTACTACTTTCTGCGTAGCGCCAGCTTAAGCTGGGTTCTCCTCTTCTTCCTCTCCTTCCCCTTCTCTTTCTTGATGACCTGTTGCTCCTCCTTGGATGGGCCCTGGGGTGGGGGGCGAGGTGTCGACGTCACAATCATGGTGCGACTGCCAGGGGCAATCACTGGGCCATCGGCGGCGGGCAGGAACTCGGGGGCAGGAGGGGCGGTGAGGCTGGAATGCTCATTCAGAGCCCAGGTGTTCCAGCGCTTTGGGCCATTGTTGGCCTTTTCCTCGATGCGTGCCGGCATTCCTAGCTGGTACTCCTGTGAGAAGTTAGTCTGGTGCTGCTTTCTCAGATACTACACAGCTGACTGGCGTGATGGCGAGAGGAAAGGCAGGGTACGCCCGTATGTGTAGGCAGGGTTCAGTATGTACTGGCTATTCCCGTTCCCACGATATGTTGTTGGCCACCATCAAAATGCAAGATGTTTTCCTTTGTGGGTCGAATGTCCATTGGGAGTGCTTGATTGCTTTTCCAGCTCAGAAGCTCCAATGGACACTGTACCAGCATGGGAAATCATCGTGCATTTTGATAGGGTACAGTACGACAAGCATGTTGAGCTAGAAGACGAAAAAGATGTGGAAAACTTACGTGGATCAAGAAGACATGCTTGTCCTTGATTTCCATCAATGCTTTGTAGTTGCTCTCATCAACAACTTGCCACGCGTCCCTCTGAAGCTCGAGAGACTCCATGTCTGCTGCGGCCTGCGACAACCAGACGCCACGCTCCTTCTGCTGTTGGGTCAGGTATCCCAGGCGCTCGAACTGGCCTCTGCGACCACTTGCGAGAGTATCTGAGATCTTCTCCATGAAACCGTCAAAGGTAACGCAATTCAAGGTATAGAAATGCCAGGAGTTTGCGGGTTTTCCGCCGAGGAGAGCAAGGTGGACAATGACGTTCATACGAAAGCGGTTTCCAGGAGGGAGCAGTCCTGTGACGGGGCTGGCTTTGTAGGTGGAGTCGGACGTGATGGCGATGAGAACGCCGGCGAGGTCGTCGACGTTTCTCTTGTTGATGACGGGTGGTATGTGGTAGCCGGTGGAGTTGATGATGTTCTTGTAGGTCGCGATGACCTTTGCCTCGATATGGCGCTTCGATAGCCAATGCAGCTGTTCAATGCAATCACGAATCACCCTCTCGCACTCGGTGTCTGGGGAAGACAGGCGTGCACTTTCGTCGGACTGCGCCAGGCTCACGTTTTGCAACAATGAGGCAAGCTGAACGTCTTGGATGTTGCTGGCCTTAGCCTTATGGATTGTAGCTAGCTTGATGAAGTTGACCTTGGTGTAATGGATGATGGCGGGATCTTGTGCCCATTCGCTGACGAGTTCAAGGATCTGCTTGTGGACGGAGTCTTTGCCGAACAGCTTTTCCAGATGACTGCCGTGTGTCAGGAGGCTGCCGTCGAGCTTTATCAGCGTGCGAGGGTCTACGTCCGAAGGGTCCATGATGAGTTAAGAAGGTGACGAGGCGCGGTCGACGGTCAAGGCGCGCACAATTTGTTGGATCGAGAGAGAGATCAAGGTTAGTCGAGGAAGACAGCGCGTTGTTTTGTTCATGAGTGTTTGTGTCGCGGACAGAGACGGGCTTCGACGAAGTGCTCTCACGGTTGGAGCGCCAAACTTCCGACTCGCGATGGCATATAACAAGAAAATCAAGATGACACCGTTCCGATGAGACAACGTGCAATTAAGGCATGACACATGGATACAAACTCAGACGACAATCAATTCAGGTCGTTGAATGCTCGAGAAACGAACGATGGAAAAGTGGAACATCTCGAAAAAGTGCAAAAAGAATGATCAGGTCTGGGATCGACCAGAAGTCCTGTCAAATCTGACCGTTCGGCGTGGTGGCCCCATCTATGTGCGAGAGCCTCAGCCTACTAGACCATGTAGCTTTTCCATTGATATGGCTCTCATCCTAAGGAACTATATTGCCCCCCTCCCTCCGTGGCGGGAAAGTACTTGGCAACAATTTCTGTTCTTTATCAGGCAGTGCCCGCAGCAACATGGTTAGTTGTCAGAGCGGCGAACCAGTTAACGCGCTATCCTACATGGGATTTTTGTCACCACCCTCCATCACCCCCGGAGCCTATGGTTCCAGCACATGCCATCGTGGCATCGTCTTGGTCCAATCACCACGCATCTTTGAGGATGATAATGCAATAAATTCTCTCTGCCCATCGGCAGGTTGCACAAACCCAGGACAGAAGTGAACATAAACGCGCTTGCGGCACACATAGGCGTGTTGGTAATGTCAAAAACATTATGTGCTCCTTTGACCACGATGATTCAGGATTCCCGTGTAGTGAGTATGGGATTCATGTGTCTACCACGCTCGACTGGTACCCGCCTAGAGAGAAGCCAAAACACACAAAGTGATCTGGCGAAAGGAGAAACAAGGGAGTCTTAGATCGGATCAGGTACCTCAGCTTATCGCGGCGCCTCAAATATCTTGTGAGACGAACGCCTACACCACTTTGGTTTTAGTGACCGAAGGTTTGATCAACCATATAGCCACGCTATGACTATCTTGACTTGGTCACAATCACGTTTCAGCCCCTGAATAAACGACAGCACTCATAAATGAGCGTTTGTGCCAGTACGGAATTCTGCCACTGACATTGAATTCGAACACTTACCTTTGAGGTTTGTAATTCGTGTTCCAACCTCACAGATACTCTTATCCAAGCTGCTGCAAAAAGACTGGTAAGTATTTTGACTGGCAGAATGATGATTCTCATGGGCGGGCGTATTCTTATATATCTGCACCTTCTTGGATATGCAGTAGATGAGGCAGGTCCAACTCAAGCGCTTCTCTGGCTATGCCTTCCTCAACACCGGCTGGCAATGTCATTTGCTGGCGGTCAACTTTGACCACTTGCCATCAACCATCCATATCCCATTACCACATCCACTCTACTACCCACATCTCGTCCAGCACTACGTCAACTACTGGGATCCACGTATCCGTGTCTTACTACCGTGTCGGATTTGAAGAAGAAAAAGAAGAAGAAGAAGAAGAAGAAGAGGACAGTCAAGTGTGCCCAGCCTAATGAACTTTTATCATGCCTAGAGGAAAGCTAAGCAGCGACCATCATGATAAATGTTGCTGACTAGATGCAGTCTCCTGATGGAAACCTTTCTGGCATCCATATACCTGGTCATGGTCAGACTACCGGTTCTCTACCAGTCTGACGGCTAGATCCCCACGGCACTTCATCGCCGAACCTCAAACGCCCTCACGCCGAGATAGACGGTTACGACACCACAGACAGTTCAATACAGGTCTTACTAGAAGGCATCGGTGCTTCTTCTAGTAAGGTGTACATAAACACAAGCGATGCTACCATCATCAACGCCCGTTGCTACCTAGGCCATATACTGCCTCATGGGAGGCCAAGCCAGAGCGAGACAGACTATCCGGACTTCTGCCAATGCGTGGATTAACGCCGTCATGTCAGGCGATGAAGACACGATCAAGAAGGCGGTCTACAAGATGAAGGCTTCTGGGGAAGTTAGGCACCAAGACAAACTGTCGAAAGCTTCAACTGCAGAGACTTTGGAATGTGGAGTTGCTAACAAGAACCTGTCAATGAACACTGTCCTAGCAATTCGAACCAACCTCGAACTCGCGCCGATAAACGAACTCCAAAAGCGTTCGAAAGTCATCATGAAGAAACATCTGCCATATCTGCTCGGCAAAAGGGCCAACTTAGTTAAGTGTTCCAGCGCACCCTTTCTACCAGAACGTTCCAAAATTAGCTTTGATACCACGTATTGACCGCTTGTCTTTTCGTATCGTCGAGCTTAGTCAATCATCGAGCAGTCGTGATGTATGTTGGAGCTCACATGCTCTTGCATGACAATGCGGCTTCTTCTTTGCACATCGCTGGATGGACCAAACGTTCATCCTTGTCCCTTGAAAGAGATTTTCAGCATGTTTATGTTTCTATAAGCAATTGAATAGTCGTGCATTAAGGTGGCTGATGGGTAGTTATTATACACAGGGCTTGTCAACAAGACACAAGAGCTTCAATTTGTGAATAATTGTCTCCTTGTGCTCGAGTTCTTGGTTAGCTTCTGCCAATTGCACGATTGTGACGTGCTCGCTTAACTACCATTTATCGTATGGACGGATAGACTACCTTGGAAGACATCTTGGACCTGTAAATGGTCACTAGAAGTGCTCGTCGTCCCATGTGATTGGTCTTTTTTGTCGACAACGAAGTGGTCGACCGTGTGACCCTGGCTATCAAGCCCCTGAAAGCGTTCACAATCAACACAGTCCACATTACTTGGAGACGGCACATGGCAGCACAGCAGTAGAGTGGAAAAATATCAGGGTAAAAGTACAGATTTTGGTGTTACACTTCATAGGTAAGCGTCATTGCTCATGGATATTTAGATCGTCGCGAGTTTCCTTCATCTCCCGACCCAACGCGAGCAGACCGAATCTCCAGAATGATTCATAAATCGAAAAACGCCCACACAGTATGAGTAATTTATCACTAGAGTGCTCGGCAGGTCTCTACTTGAAGTCCTCTGGGTTGTATAGGCACGATTCGTAAGCAGATGCCAGCACTCCGACACCTTCAACATTCTTATAAGCCTCGCTGAGATCGTCTATTTTACGCCTTGCTGCCAAATCGTACATCTGCCACTGAAGATCGTGACTGAAGTGACTGTTAGCTTGCTCCGTGACTCTGGAGTACTGCATGTTGGCCTTGTCGAACCCATCATTGTGGGCGTGAGGTGGCGATTGGTCATTCATGGCTTCTTCGAAGAGAGCGGTTTGCTCGGGAGTGGACGGTCTGCGAGGGGCGATGAGACGAATTCTGGTTGGCTTGGCGACTGGCAAGGTAGGAGCAGGTGTGGCTGACTTGCGAGGACGGCCACGAGCGCGCTTCAGTGTGTCGGTGTCGGCGGCGACGTGCGTAGGACGGGCTTGGGTGAGCCTGTGCATCAACTGCTTGCGAAGGCTCTGAGTCGGATGATTGTCATCTGTGCCTGCTTCGGTCGCCTCAAAGTCTTCTTCCTCGGCGCCGAGGGTGGCATCGGGACTTGGTAGCCTGATACCTCTCGCAGCCCAGTAGAGATGCATCTCATGCGAAGGTGCAGCAACCACACTGTCGACATACTTCAGATCTTTCAAGCGCTTGTACTCAAAAGCAGTCCGGCGAGCAATAGGTGGCAGTCTCGGTACGACTGGGGGTGTCCAAATAAACCAGCCAGGGGGAACATCGTTGGGCTCAGTTGGCTGTAGAGATGCAAAGCCACGAAAGGGTTGAGTCTGGACAATTGCGTTTGAGCTTGCGGAAACCCGAGGTTGTGAGCCGATCGGCAGTGAAGAAGCGGTTGGCGATTTGGGCAATGGATAGGCATGAGACCAGACCATTGCGGGCATCTCACTGGGCTCGGTACGGATGATCCTATTGCACCAGGCCTCTTCGTCAGGGTCTTCGACATTCTTGGTCGGGTCGAAGATGTCGGAGATGATTGGCATAGTCAATTCTAGAGTGTACTGGCGGAACCAATAAGCTCTGAGGTAGTAGAGAGCTGCTCGCACTTTTGCAGAGAACGACACAGTAGTTGAGCCATTGGTTCCACGGTGCAGCTTTGCAAGGGAAGCAGGAGCCCCCCCGCTGAACAGCCATTCGGTGTAGAGACGCACATAGGTGGAGTTTTGATGATGGCAGTAGGGCTTTGGGCCAGGCTGGCACTCATACTCACACCTGAGTCGGAAGGGCCTCAAGCCGGGCGGCATTTGAGCTTTGAACGGGCGAGAATCTTCTTTCCAAGGGGGCGCGAACATGAACAGGAAGAAAAGCGAACCAGGGATTGAAGAACATGTATAGCGAGGATCCAAACGGCACAGCATGTAGAGCCTGACGGTATCCGATGGCGCGCTGGGTATGCCGGTGAAAGGGTCGTTGAAGATTGGAACATCGGGCTCATCAGATTCTGACGATCGAAGTTCAGGGAAGAAGTGCCCAAAGGGTAGACCAGTGAGGCGGTCGAGACGTGTAACATCACGAGGAGGCGGTTTCGCGGGAGTAGAAGTGGATGGGCTGATGAGGGCTCCGGGAAGCGACTTTGAAGAAGGCGAGCCTTCCATTTTGCCGCTGCTATTGTTTTGGTGAGGCGGAAGGTGCGATGCTGCGCCGACTGACGATCAGAGGCAAGTGCTGTCAGTTTGAACGCGCTTGCAAGTTGTGATGATGCGCAGGCGAATCTGAAGAAACAACACCGAGTAGAGGGCCGCAAAGTCTTGACCAGAGCGCAAGAGAGTTGGCGACCAATCTTCAAGCCTTTTGAAGTGAGTGACAGCAAGCGCGCTTTTTGAGACACCTGTGAGATTCTTGGAAGAATCTCGAACGACATGCGCAAAACAATTACCGGCGAGACTGGAGCCGGTCATGAAAGAACATGCACGAATGGAGATACATAATGGAGACGAAATCTGTCATCAAGACTGGGCACTTCTATTCCGTTCCCTAACGAATCCGATAGGTTAAGAAGCAGAATCCTTCTTTTTCCTGAAAAAACCAACACTAAAGAGAATAGCATCTGCACCCACCGTGGCAGAGATTGGAGAGGAGATTCGAGAACGGAACCTTGTAATTCGAGAAAAGTCGCTGTAAAAGAGTAAAAGAAGATTGATCCGTGACGCCTTGCAATGCCCAACCCGCGGTTCTTTTTGCTTCTACTGTACACATGTGAGGAGGGGGAAGTCGGGTCGAGGAAGGAGGTGATGATCATGAGAAAGTCATGACTGCAGGTCTAGAAGGAATGTCCTGACGGCGGCATGTTCGGCTTCAGGACCTGGCAAGGTTATAGAGCGGAGGAGATACAGAAGTCTAGATCATCTGGCGAACGAACTAGAAAGAAGAGCAAGTCAGCATTTTGCCTGAAGTTCAAGAGAGGCTGTGCAAACTCACAGTCCAGGCACCAGCAGTACCAGCTACAAGACCGCCAGAGATCATCATGGGTCTGATTCCCTTGGTGCTCTTGAAAAGCATTCCGCTCAAGGCACCAGCAGCAATGCTGTTGGCAGCGTCGTGCTGACCACGGTAGTGGCCGATGAAGGAGTTGAAGCCGTTGTAGACCATGGCGATAACACCAGCAGAGTTGCCTAGGAAAGGACCGCGACGGGTGATGGCGTTCAGTGCCGAGTTGAGACGAAGCTTTGGCGGCGAAGATGCTGGCAATCTGTTCAGACCCTCTGCAAGACCCCAGGCACCACCAACAGTCAGACCAGCGAGGTATGTAACGCCAGTACCGTAACACAGGTCGTCGGACCAGCCGCGCGACGGAAGAGCACTGCGGTTACCGGGCAGCTCTGACAGCGCTTGATCGTCAAGCGAGAGATAATCGAGAGTGTCCTGGTTGAGGCCAGCGAGAGGATGTAGTGATGCTGGGTCGAAGGCGCCGGGGGTGTTGAAGAAAGAGTTGACGTCCTGGGCTTCGAATTGAGGTTGCGACGATGTCGTCACGGCCATGTCTTGCATGGGCGCATCCTGCGGAGATTGCTCTGCTGTCTTGCGACCGGTGAAAGAGTCCCAGATGCCCATTTTGGTTGTTGTGGTATGTGAGGTTGGTGAGCGATAGTGTTGCTTGTCGGCGTCCGTTCACGGCGGCGAGGGCTGTCTGACGAAACGATTTTTTGGACAAGCTTCCAGGTCCTCCGGAACTTTCCACTTCCATCCAGATCCATGCCAAGCCCTAACTTTGGCTGGTATACCACTACAGGTCAACATCAACATGATTTCGCACACTATATCTTGTACACGACACGGGCAATCGTAGTTACTGCCCCGCACATCACGCCTGTTTGGACTTCGCCAAAGGCGATTGTGATATGCACGTCCACCTCTCGAAAAGACTGATCTGTACTCTAAGAAACTCGACCTGACCAAGCTGCCCATACCACGAACAACAGTCTCGTCTAGACGGAATATTCATGGCAAGGTCGCGTTGCTTTGTTAGGAGCGACTCATCAACGACAGTGAGTTCCTGTTGGCTGACCACGTGCCTGCACAGTCACGAATTCACCACCCAAGTCGTTGCCTTCGTTGAGTCTGTCGACATCTCGTGATGGCTGATACGCGACTTACTCGATTGATGAAAAGAGGCTTTGAGACATGGCCTTTCGGAAATTAATACACGATATCGCAAGATTTGCAAAGCTCTGACAAGCCATCTTCAGACCCTGACATGTGATAGTTATACAACAGACAAGTTTGTTCCTCCACCCACTCATCAAGACTTTGGATGGCTGGGTCTTTGGCGTCTACTGCGATGCAGCGAAAATCATGATGCTACGGCATATCATCTATGCACCGCTCGCAGGCAAGAAACATGCTCGGTATCACAACTACGAACGCTCACTACTTTGCTGAGGCTTGCCAGTGGTCTGGATAAGAAAGCCGTATTCGACAATAAGATGTGGGGTAACAGAAGATTGCGTGCCGCTGATTTTGTTCACTTGCGGTAGAGAGCGGGGGCGACCGCGTAGTAGCGCTGTTGATGGGGGTCGAGGAAAGGTGAGCAGACGACGCCTCTTATGATGGGCGCTTCGCTACAAGAGAGATCGACTCTGTCCGGCGAAGTGCTTGCCGCCTTGTGTAGCATCGCGTGGTCTTCACATGCCAACAGCGTGGAGGGGACAACCATCTCAAGACTGACAGAAGCACGACATGTTCGGTACAAGCGTGGATAGTACCAAAACTCGAGCATCAAACGATCAATATATCCAGATAGGTTTCACGGTCACGGACAAAGACATCGGAGTTGGTTAGCGAGAGCCTCCACTACCGTTGTGGAGCAAGAGCCGCCGGACAAAGCGTCTCCCAATCGCAAGCTCCATCACGAATTGATCACCACAATTGACCATCTTGTCGAGGGGACATTCGACGAGTCTTGGTGATGTTGAAGCATCATCATGCATCATGGCAGCCGCTAGGCGAAAAGAAAGGAACAAAAGTCGCGCGCTGGGAGGGTGCAGAAGGCGTACATGATGCATGGCTCGGTTCAATTGATTCCTGTCTTGGGTCTGACAGCCTCGGCGCGGCATTCTTGTAGCATTGAGATGAGCATGAACATCAAGCAGAGACAGATAGCTGCAAGCCCGCGACACAGGTTGAGATTAGATTGACATGCTGACAGAGAAGCTACCGTGACGGGGAGGCAGCGTTCGATATCAACACGGATGGCATCTTGTTGGGAGAGCGCGCGCGGCCAAGGGTGGAGGATGGAAGAAAAGGAGCCGGCAAACCCGCAACCGCAAATTGATGGAGCTGCCTTCCTTGAAGGAGGAACTTCTCATTTCGGCTGAGAATCGGGTCCAGCCGCCCGTCGTCTCCCTCGAGCGCACCGCCGAAGCAGCCCACGCCCACCAAAGGCTCTGATGATCCTCTTTTGATTGAATCCCACTCTTCCTGGCCTTGACCACGTCTCCCTTCTCCTCCTCCCTTTCTCTAGAGATACCCATCCCTCGAGGACAAGACTCGACCGCCCTTTCAGTCATTCCTTTTGCGCATAGTCTGGTAAGTTCCCGAAGCGTGTTTCCTGTTGTTTTCAGTCTTTTCTCCCCACGTCTCCCTTTGTCAAGGAGGAGGAAAAAATTGTTTAGGGTTTCAATGAAAGAGGGCGACGCTCGGGCTAGAAGCGGTGCACGCGGGCTTTGACTTTTTTAGCATGTCGACACCAACTTGGCCCGTTGTGCAGACCAGCGGCTTTGCTCTCAATCTTCCGCCATAGTTGTCCCTACTGTTTGCTGCTGCTGCTCTGCGACTTCGTCCGGTCCGTCGGTGTCAATCCCACTGTCCTTCCTTGCTGCCCTCGCCGTCGCCTGCTCTCAATTGCCCTCCTGCCACTCATTTTCATTCCTTGGGCCCTCGACCAAACTAACGGTAGCCGTTCAACAGTTCGCGTTTTTCTGCCCCCTTCGAATTTCTCACGACTCGAGTCTTTGCGATCCGGCAGTTACTTCGAACCACGACCTGGACTTCTGTACATAGTCAGCCTCGCAAGACACGCACATTGTTATAGCCGCCATGTCCGCCTTCTACGAGCAGAACCAAGCGACCGCTGCCACTGGTGCATGGCCTGCACCTGGCCGCCAGTCTTCCTGGGAACAGCCTGCCCCTCCTTCGAGATCCGGTTAGTAGCCGCAACTACTCGTCGACCGAGGACGTATATCTGAGACATTATTCGCAGGAACCGCTTCCGCTTCGACAGACGAGTCGGCCGCTTTCAGCTCCCAATTCGAAGGTGCGTCAAAGAAAGAGATGGCTGTCCAACAAGAGGCCAATGCCCTGGAACATGAGGTGGAAGATGCTCCAAAAGATGGGGATTGGCTCTGATGGATAAGTCACAAAGACTTGGAAACGGAGTGGCAGCTGACAGGATACTGCAGAGATTGAGCGTGCTACCGACAACCTCGTCAAGAGCGGCAAGTGGATGGCTGGCGGAGCACCGCAGTACAACAGCCGTCGTGAGTCCATGCCTCCCATGATGATGGGCCGTGGCTTCAACAATGCCGAATATGGTGAGTCTCTTGCCCATACTAAAGCTGCTTCATGCTTACAATTGGATGTAGCTGGATCCAAGTCCAACTCCCCCGCTGGAGGCCCCGGACAGACACGTCACCACTCGGTTAGCGAATACGACGGTATGCGATCCAACTCGGCAGCAGGCCTCCAAGGCTACTATGCGTCGCAGCGTTTCGCACCTCGTCAAAATGAGGCAGAGCAGATGATGCAGGCCAAGCGAAGGATGGCTGCGCAAAGAGAGAGGGAGCTTCGCAACTATCACCAGGAGCAGCAATACAACAGGAGTAAGAGCATCGCAGAGCAGCCTTAGACAATTAGAATGGCAAGTTGATTTCCGCCTACAGACACTTCCGCCCAAGGCCCCAAGCCCGACCGCGCCCTGAGCCCTGCTGCTGCTGCCACAACCATGAGTGAAGACGAACGCCGCGACCTCATTGCCCGCCAGCACCGTGCTCTCTACGGCAACGAATCCGCTCTGTATCCCACTCCTGAGGCTGCTGCCGCTGCCGCTGCAGCTGTTCGCCGTGCCTCGCAGGATGTCAGAGGTTCCATCTCTGGTGATGTTAGAGCATCTATCTCTGGAGCTTCCAGAGGTGGTGCCTCGCCTCTGGCTTTCGATCCTTTCCACGGCGAGCCTGCCGTCCAGATGCCTCCTCGTGATGGCGTCATGCTTCCCAAATCCCCTAACAGTGCCTCGTCTCCTCAGTCAAACCCTACCACTTTTGGCAGTCTGCTAGGTGAGACTCAACAGTCCAGCCGTACTTCGGTCTCTTCCCCGAGCGGCTCTCCCCCTCTTGGTCAGGGCTCCAAGGCTGCCGCGGCGGCACCCATCGGCACTCGTCCCGTATCCAACGCTGCGCAGGCTACTGGTCTGAACAAGCGTTCAACCACTCCCCTGCCCTCGCCTCTCAGCTTTGGCTTCAGTGCCAACGAGCAGGCTAGAAACGAGCGCTCGACCTCTGCTGGCCCCAATGGCTCCGTAGCTGACAAGGGAGTCAGCCTTGGCTCCTGGGGCTCCAACAGTGGAGTCTGGGGCTCTGCTAAGAACAGTCTCGGTGTCCAGGCTCCTGTCTGGGGCTAGGCTATGATCATGTTTCTACGCATTACTAATCCTCTCGACTTGTAAGAGGTATGCCGGAGTCTTTTTTCTTTCATTTTCTTTCATCATCGTCTTATTGCATGATGGGTCATTGTTTTCACGCACGGCAACAAATCATCAAAACCGGAAAAGAAGGGTGTCTTCTGTGGGTTCATCTTGAGTTATACCCCGTTCATGCATCAAGTTGTGGGATTGGGCCATTCTTATCGACACGAGATGAACGACTGGGAGGGTCGGGAATTTGCAGTGATGTTCAGCAACTGCGACAAAGGCCCTCTTGTTCGGTTCTCGTGTATTGTGGAGTTAGTTTCTGCCATGTCAGATTGTCGTTGGACGGTGGATGGTGGTTGTTGCTACTGTAGGCTCCTTGCTATGACAGCAGGACATTAGCCTTCAGACATGTTTCTTCTTTCCTTTCAGGGTTGTCGGGTGGTTTGGTCAAGGGAAATTGGGGTTGGATCGGAGTCTTGATTCACTACAAAGGGAATGGACGGGTGGTTGTATGTGTCATGGGTAATTTGTAGGGACGCATAACACAGGATAGGCAGGGTGATCGTTGTGTTTATTCCGGGTTGTATCACAAAAAGCATATTTGGCTGGGACATGTTTCTGCTGTGACGTGAAAAGCAGTTGCAGTGAACTGTGGAGGGGTCTCTTGTTCCCCAGAAAGTGCAGGAGCGACTGGCGGTGGCCGAGGGCAAGAAAGGGCAGGAGCTCCCGCCAAGAGTTCAGATTGGCATCCGTGCACAGACGGGCCTGGGACGAACAGCTGGTGTCTTGAGGGCGTGGAGAGAGCAGGAAGCTTTCGACAGCACAACGACAACCTCGACTCCCATCCATTGCTGTTCTGACTCAATAGTCGCACTTCTTTACATCCGGTCCTCCTCGCGACACAGCTGCGACCTCACTATTGTTTTCCAACACCCGTCACATCTCAGCCATCATGGTATGCCCACCTCCTTATTCGCCCATCGAAGGCTACAGTCAACATTTGTCCTCGCTGGAAACTGCTGCGCATCTGTCTATCGCCGTACCAATCCATTCGAGAGCTTTGGAAAAGGATGCAATGAGCGACCATCTATTGGATGAGAGCGACAGCAGTCCGGCAGGGATACATGACACTGTCCCCAATCAATCACACGACTGAACTACTTCACCTTCTCGAAGCTGTCTAACACAATCGCGTTCAATAGTCGTCTCCTCGTGCATCCTCTCCCGTCAACGCCGCCGCCTCGACCGGCTCTACCACAGCCCGCGCCGCTTCTCCCAGAGCCCCAGGCGGTCCCGCAACTGCCATCCGCAGAAAGGCTGCCGCTGACCGCG